>Ga0102925_1000231_pt1 | contig 29448 bp, 27 predicted proteins | sample SalPonR1_A_D1_MG_FD_78216 | JGI IMG/M metagenome (GOLD analysis project Ga0102925, IMG submission 78216) | Salt pond soil microbial communities from South San Francisco under conditions of wetland restoration - Salt Pond MetaG R1_A_D1_MG | ecosystem: Environmental > Aquatic > Marine > Intertidal...
AAGTAAAAGAAAAATTAAACGACCTCCAAGACCGATCAAAGAAAATTGTTTATAAGGAAAAAGAAAATGAATATAATAATCTACAAGAAAAACAACAAGAAGTTTTAGATAAAAACAACGAATTAATCTCCAAACGCTCTGAAGTAAAAGCAAAAATTCAAATACTTGAAAGCCAACTTCAAAAAGAAATAGAACAACAAGAAAAAAGGCCCCAACACGACAATGTTCAAATTACTAATTCTAATAAAATATTTAAAAACATTAATGAATTAAAAAATTTACAAGAAAACCAGATAAAGTTTATTAATGAAATTAATGATTTAGATGACTTAAAAAAAATAAAAGTTTTTTCCCAAAAAGTTCTAAATAAAATAAATTCTTTATTTGACTTTTTTACAAAAACCTCAGTTAAAAAAGAAATAAAAAAAGATTTTTCTAAGGAGAAAGAAATAATTAACGAATTAAAAAATAAATTAAAAGATATTAATAATAAAATTAAGCTAGTTAGTGAAAAATTAAAAAAAGTTAAAAATAATATTTCCAATTTTAATAATAAAGAGCAAGAAAAAAGAGAAAAATTACTTAAATGGCAACAAATAACTCAAGAAGAACAGTATAATCTTAATGAGGTTAATAATAAATTAAATCAAATAGATATAAAAATCACTCGCCTAGCAACAAAAAAAGAAGACCTGGAAGCAGAAATTAAAAACGAAATAGATATCCCCATTAACGAACTTTTAAAAAGAAATATAAATAATGAAAGTGTAAACTATGACCAAATATCTAAACTTAAAAATAAGTTAAATATCATAGGGGGCATTGACCCTTCTGTAGAGCAAGAATATCCTAAAGTCAAAGAAAGATATGATTTTTTAAACAATCAAACCCAAGACTTATCTAAAACAATAAGATCACTTTTAAAGATAGTTAAGGAGTTAAACCAAAAAATAGAACACACCTTTAAAACAAATTTTTTTCAAATCGAAAAAGAATTTAATTATTACTTTCAAACAATATTTGCTGGTGGCAAAGCTAAACTTTCCTTTCAAGAAAAAGATAATACAGATGAAACAAATAATAGCTCCCTTATAAAAGGTATTGAAATTTTTGCTTGCCCGCCTGACAAAAAAATAAAAAATATTGAAATGCTTTCCGGTGGAGAAAAGGCCCTGACTGCCCTAGCTTTAATTTGTGCTATTATTTCAATTAATAAGCCTCCTTTTATTATATTAGACGAGGCTGACGCTGCTTTAGACCAAAAAAACTCTACTCGCTTTGCCAATATACTAAAAAAGCTAAGAAAACACACTCAGTTTATTGTCATAACCCACAATCAGCAAACTATCCAAATTGCTGACATATTATATGGTGCGACAATGACTAAAACGGGAGCTTCAAAATTAGTTTCCTTAAAATTAGAAGAAGAATAAAAAATTCATACTAAATAAATAAAAACTCCGAACTTTAAATATTCGAAGTTTTTTTATTTGAAAAATTAAATTTTATTTATATTTTTATTCACGAGCAGAAGGAATCAAAACTGGTTTCAAGTTTTGAAAATCCTCTAAAATAAGACCGATCCCTCGAATCACAGAAGTACTAGGCTCATTTGTTATATAAACAGGAACTTCTATTTTTTCCTTAGCCAACTTTTCAAGGCCGTCTAGCCTAGAACCACCACCAGAAAACATAATTCCTCTTTCATAAATATCTGAAACTAATTCAGGCGGACTAGCCTCAATAGTATCATGGATAGACTCAATTATAGTTTTTAATAAAGGCATTATTGCTTCGCGTATTTGAGACTCTGTAACAATAATTTCTTTAGGCAAACCACTTCTTAAATCTCTACCCTTAACTGACATTTCCTTATTTTTGTCAGACTTAAAAGCAGATCCTATTTGAGTCTTAAGCCTAGTTGCTGTTTGATGTCCTAACAATACGCCGAACTCTTCTCTTACAAAATTAATGATTCTTTCATCAAAAGACTCACTCCCAATCTTTAAAGATTTCCACTCCACAATGCCGTTTAAAGATATTACAGCTATCTCTGTTAATCCTCCCCCAATTTCTACAACCATACTACCGATTGATTCTTGAACTGGCAGTCGGGCTCCAATTGCCGCAGCCATTGATCTTTGCACTAAGTGAACTTGTTTTGCTCCTGCCTGTAAAATAACATCCTCCAAAGACTTTTGTTCTACCTCGGTTACCTCTAAGGGCACCGCCGTTATTACTGTTGGCCTTGAAACTAAAGCAAAAACATCTCTATGTACTTTTTCGAAAATTGTTTTTAACATTTTTTCAGTAACTTCAAAATCTGAAATTACCCCATGTCTTAACGGTCTAACAACTTCTATATGCTCAGGAACCTTGCCTTCCATTTTCAAGGCATTTTGACCTAAGGTAATGATTTGATCCTGCCTTTTATTAATAGAAACAATAGAAGGCTCACTCATCATTATCCCCCTATCCTTTAAATAAACCCTGGTATTGCTAGTTCCTAAGTCTAAACCAATATTTTTTGAAATTGTGCCTAATAATTTTTTAAACATATTTTTTTATTTTAATAACTTTGAGCAAATAACCATTTATGATCAGCCTTTCTACCACAATAAATACATTTACCCTTTTCTTTTTTATCTAATTGATCTATTTCTAAAACTCGAGTAGAAAATTTAGTCTCATGTTTTATATTATTCTCACATTTTTTATTACCACACCAAAAGGCTCTTATAAACTTTTTAGAGCCTTGAGCTATTTTTTTAAACTCTTCATAGTCATCAACTTCAATAGTCATATTATTTCTAATATCTTGGGATTTTTTAAGTAAATTATTCTGAATCATTTCTAGTTTGCTTGTTACCTCATTAATCAATTGATCTCTTTCAACTTCTTGTTTTTTAAAATTATCTCTTCTAGCTAAAGTTAGTTTTTTATTTTTTACTTCATTTGCCCCTATTTCAAGCCTCAAGGGTATGCCCTTTAACTCCCAATTATTTATTTTAAAACCAAAACCATGATTATTGTCGGAATCTAGAATAACCCTAAAGTTATTTTTTTCTAACTCTGCCATTATTTCTTTGGAATATTTTTCAACCCTTTCTTGATCTTTTTTATCCTTACAGGGAACAGTTATTATTACAACTTGATTAGGAGCAATTTTAGGTGGAATAATAAGACCAGCATCATCACCATGTACTAAAATTAATCCGCCAATAGAACGGGTAGAAAGCCCCCAAGAAGTTTGAAAGGGATGATTTTTTTTGCCTTTTTTATCTAAAAAATTAATATTAAATACCTTAGAAAAATTATCTCCTAAATTATGAGAAGTAGCTGCCTGTAAGGCTTTACCATTTGGGACAACAATTTCTATAGAATAAGTTTTTTTAGCGCCAGCAAACTTTTCTTGCTCGCTTTTAATTCCAACATAAGAAGAAATTGCTAAATAATCTTTATATATTTTCTCATACCATTTAAGAGCCCTAAGGGTCATATTTTTTGCTTGTTCCTTTGTCTTATGAGCAGTGTGCCCTTCTTGCCACAAAAATTCACTAGTTCTTAAAAAAGGATATGTCCTTTTTTCCCACCTTACAATATTACACCACTGATTAATTAAAAAGGGTAAGTCCCTATAACTTTCAATCCAGTCAGCAAAGGTTTTATATATTATAGTCTCTGAAGTTGGTCTTAAAACATAAGGTTCTTTTAAATCCTTTCCACCGGCATGAGTAACAACGGCCAACTCAGGGGAAAAGCCCTTTAAATGTTCCTTTTCTTTTTCTAATAAATAATGAGGTATAAGCATGGGAAAATAATAATTCCTTACACCATAATCTTTAAACCAACCGTCTAAAACTTTCTTTATTTGCTCCCAAATTTCAAAACTATTAGCCCTCATTATCATTGCTCCCTTAACTTCTGATTGATCAACCAGTTTTGCTCTAGAAACAACCTCATTATACCACTTAGATATATTTTGAGATTTTTTTACCAAATTTTTCTTTTTTATTTTTTTATCATTCATAAATATTATAAAACCTTAATCATAAAACTAAAATAAACCAATAACTTCTTTAATAGTAACAAAGCCTAAAATCGTAATTAAAATTAAAAAACCAGTGCTAACTATTATATTTTCTGTTTTATATTTTATTGGCTTCCCCTTAATCCCCTCAATTAAAGCAAAAAGCGCTCTTGAACCATCTAGGGCAGGAAAGGGTATGAGCTGAAAAACCGCAATAGCTACTGACAAAAGTCCTAAAAATTGCACTAAATATAAAAAACCAATTTCTGCTATACCAGCAGTTATTTTAGTTATACCAACTGGACCCATAACTCCACCTATAGCAGCTCCCTTGGTAATTAAAGAGCTTATCATTAAAACAATGCCAGCACATATTTGCCAAGCCAAACCAAAAACATGTTTAAGGGCCCTTAAAAAAGCGCTATGAAATGGATATTTTACTAAGGCTGTTTTTGAAAGACCAGCCCCAATAACACCTCTTTTTTTATCTGCCTCATCTATTTTATAAATTTCTGAAATGTCAGAATAAACTTCATCATAGGATTTAACAGGGATATTTTTTTTAACCATTCTCCCATTTTTTTGTAAACCTAATTCAATACTTTCTCCCTTTTTAGTAGCAGTATAATTTTGAAAGTCTTCTACCTCGTCAAAATGTTTACCATCAATTGTTTTTATAATATCGCCCATTATAAGACCTTGTTTTTGGGCTGGTGAGTCAGGCACAACAGAGCCAACCTGAACCCCAATTTTTTCAACTACATGAGCATTTTCAGAAACATTATCAACATCTTGTGGTATACCCGTGCTATATAAAATAAAAAAAATTAAAATCGCAACTATTATATTCATAGCAACTCCAGCTACTGCAACTAAAAATTTTTTCCACCATTTAGCTCCCCTAAAGCTATCTGGATCTTGGTCTTTTTCTAACTCCCCCTTAAGCTTATTAAAACCACCAAAAGGGATCCAGTTTAAAGAATAAATTGTATTTTTTGATTCCCTGGGCTCATTTTTACCAAAGAACATCTTTCTTTTACCGCCTACCTTAACAAAGCCAAAAAAGCGAGGCGGATAACCAATACCAAATTCTTCAACTTTAATCCCAGAAATTTTAGCTACTATAAAATGGCCTAATTCATGAAAAAAAATTAAAATACTAAGACCAATAATCGCAAACAATACAAACATAAAATTAATTTCCTTTTATTTCCTCTTCTTTTTTATTAGCAAATTCTTCTAACTCAGTCTGCTTTTCTTTGGTTAGTTTATCAAGCTTTTCAATCAAGCGATATTTATCATCTTCGGTAATATCTTGATTTCTTTCAGATTTTTCTATTTCCCCTTTTACCTCATCTCTTATAGAACGTAAAGATTCTCTTGCATTTTCTAACTTTTGATGCAAAACCTTTATAATTTTTTCTCTTGTTTCTTGATTAAGGGGGGGTAAATTTATTCGAATAACATTATCCTGTCCAATGTTAGGGCTAGCCCCCAAATCAGACTGACTTAAGGCCTTTTCTATCTCTTTTGCAATATTTTTGTCCCAAGGACTAATAACAATTGTGCGGGCATCGGAAACACTAATAGAAGCAAGTTCTTCAAGTGGGGTTTTTGTTCCATAACTTTTTACCAAGATATTATTCACTAACTTACTACTTGCTCGATTTGTCCTAATAGAAGAGATATCTTGCTTTCCAAAATGAACTGCCTTATCAAAACTTTTTTTGTGTTTTTCGATAATATTTTTCATAAATTTATTTTTTAGTTATTGCTAAATAAATAATTTCTGAGTCTTGTGGGTAAACAAAAATATCAATTGGAGCTCCGCTAATATCTAAATCGCGAGTAATCCAATCTTCACCACCATTTCTAGATTTATATAAAGTATTATTTGTGACATAATACAAAATATTTACATCACTAGGAGCAAAGGCTAAGGCCTTTAAATCAGATCGATCTCGAGATCCTGCTGGCAATAAAAGCTCTAATTTTTCCCAAGAAGAGCCACTATTTTCAGTTTTATATATGTTATATTTAGTTAAAACCAAAATAAACTGATCATCTTTAAATAATACATTTTGGATATCTTTTTGCATTTTATCATCTAAGTTCTCCATTTTAGTCCACTCTTCTTGTTCATCACCAGAATAAAAAAGATTATTTTCAGTAGCTATAAAAATTTTATTACTTTTAATAGACCTATATATTTTAACTATTTTTCTATTAAAACTTTTTAAAAGACTCCAACTAGCACCTTCGTTTTTACTTTTAATAACACGGCCGTCAGAAAAACCCACATAAACCCTATTAGGATACAAGGGGTCTACAAATATTTCAGTTATTTTATCTTTTGTTTGCTTGTCATCAACATAAACCGACTCCCATGTTCTTAGGGCATCACTTGTTTTTAAAAGAGATTTATTAATCCCTATATAGACAACATGTTTTTTAACGGGATTGACTTTAATCGAACTTATCGAACCCTGGGGTAATCTCTCAATATTGTGCCACTTTTCACCCTTGTCATAACTTACAAAAAGACCCTTTGCCTTAGTTCCAACATATAAAGTCCTTGGGTCTTGGGGGTCAACAGCAAAAACATTAATATTAACATTTTCTAAAAATTCCTGTTTTTCTAAAATATTTAAAACTGCCCTTTTTTTAGTCCAGGTTTCCCCACTATCCTTAGATTTATAAATTCCCCCAACATCGGTTTTAATACTTACATTAACACAACCAGCTAATGTAAAAATTAAAACTATTACAAATAAGCTTAAAACTGTTTTTAAATTTTTATGATCCATAATTAATTAAATTAAAATCCTATAATTAAATATTCAAGGGCTAGCTTTCTATTTACATAAGAGTCTAAAAAATAATCTGTTTTTATTATTCTCTTTGCAATAGAGACTAACTGTTCTTGATTGTATTTTTTAGAAATCGGCCCTAAATTAAAACTATTTATAATTTTTAAAGAATCATTTAAAATTATTGTTCTTAGCATAATAAGAAAAAGAAAAAGTGTGGTTTTAATATCTTGAATATTAAAGAGAATTTCCTCTTTCTCGTGTAAGCATTCCTTTAAAAGAATATCCCTGCACTTCAAGGCTAAATTACGCCTTTTTTTAAATAAGTCTTTATTATTAGCAAGAGATAGGGCTAAATCCATTTTTCCTCCTGATAAAAATAATATGTCTTCAATCTTATTATTATCTATTTTAAGTTCATTTAAAGCCTTAATTATTTTATCCTTAGATGGTGGGCTAAACCTTAACATCTGACAACGCGAAAGTATAGTGCTTGGCAATAAAGATATATCCGCTGCAGTTAAAATAATGTGGACATAAGTTGGCGGCTCTTCTAAAAACTTAAGTATTGAATTTGCAGCACCTTTTGTCAAACTATCGGCATTCTCTATTATAACAATCCTTTTTTGTGCAGAAAAGGGGGACTGTTTTAGGGATTCAATAATTTCTCTTGTTTTTTCTATTTTAATTGAGCCTTTTTTATTAGGAAAAATAATTTTTAAATCAGGGTGTACCCCTTTTTCAATTTTTTTAGCAATTAAACCCTTATTAGCCTGTTTAAAAGAAAGAATATCTTTAGCAAATTCCCTGGCTACTCTTTTTTTGCCAATATTTTGAGGGCCATAAAAAAGATAGCTTCGAAACAGTGAGTTATTTTTTATAGATTTTTTTAAAAACTTAAGTTGTTTTGTATGGCCAATAATTTTCATATAATAAAAGAGATTTTTACCCTTATTAATAAGTATAACAAGTCTAAACTAAAAAACAAGATTTAAAGCTTTTTTAAAATATTTAATATTTTAAGGGTACATTTTTGCCAAGAATAGTTTTTAACCCTTTTTTTAGCCTCTTTTTTTAAGGCATGATAGGTTTCTTTATCATTTACCATCTTTTCCATTAAAGCCACTAATTGATCTTTTTGACCAGGCTTAAAATAAAGAGCAGCTCTGCCACCCACCTCTTTTAAGGAGCCACTTTCAGATAATATAACCGGAGTACCACAGGCAAAAGATTCAAGTACTGGAATTCCAAAACCTTCATAAAGAGAGGGAAATATAAAAGCTAATGCCCCAGCATAAAGATTAGGCAAATCTTCAATATTAACATATCCTAATTTTAAAATATTTTTATTTTTTTTAATTTTTGGTTTTATTTTTTTATAACCAAAGCCAGGACTCCCAACTAAAACTAATTTGAATTTAGGATATTTAACTTTAAATTTATTAAAAGAGCTAATTAACTCTAAAACATTTTTCTTTTTTTCAAGTCGCCCCACATAAAGAAAATAGGGCTGATTAATATTAAATTTTTTAAGCGTTTTTTTAATATCTAAACTTTCTTTTTCTTTATAATCTTCCTTATTATAACCTAAGGGACAAACCTTAATTTTATCACTTTTAACATTATAGGTTTTTAAAATTTCTTTTTTTGTAAAATAAGAAGGAGTAACAATAACATTGGCCACCTTAATATTCCAAAAATGAACAAAATTATAATAAAACCTTTGGAATAAAGAATAAGCCCGAGGAAACCTTTTAAAGCCCAAATCGTGGACCGTAACAACGCTTTTTTTAAAATAAAATAAGGGTATGCTAGCTGCTGGAATAAACAAAACATCAATAGGGTGAAATAAAATTTCCCAATTTAGCCTTATATGAGACCAAATAAATCTTAAAGGCCAATTTAATTTTTTCAAAAAAACATTTTTAGGAAAACTTATATTTAAATTCTTTCTTGTATATATAAAAAAATTATCCCTCTTTAACTCATCGGTTTGCGACAAAAAAGAGAGATTTTTTAAAATTTGATAGCTATACCAGCCAACACCCGTTTTTTGGCCCTCTGCTCGAGAACCATCTATACCTATATTCATAATTTAATTTACTGACAAAATACTTCGCTTATAAGAATCTAGATTACCAAGGGCCTGACCTGTTCCTTTAGCAACAGAAAGCAAGGGATCATCAGCCGCATAAGCCGGCACTCCTATATCTTGGGTGAGTAATTTATCTAAATTTCGAAGCAAAGCACCTCCCCCTGACAAAACCATGCCTTTTTCTATAACATCAGCTGAGAGTTCAGGTGGTGTTTCGTGCAATACTGATTTTACGGCTACCACTATTGAATTTAACTCACTTTGAATAGCTTCAGTTACATCTCTTGAGTCAATGGTGATAACTCGAGGTAAACCTAAAACCATATCTCTTCCCTTTATATCCATTTCTTTAGCCTTGTCTAATTCCAAAGCCGAACCAATTTTTATTTTAATTTCTTCAGCACTTCTTTCGCCTACTGCTAAATTATATTTTTTCTTAATAAAATCAGCAATAGCAGCATCTAGCTTATTACCAGCCACTCTAACAGAAGTACATTCAACTATTCCCCCTAAAGATATAACAGCGGCTTCAGTAGTGCCCCCGCCAATATCAATAATCATATGCCCAGAGGCTGAGCCAATAGGTATACCTGAGCCAATAGCAGCAGCAATAGGCTCTTTAATAATATAAGCTGCTTTTGCTCCAGCCTTCATTGTAGCATCTACAACAGCTCTTCTTTCAGTTGAGGTAATTCCACCAGGAACAGCAACCATAACCTCGGGCTTAAATAAATTAAGCCTACCAATTGCTTTTGATACAAAATAATTAAGCATAGCCTCAGTTGAACGATAGTCTGCGATAACACCATCTTTAAGTGGTTTTTTAGCAATAATTGTTCCTGGGGTCCTGCCAATCATTTCTTTGGCCTCGTCACCTACTGCCAAAACCTTCTTGTCCACGGTAGAAATTGCTACAACCGAAGGTTCATTTATAACTATGCCCTGGCCTGGCAAATATACCAAAATATTAGTTGTCCCTAGATCAATACCTATTTTTTTAGAAAACATAAAATAATTTGAAAAGTTTTATATCCTTATTGTAGTTTAATATTAAAAAAAGTCAACTCTTTTATAATAAAAAGGAGCGATTATTGCCCCTTTTTATAAATTAATAATCATAATATAAATTAACCATCTTAATGATCCTTGTCATACAAATATTTAGTAGTTTGAAATAAAGACTCAAATTTTCCAGCATCTGACCAAAATCCATCTAAAATCTCAAAAGTGGTTGTACCTTGATTAATATAAAAATTATTAACATCAGTTATTTCATATTCGCCCCTATCAGAAAGAGTAAGCCCTTCAATAACATCAAAAACTTGATTATCAAACATATAAAGCCCAGTAACAGCTAAATTACTTTTAGGTTTATCTGGTTTTTCTTCAATATTTATTACTTTATCTTTTTCTACCTCAGCTACCCCAAATCTATTAGGATCTTTTACTTCTTTTAAAAAAATCTTGGCGCCTTTTTTTTGCTCTTTGAAATTTTCTACATAACCACCAATATTATCTTCAAAAATATTATCACCTAAAATTACAGCTATTTTTTCTCCGTCTGAAAAGTCCCTGGCCTTTTTTAGGGCATCAGCAATCCCTTTGGGAGCAGTTTGAATAGCATAATTTAGATTCACCCCAAACCTTTTACCATCATTTAAAAGCTCTAAAAAATCTCCAGCATGACCTGGACCAGAAATTATTAAAATATCTTCAATGCCAGCATTGGAAAGTTTTTCTAAGGGATAATAAATCATTGGTTTTTTATAAACCGGCAAAAGATGTTTATTTGTGACTTTTGTGCAAGGCATAAGTCTAGTCCCCTTACCCCCAGCTAAAATAACTCCTTTCATAATTTTTTATAAATTAAAATTATTTAAGTTTTTTCCACCACCATTTATTATTTTTATACCAATTAATAGTATTTTCAAGTGCTTGATCGAAATTAAACTCTGGTTGCCAACCTAATTTACGAATCTTAGAACTATTTAAGGCATATCTAAAATCATGTCCCTTTCTATCTGTTACAAATTCAATCAAATCTTTATTAGGTTTAATTTTTTCTTGCAATAATTTAGCAATTTCTAAATTACTTTTTTCTTCTCCTGTTCCAATATTATAAACCTCACCTATTTCCCCCTTTTTTAAGACCGTATCAATAGCCCTACAATTATCTAAAACATAAATCCACTCTCTGATATTACTACCATCGCCATACAAAGGCACTTTTTTTTCTTGGAATAAATTAGTACTAAATAAAGGAATAAATTTTTCTACATGTTGATAAGGGCCAACATTATTACAAGAACGCGTAATAAGAGCAGGAAAGTTATAAGTTTTAATATAAGACCTTACCAAAACATCAGCTGCAGTTTTTGAGGCAGAATAAGGATTATTCGGCTTTAAAGGATCTTTTTCGCTAAATTTAGCTTTTTTTGTACTACCGTAAACTTCATCTGTGCTAATTTGAATAAAACGATCTATATTATAAAACTTAGAAACATTTAATAAAACATTGGTGCCTAAAACATTTGTTTTAGTAAAATTAAGAGAGTTTTTAATAGAATTATCAACATGAGACTCAGCTGCAAAATTTATTAAGGCGTCTGGTTTTTCGTTTTCCATTATCTGAGAAACTATCTTTTCATCAATAATATCTCCTTTTATAAATTTATAATTCTCATTGTCTTCAAAGCCTTTAAGATTATCTGAATTGCCAGCATAGGTTAATTTATCTAAATTAATAATTTTAGCCGAAGAATCAGAGCCTAACTTATATCTAATAAAATTAGATCCAATAAAGCCTGCTCCCCCAGTAACTAGTATTTTCATAAATTATATATTTAAATTATTTAAAAATCGTTTTGTGGCATCTTGCCAAGACGGAGTTTTGTAATTAAGTATTTCTTCAATTGGGAAATTATTTAAATTAGTGCTTTTGGGTCTTTTTGCTAAAGTCTTAAAATCACTTGCTTTAGCTTTTTCTAATTTACCTTTCCAACCAATCTGCTTTAAGATTAATTTTGCCCAATCATATTTAGAGCATTGTCCATTATTAGAAAAATGATAAAGTCCAAAGTTATCAGTTTGAGACAAATTAATCGAAACCTCTGCTAAATCACCCACAAAAGTTGGACTACCCGTTTGATCAGCTACTATTTTCAAACTATCCCTACCCTTGGCCCAATTTAAAACCTTTAAAGGGAAACTGCTTTTAGGGTTTTTGCCAAAAAGCCAAGAAGTTCTAATAATAAAATACTTATTGGCAAAGTCTTTGACCATTTTTTCTCCCAAAAGCTTACTTTGGCCATACTTATTAATTGGTTTTGGTTGATCAGCTATATTATATTCTTGCTTTTCTCCCGGAAAAACATAATCACTGCTATAATGAACTAACCGAGCATTAATTTTTTTACTACATATAGCAAGATATTTTAAGGCCATTCCATTGACTGATAATGCCTTTTGCCAATCATGCTCTGCTTGATCAACTAAGTTATAGGCGGCGCAATTGAAAATAATATCTGGTTTTTTATCCAACAATACTTTTTCAACCTGATCAAACTTAGCAATATTTAAATCCTTTTTAGTCAATAAAAAAACCTCGTTTTCAGAGGATAACTTTTCTTTAAAACTTTGAGCTAATTGTCCTTTAGCGCCAGTAATTAAAACTTTTTTATTCTTCATAAATAAAATTATTATCAGCCTCTTCTAATCCAGGTAATTTTTGATCTTTTTCAGATATAATTGGATTATTAAAAGGCCAATTAATGCCTATTTTAGGATCATTCCATTTTACCCCGCTGTCATGCTCAGGAGAATACTCATCTGTACATTTATACATAATTAAAGAACTTTCCTCAAGAGAACAAAATCCATGAGCAAAGCCTTCTGGGATATAAAACATTTTAGCATTATCTTCTGACAAAATCTCTCCTGTCCACTTACCATAATTAGGTGAGCCTTTTCTAATATCAACTGCTACATCTAAAATTTTTCCCTTAAGGCAATAAACAAGCTTGCCCTGAGCCTTTGGTTTTTTTTGAAAATGAAGACCCCTAATTACACCCTTTTTAGAAACAGAAATATTGTCTTGTTTAAATTGGGGTACCTTGTCATCAAAAAAAGATTTTTTAAAAACTTCCTCAAAATAACCCCTATAATCTTTAAAGGATTTTGTTTCAAACAATAAAACGTATTTTTTAGATATTCTAAAAGGCATAAAATATTTATTTACTTAAATTTAACTATTACTAATTTCATAGTATACAAAATTTGAAATTATTGCAAGTTAAATGGCTTAAAAATATTTTTTTTATTAGCTAAATTTTAACCTCTTCTTGGGCTTCCTTTTCAGCAGATTTCCTTTTATAAATCCTATAATCTTTTATTAGAATAGAAATAATAGTAGCAAAAGGAACTGCCAAAATCATTCCCAGGGGGCCAGCAACCTTACCACCAATTAAAAGAACAATAATTATAGTTAATGGATCAAGCCCTACAGCCCTATGCATAATATAGGGGGATATTAGGCTGCCCTGGATCTGTTGAATAACAAAGTAAAGAATGGCAACAAACAAAGCCAAACTTGGAGACTGAGTTAAAGCTATTATCAAGGCAGGAACAGCCCCAATATAAGCCCCAACATAGGGAATAAACTCGGTCACGCCAGCTAAAAAAGCTAAAGCTAGGGCATACTTAACACCCAAAATTGAAAGCCCTACATAAACCATAGCAGAAACAGCAAGAACCAAAACAATCATTCCCCTGCCCCAAGAACCAATTTCTTTTTGGATCGAGTCTAAAAACCTATCCAAAAATCCCTTATACCTTTCGGGTATAAATTTTTCTATTACAGAAGAGAGAGTTTTCTTCTCTATTGTTAAATAAAAAGAAATTACAAAAATCATAAAAGCAGTAAAAAATTGTCCTGTAACAGAACCTAAAACCGAGAAAAAGCTTTTAGTAAGATTAGAGGGTCCCTGAAACCAATCTCCTAAAACCTGTGATAATTCAACCCCTGAATCTAGAGAGAAAAACCCCATTAAAGAATTCATGGTTTCGGGTAGCTTTGAAATTAAATTATGGGTTTGGTTTATAATTTCTGGCACTATGGCAACACCTAAAAGAGCTATAATTAATATTATAAAAACATAAACTATGGCTGCTCCCAACCAACGAGCAATTTTTTTCTTTTGCATAAAATTAACCAAAGGGGTAATAATGGTAGCCAAAATTGCTGCCGTAAAGATTATTAAAATAATATCCCTTATTAAGTAAAGGAAAAGAAGACCTAAAATAATTGCAAAAATTCTTGCAATAGACCAAAAATCAAACTTAATAATAGTTGTTCTGGTATCTTTTTTCATAATTTTTTTATAAATAAAATTAAATTATATTAAAAATCTAACCTTTGCCTTAAAATTAATTTTAATTCTTTAATCTTTATCCTTTCTTGTTCCCTAGTGTCTCTATCTCTTATAGTAACAGAATCATCATCTAAAGAATCAAAATCAACCGTAATGCAATAAGGAGTACCAATCTCATCTTGCCTTCTGTATCTTTTTCCAATTGAGCCAGTCTCGTCATATTGACACATCCAAGCAGACTTTAAATCATTAAAAATTTCTTTTGCAATTTTTTGCAAAGGTTCTTTTTTAATTAATGGGAAAATTGCAACCTTAATAGGAGAAAGACGCTTATCAAGCCTTAAAACAACCTCTTTCTTCTTTCCTGTCTCTCCTCCCATTTCTTCATATGCATCTATTAAAAATGCCAATAAAGGTCTTTCTACTCCTGCTGAAGGTTCAATTATATGAGGAGCAAATTTTTCTCCTGTTTCTGGATCAAGATAAACTAAATCTTGATGAGAAAACTTTGAGTGTTGAGTCAAATCAAAGTCTTGACGATTGGCAATACCTTCAATTTCTGACCAACCAAAAGGAAAATTATATTCAACATCAGAACAGGCTTTAGCATAATGGGCTAACTGATCTTTGCTGTGTTTTTTTAATCTAATATTTTCTTTATTAATGCCTAAATCAATATACCAATTTAAGCGTTTTTTTTGCCATTTTTCGTGAATTTTACTAGCATTTTTAGGGTTAACAAAATACTCAAGTTCCATTTGCTCAAATTCTTTTATTCGAAAAATAAAATTCCCCGAAGTTATTTCATTTCTAAAAGCTTTACCAATTTGAGCTACCCCAAAAGGTATTTTTAGCCTACTGGTTTGTAAAACATTTTTAAAATTAACAAAAATTCCTTGAGCAGTTTCTGGCCTTAAATAAACCTCAGAGGCACTATCCTCGGTAGAGCCCATAAAGGTTTTAAACATTAAATTAAAATCCTTAGAATTGGTTAATGCTCCTCCACATTCCGGACACCTGTCTTTAGTCAACTCATCTGCCTTAAATCTTTTATGACATCTTTTACACTCAACTAAGGGGTCTGTAAAGCCCTCTAAGTGTCCTGAAGCTTGCCAAGTCTTAGGATGCATTAAAATAGAAGAATCTAAACCAACAATTTCTTTATGGTTTTGAACCATTTCTTTCCACCAAAGTTTTTTAATATTTCTTTTCAACTCTACTCCCAATGGGCCATAATCATAAAAAGATTGCAAACCGCCATAAATTTCTGAAGTTTGAAAAATAAATCCCCTTCTTTTACAAAGAGAAATCAAATTTTCTTGAATTTTTTCAGCCATAAAATAAACAATTAATTACTTCTTTATATTAGCAAATATAAAGAAAAAGAAAAAGGGGGTTTAATCACTAGTTTTTAAAAACTTCCTGAAAATCAAAATAATCATTTTTTGAGCTCCAGAGCAAGAAACCATAGGAATCATTATCTTCCACGGCTTGTTTTTGAAGCTTTATAAAATCTGGTTTTATTTTTTCCTGATTAGTGCTAAAAGCCTGAATCCATGGTCTGATAAAAGGCTTTTCGTCTTTTTTTAACTTATTTAAACTATCCTGGGCATTTTTAAAGCTCTTATCTATTACCTCATAAGGCTTTTCAAAAGGCTTTTTAATTTCTGAAAATGCATTTCTGAAATATGAAGGATAAAGCATAGGGCAAATATAGCCAAAATAACCATAAGCATCTTCTAGCCTCTGGCCTATGTTCATATCAAAACCATCCCTAACATGGCTCATTGTCATACCAAATAAATCAGCTGAAACACGATGATCTTTTAGTTTAGAGTGCTGATACTTAAAAAATGACTTAATAATTTCTTGCTTTTGTTTTTTGCTTTTCCAAACTGGGTAATCAATATTTGCTATATCTCCGTCTGCAGGAAACCTAATATAATCAAAATTTATTTCTTCAAAACCAAGACTCAATCCTTCTTTGGCTAAGGCAATATTATAGTCCCAAACTATTTTTGAAGCCGGATCAACCCAAGCCAAGTTTGACATATCTTCCCAAATATTACCCTGCCTTTGTAATGCTAAATTATTTTTACGTCTTGCTAGAGCATCATCTTTAAAAACAGAAATTCTACCAATTACATAAATTCCCTTATCTTTTAAATGATTTATAGTTTTTTTAATATCTTTTATTCTTAACTCATAAAGATGATTTTTCCTAGCTAAATCTACATCAGTTTTATAAGAAACTTTGCCTGTTACATCTTTTATATCAATTACAACTGCATTTAAATTTGTATTTAAAACAAAATCAACTAATTTCTTTATTTTTTTAGGCTCACTTGCACTCCAAGAAGAAATATAAATTCCCCTGGCTTTTACTGGCCCCTGCCTTTTAACCTTATATGAAAAACCCAGAGATCTAACCTCATCTATAAAAGTAGTAACCTTAAAAATCATTATTAAAAAAAAGAAAAAAGCTAAAATAAAAAGGGGTATATAATATACCCAGCTCATTTTATTTAAACTCTTTTTAAAAAATGCCCAATCCATTTAAAGCAATTTAAAGTCGTTTATAAATAGCCTAAAATTATAACCTAAATATTCAGCTGCTTTTCTACAATAAACCATTCTATCTATAAATATTTCAAAATATTCCATAATAGGCACATCACTTGTATTAATTTGCAATTTTAAATCAATATTTTTCTTATTTACCTTTACGTTTGACTTAGTTGCCGCATAATTTACTCTATCATGTATATCTTTATCTATTTCTTGTTTTGACTTTGTAATTACTCTAGAACGATGCACGTCAGACTTATCTGCTATAACAACAATGGCAGAAACGGGATTAGTTAATTTCATGTCATCCTTATCATGATTAGCAAGACATTGGGAAATAACAGCAATTTCTTCTGGCGTTAGGGCATAATCACCCTTTTCCCAATCGTTTTTATTTGTAACAACAAATTCAGAAAATATCTGATGAAATAAAAGAGCTCCCCAATAATGATGCCTTGTTCGACCGATAAAATTCCCCATATCCTGACAATAACCAGCTATAGCTGATAATTCCTGAGTTCTTTTATCTAAGCCAATCTCTTGAGCTAGCTTTCTTGACCGTTTAGCCACTAAGCTAGCATGACGGACACCATGCTCTGTATAACCCAAGGCCTCCATAGAAGCTTGACTTTGTTTAATAAATTCAGCAATTTGGGGATTATTTTTTACTGATTCTAAAGTTAGCATATTAATTTATAAATCTAGTTTTTCTTTTATTTTAGCCTTATTAAAGCCAATAATAAAATCGCCATTAATTTCTACCACTGGCACCCCCATTTGTCCGGTTTTTTCTACCATGTGTCTTCCAGCTTCTTGATCTTTACTAACATCAATATCCTCAAATTCAAAATTGTTTTCTTTGAGAAAATCTTTAACATGATGACAATAAGGGCAGGTTGGTGTTGAATAAACTTTTATATCCATAAGTAATAATTTTTTAATTTTTGTTAATCTTTTTTATTATAATATAAAAATAAAGAAAAAGCAAAATATTATTATACCTTAAACAAAATCTAAGGCTTTTTTAACAACTTTTAAGGTTTTTTGAGCATTTTTTTGTGCAATTTCTTTTCCCTGTTCAAGTATTAAAGAGATCATATCAGGCTCATTTAAAATCTTCTGCCTTTTATTTTGAAATTTTTCTAAAAAGTTACAGGTTATTTTAGTTAAAATATTTTTAAATTCTCCCATTACCTGTTCTCCATTTTTATGTTTTTTAATTATTTTCTCAATTTCTTGTATTTGCTTTTGATTCTGAGCTAATTTTTTAGCTATTATAATATGACTTTTTAGCTTATTTGTCATTTCCCCTTTAAAAGCAGTTTGGGCTGACTTTATCTTTTTGGCTACTGTTTTTTTATCATCTGTTAAAAATATTGCTCCTTTAGGAGAACTTTTACTCATTTTGCCTTGGCCCTTTAAAGAGAGTATTCTTATTGATTTGGTTTCAAGTGCCTTAGGCAAAGGAAAAACATTGCCATATTTTTTATTAAATCTTTTAGCGATAAGGCGAGCAATTTCCATATGTGCCATTTGATCTTCTCCAATGGGCACTTTTTTAGCCTGGTTTATTAGAATATCTGCTGCCATTAATACTGGGTAAAATAATAAAAAAGCGCTTGCCTTTTTAATATCACCTCCTTGCTTTATTTTTTCTTTTAAAGTGGGGATTCTTTCAAGTTCAGCTACTGATACATGGCGAGATAAAATTCCAGTTAAAAGCATTAACTCTTCTGCTATATCAGACTGAAGATAAATATTAGATTCTTTGGGATCTAATCCTAGGGCAAGATAATCAGCTATAATTTCTTTACTATATTTTTTAACTATAGTAGGCTCATTATCTGTTAAGGCGTGGAGATCGGCCACAAAAACCAAGGTAGATAAATTATTCTTTTGAAGCCTAACAATAGGGTCTACTGCACCAAGAAAATTAGCAATAGTCAAACTGCCGGTTGGTCTAATGCCCGTTAAAATATCAGTTTGATAATCCAATATTGTTTTTTCCTTAGAATTTTTTCTTAACATAATTCTTAGCTAAAAGATTTTACCCTTTAAGAATAGCAAATTGTTATAAAAAGTCAATTTTATAATCTAGGTTTACTTTAAAAAAATTATAACCCCCTCGTAAATACGAGAGAGTTATATTTTGAAAATAGCGCCAGGGGGAATCGAACCCCCATTACATGGATGAAAACCATGCGTCCTGTCCATTAGACGATGGCGCCTTTTAGTAAACTTACTATAACAAAAATTATTAATTTGTCAAAATTAAACCTGCCAGCTATAAAAACTTTCAATAATATGCTTGGCCCTTAAAATGTCTTTTTTTGAATAATCTTTTAATAATAATTGCTTAAAACTTTTAAAAATTAAGTTTTGTAATAAACTCAATAAATCGTTAGACAGCTTAAAGCTTTTAGCTGTCTTATGTTTTTTGCAAACCAATCCACCGTTTTCAATATCAAAATAACCCTGACTTAAGCTTTTTTTACAAATTAAACATTTATTTAATTCAGGCATAAATCCTAAAAAGCAAAGCAATTTTATAATGAAGGATATAAAGATTAAAATAGAATATTTATAGTTAATAATATTTAAAAATTCTTTAATAAGTAAATAAACATTATCATTTTTTTCTCCTCTTGGTAAAACTTTATTAATATTTTGAAATGTTTCAGTTAAACGCAATAAACGCCTATAATCTTTTTCAATATTTTTAAAACTTTTTATTATTTCTCCCCCTATTAAATGGTAATAATGTCTTCCCCTTACTACTTTTAAATTTAATAAAGCAAATGGCTCCGAAACCATTGGAGCCAATTTAGAACTAAACTTCATACCACCTCTAATAAAAATAATTATCTTCCCCTTGGTCTGACTATAAAAACTTATCATTCTATCTTTTTCTCTATAGGGTCGACTTTCTAAAACCACTCCCTTAACATATTCATCTCTTGAAGACATAAATTTAGTCTTTTTTATAAAGGGTTAAGGTTAATTTATCACCTTTAATTTCATATTCATTTTGAATTAATTCTTCATTATCTAAGGCTTTATTTACAAAATTAGATTTAGTTTGATCCTCAAGCATTTCCTTAAATTCTAAAATAGTTTTTTTAACCTTGCCACTAGCTTTATAATAAACCACAACCTTGTCATTGGGCGTTAATTTTGCCTTTTTTCTAAGACCATTTATTTTTCTTTTAACTTCTCTAGCAAGCCCTTCTTTTTCAAGCTCTTCTGTTATTTCTTTGTTTAAAGCAACTCTTATACCCTCTTGCCTTATCTCCCAGTTCTTGCCTTCTGGAATTTCGTCCCTTATCTCAACTTTTTTCAAATTTAATTCTGCTTTTATTAAACTCTTATATTCTTTTGTTAAAGAAATATTAGAAATTACTAAACTGGATAATGCCTGTCGCACTTTTATGCCAGCTCTTTTTCTTAAATTATGTCCTATTTCGCAAATCTCTCTTGCTAATGCCATTTGTTTTTTTATCTTTTCATCAACCTCTTCAAAAACAGGCCAGCTTTCTAAATGAACAGATTCTTTTTTGCCATTTAATTCCTTATAAAGATGCTCAGCGCTAAAGGGCATAAAAGGAGCCATTACCTTTGATAGGGTTAAAAGAACTTGCTTCATTGTAGAAAAACAAGCCATATCTCCTGATTTAATTTTATCCCTAGAACGCCTTATATACCAAGTAGAAAGATCATTAATAAAACTAGGAATTTCTCTTATTATATTGAGATTATAATTTTTTAAACCATTGGTAACCTTTTTTAAAAGCTCTTCTGTTCTTTGAATGATCCATTGATTTAAAATATTTTCGGATTTCTTAGTTTTAATATTTTCAGGTTTAAACATTTTATAAAACCTTAAAACATTCATTAAGGTTTTAATAAACCCTGTTTCATTTTTAAGCTCTTGTTTAGAGAACTTTAAATCATTGGCTTTCATAACAGGAGAACTAAGCAAATAATATCTTATAGGGTCAGCGCCAATATTTTTTATTAGTTCCATGGCATCGGGGTAATTTTTTAAGCGCTTTGACATTTTTTCTCCTTTTTTATTCAAAACTATACCATTTACTACTACATTTTTAAAAGCAGCTTTGTTTTTTAAGGCTGTGGCTAAAACATGGAGATAATAAAACCAACAAGTAGTTTGATCAACGCCCTCAGCTATAAATTCAGCAGGAAAATTTTCTTCAAATCTTTTTTTATTTTCAAAGGGATAATGCATTTGAGCATAAGGCATTGATCCAGACTCAAACCAACAATCTAATACATCAGGATCTCTTTTCATTACTCCTTCACACTTATCACAATCAAATTTAACCTTGTCAACATAATCCTTGTGTAAATCCTTTATTTTTTGACCAGAAGCCTTTTCAAGTCCCTTTACTGAACCAAAAACCTTTTCCTGACCACATTTATCACATCTCCACACAGGAATTGTTGAGCCCCAAAATCTTTGTCTTGAAATTGCCCAATCTTTAGCCCCCTCTAACCATTTACCAAACCTACCCTTTTTAATATGGCCTGGCACCCAATAAATATCCTTGGCATTTTTTAATAATTTGTCTTTTATTTTCTTAACATCAACAAAAAGAGAAGAGGTGGCATAATTTAAAAGTGGCGTATCACACCGCCAACAATGAGGATAAGTATGAGAGTATTCTTCACTTTTAAATAAAAAATTATTGTCTTTTAAAAACTCAATGACCCTTTTGTCTGTTTTTTGAGAATTAATTTTAGGTCTTACTAGCTCCCCTGAAAAATCTTTAACCTCATCTTTAAAACGTCCTGTTTTTGTAACATGCTGAATAAAGGGCAATTTTTTTTCTTTTCCTAAATTCATATCATCTTCACCAAAAGCAGGGGCAATGTGAACTAAACCAGTACCATCTTCTAGATTAACAAAATCAGCTGATTGAATTGTATAAAGATTGGCTTTATTCTTTAAATCTTTATCTAGGTAATAATCAAACAAAGGTTCATATTTTTGGTTAATCAGTTTTTTGCCCTTAAATTCATCTAAAATCTTATAATTCTTATTCTTAAAAAAATCGTCTAATCTATTTTTAGCTAAAATATATTGTTTAGAGTCTTTATTAAAAGATATTTTAACATAATCAATATCTGGTCCTACAGCTATAGCAGTATTTCCAGGCAAAGTCCAAGGCGTTGTAGTCCATGCTAAAAGATAAACCTCTGGGTTATCTTTTAATTGAAACTTTACCGTAACAGACAAATCTTTAACTTCTTTGTAGCCCTGACTAACTTCGGACTGAGAAAGGGTTGTTTCACAGCGAGGACAAATATGCATGGATTTATAATCTTTATATATTAAACCTTTTTCCCAAAGCTCTTTAAAAACCCACCAAACACTTTCCATATAATCCCTATCCATTGTTTTGTAGTCATTCTCCATATCTACAAACCGTCCTAAACTCTTTATAATTTTCTCCCAATCATCAGCGCACCGCAAAACCTCCTCTCGGCAAGCTTTGTTAAATTTTTCTACCCCCATGCCTAAAATATCCTTTTTAGAATTAAGATTAAATTCTTTTTCAACTATATTCTCCACAGGAAGCCCATGACAGTCCCAGCCCCATTTTCTCTCAACCTTATAACCATTCATGGTAAAAAACCTTGGCACCACATCCTTCATTAAACTAGCAACTAAATGACCATAATGAGGTAAGCCAGTAGCAAAAGGAGGTCCATCATAAAAAACAAATTCACCCTTAGGAGAATCTTTTTCTAAGGTTTTTTTAAAAATATTATTTTCTTCCCAAAATTTGAGAATTTCTTTTTCTTTTTCAGGTAAATTAAATTTCATAAAATAAATTATAAATTATTGAACCTTTCCACTACCTTGAATCATGGGATCACTTTCAAAAGTAGTATCTAGCCCAGGACTAGAGTCAAAAACTTCACTTTGACAAAAATTATCTTTAGCTCGAACCCTGGTAACTCCAGTTAGGGGCAAAACCTTATCTTTATCATCTGGCTCAGGCCTAATTGATAATTCAAATTTTCCTTGTACTAAAGAATGGGCCCCGCCCTTAAAAGCTTTTAATTCCGGAATTCTCCAAAAAACAGTTTGAGACTCTTTATCATAACTTAAAGTTCCTACGCTTGACTCAAAATTACCAGTCCAATTTACAAATTTCGGTAATTTTGTATTCACTTCTATATTTTCTAAATCATTGGTAGTATTTTTAAGATTCCAGAAGATCCAAAGTCTAGTTTCTGATCCCACCTTCATAGGAATTGGGCCTTGCCCAATTTTTAGGCCTTCGTCAGTATAAAACCTTGCCCCAGTTCTTAAAGAAAGATCAGTAGACATTTTAATTTCAATGGGTTCTCCTTGTAATTGCCAAAAATTAGAATAATTTTCAAATCTCCCCCTTGCTTTAGGAATTAATTTAATTTTACTATGATTGAAATTATTTTTTAAAGCGTTTAAACTTGAAACAATATTTAAATCTCCACTTTTTTCTATAAAATCAGCCTTATCTAAGGTATCTATCTCCCAGTTAAAATTCGGAGAGTTTTTTAAGTATTTTTCTCCCAGAAAGTCTACGTCTAATTCTAAATCTTTAATTTTTTGATCATTGGTATTGTAATAAGAAAGATCTATGGGCAAAGTTTGACCCCATTTTGCTATAATAGGTCCTTTTTCACTATCAGCAACCTTTAAGTTTATATCAACCCCCTGACCTATTAAAACCGGCCTTTTTTCACTTTTTTGGATAAATTTATTTTCTTCAAAGGGAATAAGGGCTTCAACTTTAAAAAAATGTTGCCTTTTATCAGCATTTTTAAAAAACCCAGAAAAGGTTAATTTTTTTTCACCCCTAAAGTTTAGATCATTAATGTCCCAATAAAAATAGTCTTCTTTTAATTGACCTGTTATGTCAGGATCTTCACTCTTATATGCTTGGACAATAAAATCTTCTGGAAATTCTACCCTTAACCTAGTAATTGGCAAAATGCTTTTACCGTCATTATCTAAGTAAATACTTGATTCTATCTTTTCACCCAAACCTGCTTTTTGGGGAATTTCCCATTTTAAATTAATAGGTGAATTTAAAAGAACATTGTTTTCAAAGCTTTTGTAAAACCTAGAACTAAACCCTTGTAAATGAAAATTAAGACCACCGTTAAAATATTTTTTCTCAGGCGCTCCAAAAAGCTTACCAGTAAATTCTAAATCAAACAAAGTACCTTTTTTAATTTTATCAATTTCCCAGCTACAATTGCCATTTGTTTCCTGACAATTTATTTCACTTGAAATCAGGTTAAAACCTGAAGGAAAGTCAATATTAATTTGAACATCTTCTAGATCTTGGCCACTGTCATTCCTAACAAAAACATAATAAGAATGTTTTTCTCCGGTAACTTGCGGGCTATGTCGATAAAGCCAAAATTCAATATCTTTGTCACCAGATAAAGTTTCTGGTTTATCTAAAAAAAAGATACTTAAAATACTAGTAACTATAATAAAAATAAGTAAAATAAAAATCCAACCAAAAAAGCTAAAAGCCTTTTCTTTTGACTTTATATTATTTTTCACAATTAATTTTTAATTATTGTTGTGGATTAGTGTTTTGTTGTGGTGCTTGAGGAGCTTGTTGACTTGGCATTTGTTGAAATCCAGTACCAGCTTGCTGTTGACGTAAGGCAGTTAAAACCTGAGAGTTGTCACTTAACTCTTCAACAAATAAAACATGCTCTTTGTTAATCTCCATTTTGTTGGTTGGGCCATGCATTTCGTTTTGAATGTTTTGCAAAGAAATCTGAGGTTGAGCTTGGCCTTCTTGATTTTGTACCTGATTAACCTGAAAATAATAAACATCTTCTAAAACAATTTTATCTGAACTTTCTTTGACTATTTGCCCAAAATAAGTTCTACCATTGGTTAAAGAAACAGCTTGCCAATTTTCAGCGGTTTCTGTTGAAGATAAAATAGTTACAACCAAGAAAGAAGCTACAGCCAATAAAACAATAATACCGATAATTAAAAAAGCTAGCCCTTTTTTCTTGGAATGAGAAAAATTACTGCCTTGAGCTGAGACAGAATTACTAGAATGCATTTGTTCTGACATATAAAATTTTATAATTAAATTAATTAATATAACTTATTACAACTTACGACCTAAATATAATTATAACTAGTTAGCTATATCTTGCAAGACTTTTAAAGTAGACTTAGCGCATTTTTCCCAACTAAACTCTTTGGCAATCTCTATCCCCTTTTCAATTGTTTGTTTTTGTTTTTCTTTATTTTTCAAAACTTCTGCCATCTTTTTTGCAATATCAGTAGAATTTTTAGGATTAAATTTTAAAATTTCTTTACCAACTACTTCTTTTACAGGCGCTATATTGCTAGCTACAGTAGGGACACCCTTGGCCATAGCCTCTAAAGGGGGAATGCCAAAACCTTCATATAGGGAAGGGAAAACAAAAAGACTAGCTCCTTTAAAAAGTGCACCTAAATCTTTAGCAGGAATATAACCAGGCAAAATAATATCTTTTTTATAATCTGAAAATTTAATTTTTCTTTCTATTTGAGCCACTTCTGCTCCTTTAGCTCCAGCTAAAACTAACTTATAATTTTTATCTTTAAAAATATTTTTCCTTAAATACTCATATCCATCAATAAGACGGGCAATGTTTTTTCTAGGATCTATTGTGCCTAAAAATAGTATATAATCGCCTTTTATGCCATAGTCTTTTTTAAATGCCTTGATTGAAGACTCAGAAACCTTATTAAAAAATCTTTTATCTATGCCATTGTGAATAACCTTTATTTTTTTTAAAGGTATATTAAAATGTTTTTTAATTTCATTGGCAGTAAAACGAGATACAGCAATAATTTTTTCAGCCTGTTTTAATGAATCAGGAATTTGTGTTTTTAGTTTTAAAAGTTCTTTTTTAGAAAAAAGATCTGGGAAACGTAACATAGATAAATCGTGAACCGTAACCAAACTCTTACCATTGTAAGACTGAGGAACCCTAGGAATGGGAGAGAAAAAAACATCTAAGTGTTTTGAATTAATGGTAGCTGCAATTAAAAAATGCCTATAACGCTCTGGCATGAATCTTTCATACTTAACAAAAGGGAAAAATTTAATTTCTATATTATCCTGATTAAATTTTTCTAAACGCCTATCTTCTACTGATCTATCAAAAAATAAAACAAAAGTATCTTTTTTGTTAAGACTTAAAAGGTGTCTTACCAATTGATAGCTATAGTGGCCCACTCCTGCCTCTTCCCCTTTATCAGGATTTAAAATTGTTCTACAATCAATTCCAATTCTCATAATTTTTTAAAGGTATTTAAATTAATGTTTAATATGTTATACTAACATTAAGAATCTAAATAAAAACCATATTTTATTAGATCTAAATAAAAACCATGTTTTATTAGATCTAAATAAAAACCATGTTTTATTAGATCTAAATAAAAACCATATTTTTATTATAAGATAAGTTTATATTTATGTCCAATATTATAACTAAAAATAAAAAAGCATACCATGATTATAAAATACTTGATAAGCTTGAAGCTGGAATTGCATTAACTGGCCCCGAGGTTAAGTCTGCTAAAATGGGAAACGTCAGCCTTAAGGGTGGCTATGTTAATATAAATAAAAAAAATGAAGCCTATGTTATAAATCTACATATTGGCCCCTATAAACCAGCTAATCAAGGCAAAGACTATAACCCCACTCGCCCTAAAAAACTTTTATTAAAAAGAAAAGAAATAAATAGTCTCATAGGCAAGATAAAACAAAGAGGCGTCTCAGTTATTCCTTTAAAAATGTATTCAAAGTCAGGCATTATAAAGTTAGAGATAGGAATTGCCAAAGGCAAGAAAAAACAGGACAAAAGGCAAGCAATTAAAAAAAGAGAGATTCAAGGAAAAATTAAGCGCCACTTAAAACAATACTAATTTAAAATATAAAATAGGATGATTAAATTAAATCATCCTATTTTTTTATTATATAAAAGTTTTAAACAAGAGCTTTATAAAATATATAATATTTTTTAATTTTAAAATTGCTTGATAAACCTTAAATCGCCTTTTCTAAAAAGACGAATATCATCAATATTATATCTAAGCATTGCTAATCTATCCATTCCAAGACCAAAAGCAAAACCTTTCCACTTGTTAGAATTAATACCGCCCGCTTTTAAAACATTGGGATGGACCATACCACAAGGAATAAGCTCTATCCAGCCAGTTTTTTGACAAACCGAGCAACCTTTGCCCTGACAAAAAGGACAACCAAAATCAAGTTCAAAGCTAGGCTCTGTAAACGGAAAAAACCCAGGCCTAAGCCTTACCTTAGCTTCTTTTTTAAAAAAGGCAGTTAAAAAACTTTTTAAGGTATAAATTAAATTAGCTACTGAAATATTTTCATTTATCACCATGCCTTCAACCTGAAAAAAAGTATGTTCATGAGAAGCATCAGTGGCTTCATTTCTAAAACATCTACCTGGCACAATACATCTAAAAGGTGGATCTTGTTTTTCCATTATTCTTACCTGAGCTGCAGAGGTTTGGGTTCTCATTACAAGCTTGGAAAAGTCTTTAACAAAAAAGGTATCTTGACTATCACGAGCCGGATGTTCTTCCGGAATATTTAAGGCTTCAAAATTATAATAATCCTTTTCAAGCTCTGGTCCTTGTTCAATACTATAGCCCATTGAAGAAAAAATGTCTTCTACTTCTCTTTTAACACTGGTCAGGGGATTAAAGTGGCCAAAGTCAATTGATTCACTTGGCAGAGTAGGATCAAAATCATTATTTTCATCTTGATTCTGTGTTTTAAAATCAGTCTCTTTGTTTTGTATTTCTCTTTCAATCTCAGACTTAACCTTATTAGCCAAAGCGCCAATTTTAGGACGATCATCTTTAGGTAAATCTTTAATACCTTTTAAAATATTATTTAAACCACCCTTTTTCCTACCTAAAAATTCTCTCCAAGTATTTTCAAGGCCCTTTTGATTTTGAGCTTTTTTAATTTTTTCAAAAGCTTGGGATTTAATTTCTTTTATTTTTGTAACCAAATCTTTCATAACAAATATAAAAATTACAAAGTCGGGGTGGCGGGATTTGAACCCGCGAAATCTCTACTCCCCCAGAGTAGCGCCTTAAACCGGACTAGGCCACACCCCGGTTCAACCGAGTTAAAAAAATTATTTATTTTTCCTTTTTCAGGGTTTTCAAACACTTGGTACAAATTTTAACCTTTTTACCATTAACGTGTCTTGTTTGAATATTTATATGTTGACGTTTTTTTGTTGCTACGTTAGAATTAGAGCGTGACACTTTCACTCCTGGACCACGTCCGCAAAAATCACATTTCTTAGCCATATTAAATATTATTAAGTTTTATTAATCTTATATTATAATAAACTTTAGCAAAAAACAATATTTTTGACAACCTTTAAACTAGATTAAAAATAAATATGATAGAAACAAGTCTTTTTTTATATATAATAATAGTATTTTCTGCTGTCATCCACGAGTATTCTCACGGCTGGATGGCTTATAGTTTAGGCGACTCAACCGCTAAAGATGCCGGCCGGTTAACCCTTAACCCCCTAGCTCACGTAGATCCGATAGGAACTGTTATTTTACCATTATTTTTACTTTTAACAAGCGGGGCATTTTTAGGATGGGCTAAACCAGTTCCTTACAACCCCTATAACTTAAAAGACAAAAAATATGGCTCCTTAAAAGTAGCTTTAGCTGGTCCAGTTTCAAATTTAATTCTAGCTATTATTTTTGGCTTGGCTGCAAGATTTCTTTTTTCTGCCTCTATTCCTACTGCTTTTATACAAGCCCTGGCTTTAATAACTTATGTTAACATATTTTTAGGACTTTTTAATCTTTTGCCAGTTCCACCTTTAGATGGCTCAAAAATTGTGGCTGATCTTTTCCCTGATCAATGGAGAGCTTTTTTAAAAACAGGTTTTATCGGAATTATTATTGCTATTTTCCTTGCCATGACAATTCTCCAACCTATAGCAAGTTTTATCTTTAACCTTATTGTTGGAAAAAACTTTATAATATAAAAAATTTAAGATAATCATAATTTTAAATTCCATAATTGCAAAATTTTATGGGTTTTTTCTTAAAAAAATCATTTAAAAACATTTAGTTTAACTTGACATAAAATTTCTATTCTATAAAATATATTATACAAGATTAAATATTAATAAAAAAAACTTGATATGCCTACAATTAATCAGTTAGTCCGAAAAGGACGCAAGAAAACAAAGAAAAAATCAAAGACTCCTGCTCTTCAAACAACTTATAATAGTTTAAGAAGAGTAAGGAAAAAAATAAGAAAAGGTCACCCTTTTTTAAGAGGGGTTTGTTTAAAAGTAACAACTCAATCTCCTAAAAAACCTAATTCTGCTTTAAGAAAAATAGCCAAGGTCCGCCTTTCTAATGGCAAAGAAATAACCGCCTATATTCCAGGAATAGGCCACGACCTTCAAGAACATTCAGTGGTATTAGTAAGAGGAGGTAGAGTAAAAGACTTG
>Ga0102925_1000232_pt1 | contig 29364 bp, 28 predicted proteins | sample SalPonR1_A_D1_MG_FD_78216 | JGI IMG/M metagenome (GOLD analysis project Ga0102925, IMG submission 78216) | Salt pond soil microbial communities from South San Francisco under conditions of wetland restoration - Salt Pond MetaG R1_A_D1_MG | ecosystem: Environmental > Aquatic > Marine > Intertidal...
GGAAAAACATCGGATTTAAGTTTTGAAAAAGTGATAATTGCCACCGGTTCCTCTGCGGTAGGCCTACCCGATCTCGAGATAGATCACGATAAAATTTGGGACGCTACCGATGCCCTGGAACTTAAGGAAATACCCAAGAAATTGTTAGTCGTTGGTGGCGGTTACATAGGCCTGGAGCTTGGAAGCGTTTATGCCGCTTTAGGAACAAAAGTTTCTATAGCCGAAATGACACCAGGATTTTTACCCGGAACAGATCGGGACCTGGTTAAGGTTTTTGAGAAAAATGAGCCCTTTAAAGATGTTTTTTTCGAAACTAAAGTAGAAGAAGTGAAGATTACCAAAAAAGGGGTGAAGGTTTCCTTAAAAGGAAAGAAAGAGGAACAGAACAAAAAGTTTGATCGTGTTCTGGTAGCTGTTGGGAGAAAACCAAACACACAGAATCTGGGACTGAAAAAACTCGGAATTTCGGCCAACGAAAAAGGCTTCCTGGAAGTAGATAATAAGCGCCGAACCAAATTGGAGCATGTTTTTGCGATAGGAGATATTACCGGGGAACCTATGTTGGCCCACAAAGCAAGTCATGAAGGCAGAATCACTGCAGAAGTTATCGCAGGGAAAAAAGGAGCCGCTTACGATCCTAAGGTTATTCCCGCCATTGTGTTTACTAATCCTGAGTTGGCCTGGTGTGGTCTCACTGAAGAAGAGGCAAAAGAAAAAGATAAAAACGTGAAAGTTGTAAAATTCCCCTGGTCAGCTTCGGGAAGAGCTATTTCCATAGGGGAAAATACAGGCCTGACTAAACTTTTAATAGATAAAGAGACCGAAGTAATTCTGGGAGGTGCAGTAGCCGGAAAAAATGCCGGGAGTTTGATTCCGGAGATTGCTTTGGCTATCGAAATGGGCAGTACAGCCAGTGATTTATCGCTAACTATTCATCCGCATCCTACTCTTTCTGAAACTATAATGGAAAGCGCCGAGCTTTTTTACGGTGGGGCCACGCATTATAAAAAAGCTTAATTATTTGAATGATAAAAATTTTAAAGCAACTATTACTTCGGGAGTGAACTGGATCTAAAAGGAATTACTACCGATTAAAGATTAAACTTATCGGCATTAGCCTTTTCTGTTTTCTTGTAAGAAAAGATCAAATTATAAGAAACGGTACTCACCCAAATCACAATTAAAGTCGTAACCAGGCGCTCGTAGGCACCGTCTATATAATCTGGTATTAAAGGTAAAAGAGGGGCGAGAACAATCCACAATCCTGCAACCCAAAAAGAGAACTTTTTCAGGTAGGGTTTTAGCATTTTTAAACTGAAACTTGTTAAGAGAACAACTGCAGGGAAAAGAAGTGCCAGGGCATAAACGAGTTTGCGATGTATTTTATGGCCAGGTCTTCCGGCATATTGGTTATGCTCGGCAATCATTATGAAGTCTACGCCTATAAGAATAAGTATAATAAGACCTATAATCCATTTTGTTCCAGAACTTTTCCAGGTATAAAGTCCTACGGCGAGAGCAAAAAAACCAACTGCCAATATATCGATACCCAGGTCCTGAATCCACCCATATTTCCCTATAGCCAACATGCTAATAGTATCACTTATGGGGTCATGAGCTTCGTGTAATGCAATTCCGATGAGGTCAGCCGCCAGAACCGCAATGCAACTTAAAATACCAATAATTCCGGTTGCTTTGTATATGATTTTTTTACTCAAAAGGAGGATTTTTATATCGTTAGTTAGACAGTGCTTACATAGGGTTAGGGGTAAAGTTAACTAATTCCTTTAAATAGAAAATTGCCACTCGAATGATTTTATAAAATTATTCGAATGGTAATTAAAGAGCTAATCTTTAATTTCCTCGAAATACATAAAAGCTTATTTTTGTAAATTCTTACACAAACAAAAGTAGAATTTATGAAAAGTAGATTAATATTAAGCTTTATATGTCTGGCTGTTTTTGGAATTGCTCAGGCACAAAGCCTGGAATCTCCAAACGGAGATCTGGAGATGAATTTCTCCCTTCAGGAAGATGGTACTCCGGTTTACAGCCTGGATTTTGAAGGAGAGACAGTTATAGAAAAAAGTAAGCTTGGATTAGAGTTAAAAGAAGGGCAGCCTCTTACCTCTAATTTTAGCATAGAAAATACCGAAAAATCTTCTTTTGATGAAACCTGGACACCGGTTTGGGGTGAGGAAAGTGAGATTAGAAATCGCTATAATGAACTTGTAATTCATCTAGATCAGGAAGATACAGAGCGCAAAATGGTGATTCGTTTTCGTTTATTCAATGACGGACTCGGATTTAGATATGAATTTCCTCAGGAATCCAAGCTTGGGCATTTCGTAATTTCAGATGAAAAAACCGAATTTGCCATGACCGGAGATCACACCGCTTTTTGGATTGCGGGCGATTACGACACCCAGGAATACGATTATACAGAAAGTAAACTTTCTGAAATAAGGGGCTTGATGGCAGAGGCGGTAACAGCTAATGTTTCCCAAAAATCATTCTCACCAACAGGAGTACAAACTTCTTTGATGCTTAAAACCGACGACGGCCTTTACATTAACTTACACGAAGCCGCTTTGTTGGATTACCCTGCGATGCACTTAAATCTAGATGACGAAACAATGGTTTTTGAGTCCTGGTTAACGCCAGATGTAAATGGTGATAAGGCATATATGATCGCTCCGGGAAAAACTCCCTGGAGAACCATAATTGTAAGTGATGAAGCTAAAGATATTCTTTCTTCAAGAATCACTTATAACCTAAATGAACCCAGTAAGATCGAAGATACCTCATGGATTAAACCAATGAAGTATATGGGCGTTTGGTGGGAAATGATCACAGGAATGAGCTCCTGGGATTATACCGACGAATTTGCCGCGGTTAAACTAGGTGAAACCGATTTTGAAGCTGCTGAACCTAATGGCACCCACGCTGCAAATACCAAGAATGTAAAAAGATATATTGATTTTGCATCAGAACACGGCTTTGACGGATTACTGGTTGAGGGCTGGAATGTAGGCTGGGAAGATTGGTTTGGAAACTCTAAAGATTATGTCTTTGACTTTGTGACGCCATATCCAGATTTTGATGTTGAAGAAATTAGGGAATATGCCAAAAGTAAAGATGTAGAAATGATTATGCACCACGAAACTTCGGCTTCGGTTAGGAATTACGAAAGGCATTTGGATACAGCTTACCAGTTTATGAAAGCCAACAATTATAACGCGGTAAAATCTGGTTATGTAGGTGATATACTGCCACGAGGTGAAAATCATTACAGCCAGTGGATTGTAAATCATTATCAATATGCGCTTGAAAAAGCTGCGGAATATGAAATTATGATCAACGCGCACGAAGCTGTTAGACCAACCGGAATAGCCAGAACCTGGCCAAACCTTATTGCAAACGAATCGGCTCGTGGGACCGAATATCAAGCTTTTGGCGGAAGTAAGCCAAATCACGTTACCGTGCTGCCCTTTACGCGTTTAATTGGCGGACCAATGGATTATACTCCTGGAATTTTTGAAATGGATATTAGTAAATTAAATCCAGATAATAATTCTCACGTTAACAGTACCCTGGCCAACCAGTTGGCTTTATATGTAACGATGTATTCGCCGTTACAAATGGCAGCCGATTTGCCTAAGCATTACGAGCAGTTTATGGATGCATTTCAGTTTATAAAAGATGTTGCTATAGACTGGGAAAAAAGTGTTTACCTGGAAGCAGAGCCTGGAGACTATATTACTATCGCCCGAAAAGAAAAAGATGGAAATAATTGGTTTGTAGGCAATGTTAATGGTGTAACACCAAGAACTTCAGAAATTGAATTTGATTTTCTGGAAAAAGGAAAAACTTATGTGGCAACAGTTTATTCAGATGCAGAAGATGCGCATTATAAAGATAATCCACAAGCATACGAAATCAAGAAGTATAGAGTGAACAGTAAGTCTGAACTCTCTCAGAAATCTGCTGCTGGTGGTGGTTACGCGATAAGCATCATGGAAGCCGATAAAGAGGAAGTAAAAGATCTTGAAAAACTATAATTTGTAAATTGAAGATTTTAAAACTTCAGTCCAAAAACCCTCGTCTATTCGGCGGGGGTTTCTTCTTATATGGTATTTTACTCGATAATCAAGAGTAACTGCTCGGTCCCGACGAATTGGGATGCCACGAAACGAAATGTATTTTGCAATCGTAATGCTTCGTAAGCTTGCTCCGAAGTAGTTTTCTTTTTAAGTGTTTCAATTAAAAACCATATTTTCATAAGAAATTAATAAATAATTTATAGTTTTAAACTGTGTTAATAGATAATACCCATCCAAACCCTACTTTGGAATGGGATTTTTTTTGCAAATAAATCGAATAATACAGTCTGATTTTGGTAAAGCATCACATCTAAAATCTATTATAATTTGAACCTTAGTAATCTTATAGAGAGCAGCTTTAAAAAATTTATTCCAGCCCCTTTTATTCTAGCGGTTCTACTTACTCTTTTTATACTCTTTGTTGCGTTCTTCTTTACCGGTGAAACTAACTCTGATTCGGCTTTTAAAATCCTTGATTTCTGGCAAACCGGGATGTGGGAGCCTGCTCTTATTGTCTTTATGGTGCAAATGATGCTCATTTTGGTGCTAGGGCATATTTTAGTACTTAGCAAACCTGTTTCCTGGCTTACAAACCAACTAACCAAAGTTGTGACAGGTAACTCGAGCGCAGTAATTATCGTATCGGTCTCTACCATGTTAGTCGCATTTTTTAACTGGGGACTGGGATTGATCTTTGGAGCGATAATGGCCAGGAAAGTAGCAGAGGCCGCTTCCAGCCGGGGTTTCAAAATTAATTATCCCTTAATTGGTGCCGCCGGTTATGTAGGTTTAATGGTATGGCACGGTGGAATGAGTGGCAGTGCACCATTAAAAGCCGCAGAAAATGGCCACCTGGCAAAGCTTTTTCCTGGAGCCGATGCGACTTTTCTTGCGCAATTACCGGAGAGTCTTCCCACAGCAAGCACAATTTTTTCTACCTGGAATTTATTGATTTTCGGCACTCTATTGCTGTTAATTCCACTTACACTCTATTTGCTCTCCAGGACCGGCGGCACCAAAGTGATGAAAATTGAATCTGAAAAGAAAGAACCGAAAATCGCAAAAATCACAGGTGCCGAAAAACTAGATCATTCAAAAACACTGAGAATAATTTTTGGACTACTCCTACTTACAGCCTTTTTCGCAAGTTATTCCGAAGAACTTTCTGCAGGAAATCTTACGCCTAATATGCTGAATTTTCTAATGCTTTGTATGTGTATTTTGTTGCACGAGTCTTTCGCTTCATTTTTGAATGCCTTGCAGGAAGCCATTGGGGGAGCGGCGGCAATTTTAATCCAGTTTCCGTTGTATTTTGGAATTATGGGCGTGATGCGTGAAACGGGCTTGGTGAGCGATATTTCAGGTTTTTTTGTAAGCATCGCAACAGATGTAAGTTTACCTGTTTACAGTTTCTTTAGCGCAGGTTTAGTGAACATTTTTGTACCCAGTGGCGGTGGGCAATGGGCGGTGCAGGGGCCAATAATTTTAGAAAGTGCTTTAAAATTAGGGGTGCCACTTGATAAAGCTGTAATGGCGCTAGCCTATGGCGATCAAATCACCAATATGCTGCAACCTTTCTGGGCGCTGCCATTACTTGCCATTACTAAATTAAAAGCCCGGGAAATCCTTCCCTATACGCTGGTGATGATGCTGGTAGGAACACTTGTGTATGTTGCAGGACTCTTATTAGTGTAGATTTATTAAAAGCAAAAGATATTTTCTGAAATTGGATAACTTTTAAATAATCATCAGAATAATTTTAGATTTCTTATTTTATATGGAAATCAATATTTAAAGCTATGGTACCACCAAAGAACAAACCAATAAAAAGACATACAGCTATCCAGCCTTTAAGCCGGGAACATCACCAGGGACTTTTGCTTTGCTGGAAAATTAAAAAAGGTTTTGAAAAAGGAATACCACCGCAGCGCATTAAAAAATATACCGACTGGTTTTGGGAGGGTCAGTTAAAAGAGCATTTTAAAATTGAAGAAACATATGTTTTTCCGGTTTTGGGCGCTCAAAATGATTTGGTAAAACAAGCTTTGGAAGAGCATGAGCATCTTGCCTCATTATTTCTTCAGAAAAATGAAATATCGCTTGCATTGGAAATGATTCAGAACGATTTAGAAGGCCATATCAGGTTTGAAGAAAGGGTGCTTTTTAATAAAATCCAGGAAGAAGCTTCTGCAGAAGAACTTCAGCATATTCAGCAACACCACGAGAAAGAAATTTCCTGTGGAGTGTGGGAAGATGAGTTTTGGAAATAATTTTTCAACTTGTAACTTTCAAAAAACGCCTGTAGCAATTAGGCCGCCCTCGCTAAAGGCTTTCCTCCGGTCATCTCCTGTCTCAATTTGAAAACAGTGTCTTTTTCGTAAGCCAAAAAATAATAGATCACAAAAAATAAGAAATACATAATCATTGATTTCTGTCTTAAAATAATTCCAAGATTAGACATTACAAAGGTCATCGCGAAAGAGGTGGTAAAAAACAAGATCAGGCTTAGTTTTACGTGTCCCGGTGCAGTTTTTAGAAATCCGAAGAAACTCTTTTTAAATAGCTTTCCGAATAGCAGCAAATAGATGAAATTCTCTATGGAAACGATTACTCCAAGAATTCCCGGTGCATCAAAAAACAGGGGCCTAAACCAGAATGTAAAGAATTTCTCTATAATAGAGTAGTCGGTCATTGGTACGCCTGAAGTCGCATTATCTAAATCTTTCGCCCTGTTTTCGGTAAAAGAAAGAAAATCGGCAATTAGGTTTTGCGAATTTCCGAGATTAACTACTTCAAGAATTTGCCTGTGGAAAAGCAATAAGACCCCGGTTATAGCACCCACGAAAATGGCTTTCTGTTTTAAGCTTATCTGGTTTTTATTGATAAAAATACTTAACATACCTGCTCCGGTCAGTAATAAGAACATATGTGGCCTAATGGCGAAAACCAGGAGCGATCCCAAACTTAAGCTAAAGATCCTGTTTTTAGGCTTTCTAAGGGCGTAAGCGAATAACATTAATCCCAGGAAGATAGGTGCTCCTTTTCCCAAAGAAGCCGTCCAGAAGTGCATATTGGGTAAGAACAGAATAAGTACCAAAAAATCTACTTTCTTGAACACTTTAATATTCAACGCGATATTTTCTTTAAAAAATAGATAGGCATAAACGAAGCCAAGAAAGCCGATCCAGCTAAACAGTAGCATCATCATTTCATAGCTAAATCCGAAGAAATTTATAAACGGATAGGACATGAAATCTATAAAAGATGTTCCGGTTTCAAAAAATCCGTTCCAGGTTTTACCTTCTTTACCCGGAACCCTAAAGTACCTTTTAGAATCTGAAGGATTAAAAAAAGCATAAGCGTAATAGATCCCCGCAAAAAACAGGTGGTAATAAAACAATTTGTTCATCAGGCCAGCCGAAAAGAAATCGTGCTTTTCTCTGAGCTTCTTGAAAATATGTTGATTTACCATGTGCAAAAACGGAATAAACATTATCGCTTGCAGTAGGTTATGAATTAGGTTTATATCTGGAGACATTTTTTATATCTATTTATCTCCTTAAAACCAATATCCTTACCTAAAATGTAATAACAATTAGTCAGAGGATATTTTCTTTGTAAATCCCTATATAGACAGGGGATCTGTTAGAATTGTCATTTATAAAAATCTAAATAGAATAGGAAACATAACAGGAATTTATACCCAAAACTGTGGAATTTCTTCATTATTAAACACCTTTTATGGAAGAGACATATAATGACAAAATAGAAATATTGCAATCACAAGTTTTTTTATAGATGAAATAATAAAATCTAAATTCAAGTTTAAAAAACTTACGTAAAACTGATATTCCTCATATAGTAAATTCACAGATTAAAACATCAAAATATCCATTAAAAATAATATTTTATTCACAAAAAAATAATAATAATCCTTTAAAAATGAATATTATTTAATTTTAATTTGGAATAAGGCTCTTTTTATTAGAAAAATGTAAAAATGCTTGTGTAACAATAGTTGCAATTGACAATCAGGCCCTAAGGTATCTTTGTATATAAGTTAATAAATCTACAAAAGATGAAAAATTTACTCATACTTGGAGCCGGTACAGCAGGAACAATGATGGCGAATCACCTTCGGTCCAAGCTAAAAAAGGACCAATGGCAAATTACTATCGTAGATCAATATAGAACCCATTACTATCAACCTGGATTTTTATTTCTGCCCTTCGATATTTATACCGAAGATCAGGTGAAAAAAGTTGGGAAAAAGTTTATTCCTAAGGGAGTAAATTATGTTCAGAAGAAAATAGATAAGATTCTTCCTGAGGAAAACAAAGTAAAGCTGGAAGATGAAACCATAAATTATGATATCCTCATAATTGCTACGGGATCTAAAATTGCCCCAGAAGAAGTGGAAGGCATGAAAGGTAAAAACTGGCATAAAAATGTATTTGATTTCTATACTTACGAAGGATCCTTAGCGCTTCGAAATAAGCTTAGAGATTGGCAGGGAGGTAAAATGGTAGTTCATCTCACCGAGATGCCAATTAAATGCCCGGTTGCTCCACTGGAATTCGCATTTTTAGCAGATTCATATTTTAAGGAAAAAGGAATGCGTGATAAGGTTGAACTAACCTACGTAACTCCACTTTCGGGAGCATTTACAAAAGAGAAAAGTGCTGAAACACTGGGGTACCTGCTCGAAGAGAAGAATATAAACCTGGAAATAGATTTTGCTATAGAAAAGGTTGATAACGACAATAATAAAATTGTTGATTATGGTGGAAAAGAAGTGGAGTACGATCTCCTGGTAACCATTCCAACCAATATGGGCGACGAGTTGCTGGAACGCTCTGGGATGGGGGACGACTTAAATTTTGTGCCTACAGATCATCATACACTTCAGTCTAAGGATCACGAAAATATATTTGTAATTGGAGATGCTACCGACGTCCCTGCCTCAAAGGCCGGTTCAGTAGCTCACTTTCAATCTGAAACCCTTACAGATAACATCTTACTTTATATAGATGGGAAGCCTCTAAAAGAGGAGTTTGACGGCCATGCCAACTGTTTTATTGAAACCGGTGATAACAAAGCGCTGTTAATAGACTTCAATTATAAACAGCAGCCAGTGGAAGGTACTTTTCCATTTCCGGGATTGGGGCCTTTAAAATTGCTAAAAGAAAGCGTTTTTAATCACTGGGGAAAACTGGCTTTCCGATGGATTTACTGGAACATGCTTTTAAAAGGAATTCCAATTCCATTCGTTGGCCGAAATATGAGTACAAAAGGAAAAAAACTTTAATAATTATAATTTAAAATCTAATATCATGGAAACTCAAGTTAATTTATCAAATGTAGATAGAAATCAGGAAGGATATTTAAACGATTTCTCACAATGGAATAAGGACGTTGGAGAAGAAATTGCCAAAGAAGAGGGGATCGAAATGACTCCGCGTCATTGGGAAGTTATCGCCTGGATTCAGGAACAGTATAAAGCAGACAAGGCACTCTCAGTGAGAGGTATTAAAAAAAGCGGGGTGCTCGATATTAAAGAGTTTTATGCACTTTTCCCAGGGGGACCCTTAAAAATCTCTACCAAGATTGCCGGTATACCTAAACCTAAAAGCTGTATCTAACCTTTAAAATTACCACTATGAGTACTACAAAAGTCAAAAAAATGCTCTTCATTTTATCGAAGGCCACCATAGAAAATGTATATGCAGCTTTTATTATGGCAAACGGTGCAAGAATGGAAGGCATTGAAGCAGAAATATTCTTTACTTTTTTCGGCCTGGAGGCAGTTCAAAAGAAAAAGTTGAATAAACTTCATGTCGCAACCGTAGGTAATCCCGCTATGCACATTCCTACGATGGTAGGTGGCCTGCCAGGAATGGAAGCTATCGCTACAAGAATGATGAAAAAGGAGATGGAAAAACTTGATATGCCTCCGGTAGACGAATTTCTTGAAATTCTCTCAGCTTCAGGAGTGAAATTATGGGGCTGTAAACTGGCGGTAGATATGTTCCACCTTGAAGAAAAGGATCTTATTGAAGATATGGATGGAATCCTGACCATTGGCGATTTTTATAATAGAGCCGACCAGGATGGAACACAAATGTTATTTGTTTAAAAGAACATGATGTTTGATTGATGGGCAGGCAGGGTGAGAAGGTCTTACCCGGCCTGTCCTTTTCTTTTTAGTCAAAAATTAGCTTCTAAGATTACTTTTAAAAATTGAAACCTAGGCTAAAGGTAAGTCTGCCACCATCATTTCCATAATAGTATCCCGTATTGGCGGTAAGAGCCCCAAAACCGTTTATCCATATCGATCCACCGTAGTTATTTCTCCATTGCTCTGAATCCGATTCTTCTGCCCAAACACGACCGTAATCGAAACCTGCGCTTATTCCAATTGCCAATGGGATGAAATTTGTTTTGAAACGGCTAAGACCTAATCTAAGATCTGTAGAATGATAAAAAGACTGTTTCCCGTTGAATCGTTCCCAACGGTATGCTCTCAGGTTCTCATTCCCGCCTAGTATGGCAGCATCGTAATATTCATAATTGTCACCAAAAATAGCTTTACCCCCAATTCTAGTGGCCAATACGGCAACTCCGCTTTCGTGCAAAGGATAATCTATTTCCAGGGAAGGGCTTATATAAGCAAATTCGTTATTGTGCTCATCGATATTAGTTTTGTAACCCGTGGTAAGGTTCACTTCAAAGCCACGCATTGGATAGGCGCTATTATCCCTGTTTTCATAATTGTAATTTAATTCACCACCGGCATAGAGTTGCTTATCAAAAAGATCGTTCTCCTCAGAAAAAGCATCGGCAATAAAACGTTCTTCATCATAAGATACTTGCTTAGATTGTATCGTTGGTTTTAAGTAAAAACTTCCACCTGATTTTCCTCGCCAGATAAGTGATGGCGAAAACTCCCATTGTTCTATTCTTACACGATTATAATCACGCCCGAAAGAGTCTCGCAAATTTTCTGATTCTATGCCTTCACCGAAGTAATTCAAAGCAAAATTAGGACTGGTATAACGAGCTTCTATTCCTAGATTCCAATTATAAAAAATATGTGCAAATTCTCCTCGATAGCCTACCTCAAAACCATTTGTAGCGAAATAAAAGGAAGCATCAAAAATATGTTGTGAGTTAAACGGGTTGTTGGTAAGACCATAAGTGGTATAAGTATCTCTTAGTCCCAGGGAAAGACCTTCGTCGCCATTATAATCTACCTGAGGCATAATTTTATTCTCACTTTGTTTGCGCTTATCGGGGTCGTATGTATTAATCTCGTAATCGTCTACCAGCCATTTTTTTGATTGTGAGTTAATAATGGTGTTTTCTTTGCTTTTGTGGTCGTACAATTTGATTTTTTGAGTATTTTCAAAATCGTAGATGTCATTTTCTTCCCCACCAATAACATAAATTCTGATTGGTTTACTTCCTTTACCTGTAACCTTAAAGGTGTCCTCACCATCAAGACCGTAGATCCAAATCTCATCGGTTGCTTTAGAATTATAGGAATTACTGAAAACCTTATTTCCGTCTTCGTTAATCATCTCTATAGCAGTAGTTCCGTTTTCTTTTCTCGTAATATTAAAAATATCGTCTTCTTCTGTCCCTGTTATAACCCGAAACTTCTGAAGATAGTTGTAATAGCGCTCTGCAATATCACCTAAATTATCCCTTCTGGCTTTTAGGTGTGCCTTAATATTTTCTATGGTTTGATCCTTGGCTGCTTCAGGTAATGCTTTAAAAGCAGTTTCTATTTCTTCGTCGGTAAGCCTGGATTTAATAAATTTTACCTGTTCCTGCCAGTCTTCCCAATCTGAATTTTTCAACAAACGCTGGTCTAAAGGATATCCTGAGAGATTAAACCATTTTACATCATCTACATTATCGTCATAAGTTTCCATTTTTCTCACTATTGGTAATCCCAACTTCACTAAATCAGGAAGAAAACCATCGTAATTAGGAAAAGCAAAATCCCGGTCCCTGGGAATTGGTTGGTAAAGTTTAGTACCATCTTCCTGAGTGTATAACCCCCATCTCCATTGATCGTAATGGCGGTCCCAATCGCCAATTAGCATGTCTACTAACCGGTTTTTTATGAACTCATTCTCATCAGCCTGTATATTTTTAGATTCCTTCAATTCCTCCAAAAGATCCCGGGTACCGATAATATCTTCAGGAGAACCAAATTTTTCGAATTCTTTGTTTTCATCACCTACGTGAGCCTCCAACATATAAAGTTCATCCCCGTATTCATCATTATTCAGGCCGAGAGCTTTTTGCTTAGGTATATAGAATATCTGAGGTTTTCCAGCATTTATTTGTAGTAAGTCATTAATATGTTTTAAGGAGTAGCGGGCATATGGATGCGCCGTGGTAAATAGATCCAGAGCGTAGCGTTGTGCAACGGTATTTTCTACATAATCTTTTATATAGTGATTTTTCACAACAGCAGATTGTAGAAAACGGGTAGCACTTTTTTTAAGAGCGCGTATGGTGAATTCATTTTTATCGTCGGCAATAAAACGTAAGGAACGCGATTGCATCCCTCCACCTTCTTTTAGAGGCTCTAAGTTTCCGTCTAATGTATCGAGAAATAAAACAGGCGCCTTTATCTTCGTGCTATAGACATCCCTATAGAAATCTCCAAAAAATGTTTTGTGTAAGCCAGATTTATCGGTTTCTTCTTTGGTATAAATAGATGCACTTATGGTATCACCAATTTCCTCTTTTGTTTTAAAATCAATTTCATCCCAATTAGGTTCGTCGCTTTTAATTGTTTTGCTGAAAATGGGATTTTCAATATCGCTTACTTTGAAGAGTTCAACCAGTGTTTCATTGTTTTTATAAAGCTTTAATTTGGCATAGCCACTTTCAATAGTTCCAAAGTGTTCATTTTTCTTTCTAATATTTAGTTTTTTAGGCTTACCGATGCTTCCACTTATAATCTGCGGAATGCCATCGTCTTCTAAATATTGAAGATTTTCATCTTTTCCAGAAACAAAAATCACATTGTCAAACTGGCTGGCCAGGGTTTCTAACCTGCTTCGTAAGTACCTATGCTCTGCGTGTTGATAATCTTGTGGAGAAAAACCGCCAATCTTTTCCGCAAAAGATCTTTTAGAATTGCTCATCACGGGGTGTTGCATAGAAACTAAAATAGTTTTTCCGTGGGCATCCTTAATATCATCTTTAAACTCAGCAAAAAATCTTTCCCTTGTTTTTATATCACATTTAGCATTCATATTTGGGTGTTTGTCCCAGTTTTCTAAATACCATTGGGTGTCTACCGTTACCAGAATCACATCTGGGGAAATATCTTCGCTTTCTATAGGGCAGCCATCATCTGGCCATACCTCTATATTAGATTGGTTGTCCTGAAGAAAAGATTCTAAATCGTCTATTGCATCCTGCCCTTGGGTTGTCCATTCATTTTGGCCTGGAGTGAAAACAACCGTTCCGTTAAATTCTTTTACGGCATTTAAAAGGTTCTTTTTTAGAAATTGTTTTTGGACTTCACGTTTGGTGCCATTCTTAGGGAATCCCATGGCGGGAAGAAAATTCCCGGGAACTAAAAGCGTTGCTTCCTTATCTTTTTTAGAAGCTTCTACTATAGCTTTTAGCACTTTCCTGCCTTCTCCAGTAAGATCGTTTCCAAGATTACCCGCAACATAAAAAGTATGTTCAAGGCTTTTAGGTTCCTCATCGCCGGGAGTAACCTGAGCAGTGGCTATTAAACCTGAAAATAAAAAAAGAAATATTAGTCTGAAAAATGTATAAATATTTGCCATATATGCGTAAAACGAAAAATTAATTTTTACAAGAATGCCAAATTTTTCAAAAAAAAAGCCATTTAGCAATAGCTTTTAACGCATTATAACAGTTGGTTTTAGCAAGTCTTTAACTTTAATAAACCTGGATTTAGTTGAGATTTCTTCTTTCGATAAAGAAGCGTTTTAGTAGGGTGGAAGCTTCTTCTGCTAGAATACCAGACATCACTTCGGTTTTAGGATGAAGTTTTACCCCACTTTTGCGATAACCTCGCTGCTGGTCTTCCGCGGCAAAAATAAGCTTTGAGATCTGACTCCAGTATAAAGCTCCGGCGCACATTTGGCAGGGTTCCAGGCTAACATACATACTGCAGTTTTTTAGATATTTTCCACCAAGAAAACTGGCTGCAGCAGTTATAGCCTGCATTTCGGCATGAGCTGTAACATCGTTAAGAGTTTCGGTTAGATTATGGCCACGCGCAATAATTTGATTATTGATCACCACCACAACGCCTACAGGTATTTCACCTCTTTCAAAAGCTTTTTCGGCCTCTTCCAGGGCTTTTCGCATAAAATATTCGTCGTTGTAAGGCTGTAGCATTCTAGATTATTATTTCTGTGGAAAGATAAAAATTATAAAATTAGCTTCTAAAGAAATCCTTGTAAGAAATATCGTTTCAAAGCTTAACTTTGCCTACTATGGATCTTAATATTTTAGAAGATATACATTCGCCAGAAGACTTGCGAAAACTCCCACAAGAAAGACTGCAGGAAGTTTCAAAAGCTCTACGAAAATTTATTATCGATATTGTGGCTACCAAGGAAGGGCATCTTGGTGCCAGCCTTGGTGTGGTAGAACTAACTATAGCCTTACACTATGCTTTTAATACACCTGAAGATCTCCTGGTTTGGGATGTAGGTCACCAGGCCTATGGCCACAAAATATTAACGGGTAGGCGGGAAAATTTTCATACTAATAGAAAGCTTAACGGTATTAGCGGATTTCCAAATCGGGAAGAAAGTGAATATGATACTTTTGGGGTTGGGCATTCTTCAACTGCGATCTCAGCAGCGCTCGGAATGGCAATTGCTTCGAATCTAAAAGGTGAATTTAAAAAACATCATATCGCTGTGGTAGGAGATGCTTCTATTGCAAGTGGGATGGCCTTTGAGGGCTTAAATCATGCCGGGGTTACCAATGCTAATTTATTAGTTGTTCTAAACGATAATGCCATTGGGATAGATCCCAGTGTGGGGGCTTTAAAACAATATCTTACTAAAGCTCGGGTAGGTTACAGGCCAAAGCAAAGCAATATTATTGAAGCTTTAAATTTTAAATATTTTGGTCCGGTAGATGGGCATGATATTGCCGGTTTGCTGGAAGTCTTTGAACAAATGAAGCAAATTGAGGGTCCTAAATTTCTTCATGTAATTACCACTAAGGGCAAAGGCTTAAAAAAGGCGGAAGAAGATCAGGTAAAATATCACGCACCAGGGAAATTCAAACCCGATACCGGTGAGCTTTTAACTTATGATACCGCGGGACTACCTATAAAATACCAGGATGTATTTGGTCTCACTCTAGTAGAATTAGCAAGGAGAAATGAAAAGATTATAGGAATTACTCCAGCAATGCCAACAGGAAGCTCCCTCAAGTTTATGATGCAGGCATTTCCAGAAAGAGCTTTTGATGTAGGCATAGCCGAACAACATGCGGTTACGCTTTCCGCAGGGATGGCTACACAGGGTTTTATTGTTTTTTGTGCTATTTATTCTACATTTTTGCAACGCGCCTACGACCAGGTGATCCACGATGTGGCGTTGCAAAAACTCCCCGTTGTTTTTTGCCTGGATAGGGCAGGATTGGTTGGGGAAGACGGTGCTACGCACCATGGTGTTTTCGACATTTCCTATTTAAGGTGTATTCCAAATATAATTATTGCGGCGCCCAGTAATGAAACCGAACTTAGGAATTTGCTTTATACTGCACAGCTTGATTTAAGGCTTCCTATGGCCATAAGGTATCCAAGGGGAAGAGGAGTTCAAAAAAACTGGGAAACCCCTTTTGAAAAGGTCGAGATCGGAAAGGCCAGGTGCTTGCAACAAGGAGCTAGTCTTGCAGTTTTAAGTATTGGTAACATGGAACAAAATGCAACTAAAGCCATAGAAAATATCGAGAACGAAGCAATAGGGCATTACGATATGCGTTTTGTAAAGCCTTTAGATGAAGAGGCTTTGCATACTATATTTGAAAAGTATAAAGCGATTATCACTATTGAAGATGGTGTCGTGACCGGAGGTTTTGGTACTGCAATTCTAGAATTTGCCGCAAAAAACAATTATGATGCGAAAATTAGAAATTTAGGTTTGCCAGATGAATTCATCGACCAAGGAAGTATAGATGAGTTACAAGAAATCGCAAAAATTAGCGTTGAATATATTGAGGAAGAAATAGTCTCTCTTCTTCAAAAACTTTAATTTTGCAATTCCGAAAAATCTAAATACACTAATGAAAATCAAAGTCGTATGTCTCTTAGCATGCTTAATTCACTTAAACTCTACTGCAAAAAATTTAATTCCAGATTATTATCCTGATTATTACACCGATACCATAAGGCCATCAGATTCTCTTAAAGTGATAAGAGATACTACTGAAGTAGATTCGGTAGTTGTGACCTTTTGGACAGAGAAAAACGAAGTTGGGGTAAATTTGAGCGAAGTTGCTTTTGTTAACTGGAATGCCGGTGGGAATAATTCGATTTCGGCATTGGTTTACGGTAATCTGGAGCGAAATTTTAAAAAGGACGATCTTAACTGGCGAAACAAGGCCATAGTACGCTATGGTATTAATTCCCAGGAAGGCCAGGAGCTTAGGAAAACTGAAGACGAATTGCGTTTAAGTTCTTCTTTTGGTTATAGACAGGATTCGATTTCTAATTGGTTTTACTCTGCAAGATTCAACTTCAATACTCAATTTACAAACGGTTATAAATATCCGGATACAGGGAGTCCCATCTCTAAATTTATGGCGCCGGGATACTTATTTCTAGGTATTGGTAGTGAATATTCAGACCCTGTAGAAGATCTAAAAGTGTATATTTCTCCCGTCACTCAAAAGTCCACTTTTGTGCTGGACCAAAGGCTTGCAAACGAAGGGATGTTTGGTGTTACCCCAGCGGTTCGGGATACACTAGGTAATATTGTGGAAAAGGGAGATAATGTGAGGACAGAATTTGGTTTCCTGGTAACCAGCGATTTTTCAAAGGAGGTGTTTGAAAACGTAAAACTGGATAATCAATTGAGTTTGTATTCAGACTATCTGAACAAGTTTGGAAATATTGATGTAGAATGGCAATTGAATGTAAACTTAAAAGTGAACGATTTTATAAAGGCCAATGTAGGTTCTCATTTACGTTATGATGACGATGTGAAATTTAAAGAAGACACCAACGGGGACGGGGAGCTGGAAGCAACCGGTCCCAGGGTTCAGTTTAAACAAATGTTAGGCGTTGGCCTGGTCTATGAATTTTAAGGATGCCGGCTGTCTAAGCCGGCATTTTCACTAAAGAATATAGGTTGCCCTGGTGTTTTGTCTCATGGAAATTGACTATAATTTAATTCCTTTATATTTTTCAAAAGAAGCTACGGTAAACCCATCGGTTAATGAAGCAGTATGAGAACATATTTCCAATAGGCGTTTATACACAGAAGTCTCCTCTTGAAGCTTAGCCAAATTAGGAACCGATTTCAATACCAGTTGATTAAAATTTGAATCTTCCTGATCTTTTTCCGGTAGTAATGCTTCAGTATAGGTATCTAAAAGATGCGAAAGCATTTTGTAACCTGCAATTTCTTTGCTAATTACTTCTTCGCTTTGGTATATTTTTTCGATACTTATTTTAATAATGTCGTCTATTTGCGCTTCATATTTGCTTTTGTCTAATAAGCCCTGGTGAAAATTACCTGCAAGAATTGCGTCTTCATTTTCAAGAAAAGTCTCTACCGCCTCGGTTATTAAGGTATTTATAGCTAAAGCCCTTAGGTAGCTCAATCTATCAGCCGTGTTGGTAAGGCTATTATATTTATTGGTGTTAATATTGTCTTTGACGAGTTTTATTAAGTATTCTAACGCATAATCTTCATCGATAAGTCCCAGGTTTATACCGTCTTCAAAATCGATTATGGTATAACAAATATCATCAGCTGCTTCTACCAAAAACGCCAGTGGATGCCTGGAATAACTTATGTCTCCATCTTTTCCGGTTTTTAGGAGGCCTAGCTCTAAAGCTACATCTTCAAAAATCTCATTTTCAGTTTGAAAAAAACCGAATTTTTTATCGGCAATATTGGTTGTAGGTTTATGAGGCAGCGATTCTTTGGGATACTTAATAAAAGCTCCTAAAGTAGCGTAAGAAAGTCGAAGCCCACCAGAGATGCCTGGTTTGTTTTGCGTTAGGATTTTAAAACCATTCGCGTTCCCTTCAAATTTTACAAGATCCTGGTATTCCCTGGGAGTAAGTGCCTTTTTGAAACGTTTTCCATTTCCATGGCTAAAATATTCTCCAATAGCCTTTTCTCCCGAATGCCCAAAAGGCGGATTCCCAATATCGTGTGCAAGAGCAGCAGCAGCTACAATAGCACCAAAATCATTCATTCTATAAGCGTGTGTTTTTTCTAACTGTGGATGTTTTTCCAGGATCTTTTGTCCGGCGAGCCTACCTAAAGATCTCCCCACTACCGAAACTTCCAAACTATGTGTTAGCCGGGTATGCACAAAATCGGTTTTAGAAAGTGGGATCACCTGGGTTTTGTCCTGTAAACTTCTAAAAGCTGAAGAGAAAATAATACGATCGTAATCTACTTCAAACCCCAAACGGGTTTCGTTTTGCTCTTTTCTCAGTCTTTTATTTGTGTCTCCAAAACGTTTTAAAGAAAGGAGTTGCTCCCAGTTCATCATAATTTTTCTATTTAGTGCCGAATTTTAAAATTCTGTCCAAAAATAGAAAAAGCCTTGAGAATATAGGCTAGGCGATAATTATTTGCGACAAGCAAAATTTCTAAATGAGGACTTAATAGGAAAAGATTGTAGGAGTTTGACTAGAATTGCAAATAAAAAACTGAAACTGCGCTACATTGGGGAATATAGCGCTCGTTTCAGTTTTACAAATCAGTATTTTTACTGATTTTATTAAGATCTTTATCTGTATTTGTTTTTTTCGATAGCTTTTGTGCTCTTTGCTCCAGCAGGTTCTCTTTATTTAATCCTTCTTCTTTTAAGCTTCGGTTAATCATTAAATCTGTAAAAAGCCTGTTGCTTTCGTAATCAAGGTATTCGTTTAAAGCTTTTTCTGTTATACCAATTAAATCTAAAGGAAGAAAACTAAAAATCACTTCTTTTTCTATAGCCAGGGCTTCATCAATAATTTGTTGAACTTTCTTATCTGAAATATCTTCCGAAAGATGATCTCTAAATAATTGGGTAGCGAAATCGCGATGTAGCGCTTTATCGCGGTAAATCATTTCGTAGGTATAACTTAAGCCCGGAATTTGGCCATAATTTTTAATCCAGAAGATAGCGGCAAAGCTACTATATGAGAAAATACTTTTAGCTGTAGCAAGCGCAACTAATTTTTCGGCGAAAGATTGGCTATTTGTCCATTTTTGAATCCATTCTTCTCTGGCCTTAGTTGCAGTTAGCGCCTCGATTTCTTTAAAGATTTGTTCTCGTTCTATTGAATTTAAAAATGAATTAAAACAAAGGGCGTAAGCTTCGGCATGGGTGTTTTCCATTACTGCTTGCAAATCAAAAAAAGATTTTGCTTCCGGAAGCTTGATGTTTTTGTTAAGTTTATCGGTGATTCCATTCAAATTATGTTCTGAATGAAGAATTAGCCCAATTACCTTATTGAGAAATAAGCGTTTTTCCTCACTCAACTGATTCCAATCCTCTAAATCTTTAGAAATGTCAATTTCACCTGAAGTCCAAAAATTAGCCTCAATTGCTTTGTAAGCGTCCCAAATATCGTTGTGTTTTACAGGAAATATTACAAATCTGTCCTTGTTGTCCCTAAGCCTGGGTTCCTGTCTATTCATAAAAAACGATATTATTGATATTTAAATAAAAATACAGTAACAAATATCAAAAAAAATTCTGATTTCTTTAACAATGGACGTTTGAGATTTCCACAAAGTTTTCAACATAAAAAGTTAATAATTAGCGCATTGAACGTATTTTTTTACTTTTTGTCGATATTATTGAATTGTGAATGTTGAAAGCTTAAAATTGAGTGGTGGAATGCCTTTTGACATAGCCTTAATAAAATTTATTGCCCCTGTACGAAATACCAATTTACATTTGATGGAATATTTTCTATACGTTGAATTTTTGTTGTTTTTGGTTGCACCTTTCCTGTAGCTCCTTCAAAAACCTCTGTAATATTATATTCTATAAGATTCCAACCTTCTTTTAAATCTAAAGAATAATCCCTTTTGGCTTCAAAACTTTCACCCTCGATTCTGGTGAAATTTTTAGTGGTGCAAGTTCCTTTTACCATAGCGGGCTTTTCTAAATAAGTCCACTCTAAATATTTCCCGGTTTTACAATTGAGCTCTCCGGCAGAGTAATAATAATTTGCGATAGGTTTGTTGGAAGCCGCCATGAGTCCTCCAAGAATTTCTTCTTTATCCCTGTACACCACAAGGTGTTTTGGAAGACTGCTCAAATTGGCTTCCCCATTCGTGTAAGTTAGATCATCTAAAAAACAGTCGAAGGTCCCGGATACATTTTTAAGAGCAGCTTTCCAGCCTTTTGGTGCTTTTTCCTGTTCTTTCTCCATTTGTTCTTTCATTTTTTGAAGAAAATTAGATTCAAGTTTAATTTGTATGTTCCCATCTTCATCAATACTTCCAAATTTTTGGGCTTCCCCTGTAATAAAATCGATTACTCCCAGGTCTGCTTCCCCATATTCCCAATTTTCTAAACGGGCTTCGATCACTTCTTGAGATTGAACATTGAGCCCGAAAAGAAAACAAGCGATTAAAATTAAGTTTATTGTTTTCATCCTTTTAAATATTTGCGAACCATTTCTCAAACTGATGCCCAAGGATTGGAACAGGTTTAGTTTTATGATTAATTGCATTAATTAGGCCCATAATCCATAAATACAGTAGGAAAATTGACCCCAGGAAGCTTAGAATCCAGCCTAAAATTGGTATCATTCCTATAATGAATAATCCCAAACTAATAATTACCAATCCCAGAGATTGCTTAATGTGAAAAGCAGCAAAGTCATCTTTTTTATCGTTATTTAAAACGAAAGCCACTACCAGACCAATCACGGTTAAGTAAGCAATTATGGCTATTGTTTTAGGATCGAATGTGCTTTTATCGTCGTTTATTTGTGTGTTTGAACCTTCCATGATCTTCATTTATTTCTTAGGTGCGCCCAAAGAAGCATAGTCCTCCTTATTGATGGAAAAGGATTTTTTCTCCAAACCGGTACAGCGCATATTTGCGTTACGATTCTCATTCTTTTTATCTACCATTTGCATTTCCATCATTAGGGCATCTTCATCTTCCAGCCAGTCGGCATTCCAGCCTTTTGGGATATTACTTTTTTCGTCACTATACATATTCGCGAAACTAATGGGGGCTTCCTGGGTGACGTAAAAGGTGATAATATACTCTTCGGTTTCGGCTTCATAACCCTGGCACTCGTAGCCCAGAATATCTTTTGTACCAATTTTCTTCAATTCTGCATCCTGATAAGGATTGGAATCTTCTTCGGTATTGGAGAGATCATCAATTTTGCTGGCAGTTATAAAATTGTTTTCACCGGAAGAGAAATACATTATACTAAGCTTATTATTCATGTCCAGAATCATAAACATACCTTCGGCTTGCGGCATTCGCATTCCGAAGTATGGGGCATCCTCTTTTAGTAAGTACGTCATGTCTATATCCCCGTCTTTGGTTTCCATATTTAATTGGTATTCCCAGTTGAAATCGTAAGATTGAGGTACTTCGCTAATATCTACTCTGTTAGCACCCATAGGAATAGGGCTGTTTTTGAGCTTGGTATCCCACATTTTATTAAGAGACTTATTAGCTTCTCGTGCAGCCTTGTTTGATATGTTCTCGGTGACCGCGTGTTCAACTTTTTTTTCTACTTTTTCTTTCAATTTTTTGAGAAATTGGGCCTCCGTTGTAGAAATACAAAATAGAAGTGAAAGCCCTAATAAGATTAGCTTTTTCATAATTTCGATTTTTAGTTTATATATAAACTGTAAACCTTAGGATTACAGGCTGGGGCAGAATTCATTAAAAAAAGTAGGGAGGCATATGGATTACCGGACTAGGGAATTCGCCGGTTATTCAGGGCAGAATTTTGAAATTTTAAGATACAACATTATTCAGAATATTGAAAATAATATTCTGAAAATCAATTTAGTAGAAGTTTCTAAGTGGTTTAAAGCTCTTTCGCAGCTTCTTCTAACTGGTTATACCAATCTTCTCCAAATTTTCTAATAAGCGCGTCTTTGGTGAACTTGTAAACCGGCACCTGAAGTTCTGCTCCAAGGCTGCAGGCATCGTCACAAATTTGCCATTTGTGGTAATTTACTGCAGAAAATTCTGAATATTCCTGGATACGAACCGGGTATAAGTGACAGGAAATAGGCTTTTTAAAATCAATTTCTCCCTGGTTATAAGCTTCTTCAATTGCGCAAAGAGCGATACCTTTTTCATCAAAAGTTACGTAGGCGCAATCTGCACCATCAATTAATGGAGTTTCAATTTCATCAAGATCGGTGGTGATATAGGTACCTTGTTTCTCTATGGCCTCTATACCTTCCTGGCGTAAATAAGGTTTTACGATAGGATAGATTTCGTCTAGAATTTGTCTTTCTTCGGGCGTTACCGGGGCACCGGCATCGCCATCTACACAGCAAGCGCCTTTACAGGCTGAAAGGTTACACACAAAATCTTTGGTTAAGATCTCTTCTGAAACTATGGTTTTTCCTATTTGAAACATGTGGCAAATATAGTTTTATCAGCATTTTTATTGAAAAAAAATTGGCGCAATTTTAATAAAAAATTTACTTGCTAATTCATTGACACTCTGTTTTTAAAAATTACTTTTGCGCAAAATTTTTAAAAAGGGGAGTTATGTGGGAATTACTTAACGCTAAACAGATTTTTACCGCCGGAATGATTCTTTTCGCGGTGATAGATATTATTGGAAATATCCCAATTATTATAGACCTGCGAAAAAAGGTAGGACATATTCAAAGTGAAAAAGCTTCGGTAGTTGCCGGGATCATTATGATCGTTTTTCTATTCGTTGGAAAAGAGATCTTAAATCTTATTGGGATAGATGTGAATTCGTTCGCTGTAGCCGGTGCCTTTATCTTGTTTTTCCTGGCCCTGGAGATGATTTTGGGGATTACACTTTATAAAGACGATGAGCCTGAAACTGCTTCTATCGTGCCGTTGGCGTTCCCTTTAATTGCCGGTGCAGGTACGCTTACTACTTTAGTATCACTACAGGCAGAATATGAAGCGATAAATATCATTGTAGCTATCCTAATCAATATTATCTTTGTATATATGGTTTTAAAATCTTCTACTAAAATTGAGAGGGTTTTAGGAAGCCAGGGCATTAGCGTTATTAGGAAAGTATTTGGTGTAATTTTACTTGCTATTGCCGTGAAATTATTTGCCACTAATATTCAGAGTTTATTTGTATGAAGTTATTTATTTATACCGTAATTTTTTTAGCCCTGGTTATCATGGGCTACAGTACAAGCGTATTGAATTTCGATGAACCTTTAAAAGGCGATAGCGGTACGGCTGTTCTTGTTATTGTAGGGAGTCTTTGTCTTATTGTATTAATGGGGATTTTATTAACCTCAAGAAGTATTGCGCAAAAGCATAATTCATAAAAATGAAATTTAACGTTCTAATTATAGGTGGCGGTGCTGCCGGAATGTCTTGCGCTCTTATCCTGGGTTCTGCCATTCAGAAGAATTTAATTCCGAATAAAAAAGTGGGGCTAATTACGCATCAAAAAGCCTCTCATTTAAACTCGGCGCTTCTTAATAATGCCCTTGGTGTAGTGCCGGGTACTTCGGGAAAGCAAATTTTAGAAGAAGGCGTCTTACATCTAGAAGAACAATATCCCGAGGTTGAGCAAATAAGCAGAGAAAAAGTTAAGGAGATTATTCAGTTAAAGGAAGGTTTCAGGGTAGTTACCAATAAAAATAGCCACGAAACTGATATTATTGTAGTAGCCACAGGATATAACAGTCCTATTAGAATAGAGGGGTTGGAGGACGAAGTGATTCCGCATCAAAAAGCAAAAGTTTCCAAAGAGCGAATTCAGCTGAAAAATAAAGATCATTTGGTTAAGCCGGGCATTTATGTTGCCGGTAGTCTTGCCGGTTGGCGAAGTCAATTCGCTATTGCCTGCGGAAGTGGAGCAAGTGTGGCTACAGATATCCTGAGTTTATGGACCGGGGAGCACACCAAAGTGCACGATAAATTGCTATAACATATAATAACCCGTTACCATTAAAGGTACAGAGCAAATCATTAAAATTAGGCAGGTGCGGTGTAATCTTCTGTAAAGTAAGGCTAGTTTTAATTTATTTCGAAAGTCCTTATCCTTGGTAATTTTGATCTGACTTTTAATACAACTAACCGAAACATTAGAGGAAGTAACCAGGATTTCTTTTTGCAAAAAAAGTAATGCGCTATTATCCAATAATCTAAAGCTCACCGCTACAATGAAGAAAAATAGCGGGGAAACAGTAAGAAAGATTATAAGATTTTCATGAAATGCGCTCACGCTTGCAATTTATTGATTTTTTTGCGATAATTCAAGCACTTTTTCAATAGCCGGATCATTTTTATTGATCAATTTCTCAAAAGCCGTAGTGCCATACAGTTGCTGGGCAATCACTGCTTTTAGATATTGTTTTAATAGGGTTTTTTGATTGTTTACATTGAGCCTGATATTTGCACTAGCCACAAAACGAACAAAATCCTTCACCATTTCATCAGAAATAACTACTTCGCTTTGAAAATTTTTGCGCTCAACATTGTTGTAAAAATTCCGATTTTCTTCAAGTACATTAAAGATAAACCTACTCATGTAACCACCGTGCAAGAGTAGTTTAATATTATTTCTCTCATTATCACTATCGAGAGGAATAAAGATATCTGGAATAATACCGCCACCGCCATAAACTACTTTTCCTTTGGGGGTTTCATATCTAAGGGAATCGTCTACATTTATACTGTCGGCACTATTGAGTTCCCCATTTTTGTAACGGCGCATATAATCTTTAAAATAATTCTCATTACCGTTATCGTAAGGCTTTTGGATAGAACGGCCTGTTGGAGTGTAATAGCGGGCAATAGTTAATCTAACTGCACTACCATCGCCTAATTCCATTTCTCGCTGCACCAGGCCTTTACCATAAGATCTACGTCCTACAATAATGCCACGATCGTTGTCCTGTAATGCACCGGCTACAACTTCACTGGCTGAAGCTGAATTTTCGTTGATCAATACATAAAGATCTCCATTTTCTAAAAGTCCTTTTCGTCTGGAAAAAGTTTCCTCTACCGCGCCACTTTTGTTTTTCGTGTAAAGAATTAGCTTTTCATCTTCAAGGAATTCATCTACAATCTTTATAGCTTCAGAAAGATAACCTCCTGGATTGTCTCTAAGATCTAAAGCGATTTGACTGGCGCCTTTGTTCTTGAGATCTTTTAATGCCTTTTTAAACTCTTTATAAGTAGTTTCTGAAAATCTATTCACTTTAATATAGCCCACATCTGGCGATAACATATATGCGGCATCTACACTCTTTAAAGGAACTCTGCCACGTTTTACCTTAAAAGTTAGCAAGTCTTTAATACCCTTTCTTTTTACTTTAAGAGTCACCCGGGAATCTTCCTCTCCTTTGAGGTGCTTGGTTAAAGAATCGTTGCTGATATTATTATTGAAAAGTGGTGTGCCATCGGCGTAAAGAATTCTGTCTCCGCCGCGAATCCCTATCTCTTCGCTTGGGCCACCTTCCAGGGCCTGGATCACCACAACAGTATCATTTATATTATAAAAGCTAACCCCAATTCCAACGAAATCACCCTGCATATTTTCAATTACTCCTGCATATTCTTCTTTTGGAATGTATACTGAATGAGGGTCGAGATTTTCAAGGATTCTATTTACCGTAAGATCTACTATACTATCGGTATTCACATCATCTACATACTCATAATCTATGTAGTCAATAAGTCGGTTAAGTTTTTGTTTTTTAGGGTTTGAAGAAAATAAAGTGTCAGAAGAAGAAAAATCCAGTTTTCCGCCCAGCATCACGCCGGCAGCGCAAGCTGTAGCAAGAAGGATGGGAATCAATATTTTTTGCCTGGTATTCAATCTTCTAAATCATTTATTTGTTCGAGGCTTACCCCGGCTTTCTCCAGAAAGTCGAGTCCTGAATTATCTTTATAATCAATATAATAAACCAGCCTGGTAATCCCTGCCTGGTGAATTAATTTACTACATTCTTTGCATGGAGACATCGTGATATATAGCGTAGCGCCATTACAGGATTGGGTTGAGCCTGCAACTTTTAAGATAGCATTGGCTTCAGCGTGTAGCACATACCATTTCGTGTAACCTTCATCATCTTCACAATAATTTTCAAAACCAGTGGGGGTGCCGTTAAAACCATCAGAAATTATCATTCTATCTTTTACAATAACTGCGCCAACCTGCTTTCTTTTACATTGTGATAATTTACTCCATTCGCGAGCTATTCTCAAATAAGCTTTGTCGTACTTTAATTGTTTCTTCTTATCCATGAGCGGTATTTTCCGGCTTTTTAGACGTGATTTTTCGTCTCAATTTTAATCCTCCAATTTATTAAATAGCCTGAAAATTTTCCTGAAGAATAGGTAAAATTATACCAATAACTATTGCTGAACTTACTAACACCCAGTCTCTTTTGGAAACTGAAAAGATATTTTGAGCAATAAAACCAAGAATAATTACAGCAAGTACTACAATAACCTGGGCAGTTTCTATTCCCAGCGCAAATTCCAAAAGCGGTAAAAATTTATTTTCGGTATTGGCTGCAACCATTTTAAAATAAGAAGAAAAACCCAAACCGTGTATTAAGCCAAAAAATATCGTGGTAAAATACATCGGGTTATAGTTTTTGTTTCGTTCTTTTTTGCCGGCAGTTACAATATTATATAGACCGGCAAAAACTATAGTAACCGGAATTAGTAATTCCACCCAGTCTGAGTCTACTTTTACTATCCCGTACACCGAGAGAAATAATGCCAGGGTGTGACCAATGGTAAAAAGGGTAACTAACCATAGTACTCGTTTCCAGCTGCTAAAAGTAAAGGCGGTAACCAACACAATTAGAAACAAAATATGGTCGTAAGCCTGCCAGTCAAGAACATGTTCAAGACCTAATCTAAAGTACAGCCAGAATTGGGACATATAAAAATTATTAGAAAAACCCGAAAGTACAACTTATTCAGAAAATTGCAAAAGCTTTTAGAGGGCTCAGTTATGGACTCTTAGTGGCTTCTCTTTATTAAATAAAACAAGGCTATTCTATTTTGAATGACGGGCAGTTAAAATTGAAAATATCAGCACTAAATCTCTTTTTTTGGAAAAATTGCACGAAATAGGCTGTTTTTTATTTATATAATGTAGAGCTTTTTTATATAAAAATCAAACATTAACGTTGGTTTAAACGATGTTCAACGCCAGTTTAGTTAATTTTGTTTTTGATCTGAGATTCAAGATACCTCTAAGCTGGGCGAAAAAATTAACTTTTGAATAAACCTATCATCTCCAGCGCTTGAGCCGGCTCATTGAAAAAAAATAATTATGAAGAAGAATTTGATGAACATGCAGTCTTTAGATATCTATCTTTCTTCGCTAAGTATGGCGGAATATAGAGAAATTGAAGACCAGATAAATGCTTCTGATATCAAGCTGATGCCTCTTCGTAGTTGGGATATTTATAACGATTACTACTCGAGACAACTAGCGATTTTAAAGCAGCAGAATACTATTGATTCCTTTAAGGAGTTAGCGAAGAAGTTTGAGTGGAATATCGATCTCGATACTGTGTTTAAAGATAAAACATTTGATGCATTGGTGCTCACCAATAAAGAAGCTAAGATTGAATGGGTAAGTGAAGGCTTTAGCGAAATGACTGGATACAGTAGTAAATTCGCTATAAATAAAACACCTCATTTCTTACAGGGAGAAGAAACCGATAAAGCAGTATTAGACCGAATAAGACATAAATTGTCACGTGATGAGCCTTTTACAGAAGTTTTAATAAACTACAAAAAAGACCGAACCGCATATAAATGTGAAATTAGTGTGATTCCTTTATTCAATGATCATACCACGCACTATTTAGCGCTGGAGCGACAGGCAGGATAAGAAATTATGAGAAAATAAAACCCCGTAAGCTGTGAAGTTTACGGGGTATTATTTTTGTTTGAAGTTTAAAAGTACTCGAGGCGGGAATCGAACCCGCACAACCGAAGTTACTGGATTTTGAATCCAGCGCGTCTACCAGTTCCGCCACTCGAGCAAGTGGACGGCAAAATTATAAAAATTTACCTACTCCACACGGTTTTTTCTATTTTTTTTCGAAAGGCTTAAAGTGAAGGCTGTAATGAATTTTTTGAGCTTTTTTTACTGCTATTTTGAACCTGTTTGGAATAAATAAAGATCCAATTTTTCTGCTAATCGAAGTTTACTTCAATTCGATTTTGTCAATAACAAGTCGGAAATCTTCAGCTCTTTTATTCCCGATTAAAAACCGCACTTCCTGAATTTGATCAGCCGAAAAGTTAGGGATGTCCAGTTTTCTGCCTCTAAAGGTCGGAACCATTTCTTTTAGTGGCACCTCCACGGTTTGCCAATCTCCCGTAGTTTTAAAAGTGTATATATAGGAAGCTCTATCCTGTAGATTAGATTTCACCCTGAACTGATATTCTTTTCCGTCTCCTTTTATTCTAAGATATGCTTTAGTGTAAGCCTTGATGTCTTTAGGCGGAAAATGATATTGTAATGAAGCAAAGCCGCCATTGTTTTCCAGGGAAACAGAGCCTTTAAAGACGGCATTGCCCTCTGCACTGCGTTCCAGTTTACTGGTGGAATTGCCTCCCATAACTACATCATTTTCTACTTCCCAACTAGACCAATCATTAGTTGAGCTAAAATCAAAAATGAGTAAACTGCTCATAATTAAAGGTATTAAGATTAAAGTGTAATGCTGCTGAATCATTTTTCTTTTAAAGTTAAGGTTTTTCTGATAACGAACCATATTCAAATGAACAGCCGTAATTTCAGGTGATTCAACGATATGTTTTTGAAGCTGTTAATGGTTCTTCTATGCGGTATTAC
>Ga0102925_1000236_pt1 | contig 29239 bp, 33 predicted proteins | sample SalPonR1_A_D1_MG_FD_78216 | JGI IMG/M metagenome (GOLD analysis project Ga0102925, IMG submission 78216) | Salt pond soil microbial communities from South San Francisco under conditions of wetland restoration - Salt Pond MetaG R1_A_D1_MG | ecosystem: Environmental > Aquatic > Marine > Intertidal...
AAAAATCTAAAAAATTAACCAAAGTTAAAGAATCTGTTAAACAAGAACAAGAATAAATAATTAAAATTAAAAATATAATTTATTTATTTTTAATTTTAATGCCCATTATATTTATTAAATTATTATTTTCTATTTCAGACTTTTTTATTATTTTTTTCTTCGAGGCTTTCTTAAAAATATTCTCTGATATTTTATTATTTTCGTTCTTAATTTTAGATTCTTTCATTTTATCTGAACACTTTTTAATATTATCTATTACTTTGTGATGTTGAGTTTGACTAGGTATAAAAACCATAGGATATAAATTTACTTGTATTTTAGATAATGAATGAAACGATTCTCTATATTCTTCAATGCTTATATCCCCTCCAAACATCTTTAAAACAATCCTCGGAGGAGCTGGTTCAATATATTCCATTTTTGAATTCAATTTTTTAAATAAAAAAGATATCATACTTGTGTCTGATTTAAATTCCTTCATTATATAAGCTTTTGAACAGTTAAAACTACAAAAACACCCTACCACCTTAAAAAAACTATATCTACCGTCGTAATCTAACGGGGCACATACAGGAAGGTTGTCGAATGTATGACAACACCACCAACAAGCTACATCTGTTTTAACAGCTCTAATTTTATGTATACCATTTTCATCTTCTTGAGTAGGTAAAGTTTTTGTATCATATACTTCTATAATTTCATCTCTCCCTTTTTCATCAATAGAATTATAAATGTTTTTATTGTCTCGAACTTTGTTGTCTTGAACAATATCATTTTGTTCTTTTTTACCAGGCTCTTCGTGTCGTTCAGTATTTTCAAATAAATTTACAGGAGGTTCATTTAATATATTATCTTCAAAATCTTGTTTATTAAAACAGTTTTCTGCTAAAAGATCTTCAAGATTTATATCTAAATGAAGGATGAATGTTTCTTTTAATTTTGGTTTAATTATTTCAACATCTTCTTTTTTTTTAAATTCTACTGTTTTAGCTTTTCTACCTCTTTTAGACATAGGTTTTTTAGATTCTTGTTGTTCGTTTAAAGGATTTTCTTTAATTATCTTTTTTTTTCTACCTCTTTTTTTAACTTCTACAGATTCCATCCCGTGTTCTTGATTAAAATAATAATTTTTTTTTTAACTTAAAATTTGTTGATGAACATTTACAACTAAACTATAAGGAAACCCTCTATGATTATAGTTTTCAAAATTTAACATAAATTTTTTTATATTAACTGCCTCAGGAAATGATTTTTGATAATTTAATTTATAAAATACATTTTCTGAATTAGATTGGTTTAAAAATATTTTTTCTTTGTAAATTTCTGGAAATTCTGAATTATCCATGTAGATACTTAAATTCATATTCATTTTATTTGGTTTTATCAATTTTATAGGATTTTCTCCTTCATAAAAATATTTACCTTGTAAATTTTCAATATTTTTAAATCCCAACGTTTTTAAAATAGAATTTTTAGTATTTATCAAATTGAAAATACCTTCTGTATAATTGTTACTTAATTTTTTGTTTTTTTCTATTACCAATAGATTATTTTTAACCTGTCTTTTTGAAAAAGGAGTATTGTTTTTTTGATTATCACATATTTTACTTGATGATATAATGATTTTTTCAGAATATACATCTAAAAAACAAGTGTATAAATTTTTTACAATAGAGTTTTCTCTTAAAAGCTCTTGGATTTCCATAACAAGAGCCTCTTTAGTATAATTAGCATGTTCCAATTTTATATAAATTATTTCAGTTGTGTTATTGTCTATTCCTTCTGTAAAACTTATTTCATCGTTAGTCTCGTTTACAATGTATTCTTGGTTATAACAATATAATCCTTCAACTGTTATTTTAGTAACATTGGGTATAGGAGAGTTTGAAAAAGATAATTCTTTGTCTTCTACAAAGACTTTAAAGTTTTCTTCATTTGTTTTCATAACTATTTTATCCGGGATAACATTTTCCTCTTTCTTTTCAGGGAATTTAGAAATGATATAATTCACAGCTTCTTTAATTATTATATTGTTTATGGTGTATAAACCATCTTCTAAAGATTTTTTAGAATTATTTACATGTTCGTGATTAAAAACTGCAGACGCAATAACATTGACTACTTCTATAAATTCATCGTTTATTTCATTTAACCTTCCTTTATAATCAGTTTTATAAAGTTCTTGTTGTACAGCATCTAATAGATAAGCAAAATTATGTTTATCAGTAAAACTTTTTTTAAGCAATGAAGACATAAAGTAAAAACAATATTAAATAATAAAGTTTTTATATTTTTAAACTAAAATAAAAACTGAGACTTTTTATTTTTATTTCTTCATTGATTTTGAACAATGTTTGTCTAACATTGCTAAATATATAAAATTTTTATCACATTCAAGCCATTCAGATATACACAATAAACAGCTTAAAATTGTATCATTTTCATTTGAAAACTGATTACACATTAATATATTTTCTCCATACCAAACCACATTACATATGTATACACCGTTTACATCTTTTTTCAGAATAAAATCTGGGAATTCAAAATTAAAACTATCGCAAAAACTTTTTAAATCTTGCGCTTTAGTCATTACAATGAAGACTAAAAATATTTTTAAATTATATTAAAATATATTTCTCTGATGTAACATTTCACGTGAAACGTCTTCTATAGTTATTTTAAACACAAAATGATTTTGAAATTCTTTTGCAGTAGATCCACTAGGTTCTCCAAAATCATAAAGTTCCCCTACACTGTTTCTTATTTTTATATTGAAAAAACTCAAGCTAGCCAATGGAGTTTTAAAAACTTTTGATTTATGGTAAATACATCCTAATTCCGGTATAACAAAACCACCACTTGATTTTGTACTAGTTTTTATAGGTAAAATTGAAAATCCTTTTAACGGTTTAGATCCTGTATTATTAGGAAATTCTATATAATTTAAATTATCAATGTCTAAAATAATATGACTTTCATTAAGAATATCACCAGAGGAAGATGTAGCTCCTTGATTCGGGAAAATAGCACTAATCAATTCTACTTTTTTAACATTCTTAAAAGGTGTATCAAAATTTATACGATAGTCGTAATGACGTGGGTAATTTACAGAGTCCCTGTTACTTGAAGAAATGCTAATATATTCTTCAAAATAATTATAAGTTATATTTTTTTCATTTTTAACGCTTATGTGATCATCAATATTTCCTGAATTTTCAGGAGGGAATGAACCAAGATTTCTATTAAAACTTTTCGAAATTTCTGGTTTAATGTTATTATCATGGAATCTCATTACATAATCACTACCATATTTATTCATTACCGAAGTTTATTATTATAAATATAGAAAAATAATTTAGACCAATAAACTTGAATTTCAAGTTTATTGGTCTTTTGTCTGGTTTCTAAAATGTAGATATAGATTATATATCTCTACAACTTTAGCTTGTACATTTGGTATTTCTGTGTATTCTTGTCCAACATAAACACCGATAAAAAATACAATCACTGTTGATAAATCCATTATATAACTATTGTTATTTATTTTTAAGTGAAATAAAATTGAGACTTTTTTATTTTTTTTGTTTTCTTAATTGCTTCGTTGAATTTTTTTATAGAAAAAGAATTAATTATTTCATTTGCTACGTTATTTCCTTGATTATAAATACTTATATTCATAGATTTAACTTCTGATAAAATTGTTTGTAAATTTCTAAATTTATCATTGGTTATAATTATAGGATCTTTTATATCTGGTAAAAGTATTTTTTTCTGTAATAAAATACAAATATAATCATCTCTTTCTCTATTGTTTGATTTTTCAAGATATTTATCTTCTACAATTATATAAGTAATATTTTTATTATTTTTAGTTAATTCCAAAATACACTTTTCTTCGTATTCAAAAATATTTTTTGATACTAAAATAACAGGATTATCTTTCAATTTTTTTACTATAATATTTAAACAATTTGTTATCGTTTTTTCAGAAAAAGTTTTGTATTTATTAAATTTTATAAAATTACAATAAACATTATAAAAGTCTATTATTATAGTTTGTTCTGTAGTGATAGCCTTTTGCAATTTTATATCTTTTATGAACTTTGTAATATACAAAATTTTTTCTTGATTTTTAGCTTCTTCACTGCTCATCTTTAAATAAATAATATTGTTTTATTTTTAACAAAAAAATTAAATTTTTAACCAGAACAAGCTTCACATTGATCTTTATTATCTAAATTACATTGTAAAACCTTTGACTGTTCTTGTATATCCATGTCTACTGTGAATTTTTGAGCCTGTGAAGCAGATTTAGAACGTAAATAGTACATACCTGTTTTACATCCTTTTTTCCATGAATGAAAATGACACGAGCTTAATTTAGCTATAGTAGGTTTTTCCATATATATGTTTAAAGATTGAGATTGATCAACGAAATATGATCTATCTACGCTCATGTCTATAAGAGTTTTTTGGGATATTTCCCAAATAGTTTTATAAATATTTCTAATATTTTCAGGTATTTCTTTAATATTTTGAACACTACCGTTATCGTTAATGATTCTTTTTTTCATATTATCATTCCATAACCCTAACCTTATAAGATCTTCTACAAGATATTTATTAGTAATAGGAAAGTCTCCTGAAAGAGTACTTCTCATAAACATATTTGAATTTTGAGGTTCAAAAGATTCATAATTACCTAATATTTGACTTGTACTTGCTGTAGGTGGTAAAGCTGTTATCATACTATTCATAACACCATGTTCTTTTATATTTTTTCTAAGTTTTTCCCAGTCCCATCTATTACTTAATGCTTTTTCTTCAATACCCCACATATTATGCTGAAATATACCTTTGCTTATAGGGCTGCCTGTATAAGTGGAATAAACCATTTTTTTATCTTTTGCTATTTCCATAGATTTCTCCCATCCAGCGTATTGAATAGTTTCCATTATTTCTTTATTTAATAATCTAGCTTCTGCACTTTCAAAGGGTATTTTTAATTCAAAGAATAAGTTAGCTAATCCTTGAATACCCATAGCTATAGGTCTATTATTTAGATTAGATGTCTTGGTTTCTGGAATAGGGTAATAATTGTAATCTATAACATTATTCATATTTTGTGTAGCTATTTTAACTACGTTATACAATTTGTTATGGTCAAATTCTAATTTACCCTCTTTATTTTTCACTAAATACTTTGGAAGACTAAAAGTGCATATATTACAAACAGCTGTCTCTTCCTTGTTAGATACTAAAGTTATTTCTGCGCATAAATTTGAACTTTTAATAGTTCCTATATTTTTTTGATTTGATTTTTTATTGACATTGTCTTTATAAGTCATATAAGGCATTCCTGTCTCTATTTGAGATACAAGTATTTTACTCCAAAGTTCTCTAGCTTTTATTTTCTTTACAAAGTTACCTTCTGCTACATATTTATAATAAAGTTGTTTAAACTCTTCACCGTATACATCTGATAATCTAGGGGACTTGTCTTCTGACATTAAATACCATTCGTCGTCGTTTTCAACGCATTCCATAAATAAATCATTTACCCATAAAGCATAAAATAAATCCCGAGCTCTTAACGATTCTTCACCTGAATTTTTACGCAATTCTAAAAATTCAAAAATATCTGGATGAAACGGTTCTATATAAGCAGCAAAGGATCCATTCCTTTTTGAACCTTGGTTTGCAAATCTTGCAGTTTCGTTAAAAACTTTAAGCATTTTAATAATTCCATCGCTTCTACCGTTAGTCCCTTTAATATAACTACCTTTGGCTCTTATATTAGATATATGAAACCCGATACCACCAGCATGTTTAGAAATTATAGCACAGTCAGAAATACATTTATAAATCCCCTTCATACTATCTTCTGTCTGTATTAAAAAACAACTCGATAATTGAGGGTGGTTTGTTCCAGAATTAAATAAAGTGGGTGATGCATGTGTAAAATAAAAATTACTTAATAAATTATAGGTTTCTAATACTTTTTCAATATCATCTCCATGAATACCTAGAGACACTCTCATCCACATATATTGAGGTCTTTCAATTATTTTAAAATCTTTTCTTTCATCTGAAAAAACTTTTAATAAATAACTTCTTTCTAGAGTTTTATAACCGAAATAATCAAAAAAATAATCTCTTTCATGATAAATGGAGGCATCAAATAGTTTTTTATTTTTTCTAACTATGTTTATTACTTTTTCACTTACTAAAGGTAAATTTACTTTCTCTTGAATATTTTTATTATTATATAATATTTCCATTGAATTTGTAAAACTATCGTCTGTATTTTTATGCATATTTGATATAATAATTCTTGACGCCAACTGTGCATATTCAGGATTATCCGTTGATAAACTGATAGAAATTCTTGCTGCTATCTCATCTAATTCAATAGTCGTAACACCATCATAAATATTTTTTATAACTTCTTTTGAAACTACATCAGAATCTATTTTATAAAGGTTTCCTTCCAAACATAAAGACCTTAATCTTTTTAAAACTTTGTCAAATGATAATTCTTGTAAATCTCCGCTACGTTTAACAACTTTCATTTTATTATTCATATATTATATAAATAAGTTTTTAAATTATTTTTATGAACTTTATTGGGGGAAGAAATATATTAAAAACTTTTGAAAAATTAAATTATTTACAAAAGTTTTATGGTTTTACTCCTTTATTAGATTATGCTAAAGAGGGAACCGTGAATCCAAAAGTGATACAAGAAAATGTTAATTCTATTAAAAAAGATATACGTTCTTTTGATTTAATGTTAAATTCTAAATATAAAAATGATTTTTTAAAAGATTTTTCTTATTCTTTAAAATTAACTACGTTTGGTCGTGATCCAGATACAATTTTTAAAATTATTAAAGATTTAGAAAACTTACATTGTAAAACGTTGAAAAATATTTTTTTAGATGCTGAACATCAAAAAGATGACGTTGAGAATAATATTATAAATAAAATTTTTGAACTTAATAAAGATAATAAAAATTTTAAAATTTTTAAAACTTATCAAATGTATCGAAAGGATACATTTGAAAAACTAAAAAATGATATACAAAACATTCCAAATTTAAATATTAAACTTGTTAGAGGTGCTTACCTTGATGTTAAAAATCCTTTATTCTATAATACAAAAGAAGATACAGATAGAAGTTATAATGAAGCTATGGAATATTTATTAATTTATAAAAAAGAGTTTGATTACAATTTGATGCTTGCAACTCATAACGACAAATCCATAGAAAAAGCTAAAGATCTTATTAAAAAGCTAAATATTGATAAGGAAACGGTTTTATTTGGTCAATTATTAGGATTTAACGAAAAACAAAGTAAATGTTTAAGTCAGGAAGGGTATAAAGTTTATAAATATATTCCTTATGGTAATTACAGTAGTTTATTACCTTATCTTATAAGAAGGTTATATGAAAATTATCCAATTCTTTTACATTATTTGAATATTTTAATTATATTTAATAACTATTAAATAACAATTTGTTATGAAACTCGAGTTGGATATAAACAATGTTCAAGAAAATATTATTCTTATAGACGAAAAAACTTCATGTGTAATTTTTATTAATAAATATTGTTTAGATAATATAGAAAATATTTCTTATATTAAGGATAAAAATATAAATGATATATTTGAAGATACTTTTAAAAAAGATAATTTAAAAAAGCCCAGGTATGGTATATTAAAAATAAACGATGAACAAATAAATTGCACTTTGAAATATAAATATGTTTCTTTACCTTATATCGCATTAGAGATAATAATTTTAGACCCTTTGAATACAAAGTTTATTTCCGAATTTTCAGATGGTTTAAAGGATATAATGAACACTATTTTAATTAATTTTAATCATCTCAAAAAAACAAAATTAACAAATGAACAAAAAAAATATATAAAACTTATAGAAAATGTAGAATATAACTTAATCAGGATAGTTAATGATTTTCTTGATTACAATATTATACAAAATAGAGAAATGAAAATTAAAAAACAACCATTTGATCTTAATAAATCTATAGAAAAAGCTGAAAATATTTTTGTAGATAGGAATAATGATAAAATTATAAAAACAATTCATTATATAGACAAAGATATACCTAAATTTATTATAGGAGATGAGAAAAGAGTTGTTCAAATTTTCGTAAATGTATTTGATAATATATTAAATCATTCAGGAAAAAATGAAATTTTAACAGATGTAAATATCATTACTAAAGGAGATAAATTTATAAAAATTATTATTATTATTAAAAATAATTGTTCAGGTATACTATGTAACAAAATAGTAATGAATTCTCAATATAAAAATATAAAAATGGTTATTACTAAATACTTATGTGAAATAATGGGTGGAGATTTGTTTCCAGACGAAAAAAATTGTAAAATTATGTTTTATCTAATTGTAGATGTTTAAGTTGTGATCCATAAATCTTTCTAATTCGTATTTTACATTTTCTAGTTCTTTATCGTTATAATCGTTTATATTTTTATCTTCTATATCCAAACTTAAATAATTTTCAGTTGTTTCTTTACAAAATTTTTTTTCAAATTTCTTATAAATTTTTTTTGAAACAATAGGAGCTTTAAGAAAAATATTATCAAATTCTTTATTAGCCCATAAAAAATATTTTTCAGCTTCAAATCTAGATTCTCTATCTAACGATAACATTCTTTTTATATTATAGAATAAAGCAGCATACCTCAAGGATGTTAAATTATTTTTTTCTGAATTTTTATCAAACCTGTAAAAATTTTGAATGGAAGATATTATAGCACTGCTATATAGTAAAACTGAATATATTATATTTACATAGAAAGACCATATATTATTATGAAGATTAGGGTCGTTTGTTATACTTGTACCTGTTGCTGTAATAGATACTAATATAATACTTATAATACTAAATATTCTATTTAATATTGATAATCTTCTAGCTTCTTCATCATGTAAAAGTTTGAAATATAAACATCTTTTTTTTTGTCTTTTTAATATATCTTCTATGTTTTTATTCCATTCTGATATATTTAAATCAAGCTCATTTAAATTATCATATAATTCTGCTTCCATTAATTGGTTATTTATAATAAATATTTTTTAAATTACATACTACTATAAATATCCATTATATCCTTTATAAAAATATTGTATTCAAGATCACTTATATCTTTTAAAACATTCATTAATTCAAAATGATACTCTAATTTTTCAGAGTATACTTGGTTTATATTTGAATTTTTATTTTCGTAAAATTCGATATTATAACATATATTTTTCTTTTTATTTTTTAAAATACTTAATTTTTTGATCATAGATACTTTTTCGTAATCGTAATTAGATATAATATTCATTTAAGTTATAGAAAAATACGCTTGATTATAATTAAAAAAATATTTTTAATATATAAAATGGAATACGTTGAATATGACGGTGAAAAATTAAAAAAAATTACTATCTCTAAAGGTGGTCACAGTGTCTATTTATCAGGTGATTCTTTAAAAGTCAAAAAAATTCATTATCTAACAGAAAGAGAGGCAAAATTAGAAACAGAAGAATATATAATAAGGTATATAGATAGTGATTTATATTTATACGATAAACGTCATAATATATTAGGACGTTATAAATTTTCTAAAAATATTATCGAAGAAGATAAGCAATACGTACCTGTTTTAAAATTTTATGTTAAAAAAAATTATTTTATATATTTTTTTGATCTTGGTGAACAGAAATATTACATTTTAAATAACGATAAAAAAGAAATAGTAGTAAAAATCGAGGGTATAGGAGAGTCTATATCTTATACAACAGAATTTAATAATATCCTTGAATTATCAAAAAATAGCAAAAATAGTAAATGGAATGGGTGCCCTATTTCAAAAATCAATTAATATCTAGTTCTATTACTTTTAGCTTTAGATATATCTGTAGAACTAGCAGAAATCTTATTATTATTGTTTTTATAATTTAAATTAGCTTTAGAAAATTCTGTTCCACCTGTCTGTGAGGATACAAAAGAATTTTTAAGCTGATCTACTATCTCCGTAACTCGTACAGTAAATGAATAATCAATATCGTTAAAATTAAATCTAAACCCTGATGGTGTTAATATTTGAAAACGCATATAATTTAATTTAGATATAGGGTTATCAAACACTTTTGGTTCTGAAACAAACGAATTAAACATTAAATTTCCAGGACTTTCGCTTAATAATATTTTTGCGAAAGTGTTTTGTATATTAGCAGTATTTAACACTGTACCCAACGAAGCTCCTTCAGATTCAGCAACCATATAAACATAATTTTCACCTTCTAGAGAAATAGATCTAAATAAATCACCAGTCTCTTTTCCATTTGAAGTGTTCGCTTGTATAGATCTAAAACCATGTTTTTCAGAAGAAACAATAACATTACTCCCACCCCCTGTAATATTATCGTTTGCATATTGTTCTGTTATTATAAGCATGTAATTATTTTCATCTATCAATTTTTCTATAGGTCTTTTTACTCCATTTAATGTTCTCAAATTTATATCAGCTATATTATCAGAACCCTCTACATTAGGTACAATTCTATAGTGGTCTACTTCCAAACTTCTACCTGTTATACCACAAGGATTAGAACCAGGTGTGATTATATCAAACCCTGTGTTAATAACAAATCTAGTTTTATTTACCATAATACCAAATGTCCCAGTGTTAACAATATCTTGTTCTAAACTTATTTCAAATGAAAAATTATTTATAATAGTTTCTATAGTAAATTCACCTGTTAATAAAGGGGTGCTATTTGTTTGAGAAAATTCAATAACATCTCCAACCTTGCTATTATGTTTTTGTGTTGTAGTGATTATAGAAGATACAACACCAGTGGTTATATTCGATATGATTTTTCTATTGTCTATAGAATATACTCCGTCAATTCTAGGAATACTTTTAGTGTTTGAAAGAGTTACTTTGTCCCCTGTTAATATCGTACCGGTTCCATCTGTAAAAGTAGAAAACACAAAATTAATTCTTAAAGTATCTGTGTCTACAACTTGAACTCTAAATACTCCATTTATTATAGGGTCTGTGTTAGAATCTATTATAGTTATTAAATCTGAAGTTTCAATCCCATGATTTGTTAATATTATATCAACTGTATTTGTACCTTCCGGACCACCTTCTATAGAAACATTTGGTACTCTTGATCCTATAAAATTATTTTTTAAAAAAGTTTGTATATTAGCAAAATTTACATCAGCATATGTTATAGATGATAAAATATTAAACCCGTGACCAGGATGATTTATAGATACTTGACTAGTTCCTATTATAGCATTAGGTATACTTGATTGTGTTATAGACTCAGCTCTAAAAGTTATATCGAATTTATTACTTAAAGGTACGTTTTCAACGTAAAATACAGGATCTAAAAGAATATTAGGAACTGTTCTTAAATTAAATAATTTAATTTTGTCATTGCCATAAATAATATCACCACCTGTCCCAGAGACAGGTATAGTTGCACTCTGTACTACGAATGTAAAATCCCCAGTAGGAACGCATAAAAACGAACCGTTAAGTTTAGGAGAAGTATTTGTATTTCTTAAAGTTACTATAGATGGTAATTCTATCCCATGAGGAGTAAGCGTAGTTACTATTGGGGGAGATCCAGAATCTATAGATACTATCTGTCTTTTTGTAGCCGCTCGTAACCCATGATCTTGAGGAGTTGTTATTCTTATTTGATTAGCTGATATAATATCAACTGTTGATATATTCAAAGATTTTGTTGTAATTGGGTTTATGGAATTAATTGCTTCACCGCTATCTTCATTAGGAAATCCTGTGTTAAATTGTATCCTCGTGTTTGTAGTATCAAATAATAGTCTAAAAGGGGCATCTTTACCAGTTTTTATAGTATTACCACCTCCCTCGACTGTTTCTGTAGCTCTAACATTAATTTCATAAGAAAATGTATTAAAATCTGAAACATTTGTTATAAAGTCCCCGTTTAAATCGCTTGCATTTATACCAGCAAAAGATTTCACCCCTATCAATTTAACTCTATCGCCTGATTTAAACCCGTGACCAAGTTGATTAACAGTTATAGTTGTAGAACCTGCTGTAGTAGATATAGAATTGTTTGGTAATTGTGTTTCAAAAACACTATCTAATATCATAACATCTGTATCTAAATTGACCTTAACTTCAAAGAAATGAAATTGACCAACCCCGTTCCTTCGTTTGACAGTTCGGAGATCTTTTTGAATTTGAGAAGCCAGAGAAGAGGCAGTGTAATTCCCAGGTTTAACAGCAACCTGATAAATAGGAAAACCTAAATCTAAACTAGCTACACCTTGACCCGAAATACCACCTGTAAAATCAAATCTAAAAGTATCTTTATCTATTACTTTAATCCTTCTTTTACCATCTATTATACCTGAAGGGTTTGATTCGGAGTCAAGTTTACTGTTATAAACAACAACGTTTAAAAATTGACCAATATCATACCCATGAGCCTCTAAAATGATATCTATTGTATCTGATACTACAGTGTTTATAAGTAATCCTGTAAAAAAATTAAGATCATAATCTTCTTCGTTTTGCCAAGAAATAAGATTATTTTGTAATTCTACTGGTAATTCTTTTATTACTTGATCTGTATTTGGAAATTCTGTTGATAACAATTCTATTTTTTTAACATTCATAAAAGTTTTACCTAAAAAAGCTCTAAAATTATTTTGTTTGGGGTATTTATCTATATCTCTATCTTTTGTATCTATACTAACTATAGTACTTTTTTCTATTTTTATATTTTCTTCAGGGGATTTCCCTTGAACACCACCACTATTACCTGGGATATTTCCCGAATCTGTAAAAAAAGGTACTTTATGAGATTTTTTAAAACTAGATAACTCTGAATAAACATCGTCATTTTCATTTTTATTTAAAGATGTTCTTAAAGTTTCTACATTTTCTAAAATATCTTGTCTTTTTTGTTCTTCTTTTCTTTTTTCGTAATATCTTTTAAATTCTTCTTTTTTAGAACTAGGATAATCTCTAGAATCTAATACTTTTACAAATTTATCCGTGAACAATTTCTTTTCACTATTCATTAAAATATTAAAATAAAATAAATTGTTGAATATATGCGAAATTATTTTATTTTAATATTTTAATGTATCTTATTTTAATACCAGTTATAATATTTTTTATTATATCATCATTTATTATTTATATATTTTTTATAAATTCTAAAAAAGATAAACACTGTAATAAAAAAAAGGATAATAATAAAAAACCACCTATTAAAAATAGTTCAGAATTTTACGAACCTCAATATGGTATAGATCCTAAAAAAATAGCAGAAATGGATGTTATTTTTGACACTGAACCAAGCTAGAATAATTTAGATTATAATTTTATACTTTAGAAATTGGTGGTAACGGTCCAACTTTTAACTTATTTGATACACCAGGGGATTGAAATATAGCTACTATTAAAACTATTAAAGATATTATTATCCCTACTGTTGAAATTCCTGTAAAAGCTGTAGCAGACTGATAACCAGCACCGGATTTGTTATTTTCTTCTCTTCCTAAACCGTATGCACTTAACGCAAGAGTTATAATTAAAATTGTTAATGCTATAGAAGAACCTATTAATAAATTTTTAGACATTTTATAATATATAAACAATAAAATAATTATAAAGATAAATTCGTAATATCTTTATAATTATTTTAATTAATTAATAATATAATTATAGCTTTTAATATTAGTATATATGTCTTATCTTTTATTTTATAGTAGTCGGTGTGAATTTTCTAAAAAATTTATTAATATTTTAGAAAAAAGCGGAGAATCGACCTTTTTTGTAAAGGTTTGTGTTGATATAATTCCTTCTACAGGACAAAGAACAATAATGATTAAAAAACATAATGTAACAAGAGTACCTACTATTATAGTAAATGAACAACATCTTGTTGGAAAATCAGCTTTTAATTGGTTAAAAAGGCAAATAGATAATAGAGAAGACTCTATTAACACTTTAAATACAAGAATGAATGTTAAAAACGCTGATACTAGACAAGTTATTTCAGAAGAAATTCAAGGTTCTCTGGGTTCATTTAATTTTCAAGATTCTTTTATAGATGATAAAACTACTGCATTTGAGCAACTAAACGGATATTCGAATGCTGATATAAACCCTCTTGAACAAGCTTTTGTTAAAAATAACGAGAAAAATAAAGAAACTAAAAATAAAGATTTACCAGATGAACTTAAATCTATATCTATATCAAAAGATAAACTCAAATCAAAACAAATTGAAAATAGATATAACGAATTGCTTAAAGATAGAGAAATGTAAATTAAACAGCCATATCACCTTTAATAGGTCTATCTGGGAAATACCCAATAAGTTCAAAGTCTTTTACAGTTATATCTTCCCAATTTTTATATTTAACTGAATCGTCTATACATAGAACAGGTTGCGACCTTAAAGGTCTTGCTATCTGTTCTTTTATCTGTTCTATATGGTTTTTGTATATATGAACATCTCCTAAAGATAAAGTCAATTCATCTGGGTACATATCATGCTTTTTACATAAGATTTTTATAAGAACATAATAACTAAACACGTTAAACGGGTTTCCTAAAAATAGATCATTTGATCTCATATTAACTAACCCACTTAAGAATTTTTTACCATTTACTAATTTTACATAAAGTTGAAAAGAGTAATGACATGGATATAACGCTGTTTGAGGTAAATCAACAGGAATCCATAAATTCCACATTATTGCTCTACTGAAAGGGTCGTTTTTTAATAAATTTTCTATATATTTTAGTTGGTCAATTCCGCCTTGTTTGTTTTTAAAATCTCCTCCAGAATGCCTTATTTGCCATCCGTAAGTTTTACCAATTTCTCCTTCTGGAAAGTTGTATAATAATCTTGAATTTAAAAATTCTCTTGACGAATTTTTATCCCATATATGAACACCTTGGTTTTTAAGGATATTGTTATCCGTTTCACCTCTTAAAAACCAAAGTAATTCCTTTATACATGTTTTCCAAGCTACTTTTTTCGAAGATAGAATAGGACAATATTCTTTAATATCAAATTTGATAGATTTAGCAAATAAACTGATAGTTCCTGTTTTAGTTCTATCATCTCTTTCACAACCGTTTATAAGTATTTCATTTGCTAAATTGTTATAAATTGCATCAGGATTTTTACTTAAATTTTCTATAGAAGAATTAGATTTTTTGTAAAAAATATTAGAGTAATTTTTAAATTTTACAACTCCTGAAACATGAAAGTTATAAGGTATCGGAGGGAAAAAAACGTCGCATTCAAATTTTTTATTAATACTTGATATATACAGCTCATCACATGTATCAATAAAATATGAATATATTCTTCCTCCCCCTATAATATATATAGGATCATTTGGATTTTTATTTTCATACTCGGATAATTTTTTATTAAGTTCTGATATAGTTTTTACGATTATCAAATTTTCATGAGTGTATTTTTTAGGATCCAAAGATGAACTTAAAACGTAATTAATTCTATTTTTTAAAGGTATATTAAACATAGATTCAAACGTTTTTCTACCCATTACTACAACGTGGTTTGTAGTAATAGTTTTGAAAAAATTCATTTCCTCGGGATAATGCCAAGGGATATTATTCCCTTTCCCTATACCAATATTTCCAGAAATATTATCATAAGAAACTGCTGCTATAATAATTTTCATTAAAATATAATTAATAAATATTAGTATTTATTAGTAATTATTAATTATATATTTTATATATTTTATTTTTAAATTGGATTATTCGTCGTCGTCATCGTCTATTAATAATTCTACATTACTTTTGTCGCTATCTTCACTACCTGACCAGAACGCATATTCTTCTTCTTTTGATACTTCTTCTGGTTTAGAGATAATTCTTATTTGTTCTGCTTTCCAGGAAAGTCCAAAACTTTGCCCCATAATCCATACCCCAACACATTCTATAGCAGATTGAATATAAACTCCTTTTTTCATATGACTAACTACCTCTTCTCTAGTTTTTAAATCCATCTTTTTTTTAGTTTCATCGAAGAATAACGTTTTCACTTCTCCATCTTTCAAAGGAATTTTCATTTTAACAGTAGGAGGGAAATCGTTGTTATAACTTTTTTTCAAAACAGGTACGTATTTATACCCTTCTCCTGAAATCCAATTATTTTTAGCACAAAAATCTACCATATATTCATCTAATTCCTTGATTTTTTCAATGAGTTCATCATTATTTCCTAACGAAACGTTAATTTCTAATTGATCAAACGTGTTGATTTTAGAATTAAAAGGAATTCTTAAGGATGGTAATTTTAATCCTAAATTTTGCTTATTATAATAAACAGAGAGAAATTTTCTATTACTTGAAGTTTTTGACTTTGAAAAAGCTAACTTCGAAAAATCAACAGCCATAATTTTATGAAATTCGGTCATTATTAATATACAATGGTTTTTTATTTTTAAGGTAAAACGCATTTAACTGTTCGAGGATTAATAGTTATATGTAGTTTATCTAAAAAATTTGTTAAATTTTCTATAGAAGAGTGTTTTTCATTGACAAGGGTGTCAGGTAATTCTTCTTCCGAAGTGAATATCGTTCTAATGTTTTCTAAATTAAATTCTGAAGGGATAACTACTTTAGGCCAATTTTCTATTTTACCATATTTTTTAACATTATTTATAGCTTTAACAGGACCAACGTTAGAAACTCCTTTATCGTAATAATCACATCCACAAGATATACAAACATCTATAAAATTTTCGATAGTTATCTCTATATCATCCAGAATTTCTTTTAAATTGTATTTTACATAACCTGTAGAAGATGTATAAGTTACAAGATTTTCACAACCAAAAACTAAAGAATCAAAATCATTTGAAAAAACACAATTTACTTTTTTATTCTTATTTAAAATAGAACAGGTTTTCTCTGCTTCTGACACAGCACCCATATAAAAAACATTCAAATTGTCAAATAGTTCTTTTAAATTACTTATGTCTTTTTCAGTTACGTGTATCTTGTTTTCTTCTTTAGCACAATTTTTTATTACTTTTCTTTTTTCAAGAGTGTCTTGTTTTTCTAATAAAGGTTGAGAATCAAAAACATATACAGGAGTGATATTGTAATTCTTAAAAATATAAATTTGATTCATAAACTTTTTCAGAAAATCGTTATCTTTTGTTTTATATTTAAATTTATAAAGATAATTAGAAGTATCTATAGCTATTTTTTGATCTCTAAAATCTTTTAATTCTACTTCTTTACCGTATTTTTTTAATATTTTTGATATATTTTTTATACCCATATAAACAATTTCTCTTTTTATATTGTTTATATAAATATTTTTAAATTAAGTTTCTTTTTTCTGGAAATGAGGAGACAAATAGGTTTGAAGAGATTGATAACTATACCCATTACCAAGCTCGGGTTTTTTAGGTTTTGCTAAAAATCTAGGTTCTCCTAAAATTTTCTTTAAATTTTTATCAGCTTTAAAAATAGATCCATCTTTTTCATCGGCTAATTTATGTTCTTTTACGTATTTAGAAATAAAACTGGTAACAGATGGTCTAGAAACTAGCGCGTCTTTTTCAACTTTTAAAAAGCTTGCGAGTTCAGGCGAAATTGATACTGGTTTTGTGAATCCGTGGGGCACGTGCTCTTTAGAAGTATTCTTATTTTTTTTCTTTTTACTCTTGCTTTTGTTTTCTTTAACTTCTTTATTATATACTCCCAAAAGGGTTTTTAACTCTGCTTTAACATTTTTAAGTTCTTTTAATAAATTTTCAACTGTAGATAAAACTGTGTTATATTTATCATGAACAGTGATAGAATTATTTGTTTCTTCAGAGATAGTAGTTTCAGGTTTTGATTCTTTTGACATTGGATTATTGATTGATATATAATAATATTTTTTTTTTAAAAAAGATACGCACTTTCATTTAAATTAAAATATTTTTTTTATATATTTTATATTAACTTGTATGAAAACAATATCAATTGATTCTTTAATTTCTATTTCTAAACAAAAAGAAATGGTTGATGATACTTATAATCAAGAAATACAAAAAATTAAAAAAGTTTCTGGTATAGATGATAGTAATCATGGAGTGTTTTCTATAAATGATGTTTTAACTATAGACGGTAAAGAGGTTAAAGAAGTCTTTACAAGCGATAAAAAACTTATTAAAATTTCTACACATATTAAAAAAACATTGTTTAAAAAAAGTAATATAATAAATGTAAATTTTATCGCAGGCGGTAGTGGATTCATTAAGATCTATTTCATAAATACAAGTGAACCAAGAATTTACGGGTGTTTTATAAAAGACGATCGTATTACTCAAGATTATTTGAAAATTGGAAGTATAACTGAAAATCCGGAAAAAGAATTAAGTTTATGGTCAAAGAATAAATCTATCGAATGTCTATATTTTAATATAACAGAAGAAAACTCAGATTTTACTGATGAAAACAATAAAAACCGGATTAGAAATATTATAAATTTATGTCAAAAAATAGGGGTTGAATGTAAATTTGTTTATAGATGTATATATTCTAAAAAAGGTATTTATTTAGATAATTACAATTCTTCAAAAGCTAAATATGAAAATAAAAACTTTATGATTGATTACGTTGATAAATTTATAAATTTTATTTATTTTCTTAAAACTTTTTCCAATGATTTTTTAAAAATTAGTGTTATCTTTGAACCTTATTTATTATCATCTATTTTCCATTTTCATGAAAATGGAAGGCTTAATCCTAAAAAGGTATATGTTAATTATTGTTTTTCTAATAGAAAAAATACAAATATATTGTTATTAATTAAATACCTTAATAATATAGCTAAAAAATGTAATATAGGTTTTGTTAATGTTTTCAACCCCGAGGTTATTTTACACAATATAAAACTAATAAATGTTCCAACACATTTAGATAATATTAAAAACCATTTAAACAAGATATCCGAAGAAGTTTCCTCTTTTTATAACTTTTTTACATTTGAAAATACGAAATTATTAGCTTTTGATAAATATTACATCGACGGTGGAAAAGATAGAAAAAATTGGTTATGGAGTAACGATGAATGGAATAGTTTTTTATATATAGTGAAAACTATTCTAAATAACATTAATATGTTGAATTCTAAAAACGATATTAAAGGTATGCTTTATGAAATACCTGTTGGACATATCAATGAATTACTAGAAAAATCTATTTATAAAAATAAAAATTATGAAAATCATACAAATACTAACGGAGATTATGAAGATACAAGTACCGTTTTCCTTTTTGGTGGGTGTTTTAAACCTTCAAATCATAAGTTTTTCAATAATATTTGGAATGACTTTAAATTAAAAACAGATAAATATGTAGTGTGTTATGGTGAACATCTTTCTAAATGTTCAGAATATGGTATAAAATATATTTTATTTGGAGGAGGGTCAAGTATTTCAAGCACTCATATACCTTTAGAATACACAGGAGAAAAAATAACAGACCATCGTTATACAATTTATAATATGGTTGAATATTACAATAGCTGAATTGTTTTAAAACAATAAAAAACCAATGAAATTTGATTAATTTTAATTTCATTGGTTTTTAATAATTTCTTGATACTTTTAAAGCATCAAGGCAAAATTTAGAACATTCTTGTTCTGATATTTTTTTCGTATTCCCTTTTCCAATGCCTAAAATTAATAAGCATGTATTGGAATTTTTGCGAGTATCTGGACTTATAAATTTATAATATTTATATTGTTCGTTTAATATATTTTCTAAAAGTTTTTCATTTATTTTTTTAATATATTCTTGGTCTATAAATACAGCAACTATAAATTCTTTATTAGAATTGTTATATTCTGTTTTTATGACCTCGTAAATAGGATGCCCCCATCCGTTAGAATGAAAGTATCGTAAAAGGCTATCTTTATAATTATCGTTATTATTTATTATTTTATCAAGATTTATATACTTTTTATAAACATTTAATAAAAATTTTTTACATATATTTAAATCTGATTTTTGATCTTTATATAAAATACCTATAAAGCTTTCAAATAAATCTTCTCCAAACCTAGGATTTTGTCTTCCAGAAATACGTTCTACATGAGAGCTTATAAGTATTAGATCATGAAAACCTAATTTTTCTGAAAGGTAAGATAGACTTTCTTTTTTTACTATACGGGATTTAAGTTTTGTCAAAAATCCTTCATTTTTATCTGGATAAATATCAAATAAAAATTCTGTTGTTATTAAATCTATAACTTTATCCCCTAAAAATTCTAACCTTTCATTACTTGATTTTAAATTTTCATTGTAATCTATAGAACAGTAATTGTCTGAATCAGAATTATCACTTTCTACTATACAAAAAGATTTGTGTATAAAAGCTTTTTGAAATTTTTTAATATTGTTAATTCTTAAAGGTGTATCACCCATATAAGAATTAACAATTGATTCTATTTTTTCTCTCGATATTAGTTTGTTTTTGATATTATTCATAAAATATTTATTATAAATAATATTAAAAACGATAAAAAAATTAAATTTTTTAAATTTTTTATTAAAGAACACTGTAAAATATATCTTTTTTGTCAAGAGGTTTAATGTTAAAATTTTTTCCAGGAAATAGATATTCATCGTCAGCTTGATACATATTATCCTTTTGTCCAGGAAAGAATGTGTATTTATCACCTACCTTATAAGATTTTTTCTTTGGGATAACAGTCTTTACTGGTTCTTCCCATTTTACCTCTCTAGGTAATTTTTTATAAGACTCGTGTAAGGGGATTCTACCAAATGAAGTATGAGGATACATTTCTAAAAAGTTTTGAGATTTTAACTTTTTATCCACTTCATTCATCATCATTTTTTCTTCTTTTGTTATCATATTATTATAATTTGTGAAATATTCTTCTTCACCTTCTACAGGATCTTCTGGTATTTTTTGATGTAAATAACCATTTTGATTATGTATTTTTTTGAATCGGTTCATATAATCTGTTTTGATTTGTTCTTTAAGTTGATCTAATGTAGAATCTAAAATAAGAGCATATTGTTTATCACTAGACTCCATATAAGAACAAGTCTTCAATTTAGTATCTATCCATTCAGATAGTATAGAAATTCCTAAAATAAATAAAGCGTATATTATACCGTATTTTACAATTGTATAAATGTCTATCTGCATATTTATTATTTAAAAAAGAAATTAAAATTATAAAATAAAATTTTATTTTTGTTTAAAACTTATGAATTAACAAAAATAAAAATTCTTTGTATTATATTATATTGGTTGTAGATGCTTAATATAAATAATAGTGATTTTAAAGGTATAAAAGATCACCTCGTAAAAACTTTAAAAAAAATAAAAAAGGAAAATCTTTTAAAGGATATAAATCCTAGAAACATAGTATTTCTATTAACATACACAATGGAAGCTATAGACAAGGTAAAAAAAGATTTAAAAGGATTATCTAAAAAAGAATTAGCATTGAATTTTATAAAGGAAATAATTCTTGAAAGCTCATCGCCTGATGAAAATAAGAGATATATGATATTATTATTAAACGATGTATTTGATCCTATGGTTGAAAATATAATAGATGTTTCTAAAGGTAAATTTAATATCAATAAAGCTAAAAATATATTAAAGAGTTTATTTAGTTGTTTTTTTAAAAATTCTACTTTATGAAAAACACGTTTTAATATAAAAATAATTTTATAAATATATAAAAATGGTCTCTGCTAGAAGAAGAATAAAATTGTTCAATAGAACTCTTCAAGAATTTATAAAAGAATGTAAAAAAATAATCAATGTATCTTCAATTCCAGATAAAAACGAATTTCAAAATATACAATTTTTAAATACATTTAATCAAGAAGTTAATTTTGTAAAAGACAATTTTTTTAATTGCAATATAGAATGTTTAGAAAACATAAGTCTATGTAAAAAGTTAATGTTAAGTGATAGTATGAAAGGAAATTTATCATTGGAAGATAAAAAATGCGTGTGGAAATACCTTCATAATTTATATCTAATGACGGTAGAAGACATTTCTAAAGAAGATGATGTTATCGAAAAATCCAAAATTGGCCTTGAGAATTTAAAAGAAACGTCTACAGATATGGTGCCTTCTTCTTTTATTAAAAGTAATTCTTTTAATCCTGGGGGTGAAATGGGAGGTCTTATTCAAGAAGTTTCTAAACAATTATCCAAAAAATTAGAAGGAAAAGACTTAAGCGGGGTAAATCCTATGAATTTAATATCTACTCTTTTAGGAAATTCAGGTTCTGGAAACGCCCCAGACCAGTCGTCGTCGTCTATTGATATAGATTTTGGAAGTATTTTAAAAGATGTTACTGAAACTATCCAGACGAAGGTGAATAAAGGAGAATTAAATTTAGAAAATTTAAAAAATGAAGCTAAAACCATGATAAATAACAATCCTCAATTTAAACATAACAATGAAATTAATAAAGTTTTAGATTTAGACTAAATTTATTTAAAAAATTTTTATGAATAATTAATGATGAAATATTCAATATTTTTTATAAGTTTGGCTGTTATAATTAATGTGGTTTATATAATACTTATATATACATTATATATACCTGGATTAAATAGATTTGAAAGATTACAATGTACTAGAATAAACGAAACAAATTCAAAAACAATTATTAATTGTAAAAAAATAATATTCAATAAAGACATAGATGGATCATGTTTTTTTGATAAATCTAGAAACACCATAGTTAAATTTGATATTCAATGGGTTAATTTGATTATAGTTTTTGGTGCTATTTCAGCTTTATCTATATTATTTTTACTTCTGTATTTTACAAAAATTTTTATAAATAAAATAAGAAAAACGAACTAAATTATTTTCTTTAGATAACTATAATGACAGATATCAAAGATCCTTTTTGGGCAGAAGATTTTTTCATTTTATTTAAACAAGACAGGTTAATTGAATTCTTTATAACAGAAGATCAATATATTTCTGAAAAGATGAATAGTGTTGCTAGATTTGGTATATATTCAGCTATAATTTTAGCTTTATATCATAAAGATTTAAAATACTTATTTTTATCTTTATTAGTTTTACTTATTACTTTTTTTATATATAAAAATTTAAACAAAGAAACTCGTGAAAATTTAGAACAGGATATTGATTCTAATCAAACCGGCGATGTTAAAAAAGAATACACTATGCCTACTATTAAAAATCCATTTGGTAACACAGCAGTTACTGATATAATAGATAATCCTAAAAGGGAACCTATGGCAGATTATACATCTTATACAGAAGATGCTTTAAAAGTTAAAGAAAAAGTTGAAGATTCGTTTAACCATGGACTTTTTAGAGATGTGGATGATGTGTATAATAGAAAAAATTCACAAAGACAATATTACACTACACCAAGCAACGGTAATATACCACCAGACCCTGATGGTGAATTAAAAAATTGGTTATATGGAAACGCTCCTTCTTGTAAAGATAATACTTTTGACTGTGGAAAAACAATGTTTGAATCTCCAAGATTCACTTAAAAATTTAAGTATTAAAATATAAGTTTTTTTTTAAAATATATAATAAAATACTAATATTAATGGAAAATTTACCTGTAGAAATTAAAGAATGTATTTTATTATATCTTGAACCTGTAGATCTAACTAAAGTTTTTGTTACTTGTAAATCGATGTCGTGTATGGATACAAATTTATTATGGAATAAACTTTTATCTAAACATTATAAAATTAATTCAAACAAACCTAAAATAAAATATATAAAATGTTTTAAAACTTTGTGTAGAGAATGTAATAGGAAAACAAATAATTATAATGATTTTTTTAACATTAAAATTTGTAAGCAATGCGAAACAAAAATACCGAAATATAATTTAGTAACATACACTCAAGCTATAAAAGAATACTTTTTAAATGATAAAATTCTTAATTCGATGAAATATATAAATAGAAGAAATAATTATAATAGTAAAAGACCTTTAAAATTATACTTACGGAACGACTTGAATAAATATATCTCAAATAATAAAAAATATATACAAAAAAAAATTTATGAAAACAATGAAAAGAAGATAAGAAAATATAATATATTAAAAAATAGATATACTGTTTTTATGAATATTTTAGTACATATTTACAATTTTAATTTTATAGATATAATTTTGTTAAGATATAGCGATATAGAATCTTATTCACGCTTTACATTTACAAAATATTTTAAAACTATTTCTATTAAAAATAATGCAAATAAATCAACAAATATTATTAAAAAAATATTAGAACTTAATTTTATTGATAAGTACACTTTATTAAATTGGAGAAATTTTGAATCTTTTGAAGACTTAATGTTTTATTTTTTAATTTACAACGATGGAGCAAAAATGTATCCTTTAAATATAAATAAATATATAGATGAAAAAATAAGAGAATGTTATTGTAAATATAAGGATATATTTAAAAGAAAACTTGAGGTTCAAATGATGATAAGAGGTACGAGTTTAGAACATATTGATATTTTTGAAAATAATATTCTAAAACAATACATTTACCTTGGTATAGACGAAATGAAGAAAATTAAGAATTCAGGTGAAGGTTGGTTATTATACAACGATAAAAATTTTTTCAATAAAGAAATTAACAAAGATATTAAAAAATTTATAAATAATTTTATAGAGTATCCAGACTATGATTTTATTCTTGAGAACAACGACCCTAAAAAAAGACTTTTTGTGTTAGCTGAATTAGAAAACTTTGCAATTACAAAAACTAGAGCTAATATAATAATTTTTTCAAATTATTTGAAAAATATGGTATATTTTAATAGAATAAATATTTATATAATAGAATTAAGAAAATGGTATTATAAAAATACCCATTTAAGTTTTAAAATTCCAAATAATTTGTTTAAATTTATTTTGTAAAATTAATATAAACGACAATGTCTTCAGTTGTATCCAGTGTTTCTAGTTATTTTTTAAATAAAGATGTAACAAATTTTGCAATTTCAAATATTTTCAGTAACACATTTTATCCTATTATTTTTACATCAGTTAATGATATATTATTACCTTTTTTAACAATATTTTTATATAATTTTTCCACTTCTTCTTTAAATGTTAATATTTTAGGGCAAACTGTTATGTTTGGGAAAGTACTAAGCAATATAACAGTTTTCTTGCTTAGTATGTTGATATTATATTTTGGGTTTATATTACCATTTGATAATCAAATTAAAAAAAATGCTATGAAAAAAGAACGTAAAGATAAATTAAGAGATATAAGAATGGAAAAATATTTAAATGATATAAAAAATATTGTAAAAAGTATTCATTCTTTAAAAAAAATAAACCTTTAATAGATTATCATCACTGATTTGTCTTAAAAATACATTAATAATATCAATCTAAATGAATAATATTATTAATAAAATGGATCGTAAAGTAAAATTAAAAAAGAAAAAAGATACCATAAATATTTCTGTTAAATCTACTCACAATGCAAAAATAGAATATTTCGAACACTTACAAACGGTTGTTTTAAAACAGAAAAAGAAAGAATTAGAAATAACTAAAAATCCTAGTAAAATAGAAATATTGAAAAAAGAAATAAAAGATATAGAAGATAGGGTAGAAGAAACAGATTATTTTTTTAAAACTGCTAAATTATTAGATGAATATTTCATCCTTGATGAAAACATAAAAAAGGATGTGAGAAATGAACAAGGGGTTTCAAGAAAAAACATTGTTATACAAGAATATTATAATGTTTTAGGAATGGTAGATATACCAAAAAGTTTTTATAAAAATTTAAAGATATACGATGCTTCTTCTTGTTCTAACTGTAAAAGTGAAAAATTAATAGAAACCGTTGAATCTGGTGTTATATGTGAAAATTGCGGTACTGCAAAAGAAGGGCAACTTAACTTTTCTAAAGAACTGTCTTATGATGAAAAATGTGAAACATTTTTCCAACCTAAAATAGATTATAAAAGAGTGGATTATTTTAAACAATGGCTTAAACAAATCCAAGCTAAAGAACAAATCTCAATACCTCAAGAAGTTATGGATAATGTTATTCTTCAGATAAAGATAGAAAGAATTAAAAAAATATCATCTATTAATTATGCTACAATGAAGAAAATATTAAAAAAAACAGATAATGCTAGATATTACGAACATATACCTTATATTATAAATACTATAAACAATATTCAACCACTTATTATACCAGCTAATATAGAAAATAAATTAGTTGATATGTTTCTAGAAATACAAGTTCCTTGGGAAAATTTAAAATCAAAAGAAAGAAAAAATTTCTTCAGTTACCCGTATACTATACATAAATTCTGTCAAATTTTAGAATTAGACGAGTATTTGCCTTATTTTTCTTTGCTTAAATCAAGAGAAAAACTTTATAAACAAGACATTTTATGGAAACAAATAATAGAATATTTTCAATCACATGAATGTATAAATAAAGAAAATATGAAAGATGTTAATTGGAGATTTATATCTAGTTTTTAGATTTGTTTAAGCATTCATTTTAAGCATTCATTTTAAGCATTCATTTTATACTTATCCATTAAGTTTACACCACTACCATCCAAAAATTTATTATCTATTAAAACAGTTTTCTGATCATTTTTTAAATTAGATTTTATTTGTTTTTCTTTTTTATCTTTAGTTATAATACCGGAGGTATTTGAAACAACAGAATCAGAATTTACTTCAAAATTCTCCTTGCAATTCATAAAAACAAATGTTAAAATGAATAAGCTAATTATAAATAATAATATTATATCAATATTTTCAAGTTTAGGTAGTTTCATTATTTTCTGTTTAATTATATTAATTACATATAAAATAAAAATTATGGAAAATGATCTACGATTATCTTTAATTTGTTTAATGTTTTATTATATCAATGTTTCAAAAACTTTTATGAAATTCAATAATACAATGAAAAGCGAAGACATAAAATATGTTTATGTTGTTTATTTATTATATTCTTTGAATATTTATAAATTAGTGTGTAACAAAAATTCATATTTATTTTCTATTTAATAATACAATAATGGATTTGTCGATTCTTATATTAGGAACTATAGGCTTTGTAGGGTATAAATTAAACGATAAAAAACAACCTAGAAACAAAAAAAAAATAAGAAAAGATGTAAGCCCTCATGATATCCCATCTGGTAAAAATATTTATAGAAGTACTTATAGTAAGGAAAATGCTTCAAAAGAAAGAGTAATGGCTAATAAAAGATATCAAAAATCAAAAAACCCTGAAAAAACAGGTATTATACCACCAATGTATAATACATATTGTAAATGGGATTGCGATGATTCAGGACCTTATGTTAAAAAAGAATTAGAGAAAGAAAATACAATTTTACCATCCGTAAAACTCTCAAATTCTGATAAAAGAAAAAAACAAATTTTAGAAGGACCTATGTTTAAAAAGGAAGTCTTTGGGCAAATTGAAAGTTCAAACTTATCAGATATTAAAAAAGACGAACCTCAAAAATTAGAAACAGAATGTTTTAAAAATATAAGCACATTGTCGGGGCAATATACAGATATGCATCATAATAATATGATGCCTTTCTTTGGTTCATCTGTTAGACAGAACACTAAAATAGATGCAAATTCTAGTATTTTAGAAAATTTTACTGGACAAGGTGTGGATACTAAAATTATAAAATCAGAAGTTCCTAAAATGTTTGAAAATAATAAAGAAAATATTTATGGTGTTTCTAATTATTCAGATAATGTTAGTAAAAATAGATTCATAGTTTCAGATTTAAAAACAAATTTGTTACCCACCCCTCAAATAAAAGTTCAACCTCTACCTGAAGAATACGTAAGACCTGTTTATAAAACAACAAATCAACTTCGTATTGCTACAAATCCCAAAAACGAATACGAGGCTAAAATTAATCACGGTAAAAGATATGTTACAAATAGAGGTAAATTTGGAAAGTTTGACAAAAATAGACCAGAAACCTTTTATAATAATGATATTGATAGATATTTAACAACTACTGGGGCAACATCTGCACCTACATATAGGGAAACTATAAATCTAAAATGCACCCCAAAAGCATTGACTTCAGAAAAATCCCTTAACGTAAGTGCTCCTTACAATTCTTCATTAAATAAAGGAAAACCTAATAATTATATAAAAATTTCTGATGTAGAAAATAGAAATAGTTTCTATACAGCAGTTCAAGATGATAAAAGACAAACTTACAAAAGTGATTGGGTGAGAAATGTTAAAGGCGATGTTACGGAATATGATGAAAACAATAAACAAGGGTATGTTGCTTATGAACAAGAAAGAGAGACAACTAATAGACTAAATCTTTTACCTGCTTCAGATACAAATCGTAGTTATCACCAAAGTGCACCTAACGAATTAAAAGCTACAAATAAAGAAAATAATTTATATAGTCATCTTGGAAATGCAGCAAGCGAGGTTCAGAAAATTACAGATTATACAGGAGCTTATAATTACACAAAAGAAAAACAAGCTATCAACAATCCTTATTATAAAGGAACACCTTCAAGAACAAATATAGGAAAATATGATAACACTCAATATAAAAACGTATCTAATTACGGAAATAGAGAAAATATTATGGATAAAAGAGGATATATTGCAGGAGGTCAAAAAGAAAATATAGTATTGGGTTCCGACGGTGTTAAAGCTAAACTTAAAGACGACACTCTTGGTAAAATTAAATACGAGTATAATGCTAACGTACATAAAATTTTTCAAGAACCTATTAATAAATCTAAAATTGGAGAAACACGATGCAACGATACTGTTGAAAAGGACGTGAGTAACAGAATAAACCCTGAATTATTAGACGCCTTTAGACATAACCCTTATACTAAAAGTTTACATAGTATTTAATAAGATACCATCGCGTTTTATTTATAAAATTAATTCAAAGATATTTTATAAATAATAATGTCTAGAAGAAGAACAAAAAAAATTATTAACATTTCTAGTGACAAAGAACCGAAGGTAGAACCGAAGGTAGAACCGAAGGTAGAACCGAAGGTAGAACCGAAGGTAGAACCGAAGGTAGAA
>Ga0102925_1000239_pt1 | contig 29098 bp, 25 predicted proteins | sample SalPonR1_A_D1_MG_FD_78216 | JGI IMG/M metagenome (GOLD analysis project Ga0102925, IMG submission 78216) | Salt pond soil microbial communities from South San Francisco under conditions of wetland restoration - Salt Pond MetaG R1_A_D1_MG | ecosystem: Environmental > Aquatic > Marine > Intertidal...
AAAGGAATGCGGCCAACCCGATGCCCTGGCCCGTGCCTTCGCCGTCGATGAACTGGCGGGCGAGCGGCAGCACCCGCTCCTCGACGTACTGCATGTAGCGCGGCAGCGCCTCCAGCAGGGCACCGATCTGCGCCTGCACCAGCGGCAGCACCAGCAGCACGATCGCGCCGATGACGACGAACGTCAGCAGGAACACCGCCAGCACGGCCAGCGAACGCGGCAGCTTCAGCTTCTGCAGCCGGTCCGCCATGGGGTCGCCCACGTAGGCCAGCAGGGCCGCCGCCACGAACGGCGTCAGCACCGGCGCCAGCAGGTAGAGCAGCCACGCGGTGACGGACGCGCCGACGAGCCAGAAGATCCGATTCTCGGCGCTCATGCCCTGTTCTCCTTGCTCGCCGTTTCCCTTGCCCTTTTCCTGGCCATTTCCCTGGCCGCTTCCCTGGCCGTTTCCCTGGCCGTTTCCCTGGCCCGGCGGGCCCAGGACAATACGTAGTCCATACCGCTCACCACCGCCGTTACGAACACGCCGGCCCCGAGCACCAGCAGAGTGATGTCGGGCGGCCAGGCGAAGCCGGCGTGGCCCAGCACGCTCAGGACGTAGAGCAGTTCGATGGCGGTATTCACCTTGCTGAGCTTCGTCGGCTGGCCGGTCACCGGCGCGATGAAGAAATTATAGGCGAGCGCGCCCGCGACGATGACCAGGTCGCGGACGATGACCACCGCCGCCAGCCAGACCGGCACCAGCCCCACCGCGGCGAGGGTGAGGAATACCCCCGCCACGAGCAGCTTGTCCGCCGCCGGGTCCAGCAGCGCGCCCAGCCGGCTCTGCCAGGCGAAACGCTTGGCGAGAAATCCGTCGACGCCGTCGGAGAAGCCGGCGAAGAAGAACAGGGCGAGCGCCACGGGATAGGCCCCAATGGCGATGGCGTAGAGCGTCGGCGGTATCAACAGGATGCGGACCACCGAGATCAGATTTGGCAGCCAGCTCAGGTTCATGGAGCGCGCCGGCGACTCAGGGTCGGTACGCCACGGTCAGGTCCGCCACTGCGCCCGCTCCGCCCGCTTCGCCGACCCGGGTCGCATCCACGATCTCCTCCAGGGTGCCGAATCGCCCGCTCAGCCGCAGCACGCGGCCGAGCCGATCGGGCGCACCGAGCAATTCGAGCCGGTAGGTAAGGGCATTGTCCGCGAGTTGCACCAGGCGCAGGTCGCGGACCACGCTCACCGAGGCCAGGTAGCGGCTGATGTCGGCGTATGCGGCCAGGTCCTCGACGCCGGTCACCGTGAGGCGCACCGCGCTCGCGCGTTCGTCGCCCAGCGCCGCGAGCTGTCCCGCCATGAGGTCGGCGACCCGGTGCACGGCATCCTCGACGGAGGCGCGCCACTGGCGCTGCTCACCGCCGAAATACCAGGTCCATCGCGGCAGCTGGCGCCCGTCCGCGTCGATGCGGCCGAGCAGGATGCTGTTCGCGCCGTAGCGGGAGGACGCCTCGAGCACGGGCTGCTCGAAACCGCCCCAGACGTCGCTGAACGCCACGCTGCTCCGGTCCTCGGCGTCCAGCAGCGGCCACACGAGGGGCAGTCCCCTCGCCCGCGCCACGTCCTCGACGCGCTGGCGCAGAAAACGGTCGGGATCGGCGCCGTCCGGCGGCCGGGCGGAGCGTCCCGGGAGCGTCGCCGGCGCCGGCTCGTCCTCGGCGGCGATGAGCTCGCGGTCGCCGCCTCCCCGGTCGACGGCCAGCCACAGCAGCGTCACCGGCCGCTCGCTGCCCCATACCGCACGGCCGGCCTCCCGCAGCCGCGCCGCGATGGCGCGGCCGTCGAAACTCACCCACAGCGTCTCGTCCGCGCCGCGCCGATAGCCTTGCACCAGCCGACCCGGATCCTCGAACAAGGCGTCCAGGGCCGGATCCCCGGCCGCCGCGCGCTGGCCGGTCACGCGCACCAGCACCTGGGACAGCGCGCGCCGGTAAGCCTGCTCGCGCCAGTCCGGCTCGCTCTGATCCACCGGCACCCGGATGGTGTAGATATCCGCCACCTCCGCCGCGCGGGCAGGGGCAGCCGCCGAAAGGACGGCTGCCGCGCCCGCCGCCACGACAATTGCGCTGACAAGAGCGGCGGTGACGCGGGCCGGGAGGGCAGCGAGGCGGAGCGGCAGAATCGCTCCGCGACGCACGCCGGCGGTGCTTCGTGCGGTTGGATGCATGAGACGCGGTTTCCGAGCAGGACTTCAATCTCTATTATATCGTCCTCCCCCCGGCCTGAGGCCACCGCCCGGAACACATCGGCCGATGAGCGACAAGCAACTGACATACAAGGACGCCGGCGTGGACATCGACGCGGGCAACGCGCTGGTGGAGCGCATCGGCGAGGCCGTGGAGAGCACCCGCCGCCCGGAGGTGCTGGCCGGACTGGGCGGCTTCGGCGGCCTGTTCGCCCTGGATCTCGAGCGCTACCCGCGGCCGGTCCTGGTGGCGGGCACGGACGGCGTCGGCACGAAGCTGAAGCTGGCGGGCATGCTCGACCGGCACGACACCATCGGCATCGACCTCGTGGCGATGTGCGTGAACGACGTCGTCGTGCAGGGCGCGGAGCCCCTGTTCTTCCTCGACTATTACGCCTGCGGCGCGCTCGACGTGGAGCAGGCCGCCGCGGTGGTCAGCGGCGTCGCCGAAGGCTGCCGCCGCGCCGGCTGCGCACTGATCGGGGGCGAGACTGCCGAGATGCCCGGCATGTACCCGCCCGGCGACTACGATCTGGCCGGTTTCAGCGTTGGCGTCGTCAACCGGGAAGACCTGATCGACGGCAGCCGCATCGCTCGGGGCGACGCGGTGCTCGGCATCGCCTCTTCCGGACCCCACTCCAACGGTTACTCGCTCATCCGCCGCATCCTGGAGACCGGCGGCACCGCGGTCGGCAGCGGGGACGAGGTGTCCGTGGACGGGCAGCCGCTGGGCGAGGCGCTGCTCGCCCCCACCCGCATCTACGTCAAGCCGCTGCTGGCGCTGCTCCGCGCCCTGCCCGTGCACGGCCTGGTCCACGTGACCGGCGGCGGCCTGCCGGAGAATCTGCCGCGCGTGCTCCCGCCGGGCACCGAGGCCCGCCTCGAGCGCGCCGCCTGGACGGCCCCGCCGGTCTTCGACTGGCTGGCCGAGGCGGGCAACATCGCCCCGGCGGAGATGCTCCGCACCTTCAACTGCGGCATCGGCATGGCGGCCGTCCTGCCGCGGGAATGCGCCGACGAGGCGCTGGCCCTGCTGGCGGAGCATGGGGAGCAGGCCTGGGCCATCGGCGAGATCGCCGCCGGCGACGGCGGCGCGATCATCTCTTGAGCGCGGAGGGCGAGAGCGCCGTCCGGGCCGTGGTGCTGATCTCCGGCGAAGGCACCAACCTGCAGGCATTCATCGACGCCGCCGCAACGGGAGACCTGCCGCTCGGCCTCGCCGCGGTCGTCGCCAGCCGCGCAGACGCGCCGGGGCTCGTCCGCGCGCAGCGGGCCGGCATCCCGGCGGCCGCCGTGCCGGCGGCGGGCGTCCCGGACCGGCAGGCCTACGACGCGGCGCTGGCGGCCGAGATCCGCCGCCACGACCCCCACCTCGTGCTGCTGGCCGGCTTCATGCGCATCCTGGGCGACGCCTTCGTGCAGGAGTTCGCCGGCCGGATGCTGAACGTGCATCCGTCACTACTGCCCGCCTACCGGGGACTGCACACCCATCGGCGGGTTCTCGCGGCCGGTGATCCGGTGCACGGCTGCACGGTGCATTTCGTCAGCGACGAACTCGACGGCGGCCCCGCTGTCATACAGGCCCGTGTACCGGTGCTGCCCGGCGATGACGAAGCGGCGCTTTCAGCCCGCGTTCAGGCCGCCGAGCACATCATCTATCCACGGGCCGCCGGCTGGTTCGCCAGCGGCAGGCTGCGGCTGGCGGATGGCGTCCCCCGGCTGGACGGGCGTGCGCTGCACGAACCCGTAATCGTAGACCCGTCATCGTAAACTCCTGATCGTCGATACCGAGGACCGAATCGCCGCCATGACCCCCATCACCCGATTGTTGCTCGTCATTCTCGCCGCAGCCGTCGCCGGCGCGCCGGCACACGGCGAACCTGCACAGACGCCGGGGACGGCGGAGGAAGCGGAGGCGGCACCGCCCGGACTGCGGCCATTCGTTGCAGTGTACGAGGCGAAGGCAACGGTGCTCGGCCTCGGCGGCGACGTGATCATGCAGCTGGCGCCGGGGGAGGAACCGGGCGTCTACATTTTCAGGAATACCAGCGATCCGCGCGGTCTCGCGAACCTGGTGGCCGGTGAGGAGGTCGAGTGCAGCCGCTTCCGCTATGACGAGGACGGCTTCCAGCCGCTGTATTACCACGAGGACGCCGGCGACGATTCCAGCACGGTACGCTTCCGCCCGGAGGAAGGCACGGCGGTGGCCACCTACAAGGGCCGCGAAGCCACCCTGGAGCTTCGGCCCGGCACCCTCGACCGGGCCACCGAGCAGATGGTGGTTCGCCACGAACTCGCCACCGCCACGGCCGATCTCGGGCCCTACACGACCATCGAGCGCAACGAGTACCGGAACATCGAATACCGGCCGGAAGGCACGCGGGTGGTGGACTCACCTGCCGGCAGCTACCACACCGTCGCGTTCCGTCGCCAGCGGGTGGGCTCGAGCCGCAGCGTACTGCTCCACTATGCCCCCAAGCTGGACTGGATGCCGGTGATGATCGAGCAGTTCAATGGCGACAAGAAGCAGGTCACGGCCCGGCTGAAGAACTACCGACCGGAAGTGCCGTCCGATCCCCGGGCGGCGGATCACGCGCGAGGCAGCGTCACTCCCCGTTGCCCCTGATACTTGCCCTGGCGGTCCTTGTAAGAGACCTCGCAGGGTTCATCCGACTCGAAGAACAGCATCTGCGCCACGCCCTCACCCGCATAGATCTTGGCCGGCAGCGGCGTGGTGTTGCTGAACTCGAGCGTGACATGGCCCTCCCACTCGGGCTCCAGCGGCGTCACGTTCACGATGATCCCGCAGCGCGCGTAGGTGGATTTGCCGAGGCAGATAGTCAGTACCGTGCGCGGAATGCGGAAGTACTCGACCGTGCTCGCCAGCGCAAAGGAATTCGGCGGGATGATGCAGACGTCCGAACTCACGTCGACGAAGCTGTTCTCGTCGAAGGCCTTGGGATCGACGATCGCCGAGTTGATATTGGTGAATATCTTGAAGTCCCGTGAGCAGCGCACGTCGTAGCCGTAGCTCGACGTGCCGTAGGAAACCATCGGCCGGTCTCCCGTCGCGCGCACCTGTCCGGACTCGAAGGGCTCGATCATGCCGTGCTCTGCGGCCATGCGCCGGATCCAGCGGTCGGACTTGATGCTCATCGCTCAGGAATCCTCCACGACGATCTTGGGGAAGGCACGGCTGTAGTCCCGGCCGGCCGCGGCAAGCGTCGCGGCCGCCCGCAGCGCCACCCCCCGATACGCTTCCGCGATCGAACCATCGGGATCGGCCGCCACCGAGGGCATGCCGCCGTCGGCGTTCTGGCGGATGCTCGCATCGAGGGGCAGCTCGCCCAGCAGTTCGGTGCCGGTCTCGGCTGCGAGCCGGCGCCCGCCCTCCGCTCCGAAAATCCGTTCCTCGTGCCCGCAGTGGCTGCAGATATGCGTACTCATGTTCTCGACGATGCCGAGCACATTGACGGAGACCTTGCGGAACATCTCCAGGCCCTTGCGGGCATCGGCCAGCGCGATGTCCTGGGGCGTGGTGACCACAATGGCGCCCGCCACCGGCACCTGCTGCGCCAGGGTGAGCTGGATGTCCCCCGTGCCGGGCGGCATATCCACGATCAGGTAGTCCAGATCGCGCCAGCGGGTCTGGTTGAGAAGCTGGGTCAGCGCCTGGGTCACGATCGGGCCGCGCCAGACCGTGGGCTGGGAGGCGTCCACCAGGAAACCGATGGACATGGCCTGCAACCCGTGCGCCTCCAGCGGCTCCATGTTCTTGCCGTCCTCGGTAACCGGGTTCTCGCCTTCGAGGCCGAGCATCAGCGGGATGCTCGGACCGTAGATGTCGGCGTCGAGGATGCCGACACGCGCTCCGGCCGCAGCCAGGGCCAGGGCGATATTGACGGCGGTGGTGGACTTGCCCACTCCCCCCTTGCCCGAGGCAACGGCGATGATATTGGCAACCCCCGGCAGCGGCTTCAGGTTGTGCTGCACCGACTGGGCCCGGATCTTCGCCGTCATCTCGATCTCGACCCGGTCGATTCCCTCGAGCGCTGCCACCCCGGCCTCGAGGGCCCGGGTGAGGGAGCTGCGGATGCCTTCCACCGGCAGTCTCAGCGTCACCCGGACGCGCGCCGTAGCGCCGTCCCTGACGGCGCGGTCGACACTGCCCAGCCGGGCCAGGGGCATCTCGACGACGGGGAGTCGGACGGCTTCGACGGCGGCGGCGATTTCCGGATCTTTGTCTGCGGTCACGGCTCTTGCCTCTCTTGCGGATCTATCACGAAGCCCGTCATTGTAACGGAGAATTCGTCGCCGGGCGGGCCCGGGCGGCGGCGCCCCCCGGCGGGCGCATGCCCTCCGGAGGCGTGACCGACGTCACGATCGAGACCGGAAATCGCTGCTTGCAGGCGGGCTTGTGGCATAATCCGGCTACCAGAGGGGACGACCCGGAATGTCGACATCCCGCAATCCCGAGTGCGCGGATCGCCCGCCCGCCGACGGCGAGCGGCAGCGCTGCTGACGGGACCTTTTCGGCGCGGGATCTGCAGCCGGCGCACGCCGGGCAGCCCGAGGGTGACAGCGAGGCAGGATGGCTCTACTCAGCGGATTCAAAACCGATCGTCTCATCGCCGATATCGTCGGCGCGGGCGATACGAATTCGCCGGGCGCCCAGAAGGCGGCCAGCAAGCTGAAGACCATGGGCCCCTCGGCCGTGCCCCGCGTGATCGACGCGCTGGCCAACAGCACCAAGCAGCAGACCATTCTGTTCGTCGAGGTGCTCGCCGAGCTGGCCAGCCCGAAGAGCCTCAAGCATTTCGTCGAAGGCCTCTCCGACGGCAACCAGCGGGTCGTCTCCGGCACGGCCTGGGCGCTTTCCAGCACCCGCAACCTGAACCCAAACGACCTCATCGCCCTGCTGGACGACGAGGAGGTCTCCAAATCGGCCGTGATCGAGATCCTGAACGTGCACAAGCGCAAGCTGAACGTGCGCGACCTGCTGACCAAGTCGTACGAACTCGAGCACAACGACAAGGCGGCGATCTTCAAGATCATCGACGACGTCGTGGACGCCGACATGGTGCCGGAACTCATTGCCCGGCTCGAAGGCAAGGACCCCTTCGTCCGCATGCATCTCATCAACATCCTGGGCAGGTTCGACCGGCCCGACGTTGCCGCCGCGCTGGAGAGGCAGCTGAAGAGCAACAACAAGATGATCCGGCAGGCGGCTCTGACCGCGCTGGCCCGCATGGACGGCGCACAGAACGTCGAACTGATCGCCACCCTGCTGCAGGACCCGGACTACGACGTGCAGACGAAGGCCGTCGACCTGCTGATCCGCATCAACGATCCCTCCACCGTGCGCCACCTCATCCCGGCGCTGAAGGACGAGTCGGAGTATCCCCGCCGCGCGGCGGTGGAGGTGCTGAACGAGATCGGCACCACGGACTCGGTGAAGGACCTGCTGCAGGCGCTGCAGGACGACGACTGGTGGGTGCGCGCGCGGGCCACCGACGCGCTGGCCAAGATCGGCGGGCCAAAGGTGATGAACGCGGCGCTGGCGCTGATCCGGGACGAGGACCAGGAGATCCGCCGCGCCGCCATCGAGATTCTGAACGCCACCAAGGACGACAGCGCCGTCAAGCATCTGATCGAGGCCACGAAGGACGCGGACTGGTGGGTGCGCGAGCGCGCCGTGGACGCACTGGCCGGCATCGGCAGCACGAAGGCGCTGCCGGCGCTCACCAAGATGCTGGGCCAGCACCCCAAGTCGGACGCCTCGGTGGTGCGCGCGCTGTCGAAGATCGGCAATGCCACGGTGATCGAGAAGCTGCTGCCCATGCTGAACCGCCAGGAGCGCGAGATCCGGGTGGAGGCCATCAAGGCGATTGCCCACCTCGCGGACGAGTCAAAGGCGGAGCCCATCCGCAATTACCTGGAGAAGATGAAGCAGCTGGACGATTCGGTCATCGTCAACACGGCAGACAAGGCCATCAAGGAACTCGAGGCCCGCTTCTCCTCGGACGTGCGCTACCAGAACGTGAAGGCGGAGAAGCTCGCCGCCGAACCGGCGAAGACGCTGCTGATCGAGAACGAGGACATCCAGAGCATCATCGAGGACGTCGGCGGCAAGCAGCCGCTGGACATTTCCACGCTGGAGCCCGGCGACGTGATCGACGACCGCTATATCTTCGTCGAGAAGATCGGCAAGGGCGCCTTCGGCACGGTGCTGCTGATGCAGGACAATGTCGTCGACGAGCGGCTGATCCTGAAGTTCCTGAACCCGAACGTCTCCTCGGACGAGGAGATGATGAAGCGCTTCGTCCACGAGCTCAGGTTCTCGCGCAAGATCACCCATCCGAACGTCATCCGCATCTACGACTTCCTGAGTGTGCAGGGCCTCTACGCCATTTCCATGGAGTATTTCCCGTCGCACACGCTCGGGGCCGAGATCGCGGCGCAGAAGCCGATGCCGTTCGCGAAGGCGCTGAAATTCGCCAAGGACATCGCGACGGGCATGATGGTGGCCCACGAGGCCGGCGTCATCCACCGCGACCTGAAGCCCGCCAACATCCTCATCAACGAGGAGGGCATCCTGAAGATCGTGGACTTCGGCGTGGCGGCGGCGGCCACCGCGGGAGACACCCAGCTCACGAAAACCGGCTATGTGATCGGCTCGCCCAAATACATGGCACCGGAGCAGATCCTCGGCAAGCGGGTGGACGAGAAGGCGGACATCTACAGCCTGGGCGTCATGATCTACGAGATGCTGACCGGCACGCCGCCCTACACCCGGGGCGACCACATGTCGGTGATGTACCAGCACGTCCAGGGCAAGGCCCGCAAGTGCCAGGAGGTCAACCCGAAGATCCCCGACGACCTGGCGGCGCTGGTCAACCGCACCATGTCCGTGGACAAGAACAAGCGCCATCCCACCATGGCGGAGCTGAAAGACGAGCTCGAAGCCATCCGGCTCTGACGCCGGCGCCGCACTGGTCATCCGTGCCGCCCGGGCCTGGCCACCGTTGCCATCGGGCGCTGGCCATCTTTGCCATTAGGCCCTAGCATAGGGCTGCGCGGGGCGACCGGCCCCGCGTACTTACGAGCAGGCGCAGACATGGCACGCATAGACGCATTCCTGAAACTCGGCCTGGCCCAGGGCTGCTCCGACGTCCATCTGGCGGTGGGCGTGCCGCCGATGCTGCGCATGCACGGCGATCTCATGCCGATCAAGTTCCGGGAACTCTCGGACACCGAACTCGACACCTACGTGGCCGAGATCCTGACCAAGTCCCAGCAGGACAAGTTCGAGAGCGGCCACGACCTCGACTTCTCCTACGTGAGCGAGGACGGCGGGCGCTTCCGTGTCAACCTGTTCCGCAAGGACACGGGCATCGGCGCCACCTTCCGCCACATCCCCACCGACATCCCCACGATGGAGTCGCTGGACCTGCCGCCGGTGATCGAGAAGTTCTGCGACTATCACCAGGGCATGGTGCTGGTGACCGGCTCCACCGGCACGGGCAAGTCGACCACGCTGGCCTCCATGATCGACCACCTGAACCGGCACCGGAACCTGAACATCATCAGCCTGGAAGACCCCATCGAGTTCGTGCACCCGAGCAAGAACTGCCAGGTCATCCAGCGGGAGCTGGGCACTCACCTGACCAGCTTCGCCGACGGCGTGCGCTCCGCCATGCGCGAGGACCCGGACGTGATCCTGGTGGGCGAGCTGAGAGACGCCGAGACCATCAGCATGGCCATGACGGCGGCCGAGACCGGCCATCTCGTGCTCGGCACGCTGCACACCACGGGCGCGGTGAAGACGATCGACCGCATGATCGACGCGCTGCCCGGAGAACTGCGGGAGCAGACCAAGAGCTTCCTGGCACAGAGCCTGAACGCCGTGGTGACCCAGGTGCTGGTGAAGACGCCGGACGGGCGCGGACGCAAGGCCGTGCTGGAGATACTGATCAACACCAAGGCCATCTCCAACCTCGTCATGAGCGACCAGACCCACCAGATCCCGGCCCAGCTGCAGACCGGCCGCGATCTCGGCATGCAGACCATGGATCAGGCGCTGCTGGAGGCCATCGAGGCCAAGGTGATCGACCCGGATGACGCATTCCGTTTCGCCCACGACAAGAAGCGCTTCCAGCGATTCGTGACCAACACGGACGTGCTGCCGAAGCTGGATATCGCAACCTCGTGAGCAGCCGATGAGCACGGAGACCGCCAGCACGAACCTGATCGATCCCTATCTGCGGGAGGCGCTGGAGCGGGACGGCTCGGACCTGCACTTCCTCGCCATGGACCCGCCGCGCGTGCGCGTCTACGGCAACCTCAACGAGCTTCGGGACGAGCGGCTGGACCCCGCTCACGTGCAGGAGGCGCTCTACCAGATCATGAGCGGCGTCGCCCAGAAGCATTTCGAGGCCGAGGATGCGGTGGATTTCGCCTACGAGGTCCCCGGGCTGGCCCGCTTCCGGGTCAATGCCTTCCGCCACCTCAACGGCATCGGCGCCGTATTGCGCGCCATTCCCACCGAGGCGAAGACGCTGGACGATCTCGCCATGCCCGACGTGGTGAAGAACCTCTGCCGCCAGACCCAGGGCATGATCCTCGTGACGGGCAAGACCGGCTCGGGCAAGTCCACCACCCTGGCCGCGATGATCGACGCGATCAACCTGCGCCTGAAGGGCCATATCCTCACCATCGAGGACCCCATCGAGTTCGTGCACCAGCGCAAGGGCTGCCTGATCAGCCAGCGCGAAGTGGGGGTGCACAGCCCGTCGTTCGCCGATGCCCTGCACTCGGCCCTGCGCGAGGACCCCGACGTTATCCTGGTGGGCGAACTGCGCGATCTCGAGACCATCAGCATCGCGGTGACGGCCGCGGAGATGGGCATCCTGGTCATGGGCACGCTGCACACCAACGGTGCCGCCCAGACCATCGACCGCATGATCAACGCCTTCCCCCACGACAAGCAGTCGCATATCCGCACGATGCTCTCGACCTCGCTGCGGGGCGTGATCTCCCAGCAGCTCGTGCCCACCAAGGGCAAGCCCGGCCGGGTGGCGGCGCTCGAGATCATGGTCAATACGCCCGCCATCAGCAACCTCATCCGCCAGGGCAAGATCGATCAGCTCGAGAACGCCATGCAAAGCGGCGGGGCCATGGGCATGAAGACCATGGACACCGCCCTGCGCGAACTGTACGAACGGCGCTTCATCAGCGGCAAGGAGGCCTACCAGAAGGCCATCAGCAAGTCGAAGTTCGAGCCGATGAAGGACGAGAACTGAGCCGATCCGGCCCGACCCGCCGCCCGCCCGCCGCGGCGCCTCTGGCATAATCCCCGCCTGCCCGAAAAAGACACTCCGAAATGGCCGAACAACGCCGCAAGATACTCGTCACCAGCGCCCTGCCCTACGCCAACGGCTCCATCCACCTGGGCCATCTGGTGGAATACCTGCAGACCGACATCTGGGTGCGCTTCCAGAAGTCCCGCGGGCACGATTGCCGTTACGTCTGCGCCACCGACGCCCACGGCACGCCCACGATGATCCGCGCCCGCCGGGACGGCATCAGTCCCGAGACGCTGGTGGAGCGCATGACGGCCGAGCACGAGCGGGATTTCGGCGACTTCCAGATCGAGTTCGACAACTACTACTCGACCCACACGCCCGAGAACGAGGCCATCGTCACCGCCATGTACGAGCGGCTGCAGGAAGCCGGCTGCATCTACACCGAGGTGGTCAACCAGGCCTACGACGAGAAGGAGGGCATGTTCCTCCCGGACCGCTTCGTGCGCGGCGACTGCCCGGTTTGCGGCACGCCCGACCAGCACGGAGACAACTGCGAGGCCTGCGGCAGCACCTACACCCCCCGGGACCTCAAGAACCCCGTCTCGATCCTCTCGAACACCGCACCGGTCTACCGCGACAGCGAGCATTACTTCTTCCGCCTCTCGCGCTTCGAGGACTTCCTGCGCCGCTGGATGGCCGCCTCGCAGCTGGACACCGGCGTGGTACGCAAGCTGGAGGAGTGGTTCGACAAGGGCCTGCAGGACTGGGACATCTCCCGCGACGCGCCCTATTTCGGCTTCCGCATCCCGGGCACCGAGGACAAGTACTTCTACGTCTGGCTGGACGCGCCGGTGGGCTACATGGCGAGCTTCCGCAACCTGGCCGACCGGGAGGGGCTCGACTTCGACGCCTGGTGGGGCCCGGATGCCGACGGCGAGCTCTATCACTTCATCGGCAAGGACATCGTCTATTTCCACGCGCTGTTCTGGCCCGCGGTCCTGCACGGCTCCGGCTACCGCACGCCGGACGGCGTGTTCGCCCACGGCTTCCTCACCGTCAACGGCGAGAAGATGTCGAAGTCCCGGGGCACTTTCGTGAACGCCCGCACCTATCTCGCCCACCTGGCGCCGGAATACCTGCGCTACTACTACGCGGCGAAACTCGGCCCGGGCACCGACGACATCGACCTCAGCCTGGAAGATTTCGTGGCCCGGGTGAACTCCGACCTGGTGGGCAAGCTGGTCAACATCGCCAGCCGCTGCTCGGGCTTCGTCACCAAGCACTTCGACGGCGAGCTGGCCGCCGAGCTGCCGGACCCGGCCCTCTACGCCGAGTTCGCCGCCCGCGCCGGGGAGATTGCGGCCCGCTACGAGGCCCGCGAGTTCGGCCATGCCATGCGCGAGATCATGGCGCTGGCGGACCGGGCGAATCAGTACATCGACACCCACAAACCCTGGATACTGGCCAGGGACGCCGAGCGGCTGCCCGAGGTCCGGAGCATCTGCACCCAGGGCCTGAACCTGTTCCGCATGCTGATGGTCTGGCTCCAGCCGGTGCTGCCGCATCTGGCGGCCCGGGCCGCGGAACAGTTCCGCGAGGACGACTGGTCGTGGGACGACGCGGTCCGGCCGCTGCTCGGCACGGCCATCGAACGCTACGAACCCCTGATCACACGCATCGATCCCAGACAGGTGGACGCCATGATCGACGACTCCCGGCAAGACGGCAACGGCGGCCATAGCAGCACTGGCGGCAATGTCCGCAGCGGCGGAGATCGCGGCAGCAGCGGAGATAGCGGCAGCAGCGGCGCGGCGAGGCCGGAGGCCTCCGCGTCCGCGGCGGACGAGATCACCATCGACGACTTCATGAAGGTGGACCTGCGCGTGGCCCGGATTCTCAAGGCCGAACACGTGGAGGGCGCCGACAAGCTGCTGCGCCTGACGCTGGACACCGGCGGCGGCGAGAAGACCGTGTTCGCGGGCATCAAGTCGGCCTACGACGCCGCGGCGCTGGAAGGGCGACTGACCGTGCTGGTCGCCAACCTGAAGCCGCGCAAGATGCGCTTCGGCACTTCCGAGGGCATGGTGCTGGCCGCCGGGCCGGGGGGCGAGGACATCTTCCTGCTCTGGCCGGACGAGGGCGCCGAGCCCGGCATGCGCGTCAAGTAGCGGCGGCCGCCTGAAGGCGCCGGCGCGAGCCTCTACAATAGCGGGACACTCGGGGTCCCGGACATGACCGATCTTTTCCTGATCATCGTCGCCACGGTACTGGTCAACAACTTCGTTCTGGTGAAGTTCCTCGGCCTGTGCCCGTTCATGGGCGTCTCCACGCGGGTGGAGCCCGCCGCCGGCATGGCGCTTGCCACCGGTTTCGTGCTCACGCTGTCGTCGGCGGTCAGCTATCTGGCCGAGACCTGGATACTGGTGCCCTTCGGCCTCGAATACCTGCGCACCCTGGCCTTCATCCTGGTAATCGCCTGCATGGTGCAGTTCACCGAGATCATGGTGCGGCGCCTGAGCCCGCTGCTGCACCGGGTGCTCGGCATCTATCTGCCGCTGATCACCACCAACTGCGCGGTGCTGGGCGTAGCCCTCCTGAACACCCGCCAGGCGGAGAGTTTCGCCCAGTCCGTCGCCTACGGCCTCGGCGCCGCGGCCGGTTTCGCCCTGGTGCTGGTGCTGTTCGCGGAGATCCGCGCGCGCCTGGCGACGGCGCCGGTGCCCGCCGCCTTCCGCGGCGCGGCCATCGGCCTTGTCACCGCGGGCATCATGTCCCTGGCCTTCATGGGCTTCTCCGGTTTCGCGGGGCTCTGACGCATGCTCGGCGCAGTCCTCACGCTCGCAGTGCCGGCCTTCGCCGCCGGTTTCGGCCTGGCCTGGGCGGCGCGGCGCCTGCCCGCGGACGAGGAACCGCTGACCGAGCGCATCGACGCGCTGCTGCCCCAGACCCAGTGCGCCCAGTGCGGCTATCCGGGCTGCCGGCCTTACGCGCGGGCGATCGCGGACGGCAGCGCCGGGATCAACCAGTGCCCGCCGGGGGGCGAGCAGACCATCCGTGCGCTCGCGGAGCTGCTGGGCCGGGAGGCGCTGCCCCTGGACCCGGCCTGCGGCACCGAGCCGGGACCGCAGGTGGCGGTCATCCGCGAGGCCGAGTGCATCGGCTGCGCTCGCTGTCTGCCGGCCTGCCCGGTGGATGCCATCGTCGGCGCGCCCCAGTACCTGCATACCGTGATCGAGCGCGAGTGCACTGGTTGCGAGCTGTGCCTGGATCCCTGTCCGGTGGACTGCATCGACCTGGTGCCCGTGCGCCCGGTGCCGGGCGCGGAATCATGACCGCGCCGACGGAGGGTCTGTCGCGCCTGCACGGTGGGCTCCGCCTGCCGGCGCAGAAAACGCACTCCACCGGCGCGCCCATCCGGGAGGTGGCCGTGGCCCCGCGGCTGATCATGCCGCTCGGCCGCAAGGCCGGTGCTGCCGCCCGGCCGCTGGTCGCAGCGGGAGACCGGGTGACGCGGGGCCAGCGCATCGCCGAAGGCCGACCGCCGGTCAGCGCCAACGTGCATGCGGCCTCGTCCGGGACCGTGGCCGCCATCGAGGACCGGCCGGCGCCGGCGCGGGACGGCGGCGCCGTGCCCTGTATCCTGATCGATACGGACGGCGACGACCGCCTGCACGAGGACTGCCGGCCCCTGCCGGACTCCATCACCCGCGACCCGGCCGCGCTGGCCGGTGCCGTCGAGGACGCCGGCATCCTCGGGCTGGGGGGTGCGGCTTATCCGACCGCGCCAAAGCTCGCCGAAGGGCTGGGACAGGGTCTGGAGGCGCTGATACTGAACGGCGCCGAATGCGAGCCCTGCATCAGCTGCGACGACCGGCTGATGCGCGAACAGGCCGCCGACATCGTCTCGGGCGCCCGCCTGATGCTGACCATACTCGGTATCCGCGAATGCCTCGTGGCCATCGAGAGCGACAAGCCCGAGGCCTGGCAGGCTATGAAGGCCGCCGTCGCAGAGGCGCCGGAGGGCATCCGGCTGGTCCAGCTGCCCACGGTCTATCCCTCCGGCGGCGAGGATCAGCTGGTCAGGCTGCTGACCGGCCGGGAGGTGCCGAGCGGCGGCCTACCCGCCGACGTCGGCTACCTGGTGCACAACGTGGGCACCGCGGAGGCCGTGGCCCGCCTTGCCGCCAGCGGCGAACCCCTCGTCAGCCGCGTGGTCACCGTCACCGGCGACGGCATCGCCGAGCCGGGCATCTACCGGGTGCGGCTGGGAACGCCGATGGCCGACCTGGCGCGCGCCGCCGGCGGCTACACGGAGCGGGCCGCCTGCCTGATCATGGGCGGTCCGATGACCGGCGTCTCGCTGCCACACGACGACTTCCCGGTGGTCGGCGCGACGAACTGCCTGCTGTTCACCCGCGAGCCGCCTGCCGTATCCGGCGAACCGGAGCGCCCCTGCATACGCTGCGGCGAGTGCGCGCGGGTCTGCCCGGTGCGGCTGCAACCCCAGCAGCTTCACCGTCACGCCGGCCCCGTCGACGAGGAGGCCCTCGCCCTGTTCGGACTCGACGACTGCATCGAATGCGGTTGCTGCGACCTGGTGTGCCCGAGCCACATCCCCCTCACCCGGAGTTTCCGTCGCGCCAAGGCGGCGCTGCGGCTCAAGGCTCACGAGCGCCGCAAGGCCGAGCGGGCCCGGCACCGCTTCGAGGCGCGGGAACGGCGGCTCTCCCGGCGCGAGCAGGCCGCCAGGGAACGCCAGGAAGACGTCCGACGCCAGGCCGGCGCCGAGGCGATACGGGAGATCCTCGAACGCCGTCGCCGCGGCCGCGGCGACGAGGACTGAGCCGGTGCGTTTCCGCACCGTCCACCTGCCGCTGCTCCGCCCGAAGACCGGCGTGGGCGAGGTGATGCGCCAGGTCCTGTACGCGCTCGCGCCCGCGGCCGCGGTCTACGTCTGGTTCTTCGGCCCCGGCCTGCTGTTCAACGTGCTGGTCGCAGCGGTCTTCTGCCTGGGCAGCGAGGCGCTGATTCTGCGCATCCGCGGCATGCCTGTGGCCCCGGCGCTGGAAGACTACAGCGCGGTGGTGACGGCGGTGCTGCTGGCCTTCGCGCTGCCGCCGCTCACGCCCTGGTGGGTCACGGCCACCGGCTCGATATTCGCGATGGTGTTCGCCAAGCATCTGTACGGCGGCCTGGGCTACAACGTCTTCAACCCGGCGATGGCCGGCTACGTGGCCGTGCTGCTGTCGTTCCCCGTTGCCATGACCGCCTGGCTGCCGCCCCGCATGGGCGACCTGGACTACGAGGGCCTGTCGCTGCTCGAATCCCTGGGCTACGTGCTGGCGGGCCGCCTGCCGGAGGGCGTCACGCTGGACGCGATCACCCGGGCAACGCCGCTGGACTCGGTGCGCGAGGGTCTGAGGGAGATGCGTATCTTTGCCGAGATACGCACCAATCCCCTGTTCGGTGACTTCGGCGGCCGCGGCTGGGAGTGGATCGACAACTTCATCGCGCTCGGCGGATTCTGGCTGCTGTACCGGGGGATCATCCGCTGGCACATCCCGGTGGCGGTGCTCGCCGGCGTGCTGGTGCCCGCAACCATCGCCTCGATCCTGCAGCCCGGCCTGGTTCCCACCCCCGGCTTCCACCTGTTCAGCGGCGCCACCCTGCTCTGTGCCTTCTTCATCGCTACCGATCCGGTCTCGGCGGCCACCAGCCCGGCCGGCCGGCTGCTGTACGGCTTCGGCATCGGCCTCATCACCTGGGCGATCCGGACCTGGGGCGGCTACCCGGACGGCGTGGCTTTCGCCGTGCTGCTCATGAACATGGCCGTCCCCGCCATCGACCGCTACACCCGCCCGCGGATTGCGGGCCACGGGCGCTCCACGTGAACCACCGGCCGGCCAGCCTGCCGCCCTCGCGCACGGGCCTGGTGCTGGCCGTGTTCGCCGCGGTTTGCGCGGGCGCGGTCTCGCTGACCTGGGAACTCACGCGGGAGCGCATCGCGGAGAACCGGGCTGCGCTGCGCCAGCAGCGCTTCGCGCCCCTGCTCGAGGGCGTGGCCTGGGACCGCATCACCCTGGACGACCCGCTGCGCTTCGAGCCGCCGCACGATCTGCCCGGGCGGCAACCCGCCCTGATCTACCGGGCAGTGGACGGCGGGAGCACCAGCGCCTGGGTATTCGAGGTCTCGGCCGACGGTTACTCCGGCCCCATCCGGCTCCTCATCGGTCTGCGTCCCGACGGCACCCTCACCGCGGTGCGGGTGCTCGAGCACCGCGAGACGCCCGGTCTCGGCGACGGCATCGAAGCCTCCCGCTCCGACTGGATCCGCCGCTTCGCAGGGCTGTCCCTGGGCAATCCGCCCGCGGAGGAATGGGCGCTGCACCGCTCCGGCGGCCGTTTCGAGCAATTCACCGGCGCCACCATTACCCCCCGCGCGGTGGTCCGGGCGGTGAAATCCACCTTGATATACTTCGCCGCTCACCGGGAAGATCTCGAGAAACGCGTGCAGGAGGAGGCCGGATGAGCCAGACCGACGCCAGCGCCGTCGGCCAGGAAAGCAACCCGACCGGGGAGACCGCCGCCGCGCCCGCCGACGGCCGCGGCACATGGCTGCGCAACGGGCTCTGGGACAACAACCCGGGGCTGGTGCAGCTGCTCGGCCTCTGCCCCCTCCTCGCGGTGACCACCGGCGCAGTGCACGGCCTCGGTCTCGGGCTGGCCACCGTGTTGGTCATGACCGCCACCAACGCGCTGGTTTCGCTGCTGCGCCGCTCGCTCACCCGCGAGATCCGCATCGCGGTCTACGTGCTGATCATCGCCTCGCTGGTGACCTGCGTCGAAATGATCTTCGAGGCCTGGTTCCCGGCGCTGGACCGGGCACTCGGCATCTTCATCGCCCTGATCGTGACCAACTGCGCCATCGTCGCGCGGGCGGAGGCCGTGGCGTCACGCCGGCCGCCGCTGCCCGCCGCCGCCGACGGCCTGGTGATGGGCCTCGGCTTCGCCTGGGTGCTGGTGGTCGTCGGCGGCATCCGCGAGCTGGTCGGCCGCGGCACCCTGTTCGCCGACTGGCACCTGCTGACCGGCACAGCGGCGGCGGCGGCGGACCAGGCTGCGACGGGCGGCGGGTTCCTGCTAGCCGTACTGCCGCCGGGCGCGTTCCTGACCCTCGCACTTCTGGTGGCCGGCAAGAACCTCCTGGACAGCCGCCGGCAACAGCCCGCCGGGTCGGCGCTGAGATCCGCAGACGGCATCGAATGAACCGGGATAAGCGCACGGCCATCTACGGGCGGCTGCGGGACGCCAATCCCCACCCCGCCACCGAACTCGAGTATTCCACGCCCTTCGAGCTCCTGGTCGCCGTCATACTCTCGGCCCAGGCGACCGACGTCGGCGTGAACAAGGCCACCCGGAGACTCTTCCCGGTGGCCGATACGCCGGCGGATATCCTCGCGCTGGGCGTGGACGGGCTGTCCCGCTACATCCGCACCATCGGCCTCTACAACAGCAAGGCGAAGAACATCATCGAGACCTGCCGGATCCTGCTCGAGGAACACGGGGGCGAGGTGCCCCGGGACCGGGCGGCGCTGGAAGCCCTGCCCGGCGTCGGCCGCAAGACCGCGAACGTGATCCTGAATACGGCTTTCGGCGAGCCCGTGATCGCAGTGGATACCCACATCTTCCGCGTGGCCAATCGTACCGGGCTGGCCAAAGGCAAGACGCCGCTGGAGGTAGAGAAACGGCTGAGCCGGCTGACGCCGCAGGAGTTCCTGAAAGACGCCCATCACTGGCTGATCCTGCACGGGCGCTACGTCTGCAAGGCGCGCAAGCCGGACTGCCCGAACTGCGTCATCGCCGACCTCTGCGAGTACCGCCACAAGACCGAGTCGCCGGAGGCGGCCTGATGCTGTTCGGCCGGGACCGTGACGAACTCAGGCGCATGTACGCCGACGCGTGGCGCAAGGCCGGGGAGTCCCGGCCGATGAGCCCGCTGGAGGCGCAGATCGCCGATGTGGTCGCCGCCCACCCGGAGTATCACGTCGCGCTGGCAGAATCGGGCCTCGGGCAGGATTACACCGGTGTGGACGGCACCGCCAACCCGTTCCTGCACATGGGGCTGCACATGGCCCTGCGCGAACAGGTGGCCACCGACCGGCCGGCCGACGTGCGGAGCGTGTTCGAGAGCCTGGCCGCGCGGCTCGGCGACGCCCACGAGGCCGAACACCGCATGATCGAGTGCCTGGCGGAAGCGCTGTGGGAGGCTCAGCGCGCCGGCACGGCCCCGGACGAGAGCGCCTATCTCGAGCGCCTGCGCCGGCTGACCTGATCGCCCGCGGCGATGAAATATACGGCCGGCGCGGCCGGTCCTCTGTGATGACGACGGACAAGTACACGGTAAACCGGCACACGACGCAACCGGCACGGACGACAGGAAGACGGAAAGGATGATGACGGAGAGAGTACAGCGGGAAAGCGGAACGCCGAACGGCAGCGCGCAGCGCGAGATCCCTGCGGGCGCCGGCCTCGGCCTGAGACGGGGCCTCATGCAATCGCTGTGGGAGACGCAGCCCGAGGAGATCGATTTCCTGGAAGTGGCGCCGGAGAACTGGATCGGCGTCGGCGGCCGGCAGGGGCGGCGCTTCCGCGAATTCACCGAACGCTATCCGGTGACGCTGCACGGCCTGTCGCTGTCGCTGGGCGCACCCTCGCCCCTGGACGAGGAGCTGCTGCGACGCATCCGCCGCTTCATGAACGAGCACGGCATCACCTTCTACTCCGAGCACCTGAGTTATTGCGGCGACGACGGCCACCTCTACGACCTGATGCCCATCCCCTTCACCGAGGAAGCCGTGCACTACGTCGCCGGGCGCATTCGCCGCGCCCAGGAGATTCTGGGCCAGCGCATCGCCGTGGAGAACGTCTCCTACTACGCCACGCCCGACCGCTCGCTCACCGAGGCGGAGTTCGTGCGCGCCGTGCTGGAGGAAGCCGATTGCGACCTGCTGCTGGACGTGAACAACATCGTGGTGAACGCCATCAATCACGGCTACGACGCGGCGGACTTCCTCGCGGCCATGCCGGACGAGCGGGTCGCCTACCTGCATGTGGCGGGCCACTACGTGGAGGCCGAGGACCTGCGCGTGGACACCCACGGCGCCGCGGTCAGCGACCCCGTCTGGCAGCTGCTCGCCAGGACCTACGAGCGGCTGGGGCCGCTGCCGACACTGCTGGAGCGGGATTTCAACTTTCCGCCCCTGGACGAGCTGCTGGGAGAGCTGCGCCTGGTGCGCACGCTGCAGCACGAACCCGGGGCGCTGGCCGGCATCGAGGCGGAGGCCGCCCGTGGCTGAGCGCCCGTCGTTCCAGCGCAAGCAATACGAGTTCGCGGCCCACATCCGCGACCCGAAGGCGAATCCGGCACCGGCGGGCATCGAGGATCGTCGCCTCGCGATCTACCGCGATCTCTTCTTCGGCAATATCTCCGGGCTGCTCGCCGCCACCTTCCGGGTGACGAAGCGCATCCTGGACAGCGGGCAGTGGGACGCCCTGGTGCGCGACTTCATCGCCCGCCACGAGTCCCACACGCCCCTGTTCCTGCACATGCCCCGGGAGTTCGTCGATTTTCTCGAACACGAGCGCGACGAGCCCTCCGACCCTCCCTTCCTGCATGCGCTGGCCCACTACGAGTGGGTGGGTCTGGCCCTGTCCATCCAGGAGGAGGATCCGGACCTCGCCGACGTGGATCGGGAGGCGGATCTGCTGGCCGGGGTACCCGTCGTCTCGCCGCTTGCCTGGCTCTGCGGCTACGCGTTCCCGGTACACCGCATCAGCCCGGAGTTCCGGCCGGAGGAGCCCGATGCGCAGCCGACCTGGCTGGTGGTCTATCGCCGGCTCGACGACCGCATGGGATTTCTGGAGCTGAACGCCGCCACCGCGCGCCTGTTCGAACTGGCGCGGGACAACGAGGCCGGCCGCACGGGCCGGGAACTCGCCGAGACCGTCGCCGCGGAGATCGGCCATCCGCAACCGGAGGCCGTCGTCGCCGGCGCCCGCGACACGCTCGAGGAGATGGGGCGCCTGGATATCGTCCTCGGTGTCCGCCGCGACTGAACCGAACCACGCAGGGGAGAGACTCATGATCGGATTCCTGAACCGGCTGCAGGACCTGCTGGACGCCACGAAGGCCGTGGACTTCCTCGGCCCGCTGGCGCTGCGCCTGTACCTGGTGCCCGTATTCTGGGTGGCCGGCACCAATAAGCTGGCGAGCATGGACGACATCATCAGCTGGTTCGGCAACCCGGACTGGGGACTCGGCCTGCCCTTCCCGACGCTCATGGCCTGGCTGGCCACGAGTGCGGAGGTGGGCGGCGCCGTGCTGCTGCTGATCGGATTCGCCGTGCGCTGGGTCTCCATCCCGCTGATGGTCACCATGCTGGTGGCCGCCTTCGGCGTGCACTGGAAGAACGGCTGGCAGGCCGTGCACGACCCGATGAGCCCGTTTCCGGCAGAGAACATCGACGGCGCCATGCAGCGGCTGGACAAGGCGAAAGAGCTGCTGCGCGAGCACGGCAACTACGACTGGCTCACGGAGACCGGCAGCCTGGTCGTCTCGAATAACGGCATCGAGTGGGCGGCAACCTACTTCGTAATGCTGCTGGCGTTGTTCTTCACCGGCGCGGGCCGCTACGCGAGCGTCGACTACTGGCTTGCGAGCCGGTTCCGGCCCCAGCGAGCGGTCGTCACTTCGTCCTAGTTGTCCTTACCGCGCGGCAGGTAGAGGTCCGTCAGCGTTCCCTCCCAGGCCTCGGCCGCCATGGCCACGGTCTCCGACAGGGTCGGGTGGGGATGGATGGTCAGACCGATGTCGGCGGCGTCGGCGCCCATCTCGATGGCCAGCGCGGTCTCCGAGATCAGGTCGCCGGCGTTGGTGCCCACGATGCCGGCGCCCAGCAGGCGGTTGGTCGACTTGTCGAACAGCAGCTTGGTGAAGCCCTCGTCCCGCCCCATGGCCAGTGAGCGCCCGCTGGCGGCCCAGGGGAACCGGGCCTTGCCGTAATCGATGCCCTGCTCTTTCGCCTCGCTCTCGGTGAGTCCCACCCAAGCCACTTCGGGATCGGTATAGGCCACCGACGGGATCACCCGGGCATCGAAGGCGCTCTTCTCGCCGGCCGCCGCCTCGGCCGCCACCTTGCCTTCGTGGGTGGCCTTGTGGGCCAGCATGGGCTCGCCGACGATATCGCCGATGGCGTAGATGTGCGCCACGTTCGTGCGCATCTGCTTGTCCACCGGGATGATGCCGCGCTCGTCCACCTCGACGCCCGCCTTGTCCGCATCCAGCCGGTCGCCGTTGGCCCGCCGGCCCACGGCCACCAGCACCCGGTCCCACAGGCCCGGCTCCGGCGCGTCGTCGCCTTCGAAGCTCACCCGGACGCCATCCTCCCGGCTCTCCATGCCGGACACGCTCACGCCCAGCAGGATGCCCTCGTAGCGGCTCTTCATGCGCTTCGCCAGCGGCCGCACCAGGTCTGCGTCGGCGCCGGGCATCAGCTGCTTCATCAACTCGACGACGGTCACCTTCACGCCGAGAGCATCGTAGACGCAGGCCATCTCCAGGCCGATGATGCCGCCGCCCACCACCAGCAGGCGCTCCGGCAGGGGCGCCAGTTCCAGCGCGCCGGTCGAGTCGACGATGCGCTCGTCGTCCGGCAACCCGGGGATGCGGCTGGGCTCGGAGCCCGCAGCGATGATGCACTGCTCGAATGCGATCACCCGGGAGCCGTCGTCGTTCTCGACGGCCAGCCGGTGGGGCGACAGGAAGCGGCCGCTGCCGTGGACCACCTGCACCTTGCGCTGCTTCGCCAGGCCCTCGAGCCCGTCTGTGAGGCGCTTGACGACCCCCGACTTCCATTCGCCGAGCCGCGCGGCGTCGATCTCCGGCTCGCCGAAGCGGATGCCGTTCTCGCCCATCTCGGCCGCCTCCTCGATCACCCGGGCGGCATGCAGCAGCGCCTTGGAGGGGATGCAGCCCACGTTCAGACAGACGCCGCCCAGGACCGGCCAGCGCTCGACCAGCGTCACCCGCAGGCCGAGGTCGGCAGCCCGGAACGCGGCGGCGTAACCGCCCGGCCCCGCACCCAGCACGACGACATCCGTCTCCAGGTCCGCGTCGGCCTCGTCGCGGGCCGCCCGCGGGGCCTCGCGCCGGCGGGACGAACGCTCCGCGGAATCGGACTCCTGCCCGTTCCGTTCTACTGCTTCTGCTTCGTCTTCGCCCGCGGCGGCCTTCTCGTCGCTGTCGGCCTCGTCGGTGTCGGCCTCGCTGGTCTCATCGGCCTCGTCGGTGTCGGCCCCTCCGCTCTCGTCGTCGTCGGGGATCGTGTCTTGCGTCTCGTCACCCGAGTCGGCCAGGCGCAGGAGTTCGCTGCCCTCGGAAACCTTGTCGCCGGTCTTCACCAGCACGGACTCCACCCGGCCGCCCCGGGGCGCCGGCAGATCCATGCTCGCCTTGTCCGTCTCCAGCGTGACGATGGGGTCCTCGGCGGCAATCTCGTCGCCTTCGGCCACGTGCACCTCGATCACGTCGACCTCGTCGAAGTCGCCGATATCCGGCACGCGGATGATGCGGCCGTCTTCGCTCACGGCGCCGGAGTCACGATCATGACGATCATGGCAATGATGGCAGTCATATTCAGGGGATGGCCTCGAGCAGGCCGCCGACGTCGCTCAGGGCGCCGGCCAGCCAGGTGGTGAAGCGGGCCGCGTCCGCGCCGTCGATCACGCGGTGATCGTACGACAGCGACAGCGGCAGCATCAGGCGCGGCTTGAACTCCCGCCCGTTCCAGACCGGCTGCATGCTCGAGCGCGAAACGCCGAGTATGGCGACCTCCGGGGCGTTGATGATCGGCGTGAAGGCGGTGCCACCGATGCCGCCGAGGCTGGACACCGTGAAGGTACCGCCCTGCATCTGCTCGGCGCTGAGCTTGCCTTCCCGCGCCGCGGCGGACAGCTCGGCCAGATCGGCGGCGAGCTCGTAGACGTCCTTGCGGTCGGCGTCGCGGATAACGGGCACCATCAGGCCGTTCGGCGTATCGGCAGCGAAACCGATATGGAAGTAGTGTTTCAGCACCAGATGTTCGCCGTCCGGGTGCAGCGAGCTGTTGAAGCGGGGAAACTCCTTCAGCGCCTGCACGCAAGCCTTGACGATGAACGCGAGCGGCGTCAGCTTGATGCCGCGCTCCGCCGCCGCGCCCTTCAGCTCCTGGCGCCGTTCCTCCATCTCCGTGATGTCGGCGAGGTCGTGCTGGGTAACGTGGGGCAGGTTCAGCCACGACGCCTGCAGCCGGCGCGCGGATATCTTGCGGATGCGGCCCAGCGGCTGCGTCACCACGTCGCCGTACTTCGCGAAATCCACTTCGGGGACCGACGGCAGCGCGGCGCCCGCGGCTTCCTCGCCGCCACCCTGCAGCGTCTTTTTGACCCAGGACTTCACGTCCTCTGCGAGAACCCGGCCTTTGCGCCCGGTGCCGTCCACCCTCACGAGGTCGACGCCCAGCTCCCGTGCCAGCTTGCGCACGGACGGGCTGGCATGGGTCCGGGAGAAGCCCGCCTCGTCGATGGCCGGGAATCCGGAGGGCACCTCCCGCCGTTCGTCGGCGGAGTCCGCCCGCTCGCGGCGGCCGCCACCGGCCTGCTGCCGGGAGGAGGCTTCCGGCTCCTTGTCTTGGCGCTTCGTGCCGGCCTCGGCGCCGCGTTCGCGGTCGTCCGTCTCGTCGGCCTCGTCGGTCTCGTCGGCCTCGTCGGTCTCCGCGGGCTCGCCGCCGTCGCTCTCTCCGGTCAGCAGCGTCAGGATCTCGTCGCCGGAACTCACCTTGTCGCCGACGCTCACCACCACCTCGGCCACGCGGCCCGCCGCTGGCGACGGCACGTCCATGGACGCCTTGTCGGTCTCGAGGGTCAGCAGCGGATCTTCTTCGGCCACCTCGTCGCCCTCGGCGACGTGGACCTCGATCACGTCCACCTCCTCGAAGTCGCCGAGGTCCGGCACCTCGACCTTGCGCCGACCCGGCTCGGCCACCGTATCGCCAGCCGATTCGCCGCCCGATTTCTCGTCCGGTTTCTCGTCCGGTTTCTCGTCCCGCTTTTCGTCCGATCCTTCGTCCGTCTTCTCGTCCGACTCGCCGCCACCGGACCGATCTTCGTCGGCATCGGCCTCGTCTTCTCCGGCACCGGTTTCCTCATCGGCTCCGTCATCGCCGCCGCCGGCCTCGTCATCCTCGGCACGCGTTTCCCCGTCGCCGGCGGAGTCCTCCTCCCCGCTGCCGCTCATCTCGACCACGGCGATGAGGTCGCCCTCGTTCACGGTATCGCCCGCGGAGACGCCGATCTCGACCACTTTGCCGGCAGCGGTGCTCGGCACGTCCATGGACGCCTTGTCGGTCTCGAGCGCGATCAGGCCGTCTTCCACTTCCACGGTGTCGCCGACGGAGACCAGCACCTCGATGACGTCGACGTCGGAGAAGTCGCCGAGATCGGGGACGCGTATTTCCTTGCGTTCAGCCATCGCGACGCCCTCAGAGGGTCACAGGATCCGGTTTGTCCGGATCGATGTCGTAGCGCCGGATGGCGTCGGAGACGGTCTCCATGTCCAGCGCGCCCTCGTCGGCCAGCGCCTTCAGCGCCGTCACCGCGATGTAGCGCCGGTCCACCTCGAAGTGCTGGCGCAGCGCGGAGCGGCGGTCGCTGCGGCCGTAGCCGTCGGTGCCGAGCGTCACGTACTGGCCCGGCATCCAGCGCTGGATCTGGTCCGGCACGATCTTCATGTAGTCCGTGGCCGCGATGAAGGGGCCGTCCTTGTCGGCCAGACACTGGTCGAGATAACTCCGCCGCGGCTCCTCGGCCGGGTGGAGCTGATTCCAGCGCTCCACCTCCAGGCAGTCGCGGCGCAGCTGGTTGAAGCTGGTGGCGCTCCAGATGTCCGCCGGGATGGAATAGTCCTCCTCCAGCAGTTCGGCGGCGGCGATGACCTCGCGCAGGATCGTGCCCGCGCCCATCAGCTGCACGCGCACCTTGCCCCGTCCGCCGATCTTCAGCAGGTACAACCCCTTCAGGATGCCGTCCTCCACGCCCTTCGGCATGGGCGGATGGACGTAGTTCTCGTTCATGCAGGTGATGTAGTAGAAGATATTCTCCTGCTCGTGCAGCATGCGCCGCATACCGTCCTGGATGATCACCGCCAGCTCGTAGGCATAGGTGGGATCATACGACAGGCAGTTCGGCACGGTGGAGGACAGCACCAGGCTGTGGCCGTCCTGGTGCTGCAGGCCCTCGCCGGCCAGCGTCGTGCGCCCGGCCGTGCCGCCCATCAGGAAGCCCCGCGACTGCATGTCGCCGCCGGCCCAGATGAAGTCGCCGATACGCTGGAAGCCGAACATCGAATAGAAGATGTAGAAGGGGATCATCGGCCGGTCGTGATTGCTGTAGGCCGTGCCCGCGGCCGCCCAGGAGCAGAACGAGCCCGCCTCGTTGATGCCCTCCTCCAGGATCTGCCCCTTCTTGTCTTCCTTGTAGTACATGAGCTGATCGGCGTCCTGGGGCGTGTACAGCTGGCCCTTGGAGGAATAGATGCCCACCTGCCGGAACATGCCTTCCATGCCGAAGGTGCGCGCCTCGTCGGGCACGATGGGCACGACGTACTTGCCGATATTCTTGTCCCGGGTGAGCGCCGTCAGCAGGCGGATGAACGCCATGGTGGTGGACGCCTCGCGCTCGCCGGTGCCCTCCAGCTGACTCGAGAAGGCCTCCAGCTGAGGCACCTGCAACGACTCGGAACGGGTGCGCCGCTGCGGCAGGTAGCCGCCCAGCTTGCGCCGCCGCTCGTGCAGGTACTCGATCTCGTCGCTGTCCTCCGGCGGCCGGCAGAACGGCACCTTCGGGATGTCTTCGTCGGAAACCGGGATGTTGAAGCGGTCGCGGAACTCCTTCAGCGCGTCGTCGTCCAGCTTCTTCTGCTGATGCGCCGGGTTCGCGCTCTCGCCGCCGGACTCGCCCATGCCATAGCCCTTCACGGTCTTGGCCAGGATGACGGTCGGACGGCCCTTGCTGCGCACGGCCTTCTCGTAGGCCGAGTAGACCTTGATGGAGTCGTGGCCGCCACGGTTCAGGCGCCAGACTTCCTCGTCGGACATATTGGCCACCATCTCCTTCAGCTCGGGATACTTGCCGAAGAAGTGTTCGCGCGTGTAGGCGCCGCCCTTGTTCTTGTAGGCCTGATATTCGCCGTCCACCGTCTCGTCCATGACGCGGCGAAGCAGTCCGTCGGTGTCCTTGGCCAGCAGCGGGTCCCAGCGCGAACCCCAGATCACCTTGATCACGTCCCAGCCGGCGCCGCCGAACGCCGCCTCCAGCTCCTGGATGATCTTGCCGTTGCCGCGCACTGGCCCGTCGAGGCGCTGCAGGTTGCAGTTGATGACGAATATGAGGTTGTCCAGCCCCTCGCGCACGGCCATCGTGATGGCGCCCATGGCCTCCGGCTCGTCCATCTCGCCGTCGCCGAGGAAGCACCACACCTTGCGGTCGCTTTCCGGGATCAGGCCGCGGTGCTCGAGGTAGCGCATGAAGCGGGCCTGGTACAGCGCCAGCATCGGGCCGAGGCCCATGGACACCGTCGGGAACTGCCAGAACTCCGGCATGAGCCAGGGGTGCGGATATGACGACAGGCCGCCGCCGCCCACCTCCATGCGGAAGCGCTGCAGCTGCGCGCCGGTGAGACGCCCCTCGAGATAGGCCCGCGAGTAGATGCCCGGCGCGGAATGGCCCTGGATGAAGACCAGGTCGCCGCCGTTGTGCTCCGAGGGCGCGCGCCAGAAATGATTGAAGCCCACCTCGTAGAGGGTGGCCGAGGACGCGTAGGAGGCGATATGGCCGCCGTATTCGCTGCTGGCCCGGTTCGCCAGCACGACCATGGCCATTGCGTTCCAGCGGATGTAAGCCTCGATGCGCCGTTCGATCGAACGGTCGCCGGGGTACTCCGGCTGCTGGCCCGGCGCGATGGTGTTCAGGTAGGCGGTGTTAGGGCTGTAGGGGAGATAGGCACCGGAGCGGCGTGCGAAGTCGATCATCCGGTTCAGCAGGAAATGGGCTCGCTCGGGACCGTGAACATTCAGCACCGAGTCGATGGACTCGAGCCACTCCCGGGTCTCTGTCGGGTCGGTATCGTCGAAAGGACTGTTTGCACTCATGCCTGATGCCGTTCCTTGCCTGATGCCGTTTATCCGCCGCCGCCGCGGCCGTGATGAATTAGCGGAGGTCACCTGCTAGGATGGCGCTTCTTCGTCACCCGCTCCGCCCGCCAGAGGTTGGGGGGTATGTTCGACCTTTGCCGGAGACAGGTCAAGGCGCCCCGGAGGAACCTCGAATGGCCACAGTGCTGCCGCCGGACTCTTCGATACGCGTCATCCAGTCGACGAAGAAGCCGCTGCTGAAGGACTACGAAAATCTCGACCAGCTGCTCGTGCTGCTGCCGAGCGGTGCGGACGAGAGCGCCTGGTCCGCCGTGCCGAGGGGC
>Ga0102925_1000241_pt1 | contig 29073 bp, 24 predicted proteins | sample SalPonR1_A_D1_MG_FD_78216 | JGI IMG/M metagenome (GOLD analysis project Ga0102925, IMG submission 78216) | Salt pond soil microbial communities from South San Francisco under conditions of wetland restoration - Salt Pond MetaG R1_A_D1_MG | ecosystem: Environmental > Aquatic > Marine > Intertidal...
CCTGCTCCCAAAGCAGGCGCGCTAACCGGGCTACGCTACACCCCGAAAAATTGTATTGTATGTTTTTTAGAACTTATCGCAACCGTTGCCCGAATTGCGGATGCAAATAAAGAAATACTTTTTTAATTTTCAAAATAAAAATACCCTTTTTATTCCCCTCAGGAGAAAATAATTTGACCATCCCGGAATTTATGTCAAACGAATAACTATAGCGCTTGTATTCTTAACGAATTTAAATTATTTTAGCTCAGTGTTTTAATAAATCTTAAAAAATATAATGATGAAGAAGTATAGTTTATTATTGGCCCTTATTCCGTTTATTTTGTTTTCCTGCCAGGAAAAACAAACAGAACAATACTCGATTGAACAGTTCATGAATAACGTGAGTGTATCGGGTAGCAGCTTCTCGCCGGATGAAAGTAAAATTTTTTACAGCAGTAACGAATCCGGGATTTACAATGTTTACGAAATTGGTATCGAAGGAGGTACTCCTAAACAGCTTACGAATCGTGATGAATCTACTTTTATTGTTAGTTGCTTTCCGAATGATGAAAGATTGATAATAACCTCCGATCAGGGGGGAAATGAAATCTATCATCTTTACCTCCGGGAAACCGATGGAACGATAAAGGATATTACGCCCTGGGAAAAGGCAAGAGCATCGTTTGCCGGGTGGAGCCGCGACAGGCAAAGTTTCTTTATCCAAACCAACAAAAGGGATCCACGATTTATGGATCTATACGAAATGGATATCGAAACAATGGAACCTCAGCTGATTTTTCAAAATACTGAGGGGTTCAATATTGGTGCTGTATCTGCCGATAAAAACCTGATAGCCCTATCCCAAACGGTTACCAATCATTACAATAAAATGTTTTTGTACAATCGCGAAAAAGACGAATTGAAAAAACTGAAAGATATTGAAGAAACTGTAAATAATCCGGTTCAGTTTAGCCTCGATGGTGATTATTTGTATTATTTAACCAATGAGGATGACGAGTTTACCTATGCCGTAAAAATGAATCTTGAAACAGAGGAGACAGAAACAGTTTATCAGTCGGAATGGGATGTGATGTATGCTTACCATTCGTATAATGAAAAATATCGGGTGATTGGTATTAATCAGGATGCGCAAACCGTTATAAAGGTTTTTAAGATGAGTACCGGCGAAGAGGTGAATTTCCCTGAGTTTAAAGGACAAAATATTAGTTCGGTAAATATTTCGCAAAGCGAACAATTGATGAGTTTTTATGTTACCAGCTCCAGAAATCCCCGAAACTTATATGTTTATCAATTTGAAAATGGTGATTATGCTCAGTTAACCAATACCTTAAACCCGGAAATCAACCCTGAGTACCTGGTGGATGCAGAGGTAGTGCGTTATGAATCTTTCGACGGACTGGAAATTCCTTCCATTCTTTATAAACCGCATCAGGCATCGGGAAATAATAAAGTTCCTGCGCTGGTTTGGGTACATGGCGGACCGGGAGGACAATCCCGTGTTGGCTATTCAGCGGCTATTCAATACCTGGTTAATCACGGTTATGCAATTATTGCAGTGAATAACCGGGGTAGTAGCGGTTATGGGAAAACTTTTTATGCTTTAGATGACCGCAAACATGGAGACCATGATTTAAAAGACTGTATTTATGCCAAAGATTACCTGGCAAAAACCGGTTGGGTGGATACCAATAAAATTGGAATAATTGGTGGCTCATATGGCGGGTATATGGTAGCTGCCGCATTAACTTTTACGCCCGAAGAATTTGATGTGGGAGTAAATATTTTTGGAGTTACCAACTGGTTAAGGACCTTAAAGAGTATCCCAAGCTGGTGGGAAGCTCAGCGGGAAGCACTTTATAAGGAGTTGGGTGATCCTGCTGTAGACTCTGCTTATCTTTATAAAATATCACCGCTTTTCCATGCCCAAAATATTCAGCGTCCATTAATGGTTCTTCAGGGTGCCAACGACCCACGGGTTTTAAAAGTTGAATCGGACGAAATTGTCGAAGCGGCTAAAGCAAATGATGTGCCCGTTGAATATGTGGTTTTTGACGATGAAGGACATGGCTTTAGAAAAAAAGAGAATGAAATTGAAGCTTATGGTAAGATTCTTGAATTTTTGGAACGTTACCTGAAAGAAGAAGAAATGTAAGGATAAAATACATAATTGATGTTGGTGGCATGGTTTCTTTTAATCATGCCACTTTTTATTGGTGATTGATGAACAATAGCGGTAATTTTGATGAAAATATTTTATAATTCAATAATTAATAGTACATTCGATTTCCGTTTTTAATATTATAGAAAAAAGAGTAAGGATTGTTGTATTGTGAAGTGGTATAAGTATTTTGCCCATCCCTTAGTTGCAGGATTTATTTTTAGTGGCATTGCAATTTTTTCTTTTGCAAAGTTTTATCCGTTTTATTCGTTTGAGGTTAGTGATGGTTACCAGCTAAAACATAACGGAGAAGAATATTATTGTGATGTAAACAACGATGGAAATAGCGAAAAAGTCAGTTATAATAAATTCGATAACTTTTATAATCCATCGATATACCTATATGATAAGGATGGTTTGTTGCAATCGATATGGAATATTTTTGATACACCCGCAAAAAACAGCCGGTTATTCTTTGGCGATTATAATCAAAACGGAATAAAAGAAATTTATGTATTTACACAAAATGTCGATTCTCTTTTTCTTTATGTTATCGATCCACAAGATAATAAAGACTTTCGGGTAAACCGAAAATTTATGATGACTCTGCCGGGTAAGGAAGTTGATTATCAGTTATTTCCTGTTGGATTGATCGATTGTAATTCAGACGCTGATAAAGAGTTCTATTTTGCCCTGACAACCGATCACTCATCATCTCCCGGGAAAATATTTGCCTATGACTTAGCAAATGATTCTTTATTTGAATCGGAAAGTATCGCTGCAAATATTATCAATCATTTAGTTGTTACGGATTTAAATGGTGACGGGAAAAGCGAAATATTAATTTCTACGGAGACCACAAAAGATAATCGTAACGGAACATCAGCTCAACTGCTGGTTCTTAATCATCAACTTGAATATTTTGTTCGTCCCGTTAAAATTAATACAACACCCTCCAGGTTATTTGTAGACGTTATAGAATCCGCTGATGATAAATTTATTGTTGCTTTGAATAGCGGAATAGACGATGATAATACTTTTAACGCATTGTTTTTATTTGATATAAACGGGAATCGTATTGCAGAAAAAAAACTGGATATAAAAACCAATCTGATTGCTTTAGATAGCGATCTTTCGGAAGAATATTTTACTTTATTTTCAGGAAAACAGGTATTGAAAGTAAATCATGAGTTAGAGATATCCGGAAAAAACCGGTTGCCAGGAAAAGGTTCATTACACTATTTAACCACAAAGGATGTGAACAATGACTCAATAAAAGAAATTTGTTTTACCGGAGATAGTTTGTTGTACATTTTTTCATCCGAATTTAAAAAACTGGCTAAAATCAATATTCCGACCCACGGGGAATTAAATCTTACGGTAAAACAATTAAAAGATGATGCAGATAAAATTGCTTATCAGGCCAATGGAAATTTGTATTTAATCTCCATTTTTAAGTCTATAACTCCTTTGTTCAGGTATCTGATTTATTTGGTTATCTTTATTTTTATCACCTTTATGGTTTATCTGATTCATAAATATATGAACAGGTCCTACCTGGTGAAAAGCACCAATTCCGCAGAAAAACATAAAACAGGATACCTTAAGCAACCGGGAAAATCGTACAAAGAAATGAACCGTGTTGCCGAAACTGAAGAAGAATATTATCAACCCGTTGTTGATACGGTAAAAGAAAGTGATGAAAAGCGCTCCGGTTTTAAAAATGTTGTAGAGCAAATAACTAATAAGTATGGATTGACAATAGAAACATCATTTTACCCTTCCGGGGGATGGGATGAAATAAATGAGCAAATTACAGATACTGTTTCACCATTGTTAACGTATATTTTCAGTTCGCTGGCAGACACTGATAAGTCTTTGGTTATACAATTACGAATTGTTCAGCATAAGGATTATTTAAATCTTTTAATTGAATTTCCCGATGCTGATTACCTTGAATTTTTTAAAGAAAATGATGCTGAAGTTCTTAAAATTTTGAATAGCTTACAAGGGAAAACTTCTTACGATTATTCAAATGATATAGGCACTATAGCTTCTATTGATATCCCATTAAAACCTTGTTCAAAAACAAAATCATCAAAAAATACAAAAATTAAAATTGTTATTGCTGAAGATCATGATGTTTCTCTTTTTGGTTTGGTAACCCTCTTTAAAAATAAGTCGGATATTGAAATTGTGGGTACGGCTAAAAATGGAATGGAGGTTTTAAAAATCCTCGAATCTAAAGAGGCTGATATTGTAATCACAGATATTTCGATGCCGGGGATGGATGGGATTGAGCTTGCTGAGCAATTAAAGAATGATTATCCCGACATTAAGGTAATTGTTTTTACCATGTATTTGGAAAACTGGTTTATTGAGCAGCTGCTTAAGCATGGAGCCAAAGGTTTCGTAGCCAAAAACTCTAAAATAAACGAATTGATAGATGCTGTATATCATGTTCGCGGGGGGAGAAATTATTACTGCCCTCAATTTAAGTCAAAATATGGGTTTAATTCTGCCGACAAAAAAGAAATAACGCTGGAAAATCAGCTCGATTCGCTCAATAGCTACGAAAAAAAAATCATGGGTTTCTTTGCTGAAAATTTAACCAAGATAAAAATATCGGAAATATTAAATATTAATATCAAAACCCTTGAAACTTTTATTGCCAATATTATGTTAAAGTTAAATGCAGGGGATAAAAATGAAATTATTCAGATAGCTAAAAAGCAAAAATATATTTCCGATTAATTTTTCACTTTTCCTTGTTTTCGACTATTTTTGTTTTATGAATCGGGATTGATTATTTGAACATGAAAAATCTTTTTAAGCAGGTTGACCAGTTCATCAAAAAAAATGAATATAACGAAGCGTTGGCGCAGTTAAATAAATTAAACAGACAGTATCCGGATAATGTAGAGGTATTGCTTAAACGAGCCGATTTGTTGTATAAGCTTCAAAAGTATACAAATGCATTAAACGACTACAACCAATCGGTCAACAAAGGAGTTGAAAATACAGAGGAAGTGAAAGCGAAAATTGAGATTATCACAAATATTATAAAATATCAGGGAGCAGATATTTATGCATCAACAAACTTGCATAACGATCCCTGGCTAGATGAATAGAATTATGCAGTTAAATTATTTCTCAGAACACCCCGACAATGATTATCTGGGTAGAGTATTTTTATTTATGAAAAGAAATTTTTATCTCTACCTGCCCGATTTAATCGTAATAACTTACCTTATTTTACCTCCTTATTCATGGGAAGAAACTATATATTTAATTTTGATTCTTTTAGTATTATCTCTCCGGGATATCTTTCTGCTAAAATACAGCCGTTATCATTTGGGTGAGTTTGTTGCAATTAACAATGATGTATATCTTAAGATCTTAAAAAAAGGGAAGTTGCATAAACAATACAAGGAGTATATATCCAATATCGATATAGAGATTAATTATCATTTTGCTTTTCCTGTTTTATATATTCTTCGTCAGGATGAGATTCTGTTTAAACAATATGCTACGGGGATATGGTCGGGGAGAAGGATGAAAGAATTTAAAGAATCGTTTTACGACTTTAAAAAGGAACAGGCCATGTGGAAAATGTTTAAGGGGCCGTCTGAAAACTAATCAACCTGTTTGCTGCATTTTATAATTAGAGACACTCCATGAAATTCGATTCGGTATTTATTGATTCTTTAAGGAAAATTGATGCGTCATGGATTGATTTTTTAACCCCACAACATATTAAACTTGTTCGTTCCATTGAAAGCCAGATTATTAAAAACGGCATAGACTATACCCCCTCATCGAATCGTGTTTTCCATTTTTTAACGCTTCCGCTTAATGAGGTGAGAGTTGTCATTCTCGGACAGGATCCCTACCCCCGGAAAGGAGTGGCCACCGGCCGGGCTTTTGAAGTTGGCACCTTAAAATCATGGCACGATAGCTTTAATAATATCTCGTTAAAAAATATTATTCGGGCGATATATTATGCCTATCATCATCAATACTTAAAGTATAACGAGATAAAGGAAAAGCTGGAACATTCCTTTCCTATTTTACCTCCCGGGAAGTTTTTTAAGCGTTGGGAGAAACAAGGCGTTTTATTGTTAAACACCTCTTTTACCTGCGAGACAGGAAAACCCAATAGTCATGAAAGCCTCTGGTATCCTTTCACACAAGAGCTGCTGAGATATATCCATCAAAAAAATGATAGGATTATCTGGTTTATCTGGGGTAATAATGCCAAAAGCATAACCAGCAAAATTAAAATAAACCATAAGATTGAATCGATGCATCCCATGATGTGCTACAACAAACCAGGCAGGGATGATGATTTTTTGTTCGGAAAAATAAATCCATTTGTTGAGACCAAAAATATGATTAACTGGTTAGGGTAATTGATTTTCTTTAAGGTAATTATCAACCAATTGATTGTAAAGCAACATAAGTTCTTTTAACGTTTTATTTGAGGTGTTAAAGGATGTATTTTCAATATTTTTTATGGGTAATACTTTCAATGATGTTCCGGATAAAAAAGCAGCTTCGTAGTTATTAATCTCTGATAACCGGATATTCTGTTCAGTTAACCTGATGTTGTGTTGTTTGCAAATACGAAAAATATTTTTTCGGGTAATGCCTTGTAAAACATCAGCCGAAAAAGGGGTATATATTGTATTTCCTTTAATAAAAAAAATATTTGATCGGCTGCCTTCGGTAATAAAACCTTTGTTATCCAGTAAAATTACTTCAAAAACTTTTGCTTCGGCAATAACATCGTTTGCTTTCTTTCGGGCTTTTATATTAAGTATCTTTGCATTAGGATTGGTTCGAATGGCTTTACATAAACCCACCGGAACACCGTTGATATATTCTTGTGCCGATGGGAAATAGTAAGGGGTAAAGTAGATCAATAGATCCTGTTCTTTTATAATGCCATTGTTTCTAAAATGAATAATTAATTTTATTTTTCCTGTAACAACCCGGTTTTTATCGATTAATGTTTCAATATGATGCTGTAGTTCACTTTTTGTTTCAGTAATTTTTAAATCTAATATTTCGACAGAAGTAAAGAGTCTGTCTAAATGGTCGGTGATAAAAAGCGGTACCTCTTGCTCAACTCGTATGATTTCGTATACCGACAAACCTGTATCGGTAAACGATTCATTGAACGTTGAAGAAGATTTAATCTCTTTATTATGAAAAAAATATTGATGTAAGCATTCCATAGTTCTCAAAGATAAAATTAATACCCCAACAAATTCAGCGTTTTAAATGAATTTATGGTTTATAGACAGATAAAATTTAAAATTATGCTGAATTAAACCTTTCTGATACCTTAAAATCCAATATTTGTTCAATTATGCTATTTTGAAGATTTATAAATATTATTACATTTGTTAACATTTCAACTAAACCTGATATATTTAATCGAAACGAAACACTATGCAACAATTAAACGATTTCTTTCAGAACCTTCATAGCATTCTTGGCGGGCATGAATGGTTTGTTTTCTTTTTAGTGGGTACCGGATTATTTTTCACTATTTATTTAAAATTCCCTCAGCTAAGATATTTTAAACATGCCATAAAAATAGTAAAAGGGAAATTTGACCGCAAAGGAGACCAGGGAGATACTTCTCATTTTCAGGCATTAACCACAGCGCTTTCAGGAACCGTAGGAACCGGGAATATTGCCGGAGTAGCTTTAGCTATTCACTTAGGGGGACCGGCTGCATTATTCTGGATGTTGGTTACGGCCTTTTTTGGGATGTGTACCAAGTTTGTTGAGGTATCCATTTCGCACAAATACCGCGAATTTGATGAAAAAGGTATGGTTGCCGGTGGCCCCATGTATTATATGAAAAAGCGGTTAAATATCAACCTTAAAAGCGGGAAAGTTATTAAAACCGGTAAATGGTTAGGCGGATTTTTTGCGGCTGCCACCATCCTGTCCTCTTTTGGGTCGGGTAGTTTACCTCAAATAAATAGTATCTCGAATTCCGTATTTGCCACCTTTGGGGTAAAACATATTATTACCGGTGCAGTAATGTCGGTACTCCTGGCACTTGTTATTATTGGCGGCATTAAACGGATTGCTAAAGTAACCGAAAGGTTGGTTCCCGGAATGGCCCTTATATATTTAATTGGTGCTTTTGCGGTGATATTTTATAATTACGAGAATATTATTCCTTCGTTTGTTGCTATTTTTAAAGATATCTTTTCAGGTACTGCTGCTATGGGAGGTTTTTTGGGTGCCGGATTTGCGTATACTTTTAATCAGGGAGTGAATCGCGGGCTTTTTTCAAACGAAGCAGGTCAGGGGTCAGCCCCTATAGCACACTCTGCTGCCAGAGCTCACGAGCCGGTTTCCGAAGGGCTTGTTGCTATTCTTGAACCTTTTATCGATACCATAATTATTTGTACCATTACCGGATTGGTATTATTATCATCAGGTGTCTGGAACGATAAAGTAGCTAACCAGTTTCAAAATACAGATATTGAAATTTTAGCCCATACGTATACTGAAGATAACCCACAACAGGTGAAAATGCTCCGAAACCACCTGAATGGAGGAGATAAAGTGGATGCATTTAATGGGGAGTTATCGATTGTTAACGGAGAAATAACCAATGACAATATTACGCTTTTACATGCCCGTTCAATTGCAGAAGATGTGATGGTTTATGAAAAAGAAAATATATTGAATAAAACCGTTTTTAACGGTGATATCCCTGTGGTAGATGGCCGGATTCAGGAGCAGGAAATACCGGTTATTCTCGAAGGAGAATCATTAATTCATAGTGCTCCCCTTACAGCTGTAGCATTTACCCGAAGCTTTTTTGGAAACTGGGGCCAATATATTGTGGCCATTGGGTTAATGCTATTCGCTTTTTCTACAGCTATTTCCTGGTCCTATTATGGCGACCGGTCTGTAACATACTTATTTGGATCAAGATATGTATTTATTTATCGCATGTTTTTTGTAGTGGCCTTTTTTATTGCGTCTTTTACCGATACGACCATTATCTGGAGCTTATCGTTATTAACGGTAGTGTTTATGGCGATACCGAATTTAACAGGCTTATTATTGCTTCATAAAGAAATAAAATCGACCATCAAACAATATTGGGTTGATTTTAAAACGGATCATCCTGAAGAAAAGATTCCTGAAAAAATTAAATAATAGATTTTATTATTCCGTATAAACTTAAACACCCGAATTTTTATCGGGTGTTTTTTTAAGGTTTAAAACCAAATATCATAATATCATCCAGTTGTTCGTATTGATTGTTTACCCAGTTTTTGTAATTTTTCACCAGGATATCTTTTTGTTCTTTCAAAGGTTTATCATGAATCTTAAGGAGCAAGTGCTTGAATCTTCGTGAGCGGTATTTCTTTCCCTTATCACCACCAAACTGGTCAATAAAACCATCAGAAAACAAGTAGAAGATATCATCTTCATGGTATTCTATTTCATGGTTCTGAAAGGGAATCTCAATGGGAGTAATTCCAATGGGATTACGTGTAGCTTTTATTTCTGTCAGTTTATCGTCCCGGATATAATATAGCGGAGTATTGGCTCCCGAATATTGCAATATCTTATTTTCAGTATCAATAATACATAGAGCAATATCCATTCCATTATTAAGTAAATACCCTTCGTCGGTTTTGTTTAACGTGTTTTTTAATTCATATCTTAAAAGTTCTAATGCCTGGCTGGCTTTTTTTATTTCCTTCCTTCGGACAATCTCGTTTAACAGCGATATTCCTAATACACTCATGAAAGCTCCGGGGACTCCATGCCCAGTGCAATCAGCTGCTGCAATTATATTCTTTTGGTTGATTTTTTTTGCCCAGTAAAAATCACCACTAACAATATCTTTGGGTAGATAAAAAATAAAAAAATCGGATAATAATCTTTTTATTGATATTTGATTAGGTAATAAAGCCGATTGTAAGTTTTTTGCATACTGTATACTATCCGTAATTTGTTTTTTTTGAAAAAGGAGTTTATCATGTTGGGTTGATGATATATTTTTTTCCTCGCGATAACTTTTTACCAGGATTGCAACCACAAAGTATATCAGAAGAAATGAAAATAAAAAGGTAATCGTTACATCATAAAATTTAATATTTTCACTTTCATAGCTCGTAATCAGTTCAGGAAATCTTCGTTCTAAAGTAAATAGAACAATAAGATTAATGATAAAAAATGAAATCACAACTACACGATTCCTCCCTTCGGTAATAATTATACCCAGAATTAATCCTAATAAATAAACAAATACTACCGGTCCCTCTGAACCGGCATTATAAAACCAAACAAATGAAAGAATGATGAGTGAATAAATAATAAAAGGGGTGACGAGTGGTTTAAAAATACTTTTTTTACGTGATAAATAGTAAAAAAGAAATAGCACAACACTGGATACTAATGTAAACAGGGTAAGTTGCTTATTTAAATCTAATGCAATGTTGGTTATGGTAGCAAAACTGGCGGCTAAAGCAGAAAAAAGACATACTGAATTAAAAAAACGGTGTTCAAGACTATAATGATCACGACTTCCAAATAAAAGGTCAACATAATTGTAACGGGAGTTTTTTTCCGCAGTGATTTTGTCTTTCGTCATTCGTATGATATCCTGGTTCTTACTATATTCTTTATAGCGTATTAAAAGATAAATTTCACAAGCTAAATTAATTTTTTTTGATTAATAATCAAATGATTATATGATGAATAAAGTTTTCTGGAATATAAATGAATAAATAATAGTGTTGAATAATTTTTTGTCTGAATTATGAATTCACCGGGTTGAGTAAATAATAAAAATGGACTAAAATTTGAGTCCGTTGTACATAAAAAGCCCTTTCAGGGTGAAATATTGGGAAATCAGGGTATAACCCGGAGTACAGGCAACCGCTCAAATCTGCCGTATGGCAGGGGTGTTATCTAGTTGTAATAAACCAGCATGCTGCAAAAAATTATACCTGCTTAGCTTCTGTATTAAAATGGTTGAAAAATATCACCAAGAGCAAAAAATACCATTGCTATAGCTATTAATGAGATGTAAATAATAAAAAATATACCAACAATTTTCCAGAAGTTCTTTTGCATTTTAAATGCAGTTTCAAGTGCATCATAATCATTTAGTTTATATACTTTATTTACCCCATTAGCATATAAGAATAAGAACCTGTTTATGATAAAAAAGATTACTGCACCCACAAGATATAAAAATCCGGCTCCTATACCTATGTTTGATCCACTAAAGGTATTCCCTGAATTCAACATCATTACAAACCCAGCTATAACCATAATCCCACACATAATAAATCCAACAATGCTAACAAACTTCATCCAGGGAGCTGTTTTTTTTAAATAATCATTGGATGTTTCTGATAATGAAACATCAAAATTTTTGGCTTCTTCTGTGTTTTTACTTTCGTTTTCCATGTTGATTGTTTTTTATAATGAATATTCTTTGTAAATAGTTAATTTTTTGATGATTTGAGTGTTTAATTTCAAATCTAGCGATTTTTTTTAATTATTGCTAAATAATTTTATGTTTTCCCAATTGACAATCAGTCAATTGAATTCGAGGTAAGTGGGGCTTACTTGCAATAACTCCCCATGCTGCGGAAAATTCAGAAACATACCAGAATCCTTAACCGGATATGAATGTTTCACGTAGTTTTGAATGCTCGTCTTACCTTGCCAGCTTACCCATTTTCAACATTCAACATGGTAGGTGTGCGGGAACATATCTACCGGCTGCACTTTGGTAACTTTATACTTTTCTGTGACCCGCCTAGCCGCCTGGAGCGGCTTGGCGGATAAATCAACAGGAATGTTGTTCTATATCCGTTCCAGCAAAACAATGTTTTCGACATGGTAGGTATGGGGAAACATATCTATCGGCTGCACTTTAGTTACTTTATACTTTTCATCCAGCAGGTTAATATCCCGGGACTGTGTCGCAGGGTTGCAGCTTACATAGACTAGTTTTTGGGGCTTTACCTGAATAATCGTTTCTACCACATCTTTATGCATTCCTGCCCTTGGCGGATCGGTAATGATAACATCCGGACTGCCATGTGTAGCGATAAATTCAGGAGTTAGAATATCTTTCATATCCCCGGCAAAAAATGCTGTATTGTTTATCTGATTTATTTCGGAATTGATTTTTGCATCTTCAATGGCTTCAGGAACATATTCTATGCCAATAACTTTCTTCGCTTTGGAAGCTATAAAATTGGCAATGGTTCCGGTGCCGGTGTACAGGTCGTAAACGGTTTCGTTTCCTGTTAAACCGGCAAAGTCACGTGTTTTTGCATACAGGTTGTAAGCCTGCTCCGAGTTGGTCTGGTAAAACGATTTAGGGCCGATTTTAAATTGCAGGTTTTCCATTTTTTCCATGATATGATCATTCCCGCTAAACAATAAAACTTTCTGGTCGGTAATCGAATCGTTGGATTTAGAGTTTACGATATACATCAGTGATGTGATCTGCGGAAATTTATCGGCAATGTATTGTAAAAGACTGTTTATTTTTTCCGGGTCATCATAATAGAAAACAGGAATTACCATTACATCTCCTGTGGTGGATGTTCTTATGATGAGGTTTCTTAGAAATCCTTCCTGCTTGCGCAGATCGAAAAAAGACAGGTTGTTTTTTTCTGCATATTCTTTAAATGCAAGCCTTATCTCGTTCGATGGTTCTTCCTGTAAATAGCAGTGTTTGATATCTACAATTTTATCCCAAAGTCTGGGGATATGAAATCCCAGGGCATTATTATTCTCTATTTTTTCATCGGTATCGATCTCATCCCGGGTAAGCCAACGGTTATTCGAGAAGGTAAATTCCAGCTTGTTCCGGTAATACCTGGTTTTTTCCGAGCCTAAAATATAATCTACCTGAGGAAGATCTACTTTAGCGATTCGTTCCAGATTGTCGATCACCTGCTGGTGCTTAAATTTTAATTGCTCGCTGTAGGGTAACATCTGCCACTTGCAACCGCCGCATATACCAAAATGTTCGCAAAAAGGTTCGGTGCGTATATCCGAATATTTATGAAATTTTACCGGATTGGCTTCCATAAAACTTTTCCGTGATTTGGTGGGTTGGATATCCACAATATCTCCCGGAACGGTTTGTTTTACAAAAACTACTTTATTTTCAATACGGGCAATCGATTTTCCTTCGGCTGCAAAGTCTGTAATTTCTACATTTTCAATCACTGGTAATCTTTTCTTTCTTCGTCCCACAGTATTACTCCTTTTATTTTTTGCAAAGATATAATTTTTAATCCGTGAAATGGAAGATTTGTAAAATAGTGAATTAGTAAATTCCTAAAATGATGAAACAGGAAATTTGTTGATCGGGAAAAAGTTCTTGAAATCTTGAATAATACATCCTTAAACTTGTATTTTGTATCCTCCTGCCGCCTGCCACCTGCCTCTTACCACTGCTTCCTGCCGCTATTGACTGCCCCTTTCAGTTATTTCCCGCAGAGAAACGCAGAGTCTGACGCAGAGTCGCGCAGTGATATTTTTTTTAGCCAAACCCAGCGAGAATTATTTTTGGGTAATGGTCTTTGCCACCTGTCTCCTGCCTCCTGCCTCCTGCCTCCTGCAGCTGTCAACTGCCGCTTATTATTATCTCTCGCAAAGTCGCAAAGCCGCTAAGGGAGGTAGTATTAATCCAAAAAAATCTGTGTATTTCCGCTGTATCTGTGTATTTAATTTATTAAATCTGTGTTCCATTACGTCAAATGTCTAATTTCAAATTCCAAACCTCAACTTCTAACAGATTATTTTATCTTTGCGGAAATTAAAAAATGAATATGATTTCTGTTGATCAACTTACGGTAGAATTTGGCGGTTTTAAATTGTTCGATCAGGTTTCTTTCCTTATTAATCCGAAGGACAGGGTTGGATTAGTAGGTAAAAACGGAGCCGGAAAATCTACGTTACTCAAAGTATTTATGGGAATCCAGCAACCGACCAAAGGAATAGTAAGTGTTCCCGGGGATATCCGGTTGGGTTATCTGCCCCAGAATATGATTTGCAGAGATGAACGAACTGTTTTTGAAGAAGCCCGCGAAGCATTCTCCGAAGTACTTAAGCTCGACAGTAAAATAAAGAAAATAAATCAACAGCTTGCTGACAGGACCGACTACGAGTCAAAAGAATATTTAGACTTAATACATGATTTAACCGAAGCTACCGAACGGTATCAACTGTTGGGAGGTGATTCTATTGAGGCTTCCATTGAGCAAACTTTAACGGGATTGGGTTTTAAACGAAGCGATTTTGGGCGCCCTACATCTGAATTTAGCGGGGGATGGCGAATGCGAATTGAGCTGGCAAAAATTCTGCTCAAAAAACCGGATGTTTTGTTGCTCGATGAGCCCACCAATCACTTGGACATCGAAGCCATTCAGTGGTTCGAAGATTTTCTGAAAGATTATCCGGGAGCCGTATTATTAATTTCTCACGACAGGGCATTTCTGGATAACATCACCAATCGTACCATAGAAATTTCTTTGGGTAAAATTTACGATTACAATGTTTCCTATTCGAAATTCGAAACCCTAAGAAAAGAACAGCGCGAACAGCAGCTGGCCACTTACCGTAACCAGCAAAAGATGATCGAAGAAACCGAAGCGTTTATCGAACGGTTTCGTTATAAAGCAACAAAAGCAGTACAGGTTCAATCGCGTATTAAGCAGCTGGAGAAGCTCGACCGGATTGAGATTGATGAGATTGATGTTTCCAAATTAAATATAAAATTTCCTGAAGCACCACGCTCAGGCGATTTGGTAATTAATGCCCGTAACCTGAGCAAGAGCTATGGTGATTTACAGGTTTTAAACGACCTTGAGTTTACCATTCAGCGAGGCGAACGGATTGCTTTTGTTGGCAGAAATGGTGAAGGGAAAACCACCCTGTCGAGAATGATTGTGGATGAGCTCGATTATTCCGGAGATCTTAGAATCGGGCATAACGTGTCGATGGGTTACTTTGCACAAAACCAGGATGAACTGCTCGATGAAAATAAATCAGCCCTGCAGGTTATTGACGATGTTGCGGTGGGCGATGTGCGAACAAAAATTCGTGATATTTTAGGCGCGTTCCTTTTTAGCGGCGAAGAGGTGGATAAGAAAGTAAAAGTGCTTTCGGGTGGTGAAAGGTCAAGATTGGCCATGGCTAAATTATTACTTGAACCTTATAACCTTTTGGTTTTAGATGAGCCTACCAATCATCTGGATATGCACTCCAAAGATATTCTGAAAAATGCATTGCAGAATTTTAAAGGAACAATTATTATCGTATCGCACGACAGGGAGTTTTTGGATGGATTGGTTGATAAAGTATTTGAGTTTAGAAATAAAAACATTAAAGAGCACCTGGGCGGAATTTATGAATTTTTGCAAAAAAGAAAGTTGGAGAATCTGCAGCAGTTAGAACAGAAAGTAAAAGAAAAAAACCTTAAAAAAGATCAATCCAATACCGTTCATAAAGAAGCTTATCTGGAACGAAAAGAACTGGATAAAAAAATAAGAAAAGCCGAAAAAGACGTACACAGTAGTGAACAAAAAATTGAAAAGCTGGAAAAAGAAATAGCCGAAATAAATATTAAGCTCTCCGATCCTGAACAAATAAATCACGATTTATCCCTGTTTTCCCGGTATGAGGAGTTAAAGAAATTACTCGAAAAAGAGATGGAGCATTGGGAAAAGTATACCGAAAAGCTGGAAAACTTGAAAGATGACAGATTTTAACTATTTTTATACCTATGTTCAGCGATAAACTTTAGCTCATGACCGAAGGGAATAATCGCTCAACCTGGGTTACTATCTGTTACAAAAAAATATGTTTAAATACGGAAGATATCTTATTTTTTTTACGATGATGATTTTGGCTGCTTGTTCAGGCAGCAGAAAAACAAGTGTTCCCCGAAATCTTAGAATGATTTACCATCCGGGCAGCTCATCGTTGCATCCTGAGTTAAAAGTGTACAATACTTCCGACACCTCCTCAATGCTTCTGGTAAAAATATTTACCCGCGAGCTTTTATATAATCTGGCCAATGCAGAAAATCAATTGTCATCCCAGGCAGAGGTGTTTTATTCTTTATATGATTTTAATGAAGATAAAGAAAAAGAGCTTGTTGATAGTGCAACTACAGCATTTAAGCTTGATAAAAATCCGGCAATACACTATCATTTATTAAAAATTGAAGTGCCCGCCAAAGCCGGTAAAAAATATATGCTCGAAGTTATTACTACAGACCTTAACCGGCATACGAATCAATATTCATTTTTGAAGATTGATCGTAAAAATGAGCCTGCTATTCAGGATTTTTTAGTTTATAATAAGCAGAATAATAAGCTTGTTACCGAACCCTTTATCAACGAATCCATTCCCTTAAAAATTAATCATTACCAACATGATTTTGATTCATTATATGTGTACTATTTTCCTTCTGCTAAAGATGTCCCGCCTCTGCCCGAAGTGAAAGATACCATACTTAATTACTATTCCGGGTACGATACTACCTGGGTTTGTTATCTTGATTCCATCACATATTCTAATTTTTCCCGCAAAGGAATGTATTATTTTACCTCACAAACCAAACCTGAAGGTGGATTCGCATTATTTAACTTCGGTAAAAATTTCCCGGTTATCCGCACACCTGATGAATTATTAGCTCCGTTGGCTTATTTGCATACCATTGATTCTGTTGCTAAAACAGACACAACGGGTAAATATACCAAGCTGTATGTTGATAATTTTTGGCTGAAACGGGCAAAAAATATGGAGCGGTCAAGGGAGTTGATTAAGCTTTTTTATAACCGGGTGTTTTTTGCTAATTTTTACTTTACCTCGCATGTAGAAGGCTGGCGAACCGGCAGGGGGATGATTTACATCATTTATGGTTTGCCCGATCATATTTATAAAACAGGAGAAGAGGAGCGATGGATTTATCATCACGACCCGATGGGGCCGGGAATCACTTTTTATTTTTCATATCAGCAAAATCCCTATAGCTTAATTCATTTTATCCTCGAACGGGAAAAAATAAAATATTCCGATTGGGATACCTTTATTGAACTTTGGAATAGTGGTGAAATTTTTTATAATTCAGACGAAGTTTATAGAACACGATAATAAAAACTAAAAGATTAATATACGTGAAACAAGACAAAGACTTTATTTTTGGCATACGCCCGGTAATCGAAGCGATTAATTCCGGGAAAAACATCGATAAATTGATGATCCGTAAAGGATTAAGAGGAGAGTTATATTATGAACTGATGACCCTGGTAAAACAATTTGAAATACCTGTTCAGATTGTTCCTAACGAGCGGATTAACAGGGTTACCCCCAAAAACCATCAGGGTGTTCTGGCTTTTATATCGCCCATCGAATTTCAAAATATCGAGCAGATTCTACCCTCGCTTTACGAAAAGGGAAAAGTACCACTCATTGTTATTTTGGATAAAGTTACGGATGTACGTAATTTTGGAGCTATTTCGCGGACCGCAGAATGTGGTGGGGTTGATGCGGTGATAATACCCGATAAAGGTTCGGCAAGGATTTCGGCTGATGCTGTAAAAACTTCTGCCGGAGCATTACATAAAGTTCCGGTTTGTCGTGTGAAAAGCCTTACCAAAACAATACATTTTTTGAAGGATAGCGGAGTGCAAATTATTGCAGCTACCGAAAAAGCGTCCGATTATTACTACCAGGTTGAATTTACTTTGCCAACAGCTATATTAATGGGTGCCGAAGATCGGGGAGTAGCCATTGAATATTTGAAAATTTGCGATAAAATGGTAAAAATACCTGTTTTGGGTGAGATTGAATCGCTTAATGTTTCTGTTGCTGCCTCCATTATGATTTACGAAGCGGTAAAACAGCGTTTATCTTAGATTGTTGTCGGTAAGTGGGAGGGTAAACAGAAAGGCAGAGCATTTGTTGATTTCACTGTCAACACAGATTTTTTTCTCGTTTTTCCCGATAAACTTTTTTCTTTCTTTAAAAAAGTAAATGTTTCTTTTCATTATTACGCCATTTGGCCTGGTAATCATATTTTACAAAAAATACTTTTAAGTCTGCCTGATAATCATAATCGGTAAAATAAATGGTTTTATCAGCCTGGTATGAACGATCAGTAAAATACCACAATCCCCGATTATCTTTTGCCTGGTAGTCATAGTTAACTTTATAAACTAATAAATCGGCCTGATATTCATATTTCGTTTCATAAACGTTAATATCCGCCTGATAATCGTAATCGGCAATAAAAATTTTCTGAGCTAAAGCTTGAGGTGGCCAAAAGGCAAAGCATACCATCGCGATTAAAATGATTTTCTTCATAACCGGATTTATTTCTTGTCGGTTTGTGTAAAGGTATCTCCCAAAAGTCTTAAATCATCTCCCGAAGGATTTTGGTAAATCCGTAACTCAAATTCAGGTACTACGGCTAAAATATGATCAAAAATATCGGCCTGAACTTTTTCATAATCGCCCCAGGCTTGAAGCTTACTAAAACAGTAAATTTGAATAGGCAATCCTTTTTCTGTAGGTTGAAGATGACGTACCAATGTGATATAAGGAGGTTTGTTCGGGTGAATCATGGGATGCTTATCCAGATATATTTCGACATACTTTCTGAAAACACCCACATTGGTTAAACTCCTGCGGCTAACCCGGTCGTTTTCTATCCCTAATTTTTTGTTGTGCTTTTCTATTTCTTCCTGTATTTCAATAATATAATCCTGGATAAGTTTCATGTCTTTGAATTTCTCCAGCATTTCATAGGTGCAAAATTTCACACTTTTTATATCGATATAAACCGAACGGGCAATTCTACGTCCTTTGGATTCTTCCATTCCCCTCCAGTTTTGGAATGATTCTGAAATCAGTGCATAAGTAGGTATTGTTGATATGGTTTTATCCCAGTTTTGTACTTTAACAGTATGTAAAGTAATTTCCAGTACAGGGCCATCGGCATTTCTGCTTGGCATAGATATCCAGTCGCCCGGTTTAACCATATTGTTGGCCGAGAGCTGGATACTGGAAACAAACCCCAGAATAGTATCTTTAAATACCAGGATAAGAATGGCTGCTACAGCTCCTAATCCGGCAATAAGTGCTGCCGGGGATTTGCCCAAAATTACGGATAAGATAAAAATTATTCCTATAAAGTAAATGATTATTTTAACGGTTTGAATATATCCTTTAATAGGTCGTTCGTTCGAAACCGGCAGGGTTAAATATAGATTATGAACCCCGGTAAGAAACGCATCGAAAACCAGCATGCCTACAAATATCATATAAATATTAGATGCTGATTTAATTATTGATGAGGTTTCGGGGAAATCATTCAGCCCTAATGCTGCAAAATAGTATATTACTATGGCCGGAGCCAGGTGTGCTATTCGGTTAAGCACTTTACGGTTAAAGATGATATTATCCCACTTATTACGGGTATTTCTTACAATTTTGTTAATCGCATTGATTAATATTTTTTTTGCAACAAAATAGGCTAACCATGATAAAAACAGTACGATTAGTACAATAAGGATAATTTTTATTGCCGATGCATAGCTTTCGGGTAATCCCAGGCTTAATAGCAACTCTTTTAATTTTAAACCAAAAGTTGAATTCATGATCTAATTTTTTAACCGGATATTTCATTAATTTAGCAAATAAAATTAAGGTTAATATTTATACAAACAAAAATTAAACCCCATGAAAAGCTATTCTATTAAATGTTTAAAATTTTCTGTCTCCTTGTTGTTAGTTAGTATTGCATTTCAGGGATATGGACAGATTGATTTTAATCAATATTTTACGGATGAAACCATGCGAGTTGATTTTATTTTCGCCGGAGATGCAGAAAGTGAGTATATTTATCTCGATGATATAAAAAAAGAACCCTTTTGGGGAGGAACAAAAACTCAATTGATTAGTCCGCTTGATTATGGAGAATATACATTGGAGGTTTTTGACCTTACATCCAATAAATTGATATATAAATCAGGCTTTTGTACGTTGTTCGAAGAGTGGCAGACAACAAACGAAGCCCAAAAAATTGATAAGGGGTTTCAACAGACCATTACTTTTCCTTATCCAAAACAAGCAATACAGTTAAAATTATACAGCAGGAGCTGGGAAGGTGATTTCAATGAAATTTTGAGTCTTGATATTAATCCGGATAATTATTTTATCAATCCCGAACGTCAGCATTTTCCTTTCGAAAAAATCGTAGATCATGGTACTCCGGATTCAAAAGTTGATATCGCTTTTTTAGCCGAAGGATACACCCAAGAGGAAATGGATAAATTCAAAAAGGATGTACAGCGTTTTGTGAGTTACCTGTTTAGTCAGCCTCCTTATGATAAGGAAGCAGAAAATTTCAATATCTGGATTGTAAAGTCTGCATCTGAAGAGTCGGGTACCGATATCCCCGGAAAAGAGATCTATAAAAAGACAATAATGAACAGTAACTTCTATACATTTGATAGTGAAAGGTATCTGACCACCGATAATTTTTTTAAAGTTCGTGATATCGCGTCGGTTGTTCCTTACGATGATATTTGTATTGTGGTAAACTCCGAAAAATACGGTGGCGGAGGGATTTTTAATCATTACGCCATTTTTACCGCTGATCATCCTTCGGCTGAAAAAGTTTTTATTCATGAGTTTGGCCATTCTTTTGCCGGATTAGGAGATGAATATTATACTTCATCCACCTCTTACAACGATTTCTTTAATTTGGAAATTGAACCCTGGCAACCTAACCTAACCACATTAAAAGCCTTTGATAAAAAATGGAATCATTTAATAGATGAGGATACACCTATCCCTACTCCACGAAAAAGAGAATTTAATCAAACAGTCGGTGTTTTTGAAGGAGGAGGATATGTTAGTAAAGGAATGTTCAGTCCTGTTATGGATTGCCGGATGAAGAGTAATGCTGCCAAAGGTTTTTGCCCTGTTTGCCAGGAAGCAATAACGAAAATGATAAGGACTAAATCAGAATAAAATAAAAAAACATCCGATGTAATTTTGCATCGGATGTTTTTTGATAAAAAGTCTTCTGTTTTTCTATTCTTTACGCAGATGCTTTCGGGCAATAATGTAGTAAACAATTAGTGCCGCACCACCAAATAAGAAAATCATCGATAGGTAAGCCACTCCTTCGTTTACTGTTGTTGCTTTGTATAAAAATTCCCCCATTAAAAAACCAATGGCAATGCCAATGGAAAAAATTCCATATTTTAAACTGGGTGAAACATCTGCATCTTTATTGAATATTGAGGCTGTCACACCTTTTTCAATAAGGGCTAATCGCTCTTTGCGCCTGATAAATAAATGAAAAATTCCGTATATAAGCGCAAAAAATGCAATGGGTACTAAATTTTCTAAACTGTTCATAACCTTTTGTTTTAGTTTTACGTTGTTTGGTTATTTTGACGCTGATATTTTTAATGGGGTTACAGGTTTAAATAATATTTTTAAAATTTCCGAGATATTTTTTTAATAATAGATTACTGTCTATTCCTCTTTGGTAAGCTCAAATATTCCACCGCCCTGTTTTAGAATCAATTTATTTTCATGGGGAAAAAATTCAACTTTTAACGAGGCCTGATCGAATTTAAATTTGTGTTCATCATAAGCTTCCAATGGAAATGAAGGTTGTCCGGTCCCCTGTCCCAGTAAGATATTATCTTTTTTTGTGATGGTTAATTTTAGCGGGAAGTCAGGGCTTGAATAAATACCTAAATATTTATCCAACTCTTCCGATGTTAGTTTTAAGGCCTCTTTAAATTCCGGCAGTTCATAATCTCTTCCAAAATAAATACTTAGCACTCCTATAAGAATATCATTCATGGGCATTACAACACCATTTGATAAGTATGCGACCGAAACATTTTCATCGGGGAAATAAAATGCATTAGACTGAAAGCCATCTATTCCTCCGGTATGACCAAAAGCTTTTCTTTCATAAAAAGGAACCTGAAAAAGTCCCATTCCCATTCCATCCTGGATATCCATCATTTTATTCAATGATTCTTTGTTTACAATCTTGTAGTTAAAAAGACAATTTAGAAAGATATTTAAATCTTTAGAAGTAGAAACAATTCCCCCGGCACCCATGGGGACACTCATATCTGTTTCTGTAGATAACTCCCACTCATTTAGCTTGTTATAAGACAAGGCTTCATTGTTTTCTGTTTTGATTGCTGAACCAAAATAGGTGTGCTTTAATGCACAGGGTTGAGTTATAAAGTCTTTAAGAATTTCTGAAAAATCTTTACCGGTCAAATCTTCGGCAATAAAAGAAAGCAAAACAAAATTAGCGTTTGAGTATTCTGTTTTCTCATCGGGGTCAAAAACATTTCCATTCGCTGCTATTTTTTTCAATAATTCATCTCTTGTTATGGATTGCTCCATCCACGATACATAATCAGTGGCATTGGTAAAATTATATATCCCGCTTCGGTGCTTTAAAAGGTGTTCAATGGTTATCTTTTCAGCATTTGTTATTTGCGGGAAAAATTTTGCCAGTTTGGTATCCAGTGAAAGTTTATCTTGTTCTACCAGTTTTATTATAATAGTTGCCGTAAATGTTTTGGAAATGGAGCCAATCCTGAATTTTGTATTTTTATTTATGGATATTTGTTTTTTAATATTTAAATATCCAACCGTATTTTGATATACTTCTTTCCCATTTTTAACTATTGAAATGCTGCCCATTCCTTTGTCATTATTTTCGATGATAGAGAACAGACTATCCATCTTAGTTTCTTCAACGTTTTGTGCCAGTGTGGTTATACTAATAAATATGGCCAGCGCTAATGTTTTTATCTTCATCTATTTATTTTTTTTATAATTATACATTTGATTCTTTTTTATGACGTTGTTTTTGGCAATTAAGTTACTGATTTTTTTTGTTTTTTTATCCTTTGTACCTGCAATGGGAGTTATTTTTTTTAATAACTTGTAACCTAATTTAAGGTTAGGGCGTCATAAAAATAAATGGTTAGGTTTTGAAGCAGGAAAAGCATTATATACAAAGAGTACTTAGAGGAGATGTTCATGCATTTAGTTATCTGGTAGATATGCATAAAAGTATGGTTTATACCCTTGCTTTACGCATGTTAAAAAATCCTGAAAATGCCGAAGAACTGGCACAGGATGTTTTTGTTAAAGCTTTTCAGTCGATGGAAAAATTTAAATTTGAATCAAAATTTTCCACCTGGTTATATCGAATAACTTATAATGCGGCAATTTCAATATTAAGAAAAAAACATGTGGAAATGGCAGATATTGATGATGTTCAGCTTCCTGAAAACAACGTGGTTGATACCTTTAATGCCATTACCGAATTAAAAAATTATGAGCAACGAACCTATGTAAAGCAGGCTTTGGAACAATTAAAAGATGAAGATGCATTGATCATCACGCTTTTTTACCTGGACGAAAATTCTGTGGAAGAAATAAGTGTAATAACCGGCTTTACGGTAGCTAATGTAAAAGTTAAATTGCACCGTGCAAGGAAACGATTTTATGATGCGTTAAAACTTATCCTGAAAGATGAAGTAAAGATGATATTATGAGCAAGAAAGAACTAAATATTGATAAATCTACCCGCCAGTTAATACAGAAAAGCGGAAAAGAAGAGCCATCTGCCGATTTCACCAAAAATGTTATGGCTCAGATTATAAAAGATCCGGAAGTGCAATTCAATTTTTCCTTTACAAAAGACGAAAAGGAGAGTAAAATCTGGTTGCTTTTATCTGTTGGTGCAATTTTTGTGGGATATATCTTCTTCTTTTTATTTAGAAATGATTTTAATCTTGCGAAAAGTTTTGAGCATTCATTATCTGCAAAATATTTAAAAATATTGGTCGACTTTATTGAACAAATATATTATGAGTTGAGTTTGTCTCCTTATGTTTTAATTGGATTGGCAGGAGTAATTGTCCTGATTCTGATAGATAAATCTGTTGTTAAGTTTCTTCACTCACTGTAAAAAAATAATATCTTCTGATGAGCGTTACAGGGAGAGTAATTCTTGTAACGTTTTTTATCTGAAATATCTTGCAGTAGTTTTTATGGTTGGAGAATATCTGATTGTAATTTTCTGCAACAAAATTTTGCGGGCTAAATTTTACCTAAGAACGTAAAGAGTTATTCCCTTTTTATATTAAATCATAATTAAATTTTTTAGATTTGAGGAAAATAAGAACTTTTAGACTTTGGAACCCTTAACTACAAAAATAATAATAGATGGAATACGTAAGCAGGACAAAACAATTCTAAAAGCTATTTATTACACTTATTTTCCTTCCGTAAAAAAACTAATAGAAGATAACATGGGCAGTGAACAGGATGCCAAAGATGTTTTTCAGGAAGCATTAATTGTTATTTATCGAAAAATAAAAGGAGGGAACCTTAAAATTCATACTACGTTTAAAGGATATATACATGTTGTTTGTCGTTTTATTTGGTTGAAAGAATTATCGATGAATAAAGAAAACATAAATAACCTGTCGATTTTTTTAGAATACGAGGATATACCGGAGATACATATTGATGAATATAAAAAACATAAACAATACGAGTTATATCAAAAACATTTTAACCGGTTGGGAAAAGAATGTCAAAAGACCTTAAAGTTATTTTTAAAGGAAAAGCCGTTAATAGATATTGCTAAAAAGCTTGGTACTTCCTATGAATATATAAGATTAAAAAAGAAAAGATGCATGGAACGACTAATTCGATATATTAAAGATGATCCTGATTACAAAAAGTGGAGATAGGTCTGTATTATGAATGATTTGATAAGTAAATATCTGGATGGTGAAATGACCGTTCGTGAGCAACTAAGATTTGAAGAGCTGTTACGAACCGATTCTGCCTTACGACAAGAGTTTATGTTGCAGAAGCGTGTTGAAGATGCTTTGGCTGAAGATGATGTAATGAGTTTAAGAAATAACCTGGAACAAATAATGAAACCCGGTTTTTCAAAGCGAAAATTACGCCCTGTTATCTATTCTGCATTTGTTGCCGTTATTGTATTATTTATAGTGGTGGGAGTGAAATTTCTAATCCCCCATCAAGAGCCGAATGGAGAACAATTATTTGACAGTTATTATGAGAAGTATCCTTCCAGTCTGAATGTTCGTTCCGGTGCAGAGGCTTCTTCTAAAGAATCCTTAACCCACAAAGCTTTTGATTGTTATGAACAACAGCAATTGAGTAAGGCTAAAAAATATTTTACCGAACTTTTGAGGGATGATAAATCTAATCATAGGGCTATGTTCTACCTGGCTATCACTAATATTGAGCTTGGAGATTTTATTCATGCAGAAAAATATCTTCAACGTTTAGTTAATCATTCAAATCATATTTTTTGGGAGCAATCAAACTGGTACCTCGCATTGCTATATTTAAAACAGCAGAAATATGATAAAGCAAAATTAAGCCTTCGAACCATTGTCGACGAGAGATTAAGTTATACATCAAAAGCAGAAGAGCTGTTAAAGCAAATTGACTAATGTTTTTTCCTCCGGCGACTAAACAGTAGTATCAACAGAATGCTTATTGTTAAAACAATTCCTGCGATAATCCAATGTGTGATAGCGTTTTTAAAAAGGGGTGTATCATCACCAATAACAACATATCCTGCCCAAAAGTATGGGTGTGCCTTTAATGGATCCGCATGCTGAATAAAATCAAGCTTAGCCTGGCGTAGTGCTTTTGCTTTATTTTGTCCGGTTTTTAGGTTTTGATAAAAGCGGGTCATTAAATCTACTCCCGATTTATCTTCAACCGACCAAAGGGTCATGATAATAGATGGACACCCGGCATAAATAAATCCCCGGGCAAGACTAATGACTCCTTCTCCACGATGAAGTCTCCCAATTCCGCTGTTGCAGGAACTCAATACCGACATCCGGCAGTTTAGTTTCATGCTATAAATTTCGTATGTGTTTAATAATCCATCTTCCAATGTATCATTTTTTTGTGTAAAAGCCATTTTCGAGTACATCGGGTTTCCATCATCAATGATGGTGTGCATGGCTAAATGAAGAATATCATATTCCGGAGCTACCGCTTTAAATATTTCCTCACTGGCATTAAATCCAAGATAAGAGTCTCCGCCAAGTATTTGAACTACATTTTCGGCTTCTTCTTTGACTCCTTTTAAAGGAAAAAGTTTTTCACGGTATTGCTGACGTACACTGAATGTGTCTTTGGTTATGTTGTCCAAATTATCGTAGGTTGGAGCAAAAGCACTTAAAACTTTCTGTGCTGTTTTAGGCCTTTGTTTGGCTTCAAATAGCAAAGTGGCAGAGTAGGAGTAGCTTAATTGATGCTTTTTGATTAAATAGGGCTGCTGACTATAGTTTATCCGGGTAGTGGGGTTTATCTGTTCAATTAATATATCAAAAGGAAGGTAGGCCAGTTTATTATCCGGAACAATAATCAGCTTTTTATTGCTTAGCTCTTTCTTAAAAGGCTGAATTAATTTCTGATACAGGAAATATGAGCTTTCCTGAAACCGGTAAAAATCATTCAGTGTATGCGTGGAAAAATTATTATCAGACAGTGCGGCAAGTAAAAAGTCAAGGTTGTTTTTAAATTCATCATCTAATTCAGACTCGTGTATTTTAATTTCTTTTTTGGTAACCATAAAGCTATATAGCTTATCATCGGCGAAACTAAACTCCAGGAACACCTCGTTGGCAGCTAATTTTTTTCTTACCATTTCTAAACTTACAATGTCCTGATTGTATTTTAAATTATGATATTCCGGATACTGATGTTCCAACAAGACAATTAAATCGGCATAATTTTGTTTTAGCTCAAAGAGATTTTTATTCCAGTAAGCTAATTTCTTAAGGTCCGGATTCTCCAGTTTGTTTTCCTCATAAATCAGTTCTTCGTAGTTAAAAATCTCTTTTTCCAGTTGATTTTCTTTCTGTTTAAGCGAATCGGGGATATTACCCACGTTTAAAGCCTGATTTCCTTTAATCGCCTCGAGTAAGACAGCCGATTTGCCCGATTCAATAAATCGAAAAGCATATTGTAGAAAATCGCTTTTTTTTTCCATTTGGTATGCATGGTAACTTGCTTCTATTGCTTTTGAAATGATCTCTTCGGTATTTTGTACCAGTTGTAGTTTGCTGGGTTCATTTAAATACCCTGTTCGGATGATATTTGATGTTTCAAGAGCCAGTTCAAATGTATGCATACTATGATAAAACAGGTCAGGGCCTTTCTTCTGCTTTGCCAGCTCAGAAAGGGCTATTGCTTTGTTTTTTAAGATATCCAGCAAATGCGTTTTGGATAGAATATTTTTAAGGGCAGGGTTTGCCGAATAAACCGTATCGTTAAAGGGTTCGGCAATGGATACTAATGCTTTTTGATAATAATGAAGTGCCTTGTTTAAGTCATTGTTTTGATGATAAAAATAACCGATATGATTGTAGCTCTCAGCTGTTTGCGGATTTTTTTCTCCGAAATTAATTTGGTTTATCGTTAAGGACCTGTAGAAATAATCTAACGCCTCTTTATTTCGGTTTTGTTTGGATAAAAACAGCGCATAATTGCCATAATGCAGGGCAAGCCATAAGTTGGTATCGCTAAAATGGGCCCGGATGGTTTGAATGGCTTTTAGATAGTACTGCTCGGCTTTTTTTGTCTCTCCCAGATTTTCGTAACAATACCCCAGGTTAGCGTAGGTTGATTCTGAAGTAAGTTTGTATTCCTTTAACTGTAAGCTTGTTAAGTAGTAAGTTATAGCTTTTTCAAATTCTTTATCGGTTCTTAATATATTGCCCAGGTTATTATAGGCAGAAGCAAGTTGTTGCTTATATTTTTGAGGGTCTTCTTTGAAAATTGAAGCTGCTCTTAAGTGAAAATTCTGTGCTTTGGTATAGTCCTGTTGAATAAAATAGATATTGGCCTTATTTCCGTATATATAGGCTAATAATCCTATTTTATTTTGATTGTGGTAAATTCTTTCGGCCTGGTTGTAATAGGTAAGAGCAGAATCATATTTGCCCGATAATTTGTAAATAATACCCATGCTTTGGTAAGCATGGGCTAACTGAATGTCGTCGGTATTTACTTTTTCTAACATTGCAATGGCTTGCCGGGTATGCCATAAAGCACTGTCTAAAATCCCCTGTCGCCCGTAAACCACCCCCTTTGAATAATGAGACTTGCCTTTTTGTTCCCATTGGGTGTTTTCGTTGACAATAGCAGATACCGGCTGACAGCAATCAAAAAGCCACAAGAAAGAAAGAAGAATAAAAACGATTTTTTTCATCATACCTTTAAAATTCTATTCCTATATACTTATTTTTTGTTAAAAAGTTTGATTTTTTTTGATTTATAACCTTCAGATTTTTAGCAAGATAAAAAATAAAATTAAAAAAAATGAAAAATAATTGAAAAATGATGATAACATTTTGTCGTTTTTCGGAACATATATATGAGAGGACTTTAATAATAATAATTAAATATTTTTTAAACTTAAATGAATCAAATTATGAAAACATTAAAAAATTTATTCCGCAACGAGGACAACGAGAAATCAATGAACAATTTTTCGAATGCATTAGATTTTAGTGCGCTGTTAATGATTAAAGGAGGGGGAGTACCTGATGATGATTATTGGCCTCCTATTGAAGAAGATGAGGAAGATGATAAAACAGATACCAAAGTCGAAGATAAAGATGCTACGACTAGTAGTACTGGAAATTAATCTTTGGACTCGTCTAATCATTAATTATTGAGCTGGTTCTGTTATTTTTTATAACGTTATAGCCATAAGCAACCAAAAAAGGACATTTTCTGAGAAG
>Ga0102925_1000243_pt1 | contig 29070 bp, 32 predicted proteins | sample SalPonR1_A_D1_MG_FD_78216 | JGI IMG/M metagenome (GOLD analysis project Ga0102925, IMG submission 78216) | Salt pond soil microbial communities from South San Francisco under conditions of wetland restoration - Salt Pond MetaG R1_A_D1_MG | ecosystem: Environmental > Aquatic > Marine > Intertidal...
ACGAGGCATTTCACCGTGTCCTTGCAGTGCAGCAACGCGGCATCGGTGTTCGACTTGAGCGGCGTCGCCCGCCCGCCGCGCGGCGCGTAGTCCGACGTGATGACCAGCTTCGCCTCGGCGCCGTTGATCCGGGCCGAGAGCGCATCCGGCGAGAAGCCCGCGAAGACGATGGAATGGATCGCGCCGATCCGCGCGCAGGCGAGCATCGCGTACGCGGCTTCGGGGATCATCGGCAGGTAGAGGACGACCCGGTCGCCCTTGCGGACGCCGAGATCCTCGAGGATGTTCGCCATCTTGCAGACTTCGGCGTGCAGTTCCCTGTAGGAGATGTGCTTGGCGTCGTCCTTCGGATCGTCGGGCTCCCAGATGATCGCCGTCTGATCGCCGCGCGTGGCGAGGTGGCGGTCGACGCAGTTGGCGGCGACGTTGAGCGTGCCGTCATCGAACCACTTGATCGAGATGTTTCCGGGGGCGAAGGAGACGTCCTTTACCCGGGTGTAGGGCTTGATCCAGTCGATCCGCTTGCCTTCGGCGCTCCAGAAACCGTCCGGGTCGTCGATCGACGCCTTGTACTTCTCCCGATAGCCCGCCCAGTCGATATGCGCCGATGCCGCGAACGACTCGCTCGGCGGATAGACGTTCACACCACTGGCGTCCGATTTGACCTGAGCTGTCATGATCTGTCCTCCCTTCTCGCGGCCGGTGTCCCATGCGCGTCCGGCCGCTTCGAATTCCTCTCACGCGCATTTTACATGTTTTGCAAAGGAGCGGGTAAGTCCCTTTTCAGTCGAGATTTCCTCGTAAAAAAACTGACTGCCGCATCGGAAATCCTGAAAATTTCTTGTTTGAACCAGCGATTTCAACGGTAAAAAGGATGCCTGTTGCCCTGCCTCCCTCGTCCGGCCAGTCGACCGGGGCGGATGATAGCGCAAGCATGTGGGGGAGAGGAGGTGTGACATAGTGGCACGATCGCGGCTGATGCGCCCTCCGACGCGGGCGGCAGTGACGCCGCGTCAGGCCGATGCGAATCCGTGGATCAGTTGCCTGAGGCCCAAGGCCGCGCCCGCGAAGATCCCGCCGAGCGTGAGCGGTGCGCCGTAGGCGAGCAGCGACATCGCCGAGACGCCCTGTCCGATGGTGCAGCCCACCGCCACCACCGCGCCGACGCCCATCAGCGCGGCCCCGAGTATCTGGCGGCGAAGCTCGCGGGGATCCTCGCAGGCTTCCCAGCGGAAGAGCCCGCGGATCAGGCTCCCGAGGAACGCTCCGAGCCAGACACCGGCGACGCTTCCCACCGCGAAGCTTACCGTGCTGCCCGACGCCGTCATCCAGAACAGGATCGATTCGCCGAGCGGGGCCGCGAAAGTGAACGACGAAACCGGCACCGCCTCGAAGCTTGCGGTCGCGACCCATTGCGTGCCGCCCCAGGCGAAGGCGACGGCGAGGCCCACGGCCAGACCCGAGAAGACCATGGCCCGGTCCGCGAGGAACTCCCGCGACCGCAGCATCAGGGCGGCGATCAGCGCGCCCACCGCCATTCCGAAGACCGGCGCGCCGACGCCCGTCAGGCGCTCCAGGAAGTGGGCGAGACCCGCCGGGCCGTCCGTGGGGATGAGAGCGTCGGGGAAAAGCCAGATCCGCGCATAGGCGAGCGGACCCGACATCGTGACATAGGCGCTGATCCCGAGCACGATGACGATCACGAAGGATCTCAGGTCGCCCCCGCCGAGCCGGGCGAGCGCGCCGAAGCCGCAGTTGCCGGCGATCGCCATGCCGTAGCCGAAGACGAGGCCTCCGACCGCATGCGCGAGCGGGTTCCAGCCGTTGCCGAGGTAGGGCGTCTCGGGGGCGCTCAGCAGCCCCGCCTGCATCAGCGCGAAGCTTGCGAACATCGCGGTCGCGATGGCGAGCCCCCACATGCGCAGCCGGTGGTCCGAGCCCCCGTAGAGGTAGTCCTCGATCGCGCCCAGCGTGCAGAAGCGGCCGAGCCGCGCCGCGAGGCCGAGCACAACTCCCCCCGCAAGGCCGATGCAGGCCACGAGATACGCGTCGCTGAGACCGCTCCACATCGGTCTGGTCCTCCCTGGTCCGCGGCGCCGGTTCCGGCGTTCTCGGCGGACGTTCCGTCAGCGATCCCTGCAGAAGAGATCGTAGACGACCTCGAGTATTTGCCGGGGACGCTCGTCGGTCAAGCTGTAGTAGATCGTCTTGCCGTCGCGCCGCGGCGTGACGAGGCCCTCCAGGCGGAGCCGCGCGAGTTGCTGGGACACCGCCGCCTGCCGCGCGGAAAGCAACTCCTCGAGCTCGGTGACCGACTTTTCGCCGGTCACCAGATGACAAAGAATCATCAGCCGGCCCTCGTGACTGATCGCCTTGAGAAAGGTCGACGCCGTCGTCGCGTTCTCGATCAGCTTGTCGAGCTCTTCCGGCTCGATATCCTTGTGCAGGACCGGCAGGGTCAACGTTCCGTCCTCAGAAGGCGATCTGGTCGGCCACGGCGTCGATGCCGGCCTGCGCGCAGACGTCGTCGAGTTCCGGCGACGGAGCGCCGGAGACGCCGATGCCGCCCACCATTTCGCCGGTGCCGGTCTCGACCATCAGGCCGCCGCCGAGCGGGAGCGCTTCGGAAAGCTGCCGTATACCCTGGCTGATCTCGCCCGGGCGCGTTGCGAGGTCGAGTTCGGTCGTGTTGGTCCGGAAGCTGACGGCGGTCCAGGCTTTCCTTTGCGACGTCTCGTAGACGTGCAGGCCGGCGAACCGGTCGCGCAGGAACGCCTGCGGTATGCCAAAGCGGTCGACGACGGTGACGCCGACCTGGTAGCCTTCGTTGCGGCAATGGACCATCGCGGCCTCCGCCATCTCGAGCGCGACTTCGGGCTTCAGGACCTGAAAGTCCACGAAGGCCCCGTCATCCTGTGCGACCGCCGGCGTGGCGGCGAGCGCGAGTGCTGCGAATAGGCGTTTCATCCTGTCCCTCCCTGGAAGTTGGTGTTTTCTTTCAGCATCCGGTCGAGGAGCCCCCAGAAGAAGTCCTCCCCGGGGTATCCTTCCATGCGCGCGACCTCGCGATCGTCGACCATCAGAACGAAGGTCGGCGTGATCCGGAGCGGGCCATCGAAGATCAGATCGTCCGGGCGCGGGGCGTGCAGGTCGATGTGGCGCACCGGCGCGAACGCGCCTTCGGGCGTCATCGCGTACTCCGGCCCGACCTGATCGTGCCACATCGTGCAATAGACGCAGCCCTTCTGCTCGACCATGACCAGTTCAGCGGCCATGACCGATGCGCTCAGGCTCGCGGCGGCGAAAAGGCCGAGAATAACGCTTCGGATCGTATGCATCGGTATCCCGATTGACGCCGTGATTTGAAAACATGTAATTTGAATATGTGAATAGATCAAGGAAAGCCTCGTGATGTTCGACATATCGCTGGCCGGCGCGGCGCTCGCGGGGCTGTTGTCTTTCCTGTCGCCCTGCATCCTGCCGATCGTTCCCTTCTACCTCAGTTACATGGCCGGCGTCAGCATGAACCAGATCACACCTGACGGAGCGCTGACGCCGGCGGTGCGGGTGAGGGCGGTGCTGTCGGCGACGCTGTTCGCCGCCGGCGTCATCACCGTCTTCATGGCGCTGGGCGCGGCGGCATCGAGCGCGGGTCAGCTCGTCCGGGAGTACTTCGACATCCTGCGCTGGCTGGCGGCCGGGTTCATCTTCGCGATGGGTCTGCACTTTCTGGGCGTGATCCGAATCGGATTTCTCTATCGCCAGTTTCGGGCCGAGGCGGGGTCGACCTCGAATCTCAGCCTCCTCGGCGCCTACGTGATCGGCCTGGCCTTCGCCTTCGGCTGGACGCCCTGCGTCGGTCCCGTCCTCGCGGCGATCCTGTTCACGGCGGCGGGCGCCGAGACCGCGGGGCGGGGGGCGCTCCTGCTCTTCGTCTACGGGGTCGGCATGACGTTGCCGTTCATCATCGCGGCGCTGTTCGTAGGGCCGTTCATGCGCTGGATGCAGGGATTCCGGAAGCATCTGCCGAAGATCGAGAAGGCGATGGGCGGGCTCCTCGTCGCTTTCGCGCTGCTCATCGCCACGAATACCATCAACTACATCGCCAACTGGATGGTCATGTTCTGGCCCCAGATCGGCTAAGGGAGGACGTCATGTTGAAAAGGTTTGTCATCGCGCTCTCGGCGATTCTGATCGCCGCGCCGCTTGCCGCCGCGGAGCTTGGGGACGACGGACTGCACAAGCCGGACTGGTTCCGGATCACCTTCAAGGATCTTCAGGAGGATTTCGCTGACGCCGAGGCGGAGGGAAAGCGCCTTGTGCTCTTCGTGGAACAGCGCGGCTGCATCTACTGCACCGAAATGCACGAGAAGACCTTCCCCGACGAGCGCATCCAGGCGCTGCTGCGCGAGGATTACTTCCCCGTGCAGCTGAACCTTCACGGGGACACCGAGATCGTCGACACCGATGGCGATGTGCTGTCGGAGAAGGCCGCGGCGCGGAAATGGGGGGTGATGTTCACGCCCACGATCATCTTCCTGCCGCCCGAGATCGACCCGTCGAAGTCCGCCGTCGCGCAGGCCGTCTCGGTCATGCCGGGTGCGTTCGGACCCGGCACGACGCTCGATATGCTGACCTGGGTGAAGGAGGAGCGCTATCTCGATCAATTCGAGGAGGATTTTCAGCGCTATCATGCGCGGAGAATCAGGGAGCGGGCCGATGGCTCGTTCGAGTAGGAGCGCGATCCGGACGCGGCAAATTCAAAAAACCGAATTTGATGTTGCGTTCGAACTCGCCGGTGCGCTACGGTATACCCAATAAGAGGCGGTGGCCCATGGGAGGAGACATGAGAGTAATTGCTGCAGCGGTCGGGCTGACACTTGTCGCAACGGCGGCGTCGTCGGACGCGATCGCACCGGGAAACGTCGTGTATGGCGAATACGGCGAAATAGAAGCCTCGCTGTCGGGACAGGCCGGCGATCCGACCGAGGGGCGCAAGGTCTTTTCGAGCCGATCCCTCGGCAACTGCGTCGCCTGCCATTCGGTCAGCGAGATGGTCGCCGACGTGCAGTGGCACGGCAACGTGGGGCCCTCCCTCGACGGCGTGGCGGACCGCTGGACCGAGGCGGACGTTCGCGGCATCGTGGCGAACGCCAAGAACGTCTACGACGGCACCATCATGCCGGCGTTCTACAAGACCACCGGATACATCCGGCCCGGCGAGGGCTTCACGACGAAGCCCGCGCAGGAGCCGCTGGCTCCGCTTCTCTCGGCGCAGCAGATCGAGGATGTGGTCGCCTACCTGATGACCCTGAAAGAGTGACGAAAGTCCCCTTTTCGAAGAGGAGAACCAAATGGAACTGACAAGACGCGGAATCATGGCGATGGGGGCGGGCGTCGCCGCTGCCACGCTTTTGCCGGCCCTTCCGGCGCGTGCGGCGGTCGAGGATGCGATCGCTGAATTCACCGGCGGCGCGCCGGTGGGCGAGGGCGGGATAGCGCTCGACACGCCCGAGATCGCCGAGAACGGCAACACGGTCCCGGTGAGCGTGTCCGCTCCGGGCGCGGTGTCGATCATGCTGCTTGCTGCGGGCAACCCGAGCCCGGACGTCGCGACGTTCAACTTCGGGCCGCTCGCCGCCACCCAGTCGGCGTCGACCCGCATCCGTCTTGCCGGCACGCAGGACGTCGTCGCCATCGCGAAGATGTCGGACGGATCGTTCGTGCAGGCTCGCAACGAAGTCAAAGTCACCATCGGCGGCTGCGGCGGCTGAACAGGAGGATCTGGAAATGGCAGATGTGAAACCCCGCGTCCGCGTGCCGAGTACGGCCTCCGCTGGCGAGACGATCGTCATCAAGACGCTCATCAACCACACCATGGAATCGGGTCAGCGCAAGGACTCCAGCGGCAATCCGATCCCGCGTCAGATCATCAACCGGTTCACCGCCGAGTTCAACGGCGAGACGGTGGTCGACGTGGAACTCGAGCCGGCGATCTCCACGAACCCCTACTTCGAGTTCGAGGCGACGGTGCCGGAAACCGGCGAGTTCAAGTTCACCTGGTACGACGACGACGGCTCAGTCTACGAGGCCACGTCCGAGGTCGAGGTGAGCTGAGGCACTTTGCGTGCAGGGAGGAAATGCATGAGAACGACAACGCTGAAAAGCGGAGCAGCGGTCATTGCCGCAGGGGCGATCCTCGCCTCGGCGGCATGGGCCGACCCATTCATGGACGACACGCTCATCGTGAATGGCGAGATCGAGATAACCACCGTCGCGCCGGTGCCGGACCATCTTGAAGGGGCGCTGCCGGAGTTGATCTCCGGGTGGCACTACCGCACCGAAGAAACCCGCGACATGGAGCGCGACGACTTCGACAATCCGGCCATGCTCTACGTCGAGCAGGCCGAGACCGTCTGGAACACCGTCGAGGGAGATGCGGGGGAATCCTGCGCGTCCTGCCATGGCGGGCCTGAGGCTTTCGAGGGCTTCTGGGCGGCGCAGCCGAAGGTCAATCCGGCAGACGGCACGCTCTGGTCGGCCGAGATGTACATCAACGATTGCCGTGAGAACCGCATGGGCGCGGAGGCCTGGGGATGGGACTCCCAGCCGATGAAGAACATGACCGCCCTCATCGCGTCCGTCTCGCGCGGGATGCCGATGAACGTGCAGATCGATGGCGATCATGCGCCCTACTGGGAGCGCGGCAAGGAGATCTACTACACCCGGTACGGCCAGATGGAACTCTCATGCGCGAACTGCCACGAGGACAACAACGGGAACATGATCCGGGCCGACCACCTGAGCCAGGGCCACATCAACGGCTTCCCGACCTACCGGCTGAAGCAGGCGAACCTCGTCTCCCGGCATAACCGGTTCCGCGGCTGCATTCGCGACACCCGTGCCGAACCCTATGCGGTCGGCTCCGACGATTTCCTCGCGCTGGAGCTCTATGTGGCCTCGCGTGCGAACGGGCTGTCGATCGAAGGTCCCGCCGTCCGCAACTGATCAATCGGCCCGCTCCGGTCGCCGGCGCGGGCCTTTTCTTACCGAAACGTATTCAGTGATCTGAATACGAAAGAGTGAAGGAAACCGGAATGATATCGCGTCGCGACTTTCTCCAGGTCGGCATGGCGGCCGCCGCGATCACGGGGGCCGGCGGTTTTGGGAACTGGGCGCGCCTCGCCGCTCAGCAGAGCTTGACTCAGGACGATCTCCTGCGCTTCGAGACGACCGGAAACGTGACGCTGATCCACATAACGGACGTCCACGCGCAGTTGAAACCGGTCTGGTTCCGCGAGCCGGAATGGAACATCGGCGTCGGCGACGTCGCCGGGAAGCCGCCGCACGTGACCGGCGCCGATTTCCGCAAGCTCTACGGCATCACCGACGGCAGCCCGGCGCATTACGCGCTGACCTACAACGACTTCACGGCGCTGGCGAAGACCTATGGCAAGGTCGGCGGGATGGACCGGATCTCGACCGTGGTGAAGGCCATCCGGGCTGACCGTCCCGACGCGCTGCTCCTCGACGGCGGTGACACCTGGCAGGGGTCGCTCACCGCGCTCCGCACCGACGGGCAGGACATGGTCAACGTCATGAACGCCCTCGGCGTGGACGCGATGACCGCGCACTGGGAGTTCACGCTCGGCATCGACCGGGTGACCGAGATCGTCGAGAACGAGCTCGCCTTCCCGTTCCTCGGCGCGAACATCTTCGACGCGATGTGGGACGAGCCCGCCTACGAGCCCTACCAGATGTTCGAGCGCGGCGGCACGAAGATCGCCGTGATCGGCCAGGCGTTCCCCTACATGCCGATCGCGAACCCCGGCTGGATGTTCCCGGACCTCTCCTTCGGAATCCGTGAGGAGCGCATGGCGGAGGTCGTCAACGAAGTCCGCGCGAACGGGGCCGAGGTCGTCGTGGTGCTCAGCCACAACGGCTTCGACGTCGACCGCAAGATGGCCTACAACGTCCCCGGCATCGACGTGATCCTGACGGGACACACGCACGATGCGCTGCCTGAGCCGCTTCTCGTGGGCAAGACCCACCTCATCGCAAGCGGGTCTCATGGGAAGTTCATCTCGCGGCTGGATCTCGACGTGCAGGGCGGCGAGGTGCGGGATGTCCGCCACAAGCTGATCCCGATCTTCTCGGACGTGATCGCGCCCGATCCGGAGATGACCGCGCTCGTCGAGGCCGAACGTGCGCCTTACACGGCCGAGCTCGAAGAGGTGATCGGGCAGACCGAGTCGCTTCTCTACCGCCGCGGCAACTTCAACGGCACATGGGACGACCTGATCTGCGACGCGCTTCTCGCCGAGCGCGAGGCGGACATCGCGCTTTCCCCGGGCTTCCGCTGGGGCGCCTCGCTGATCCCCGGCGCCGACATCACGCGCGAGGATATCTTCAACGCGACCGCCATGTCCTACCCGAACGCCTACCGGTCCGAGATGACCGGCGAAATGCTCCACATCATCATGGAGGACGTCGCCGACAACCTGTTCAATCCCGACCCCTACTACCAGCAGGGCGGCGACATGGTTCGCGTCGGCGGCATGGGCTACGCGATCGACATCGACAAGCCGCAGGGCGAGCGCATCACCGACATGACGCTCCTCAAGACCGGCGAGCCGATTGATCCCGCCCGGACCTACGTCGTGTCCGGCTGGGCCAGCGTCAACGAGGGCACCGAGGGTCCGCCGATCTGGGAGGTGGTGGAAAGCCACATCCGCAAGATGGGCACCGTTACGGTCGAGCCGAACACCAGCGTGAAAGTCGCGGGCGCCTGAGCGCGCCAGAAGATGCAAGAGGAGATTTGGACCGATGTCTGAAGAACCGAAGACGCCCGGGACCTCCCGCCGGGCCTTCCTGAGAGGGTCGGCGCTCGCCGCCGGGGCCCTGGCCGCGGGTCGCGCGTCCGCCGCGGGGCCCGACCCGCTGATCACCGAGGTCCAGCCCTGGGCGCAGGTCTTCGGCGATGGCGTGGACGCCACGCCCTACGGCATGCCCATCCGCTTCGAGGATCATGTCGTCCGCCGGAACGTGGAGTGGCTGACCGCCGACGTGACCTCGTCGATCAACTTCACGCCGATCCACGCCCTCGAAGGCACGATCACGCCCCAGGGATGCGCCTTCGAGCGGCACCATTCGGGCGCGATCGAAATGTCCAAGCAGGACTACCGGCTGATGATCAACGGGCTCGTCGATCAGCCGCTCGTCTTCACCTATGCGGATCTCGAGCGCTTCCCGCGCACCGTCCAGACGAACTTCTGCGAATGCGCGGCGAACTCCGGCATGGAATGGGGCGGCGCCCAGCTTCAGGGCGCGCAGTTCACCCACGGCATGATCCACAACATGGAGTATACCGGCGTCTCGCTGCGGACGCTTCTCGACGAGGCCGGGGTTCAGCCCGAGGGCACCTGGGTCTACATCGAGGGCGCGGATGCCTCCTCGAACGGCCGCTCCATCCCGATCCAGAAAGCTCTGGACGACGTTCTGGTGGCGTTTTTCGCCAACGGCGAGGCGCTGCGGAAGGAGCATGGCTATCCCGTCCGTCTCGTCGTGCCGGGCTGGGAAGGCAACCTCTGGGTCAAGTGGCTCCGCCGGATCGAGGTCACCAATGGCCCCGTCGAGGCCCGGGAGGAGACGTCGAAGTACACCGACCTCATGCCCGACGGCCGCGCGCGCAAGTGGACCTGGGAGATGGACGCGAAATCCGTCATCACATCGCCCAGCCCCCAAGCGCCGTGGCGGCAGGGGCCGGGGCCGATGGTCATCACCGGGCTCGCCTGGACGGGCCGGGGCAAGATCACGCGCGTCGACGTCTCGCTGGACGGAGGAAAGAGCTGGCAGGAGGCGCGGCTTGCAAGCGAGCCGCAATCGATGGCGCTCACGAGATTCCATTTCGACCACGTCTGGGACGGCTCGGAAATGCTGCTGCAGTCGCGGGCCATCGACGAGACCGGCTACGTGCAGCCGACGAAGGACGAGCTTCGCGAGATCCGCGGGCTCAACTCGGTCTATCACAACAACGGAATTCAGACCTGGTGGGTCAAGCCGGACGGGGAGGCAGAGAATGTCGAAGTATCGTGATCTCCTGATCGGGGCCGCCATCCTCTCGGCTCTGGCCGCCCCGGCCATGGCCGAGAAGCTCGGCATCGGCCGCCCCGCGCTCCCCGAGGAAATCGACGCCTGGGACGTCAACGTCATGCCCGACGGCGAGGGATTGCCTCAGGGCTCGATGAGCGTCGAAGACGGCGAGCAGGTCTTCGTCGACAACTGCGCGGCCTGCCACGGCGACTTCGCCGAGGGTCTCGACAACTGGCCGCCGCTTGCCGGCGGACGGGGCACGCTGACGGACACCCGGCCGGTCAAGACGGTGGGCTCCTACTGGCCCTATCTCTCGACGGTCTGGGACTACGTGCACAGGTCGATGCCCTACGGCAACGCGCAGTCTCTCACACCCGACGAGGTCTACGGCATCACCGCCTACATCCTCTATTCGGAAGGACTTGTGGATTACGACTTCGTGCTGTCGAAAGAGAACTTCACGGAAGTCCGGTTGCCGAACGAGGACGGCTTCTACGTCGACGATCGGGTCGAGGCGGAGTTTCCGACGTTCCAGCGGGAGGCCTGCATGACCGGCTGCAAGGATGCGGTCGAAATCACGCGCAAGGCGTCCGATCTCGCGGTGACGCCGACGAACGATGCCGGCAAGCCCGAGGGGACGATCCCCGACTTCACGACAGCCGCAGCCGGCGGTGCGGAGGCTGAACCCGCCGTCGCGACCGAAGACGACTCCGCGGCGGCGACACCGGCGTCGACCGGGCCCGATCCGGAACTGATCGCGGCCGGCGAACAGGCCTTCAGACAGTGTCAGACCTGCCACGACGTCGGCGATGGCGCCCGGAACAAGACCGGACCCCACCTCAACGAGCTCTTCGGGCGCCTCGCGGGAAGCCTCGACGGCTTCCGTTATTCGCGCCAGTTCGTCGCTGCGGGCGAGGAAGGGCTTGTCTGGACGGAGGAGACGTTGCACGATTTCCTCATGCAACCGCGGGACTACATCAAGGGCACGCGGATGTCGTTCAGGGGGTTCCGGGACGACGCGGACATCGCCGCGGTGACGGCCTATCTCCAGACCTACACGGAGTGAGCGGATGGGCCGAGCGGCAGGTTACATTCTCTCGCTCTGCCTCTCTCTGGCGGCGCCGGGGGCGATCGCCGACGAGTTCGGAGATCCCGACCGTGGCAAGAGCATTTATGCGCAATGCCAGATGTGCCACCAGGTCGGGCAGGGGGCCGTGCACCGGGTCGGCCCCCACCTCAACGGTATCTTCGGCCGCACGCCCGGCGCGGTGGAGGGCTTTACCCGATACTCGCCCGGTCTCGTCCGGGCCGGCGCGGACGGGATGGTGTGGACCTTCGAAACGCTCGACGTCTACATCGAGGAGCCGCGATCGCTCGTCTCCGGAACCCGGATGAACTTCAGCGGGATCTCCGCGCCGCAGGACCGGTACGATCTGCTCGCCTACCTGCGCGAATTCTCCGCCAGTCCGGCGAACATCCCCGAAGCCGAACCAACCGCGGCGCCGACGAACCCCGACCTCGACCCGGCGATCCTGGCGATCCAGGGCGACCCCGCCTATGGCGAATACCTGTCCGGCGAATGCACGACCTGCCACCAGGCGGACGGATCCGCGCAGGGAATCCCCGCGATCGTGGGCTGGCCGACCGAGGATTTCGTTCTGGCCATGCATGCATACAAGCGTAAGATACGACCTCACCCCGTGATGCAGATGATGGCGTCACGGCTCTCCGACGAGGAGATCGCGGCACTCGCCGCATATTTCAACGCCCTGCAATAAGGGGCGGACCACAGGGAGGAAATCATGAGATTCAACAGACGGACGTTCATCGGAACAGGCGCGGCGGCGTCGCTCGCGCTCTCGGCTCCGAGGGTCATCGGCCAGGGGCGCCCGCGCGTCGTCGTGGTCGGCGGCGGCGCCGGCGGGGCGACGGTCGCGCGTTACCTCGCCAAGGACTCCGACGGAGCGATCGACGTGACGCTCGTCGAACCGACACGGACCTATTACACCTGCTTCTTCTCGAACCTCTACATCGGCGGGTTCCAGGATTACGACGATCTCGGCCACAGCTACGCGACGCTCGCTGGCGACTACGGGATAAACGTCGTCCATGACTGGGCCGTGGGCGTCGACCGCGACGCGAAGACCGTTTCGCTCGCCAGCGGGACCGTGCTTCCCTACGACAGTCTTGTCCTAAGCCCCGGCATCGACTTCGTCGACGGCTCGGTTCCGGGCTGGAGCGTGGCCGATCAGGACGTGATGCCGCACGCCTACAAGGGCGGCACGCAGGCGGCGCTTCTGAAGTCGAAGATCCTCGCCATGCCGGAGGGCGGCACCTACGCGATGATTGCGCCGCCGAACCCGTATCGCTGCCCGCCGGGTCCCTACGAGCGAGTCTCGATGGTCGCCCACCTTCTCAAACAGAACAACCCGACGGCGAAGATCCTCATCGTCGACCCGAAGCAGAACTACTCCAAACAGGCGCTCTTCGAAGAGGGGTTCAACACCCATTACCCCGGCATGGTCGAACGGATCGGGCCGGACTTCGGTGGAGAGAACGTCGAGGTGCGGCCGGCGTCGATGGAAGTCGTCATCGACGGCGCCGTCGAGAAGGTCGATGCCTGCAACGTCATTCCCGCCCAGAAGGCGGGCCGCATTTGCGAGGCCGCGGGCCTGACCGACGGGAACTGGGCGCCGGTCGACGGCCATACAATGCAGAGCCGGATGGACGAGAATGTCCACATCCTCGGTGATGCGTCGGCGCAGGGCGACATGCCGAAGTCGGGCTTCTCCGCCAACAGCCAGGCCAAGGTCGCGGCCATGTCGATCCGCGGCGCGATGACCGGCAGCCAGGTCTTCCCGGCGCGCTTCTCCAATACCTGCTGGTCGCTCATCGCCACCGACGATGGCGTGAAGGTCGGCGCGTCCTACGAGGCGACGGACGAGAAGATCGCCTCGACCTCGAGCTTCATCAGCCAGCCGGGCGAAGACGCGGCGCTGCGCAAGCAGACCTACGAGGAAAGCCTCGGCTGGTACGCGGGGATCACCTCGGACATGTTTGGCTGAAACAGCGAAAAGGGGCGCGGTCCTTGAGCAGAATCAAGGTGCTGCGCCCCGTCTCCTGACATGCTCCAGCCATGTGAAGCTCGGGAGAATCCTCATGATCCGCAATGCTCTGCTCAGTGCTGCCCTCGGCCTGTCCGCCGGCGCCGCGATCGCCCAGGACGAGGCGGTCGTCTACACCTACGACGGCAGCTTCGACGACGCGGCCTTCGGCGTGGAAAGCGCCATCGTCGGGCGCGGCCTCGTCATCGACTTCGTCAGCCATACCGGCGAGATGCTCGCACGGACGGCCGAGGACGTCGGCAGCGACGTCAAGCTTTTCGAAGCGGCCGACATCTTTCTCTTCTGTTCCGCCGTGTTGTCGCGGAAGGTGATGGAGGCGGACCCGATGAACATCGCCCATTGCCCCTACGGCATCTTTGTCGCCGAGCGGGACGGACAGGTGATGGTTGGCTACCGAGACCTTCCCGAGGGGCCGATGGACGAGGTCGAGGCGCTTCTCGAAGACATCGTGCAGGAGGCTATAGGCCAATAGTGTCTTGACGCAAATCAAGGCGATCTGCGCCGGATTTTCCTAGCGTCCGGGGCAGGTTGCGGCGGAGAGCGGGCGCATGCTGGAAGCGCTGATCGAAACATACGGCGACCCTCTGGTGCTGTTCGGGGGCGGACTTGCCGTCGGGCTTCTCTTCGGGGCGCTCGCGCAGCATTCCCGCTTCTGCCTGCGCTCCGCGACCATCGAATTCTCGACGCTTACCTTCGGTCCGAAGCTCGCAATCTGGCTGCTGACCTTTTCGGCGGCGGTGATCGTCTGCCAGTGGGCGAGCCTGACCGGACGGCTCGAACTGAGCCAGGCCCGGCAGATCGCCGCGATCGGAAGCATCTCCGGCGCGCTGATCGGCGGGCTGATGTTCGGGATCGGCATGATCCTGGCGCGCGGCTGCGCGAGTCGCCTTCTGGTCCTTTCGGCGACCGGCAACCTTCGTGCGCTGGTGACGGGGCTGATCCTGACCATCGTCGCGCAGGCGTCGCTGCGGGGCGGGCTCGCGCCGGCGCGCGAGCACCTCGCGTCGCTCTGGACGGTTCCGGGCGGATCGGCGCGCGATCTGCTCGTGGTGTCCGGGATCGGGACGATCGGTGGGCTGACGGTTGGGGCGGCGCTTTTGGTGTTCGCCGTCGTGGTGGCGTCGCGTACCCGTGTCGGCACCACACGCGCCGTCGCGGCGGCGGGGGTCGGCGTCGCCGTGGCGCTCGGCTGGCTCTTCACCTACGCGATGACACAGGTTTCATTCGAGCCGCTCATCGCCGGAAGCGTGAGCTTCACCGGGCCCTCCGCCGACACGCTCATGGGCTTCGTCAACGAGCGCAGACTGCCGCTCGACTTCAACGTCGGGCTTGTCCCCGGCGTCTTTCTGGGCTCCGCGCTCATGGCGGTCCTCACGCGGGAGTTCCGCCTGCAGGGCTTCGAGGGCGGAGCCTCCATGCTTCGCTACTTCGCCGGGGCTGCGCTGATGGGGTTCGGCGCGATGCTCGCGGGGGGCTGCGCGGTCGGGGCCGGAGTGACCGGAGGGGCCGTCTTCGCCCTGACAGCGTGGCTCGCGCTTGGCGCGATGTGGTTCGGTGCGGTCGTGGCGCAGCGGATCGAGATGGCGTTCGAGGCACGCGCGCTATCTGCCCGCCCGGCCTGACACGGCGAAGGCCGGGATGCCAGGCCCCGGCCTTCGGTATGCTCTTGGACGCAGTGCCTTACTCGTAGACCGGCATCTGCTGGAGTTCCTCGTCCGTCGCCTCCGAGTAGGCGCGGATCTCGTCGGTATCGGTCCCGCGCTGGATCGAGAGCTGATCGAACGGCAGCGCGACGGACCGCGCGCCGATGCCGAGGAATCCGCCGACGTCGACGATCGCGGCTTCGAGCTGTCCATCGGGATCGACTAGGAGTTCGTCGATTTCGCCGATCGTTTCTTCATTGGGACCGTAGATCTCGATCCCGGTGAGGTCGTCTGCGGTCATCGCGCTGGCCTCCACGACCTCGAAGCCTTCACGCGCAGCCATGCCGGCGCCCGTCGTCTCGGCCATCTGCTGGTCTGCGCCCTCGGTCTGCTGATCGGCCTGAGCGGTCTGCTGCTCTTCACCGTCTTCCGCCTCCTGGATGCGAACTTCCGCCTCGTCGCGCTGGACGTCCACATCCGCCTCTTCGGCCGGATCGATGCGAACCTGCGGGTCGGCCTCGGTGACGGTGACGTCGGCCTCTCCGGCAGTTTCCATCTGAACGTCGGCTTCGGCCTGCGAGACCTGCACTTCCGCGTTTTCTGTCCGTTCGATATTCACCTCGGGCTCGACGTCCGAGACCGTGACTTCGGGCTCCGACTCCTCGATAACCACCTCCGGGTCGGGCCGCACGAAACGCACCACCGGTTCGGGCTGCTGCACCTGAACGTCGGGTTCGGCCTGAGAGACGTCCACGTCGGGCTGGGGCATCTGGATCGTGACCACCGGCTCGGGGATCTCCACGGTGACTGTGGGCTGGGCCTGCTCCACGGTAATGATCGGCGCCTGCTGCTCCACGTTCACGGTCGGCTTCGACTGCGTGACGGTGACCGTCGGCGTCGGCTGCTCCACCGTGACGATCGGCCGGGCCTGATCGACGTCCACGACCGGATCGGGCACCTCGACTTCGACCTGCGCCTCTCCGGGCTCGACGACGAACTGGCCGGTCCCTGGCGCGTCGGCCTCCTCTTGCGTCTGTTCCTGGGCGACGGCGGCATTCGCGAAGAGAGCGACGGCCGCGACGGAACTCATCAGATACGAGATTTTCATTTCAATCCTCCGTTATCTCTGTATTGGATCTGCCGTTCCAACAGGCTTCGGCGCCCGGTGTTCCCTCCGGGAGCCGGAAAGTCGTCGTCGCAGCGAACCAAGCCGTTGGAATGCGCCTCTCCGGGAATGTCCAAGTGTCGACAAACGCGAGAAAAACGTGCAAATTCCATGTGTGAACCTTGTAAAGTCCATAGGTGCCGTAACGGGAGCGGGAGATGCCGCGAAGCGCGCTCACCGGTAGCCGCATACGCGCGCGCCGGCTGGATCTGGGCATCCGCCAGACCCAACTCGCCGAGGACTGCGGGATCTCGGCCTCCTATCTCAACCTCATCGAGCACAACCGGCGCCGCATCGGCGGCAAGCTCCTCGTCGACATCGCGCGCACGCTCGACGTCGAGGTCTCGGCCCTGAGCCACGGCGCCGACGAGGCGCTCCTGCAGGAGCTGAGATCGGCGGCCGAGGCTGTGGGGGATACCGACGCGCAGGACCGGGCCGAGGAATTCGCCGGGCGCTTCCCCGATTGGGCCAGTGTTCTCGTGGGCCAGGCCCGTCGCGTCGCCTCGCTCGAGCAGGCGGTCGAGACTCTGAGCGATCGCGTCGCCCATGACCCGTTTCTGTCCGCCTCGCTGCACGACATCCTGTCGACGGCCGCGGCGATCCGCTCCACGAGCGCCATTCTCGCCGAGGAGAAGGATGTCGATCCGGCCTGGCAGGCGCGATTCCACCGCAACCTCCACGAGGACAGCCGCCGGCTCGCCGATGCGAGCCGGGCGCTCGCCTCCTACCTCGACGCGGGTGGCGACACCTCCAAGGTCGTCCTGTCGCCTCAGGAAGAGGTCCAGGCGTGGCTCGAGCGCATCGACTTCCGGCTCGAGGCCGTCGAAAGCGGAGGCGATGTCGCCGACGACATCCTCATCTCGGACGAGAGCCTCGGGTCTGACGCGTCGCGGGCGCTCGCGAGGGACTACCTCCGCACCTACCGGTCGGACGCCGCGCGGATGCCCGAGGGCGCGTTCTGCGAGGTGCTCGCCGAACACGGGCCCGATCCCGCGGTGCTCGAGGCGACCTTCGCGGCCGGCTATCCGGCCGTCTTTCGCCGGATCGCCGCGCTCGCGCCCTCGGCGGGCCTGCCCTCCGTCGGGCTCGTCGTGTGCGATGGCTCGGGGACGCTGGTGTTCCGGAAGCCGGCCGAAGGATTTCCGCTGCCGCTTTTCGGCTCGGCCTGTCCGCTCTGGCCGCTCTTCCAGGCGCTCAGCCGTCCGGCGACACCGATGAGACACCTGCTGGAAATCGCGGGCCGGGTGCCCCGACGGTTTCTCGGCTACGCCTACGGCGAGCCCTCGCGGCCCATGGGATTCGACGGACCGCAACTGATGCGGAGCTACATGCTCGTTCTGCCCGCCCCGACGACGGACGAGGCCGTGCCCCCGACCCTGGTCGGAACGAGTTGCCGGATCTGCGCGCGTCCTGACTGCCCGGCGCGCCGGGAACTCTCGGTGATCGGTGTCGCCGAGTGACGACGCATTTTGACAGTGCGGCAAACCTCGGAGATAGTGAAAAGAAAAACGCTTCATCAGGGAGGGATCATGCATGGGCGGTCGAGTCCTGCTGATCGAGGACGAACCGAATATCATCGAGGCGATCCGCTACATCCTCACGCGGGACGGCTGGACGGTCGATACGCATTCCGACGGGGCGACCGCCATGGACGCAATCCACCGGAAGAAGCCCGACGGGATCATCCTCGACGTCATGCTGCCGAACCGGTCCGGCTACGATATCCTCGCCGACCTGCGCGGCTCGCAGGAGACCGCGGCTCTCCCGGTTCTGATGCTCACCGCGCGCGGGCAGACCAAGGACCGCGAGCTGGCCGAGCGATACGGCGTGAGCCGCTTCATGACGAAGCCGTTCTCGAACGACGAGGTGCTCGCGTCCGTCAGGGACCTCGTCCCGCGATGAACGAGCCGCAGGAGCCGCTGTTTCTCGCCCGGCGGACCTACCGTCAGCGGCGTCTCATGGATGCGGCGCGCCTGATGCCGTGGCTTGGAATTCTGCTCTTCTTCCTGCCGCTGCTCTGGCGCGACGCCGCCACCTCCACGGGGCTTCTCTATCTGTTCTCGGTGTGGCTCGTCCTGATCGCGGGCTCGTGGATCCTGTCGCGCAGCCTCGGCAGGTCGACGGCGTGGGACAAGAACGCCGAAGATCCGGGCGCAGAGGGCTGAGCCGTGCTCAGCTTCAACCTGATACTCTCGGTCTGCCTCGGGTACGTCGTTCTTCTGTTCCTCGTCGCCTTCGCCGCCGAGAAACGCGCCGAACGCGGGCAGGCGGGCTGGCTCCGGTCGCCCGTCGTCTACACGCTCTCGCTGTCGATCTACTGCACCGGCTGGACCTTCTTCGGCGCGGTCGGCTACGCGGCCCGGTCGGGGCTCGAATTCGTGACGATCTATCTCGGCCCGACGCTCGTGCTGATCGGGTGGTGGACGATCCTCCGGAAGCTGGTCCGGATCGGCCGCACGCAGCGGATCACGTCGATCGCCGACCTCGTGTCGTCGCGCTACGGGAAGTCGCCGATGCTCGGCGTCTTCGTCACGCTTCTCGCGGTCATCGCGGGAACGCCCTACATCGCGCTGCAACTCCAGTCGGTCACGCTCGCCTTCGAGGTCTTCGCACCCGGCAACGGAAGTGGCGTCCGGGGGTCGCTCGACGTGACGGCGGTCTGGGTCGCGGCCGGCCTTGCGCTGTTCACGATCATCTTCGGAACGCGCAATCTCGATGTCGACGAAAAGCACAACGGCGTGGTCATGGCGATCGCCGTCGAGGCGGTCGTCAAGCTCATTGCGCTGGTCGCCGTGGGCCTCTTCGTCGTGTTCGCCGTGGCGGGCGGGCCCACGGCGACGCTCGAGCAGATCGCGGCGTCGCCGATCGCCGACTGGCGGCTGCAGGGTGATCGCTGGATCGCCCTGACGTTCGTCGCGGCGGCGGCGTTCATCTGTCTCCCGCGGATGTTTCATGTGCTCGTGGTCGAGAACACCGACGAAAGCCATCTCGTGACCGCGTCCTGGGCATTCCCGCTCTACATGTTCCTGATCAGCCTTTTCGTCGTGCCGATTGCGGTCGTGGGGCTTGCCGCCATGCCGCCCGGCACCAACCCCGACACTTTCGTGCTGACCGTTCCGCTCGCCTATGGGCAGGACGGACTTGCGATGCTTTCGTTCCTCGGCGGATTCTCGGCGGCGACCTCGATGGTCATCGTGGCGTCCATCGCGCTCTCGACGATGGTGTCGAACCACATCGTCATGCCGATCTGGCTCAGCGTGCGTCGCGAGAAGGGGAGCGACCCGGGCGACGTCAGGAACATCGTGCTTCTCTCGCGCCGTCTCACGATCACGGCGATCCTGGCACTCGGCTATGCCTATTACGACATGTCGGGCGGCGGGGCGGCGCTCGCCGCGATCGGTCTCATCTCTTTCGTCGGCGTCTCGCAGATCGTCCCGGCCCTGATCGGCGGGATATTCTGGCGCGGCGCCAACCGGATCGGCGCGGCTCTGGGGTTGACCGTCGGTTTCGTCGTCTGGGCCTATACCTTCTTCCTGCCAAGCTTCGGGTCCGGCGCGATCCTCTCCGCCGCGACGATGGCCGAGGGTCCGTTCGGAATATACCTGCTCCGTCCGCAGGCGCTCTTCGGGATCGAGGGCCTCGATCCGCTCGTGCACACCGTGATCTGGAGCATCTCGCTCAACACCGGAGCCTTCATTCTCGGCTCTCTCGTGACCTTCCCGAAACCGCTCGAGCGGCTTCAGGGGGCCAGCTTCGTCAATGTCTGGCGCTACAGCGACAGCACCCGTGGCTGGGGCGAAAGCGTGGCCGAGGCCGAGGATCTTCTCGTCATGGCGCAGCGGATCCTCGGGAACCGGGAGGCGCAGGCGCTGTTCCAGTCGATCGCGCAGGCGCAGGGCAAGCGGGAGTATCTTCCCGACGTGACCCCCGCGTTCCTGCAGACGCTCGAACGCCGGCTCGCCGGGTCGGTCGGCGCGGCGACCGCGCATGCCATGGTCGGACAGATCACCGGCGGTACGACCGTTTCGGTGCAGGATCTCATGAAGGTCGCCGACGAAGCCGCTCAGATCATGGAATATTCCAGCCAGCTCGAGGCCAAGTCGTCCGAGCTCGAACGCACCGCCCGCCAGTTGCGGGAGGCGAACGAGAAGCTGACCGAACTGTCGATCCAGAAGGACGCGTTCCTCAGCCAGATCAGCCACGAGCTTCGCACGCCGATGACCTCGATCCGCGCCTTCTCGGAGATCCTGATGGCGGGCGATACGATGGTGTCGGAAGACCGCATGCGCTATTCGCGGATCATCCACGACGAGTCGCGCCGGCTGACGCGGCTGCTCGACGATCTGCTCGACCTCAGCGTGCTCGAGAACGGGCAGGTGTCTCTGCGCCTCGAGGACGTCCGGCTCGGCGAGGTGATCGACCGGGCCCTCGCGGCGACCGCGCGGCACGGCGAGACGGACCAGATGCGGATCCGTCGAACGAAGGCCGCCGAGAGCGTGCTCGTCACCACCGACGCCGACCGGCTTTCTCAGGTGTTCATCAACATCATCGCCAACGCCCAGAAGTACTGCGCCGCGAGAGAGCCCGACCTGGAGATTCGGGTGAGCGGCGCCGGCGATGCCGTGACCGTCGACTTCGTCGACAACGGTGATGGCATCCCGCGCGCGAAGCAGTCGGTGATCTTCGAGAAGTTCTCGCGCCTGTCGGACACGCGGGCCGCCGGAGGCGCGGGGCTCGGCCTCGCGATTTGCCGCGAGATCATGGACAAGCTCGGCGGTTCGATCTCGTATCTGCCGGGGCAGGGCGGGGCGGCGTTCCGCGTGATCCTGCCGAAGGCGCGCCGGGCCGCGGCCTGAAGGACGGGATCAACGAAGCCTTTACCCGGACGTGGCACTACGCCGGGTGGTACGGGCAAACGGACGGTCACATTGGCGGAAGCTTCGACGCATCCGGTCCTCGAACGGAAAATTCGCTCGGCCGCCGGGGGCAGCGCGCGGATCGGCGGTGCGGACGTGTGGCGGCGCATCCTGCCGCGCGTGGCCGAAGAGGGGCTGGGCCTCGAACTGGCCGTGCTCTCGGTCGAGGAGGGCGAGACCTCGCTCACCCGCACCCTCGCGGACCTTCAAGCGGATCTGCTGCTGCTCGGATTGGCGCGCAACGGCGCGGTCTGCGGTCTCGCGATCCTGGACACGGCGTTGCTCGGCGCTCTCATGGAGGTCCAGACGACCGGACGGGTCTCGTCCTCCCGGCGCGAGAAACGCGCAGGCACCTCGACCGACTTCGCGCTGGTCTCCCATGTGATCGACGGCTGGCTCGCGGCCGTGGCCGAAATGTTGCCGGGCGGCGGCGTGGCGCCGTGTTGCGCGCGGCTCCTCCCCGATGCCCGCGCGGTGCGGCTGGGTCTCGACGACGGCGCCTTCCGCGAGACCCGGCTGGAGCTCGAATTCGGCGGCGGGCGCCGGACGGGAGTGCTCCGCATCCTCGCGCCGAGGGACGACAACCGGCGGGCGCGGGGTCTCGACCTGTCGGACCTGCGCGCGGCGCTGCTGCCGCTTCCGGCGCGGATCGACGCGGTTCTCTGCCGCGTGAATCTGCCGCTTTCCCGGGTCATGGCTCTCGAGGTTGGGGAACTGCTCGATCTGGAGGGCGCGTCCGTCCGCCGGATCAAGCTCGAGGCACCGCTTGGTCATCCGGTATCGCGGGCGCATCTGGGGCAGAGCCGGGGGCAGAGGGCCGTGCGCATCCTCGGACCGGCGGAGGCAGACGGCCCCGAGGGCCGCCCGGCGCAGGCCATGTCCCCGCAGATCGACCGGATGGAGTTCGACGGGGAAGCGCCTCCCGGCTTGCGGGAACTCGACGCCCCTGCGGATGCGCCCGGCCTCCCGCCTCTTCCCGATGCGGGCGGTTAGGCCTCAGTGTCCGGCCAGCCGGTCGATCTCGCCACGGAACGGTTCGAGATTGTAGCCCGCGCGCCCCGCCGCGGCGATCAGGTCGTCGGTCGGCACCTTGCCGGCCTGCGACAGTGCCCAGAGGATCGCGCTGCGGTTTCCGGATGCGCAATAGGCGAAGACCGGGCCGTCGGAGGTGTCCAGTGCCTCGCCCTGTGTCGTGATGTGATCCATCGTGAGCGCGCCGTGGCTGAGCGGGTTCATCACGAAGCGGAGGCCCTCCGCCTCCGCGGCCTCGCGGATCGCCTCGGATCCGACATCGGGAGGGATCTCCTCGTCCGGCCGGTTGTCGACGATCGTCTTGAACCCGGCCGCCTTGAGGGCGGCCAGGTCATGCGTCTCGATCTGGGGCGAGACGGCGAATTTTTCCGAAAGCGGTCTGATCTCCATGGCCACCATATCAGGTCGCGGCCGGAACGGCGTCAAGCCTCGCGTTGAGCGTGGGGGCGATGAGCATGCCCAGAATCATCGATCCGACGAAGACGAGGCCGCCGATCCCGCCATAGCTGAGCGACGCCATGGCCGGGCCCGGGCAGAGCCCGACGAGCCCCCAGCCCATGCCGAACAGCGTCGAGCCGATCACGAGCTTGCGCCCGATCTCGGCCTTCGGCGGTGCCGGGAACTGCCCTCCGAGGGCCGGTTGCCGGCCGCGCGTGACGGCCCATGCGATCATCATCGGGATGATCGCGCCGCCCATGACGAAGGCGAGCGTCGGGTCCCAGTCTCCGAAGAGGTCGAGCCAGCCCTGCACCTTGGTCGTGTCGGTCATCCCCGAGACGAGCAGGCCCACGCCGAACATGCTGCCGGCGACGAAAGCGAAGAAAGCGCGCATGTCAGATCACTCCCAGGATGTGCCGGAACAGGACGATCGTCACGCCCCCGGCGAAGATGTAGAAGACGGTGGCCACGATCCCGCGCAGCGACAGCCGCGAGATGCCGCAGACGCCGTGCCCGCTGGTGCAGCCGTTGGCGATCCGCGTGCCGATGCCGACGAGCAGGCCCGCGGCGACGACCGCCACCATGTTGTCGGTCAGGTGCGTGTCGACCTCTTCGTAGAGCGGCACGAAGGCGATCGGCATGAGAACGAGCCCCACGATGAAGGCCGCGCGTTCGAGCCACGCGGAGCGGCCCGAGCCATCGACGAGACCGCCGAGAATGCCCGACGCCCCCATGATGCGTCCGTTGACGAGGAGGTATACGGCGGCGGCCGATCCGATGATCGCGCCTCCGACCAGCCCCCAGATCCAGTCTTGTTCCATTGGTAAGTCCGTTAGCTGAGTTTCAGAGTTTGTTCACCGGCACCTTCAGGAACACGTCGCCCCTGTTGTCTTCCGCAGGCATTTGCCCCGCGCGCATGTTCACCTGAAGGGAGGGAATGATGAGCTTGGGCATGCCCAGAGTCGCGTCGCGCTCGGTCCGCATCTTCACGAACTCGTCCTTGGATTTCCCGGCACCCACGTGGACGTTCTTCGCCTTCTGCTCGCCCACGGTCGATTCCCAGGCGTAGTCGTCGCGCCCCGGCGCCTTGTAGTCGTGGCCGACGAAGATCCGGGTCGCGTCGGGGAGCGAGAGGATCTTCTGGACGCTCGCGAACATCGTCTCCGCGGAGCCTCCGGGGAAGTCGCAGCGCGCGGTCCCGAAGTCCGGCATGAAGAGCGTGTCGCCGACGAAGGCCGCGTCGCCGATCACGTAGGTGAGACACGCCGGCGTGTGACCGGGCGTGTGCAGGACGTCGCCGCGAAGCTGGCCGATGTGAAAACTGTCGCCCTCGGTGAAGAGCTGGTCGAACTGGCTGCCGTCGCGCTGGAATTCGGTGCCTTCGTTGAAGACCTTGCCGAAGGTGTCCTGCACGACGGTGATGTTCTCGCCGATGCCGATCTTGCCCCCCAGCTTCTCCTGGAGATAGGGCGCGGCGGACAAGTGGTCGGCGTGGACGTGGGTTTCGAGCACCCATTCCACGTTCAATCCCTCGGACCTCACGTGGTCGATGATCGCATCGGCCGAGGAGGTATCCGTGCGCCCGCTCGAGTAGTCGAAGTCGAGCACGCTGTCGATTATGGCCGCCGAACGCCCGTTCGGGTCGCGAACGACATAGGACACCGTATTCGTGGCGTCGTCGAAGAAAGCCTTGACGTGCGGTTTCATGGGTTCCTCCATTGACCGAGTTGTTCTACATAATAGGGGGAAACTTAAACATTGCAATGTTGCCATGTAAAATCCGGGATGATAAGGGATGAAACCGGTGGAAACTGAGATTTCGCAGGAGCGCATGGCTCTCGCCGCGGAAGAAGCTGCAGGGATGCTGCGGGCCCTTTCCAACCCGTCGCGCCTGCTGATTCTATGCCAACTCGTCGAGCGCGAGAAGAGCGTTGGCGAACTCGAGGATGCGCTCGACCTCGGTCAGGCCTATGTCAGCCAGCAGCTCGCCCGTCTTCGGGCGGAAGGACTCGTCGCCGCGACGAGGGAGGGTCGGGTGATGCGCTACCGCCTTGCCGACACCCGCATAACGCCTGTGATCGAGGCGCTCTACAACCAGTACTGCCCGCGCTGAGTGCCGCGATATCGGGCAGGCGGCGCCCAAGCGCCCAAGGGCGGGGCGCTGCCCGGCGTTCACGGGAAAATTACGTCCTCTTTCCGCCCGATGCGTCGCGCCCGGGTCATCGCCATGTTAGGATCTTCTCAAGGGTCTTTCCTCAGGGAGGCGATCTTGAAGGACATCTCGACCATCGACCCGATGATGGATGACATCGGCGCCATGATCGACGAGGCGCTGGCGAAGCCGGAACTCGCGGAGGCGATGAAGGTCAAGATTCGCGACCGGCTGTCGCGGCGGGCGCGCCCAGAGGCAGCGCCGGAGCTTTCCTCCGACGAGGACCCCGAAGACTTCTGGGAAAACGTCCCGATCTGAGCCACCGGGGCCGCCCCTGTTGACGTGCATCAAGGAACCCCGTCCGTTCGGAAGGGTAATCTCGCGCATCATCAAGGGGAGGTTCGGATGAAGGAACTGAGGGACAGAGAGACCGGCCTGCGCGTGCGGCTCGCCGAACTCGAAGCGCGTCTTCACGGCATCGAGGAGGAGCTTGATTCCCATCAGTCGAAGGACTGGGAGGAACTGGCCACCGAGCGGGAAGAGGACGAGGTGCTGGAAGGCATGGGGCAGTCTGGACTGGCAGAGATCGACGTGATCCGCGCTGCGCTGGCCCGAATCGAGGACGGAAGCTACGGGTTCTGCGTGAAGTGCGGCGAAAGGATCTCCGAGGAACGCCTGGACGTGCTGCCGGCGACGCCGTTCTGCCGCAAATGCGCGGTCTGAGGTAAGGCCCCGGACGCGCGCGCGATGCTCTCCTGCGCAAAGACGATCTGAACCGGTCGCGCCCTGGTCGCCCGGAGATCCGCGCGCTGCAGAGTTCGCCTAACCTCTGGCGCCGCGCCGCTCACCTCGGCTACAAGGTTGTCGAGGCAAGGCGGCACGCATCGGGGGGCGTGATGAGCGGACAGGTGCACTACCGGGTCGAGGATCGCGTCGCGGTCCTGACGATAGACAATCCCCCCGTCAACGCTCTGTCGCGTCCGGTCAGGAAGGCGCTGGTCGACGGTGTCGGCCGGGCGCTCGCCGACGAGGTGGATGCGATCGTGATCATGGCGTCCGGTCGGACGTTTCCCGCCGGCGCCGACATCGCCGAATTCGGCAAGCCGCCCGAGGATCCATGGCTGCCCGAGGTCTGCGCGACGGTCGAATCCTCCCCCAAACCCGTCGTCGCCGCGATTCATGGAAACGCGCTGGGCGGCGGTCTGGAGCTTGCGCTTGCCTGCCACTACCGGCTGGCCTCCGAGGAGGCCAGGGTCGGTCTGCCCGAAGTCACGCTCGGCATCGTTCCGGGGGCGGGCGGGACCCAGCGGGCGCCGCGTCTCGCCGGCGCGGCGTTCGCGCTCGACCTGATGATCCACGGCCGGTCGATCTCGGCCGACGAGGCGGCCGAGGCGGGCCTTCTCGACGGGGTGGTGGAAGGCGATCTCGAAGGCGCGGCGCTCGCCTTCGCCGAGTCGCTCGAGGAGGAGGATCTCGGCCCGCGCCCGACCTGCGAGGCGACCGCGGGCTTCGCCGACCCCTCGGGCTACATGGCCGCCGTCGCGACGCGGCGAAAGGATCTCGCCGCGTCGCCGCTGGAGGCGCCGAAACGGGTGATCGATTGCGTCGAGGCGGCGCTTCTGATGCCGTTCGACGTCGGAATGGCCTACGAGCGCGCCGCCTTCGACGACCTGGTGTCCTCCGGTCAGTCTGCCGCTTTGCGCCACATGTTCTTCGCGGAGCGCCGCGCCCCGCGGTTTCCCGGCCTCGAAGACGTCGCGCCCTACAAGATCGGGCGCGTCGGCGTCGTCGGCGGCGGAACGATGGGGACCGGGATCGCGCTCGCGCTCCTCAACGGCGGGTTCGAGGTGCGTCTTCTCGAGCGCGACGAGGGCGCGCTCGAGGACGCCGTGGCACGGGTCGTCGACGGGATGGAGGCAGGCGTGAGGCGCGGGCGCCTCAGCGCCGCCGACCGGGACCGGCGGCTCGACCGGTTCTCGGGCGCGCTGGGCTATGACGATCTTTCCGACTGCGAACTGGCGATCGAGGCCGTCGACGAGGACATCGCCACGAAGAAGGCCGTCTTCTCGACCCTGGACCGGGTGCTCGCCCCCGGCGCGATCATCGCGACGACCACCTCCTACATCGATGTCGACCTGCTGGCCGCCGGCACGAAGCGGCCCGCGAACGTGATCGGGCTGCACTTCTTCTCGCCCGCGCATGTGATGCGCCTGATCGAGATCGTGGTGGGCGCCGAAACCGCGCCCGACGTCGTGGCCAGCGCGCTGTCGCTGGCGAAGTCTCTCGGCAAGATTCCGATCCGCGCCGAGGTCAGCCACGGCTTCGTGGCCAACCGGATGCTGCTCGCCTACCGCAAGGCGGCCGACGAGCTTCTCGAGGACGGGGCGTCGGTGGCCGAGGTCGACGCGGCCATGCGGGCTTTCGGCTTCCCGCTCGGACCTTTCCAGGCGGCTGATCTCGCGGGGCTCGACATCTCCTGGGAGTGGCGCAGGCGCCTCGCGCCGACGCGCGACCCAGGCGACCGATACGTCGCCATCGGCGACCTGCTGTGCGAGGCGGGACGCTACGGCCAGAAGAACGGACGCGGCTACTATCTCTATCGGCAGGGCAGCCGCGTGGGCGCGGAGGACCCGGAGGTCACGCGGCTGATCGCGCTCGAACGGAAGCGGAAGAACATCGCGCCGCGGCGCTTCGGCCCGGACGAGATCGCCCGCCGCTGCCTGCTCGCGATGGTGAACGAAGGCGCTCGCCTGCTCGAGGAGGGGGTGGCGCAGCGGCCGTCCGACATCGACGTCGCGATGGTCCACGGCTTCGCCTTTCCGCGCTGGATCGGCGGGCCGATGCAATGGGCGGACCGCGAGGGATTGCTGATGATCCGCGAAGACCTCAAGAAGCTCGTCGACGAGGATCCCGCGCTGTGGCGGCCGGCGGATCTGCTCTCCGATCTCATCAAGAACGGCAAGACCTTCGACAGCCTCAATCGCTAGGCCCCGGCGGCGCAAGGCGCGGCAAGCCCTCCCGGCCGCGTCTCCGGCCCCTGCCTCCATCTGTCCGGAAATATCCTCGGGGGAGCGCGAGGGGGCAGACGGCCCCCTCGCGTCTATACGCGGTAGAGCGCGCCGAACTTCGCCTCGAGATACGCCAGGAGCGGTCCGACCGTCGGCTCGGCGCCCGTCGCGCGGGCGATCGTTCCGCGTGGCGTGCGAAGCGCCCCGAAACGCTGGACGGTCTCGCGCAGCCAGTTTGCGGCGGCCGTCGTGTCGCCCTCAATGAGCTGCGCGTCGAGGTCCGGGATCGCGACGCGCATCGCCTCGTTCAGACAGCCCGCGTAGACATTGCCGAGCGTGTATGTCGGGAAATAGCCGAAGAGACCCGCGGACCAGTGCACGTCCTGCAGGACGCCGTTCGACGGCTTGTCGACCGCGACGCCGAAATCCATCTCGAAGCGGGCGTCCCACGCCTCCGGCAGGTCGGCCACGTCAAGCAGCCCCTCGATCAGCCCGCGTTCGAGATCGAAGCGCATCAGGATGTGGAGGTTGTAATGAACCTCGTCGGCCTCGGTCCGGATGTAGCCCGGCCGCACCCGGTTCACGATCCGGTAGAAGGTCTCGGCGTCGGGCACGCCGAAGTCGTCGAAGGTGGCCAGCATCCGGTTGTAGAGATAGCTCGTGAAGGCGCGCGAGCGGCCGAGCTGGTTCTCGTAGATCCGGCTCTGGCTTTCGTGGACGCCCATCGAGCACCCCCGCCCGATGGGCGTCAGCAGGTACGACCGGTCGACGCCCTGTTCGTAGGCCGCGTGCCCGCATTCGTGGATCGTCGAATAGAAGCAGTTGAACGGGTCGCGCGGGTTGGTGCGCGTGGTGATCCGCACGTCGAGCCCGCCGCCCGAACAGAACGGATGCACCGCCTTGTCGATCCGGCCGTGAACCATGTCGTAGCCGAAGGCGAGCGCCAGTTCGCGGGAGAGGGCGAGCTGGCCGTCTTCGGCGAAGGCATGGTCGATCCCGGGCTCGCCGTCGCCCTGGTCGAGGATCCGCTCGCGCAGGTTCACGAGGCCGGGGCGCAGATCGGAGAACATCCTCTCGATCTCGGCTCCGGTCATCCCCGGCTCGTAGTCGTCGAGGAGCGCGTCGTAGAGATCGCCGCCCGCGGCGAGCGCCGCCGCCTCCTCGCGCTTGAGCGTCACGATCTCCTTCAGCGTCGGCGCGAAGGCGGCGAAGTCCTCGGTCATCTTCGCGTCGGCCCAGACGCCGTGGCCGATGGAGGTGACCCGCGCGATCTCCGCGGCAAGCGTCGCGGGGACCTTCACGGCCCGCTCGTAGTCGCGGCGGATCTCGCGCAGCTGGGCCTGACCGTCGTTGTCCGGCGCGATCGCGGTCTCGAGCCACTCTCCCACGCGCGGGTCGGTCCTGCGGGCGTGCAGCACGCTCTCCATCGCGCCCATCTCCTCGCCGCGCTGAAGGGCGGCGCCGCGGGGCATCATCGTCTCCTGATCCCAGTGGAGACG
>Ga0102925_1000246_pt1 | contig 28966 bp, 25 predicted proteins | sample SalPonR1_A_D1_MG_FD_78216 | JGI IMG/M metagenome (GOLD analysis project Ga0102925, IMG submission 78216) | Salt pond soil microbial communities from South San Francisco under conditions of wetland restoration - Salt Pond MetaG R1_A_D1_MG | ecosystem: Environmental > Aquatic > Marine > Intertidal...
CCGGCCTGTTGACGCGACACCCTCTCCCCTTCGCCGTCCTGGCTCTGCTGGCGCTGGTACTGGATGGGGTGGACGGCGCCGTCGCCCGTCGCACCTCGACCCAAAGCGATTTTGGGGCCCGCTTCGACATGGAACTCGATGCCTTTCTGATCCTGGTGCTATGCGTGGCCGTGGTGTTGCTCGACAAGGCAGGTCCCTGGGTGTTGGCCATCGGCGGCATGCGCTACGCTTTTGTCATGGCGGGACTGCCGTTCTCCTGGCTGACGGCCCCCCTGCCGCAGAGTCTTCGTCGCAAGGCGATCTGTGTCTGGCAGGTGGTTGCCTTGATGGTCGCCCTGCTCCCCGTTGCCGGTGCCACGGCCACGACCTGGGTGACGGGTAGCGCGCTGGCCGGCCTGGCCGGATCGTTCATCATCGATATCCGCTGGCTGTATCGCCACGCCTCGGCATGACGCCGAAGGAAGGTCGGGCCAGCCACTCGTGAAAGGACACGCTCATGCCTTCATCACTCCAGCATACCCCACGCGCCTCGTTGTCCATTGCCGCAGGGCTCACCCTGGCACTGGGCGCCCTCTGGGTGCCATCGGTCAATGCCGAGCCGCGTACCTATGAAATCGACCCTGACCACTTCTCTATCGGCTTTTTGACCGAACACGTCGGTTACGCCGACACCCTGGGCATGTTCCTGGAAGGCCGGGGCGAGTTCGTCTACGACGAGCAGACACGAGAACTGCACTCGGGCACCGTCGAGATTGCCACCGACAGCGTGTTCACCAACCACGAGGAGCGTGATAACCACCTACGCAGTGACGACTTCCTCGACGCGAGCCGCCATTCGACGATTGTCTTCGAGGTCACCGACTTCACGGCACATAGTGACAGCGAGGGCACCCTGGAAGGTGACCTGAGCCTGCTCGGCGAGACCCACCCCGTCACCCTGGAGGTCACGCTCAACAAGGCCGACGCCTACCCCTTCGGTCATGAACAGCACACCCTGGGCCTGTCGGTGCGCACCACCATTTCCCGCAGCAACTGGGGAATGACCTACGGCGTCGATAACGGCCTGGTCGGCGACGAGGTGGCGCTGATCCTCGAACTCGAGGCGATCAGGCAATAGCCGTCCCCCCTGAGCGTCAACCACGGCGGGGCTGGCAAGTCACGACCAGCCTGCTAGACTCGTCCCATCGCTTGACGGGGTGCCGGTGAGTTCCGGCTGAGATGGCGCACGTTCCATGAGGAACTCAGCGCTGATCCCGTGGAACCTGATCCGGCTCGTACCGGCGTAGGAAATCAGGCGATGGGCCACCCAGGCGAGCCGCCTGCCACCACCGGCCCATCCCCCTCCCTCGCACGCCCGATGCCCGGATCGCCACCAACCTCCGGAGTCGACATGGGCTATCGTTTCAGCGACCTCACCGACGCCTGCCAGGATGACTGGCGCGCCTATATCGAGCACCCCTTCGTGCGCGAACTGGGCAATGGCTCACTCGGCGAGGGCGCCTTCCGCCACTACCTGCAGCAGGACTACCTCTTCCTGATCCACTTTGCCCGCGCCTATGCGCTGGCCGCCTTCAAGAGCCGCACCCTGGCCGACCTGCGCCAGGCCCACGAGGGCCTCAAGGCGATCCTCGACGTGGAACTGGACCTGCATATCGGCTACTGCCGCGACTGGGGCATCACCGAGGAGGACCTGGCCACCCTGCCCGAAGCCCGCGCCACGCTCGCCTACACCCGCTACGTCCTGGATACCGGCCAACGGGGCGACCTGCTCGACCTGCATGTGGCGCTGGCCCCCTGCCTGGTGGGCTACGGGGTGATCGCCAACTGGCTCAATGCCCAGTCGTTCACGGTGCGTGGCAACGCCAACCCCTATGACGCCTGGATCGCCATGTACGAGAGCGACGAATTCCAGGCCGCCATGAACGATGAACTCGCCTGGCTCGACGCGCGCCTGGCCGAGATCACGCCACGCCGTTTCAATGAGCTCGTCGAAGTATTCCGGGATGCCACACGCCTGGAGATCGACTTCTGGCAGATGGGGCTGGACCGGGCAAGCTAGCCCACGACCTCGAGGGCTGTTGCCACTGTGAAATAAGGGGCGCCGGGGACAGGCCGTAGAGGGAATACTAGCTTGCCCCGGCCGCCACCATGGCAGCGGGGCGGACGCTCTCCGCTCGCCCCCACCAATGGCTCACCCTTTCGGCCCAGCCTGCCGGGCCATTGGCTTTACTGCGGTAGAGACGCTGCTGCTGGGGGACCACCTCGAGGCCATGACTGCCGGGTATCACCACGGCGTGATCCACTGCCTCGAGCATGGGCACGTCGTTGGGACCATCGCCCAGCGCCAGGGTAAGTGGACGCTGACCGCGCAGGGCCGCAAAGCGCTCGATCAGCCAGCTCACGGCACTCCCCTTGTGCGAGGTGCCGGTCACGTGCCAGAAACGCCCACCGCGTACCAGACACAGTCCATCGCCCGCCAACCCCTCGCGGAAGGCCGCAAGGCTCTGATCATCCCCATGCCATAGCAGCGGTTCGCTGCCTTCCCGCATTCTTGCCAGACGCGTATCGGACTCACCGAGTCCCGTGAAGGCCATCAGCTCATCCAGGGGCATCTCGCTCATGGTGGTAAAGCGCGCGCCCAGCCGCTCACGCCACACCCGCAGACGCTGGCGAATGAAACTGATATCCACCCCCAGGGCGCGAACCACCAGACCATCCGGACCGGGCCGCTCGAGGCGGGCGTGACGCCACGCCGGCGGTAGCCCCACCAGGGCACCGCTCTCGGCGATGAAGGGCGTGTGGGTCAGGCCCAAGGCCTGGCGCAGCGGCAGGATCTCGCTACGCGTCCGGCAAGTAACCGGAATCACCGGCACATCCAGCTGCTTGAGACGCGCCAACCAGGGACGGGCAGCGCGCCAATCGTCACGACACGGATCCAGCAGCGAACCGTCCAGGTCGGTAAACAGCAGTCGCGGAGCCGAGGCGGTATCCGGCAGAGTGAGTGCATTCATGATGAGAGCTCCCGGGCAGAGACAGTCGCTGGACGATGGACACAAAGCACACTGCATGAAATGTGCCATTTGCTGGCAGAACGCCTGGCAACCGCCAGCCATCCTTGATCACTCCCGTCGGTACGGCCCCCTCGACAACACGGCGCGTCAGATACGTCACTCGGGGGCAGCCTGAATGCACTAGCTGAATGCACCATAAAAAAGCAGACGCCCCACGGCGGGCAACCGAGGGACGTCGTGGTGACGCATGGGGCAAACGTTCAGAAGCGGAACGTTACCCCGAGACTCGCCGCATCGAAGGTGTAGTTCGAATCGTCCAGGTAGCGCATGTAGTCCGCGCCCACCGCGAGGCTGGGCGTCATATCGAACTCGGCGCCGGCACCGTAGGAGAAGCCGCTCTCGTCATCCACGTCGAGATCCACTTCGGTGAAGCCTGCCAGACCATAGAGGCGGAACTCCGGGGCGATCGGCACGATGCCCTTGGCATAGCCACCGGCCAGGTAGTCCAGTTCGACATTGCCGTCTGAGCCGCCGGTGCCAAGATGGCCTTCCAGGGCGAAATAGTCGTTGAACGCCACGCCGGCCCGCAGACGCAGGCCGGTGCTGTCGAAGCTGTGGCCCCGGTCAGGATCGAGGTCCCAGAACAGCACGTCGCCACCGAGGTAGGGGCTGGGCTGATAGTTCATCGGGCTGCCCTGGGCATGGGCGGTAGCCCCGGCCAGCAGCAGGGCGGCGCAAACGGCGGAAATCGTGATGGTCTTCATGGTCAACCTCCAAGTTAGGAAACAGCGTTTCCCCACGCAATCTTCATTCTGGTACAGCTTCGACTAACGTGCAACATGGGCCGCCCAGCAAATAGCCAAAGGGGCTAGGTGCTTGCCCTCAAGCCGTTGAAGTCACTGCATCTTGCACTGCAACATGCTAGATTCACCTTGCCGCGGCGCCACTCGCCACTGACACCCTCCGCGCACCCGACACCCCTGACAGGACGCGACATGAACGATCCGATACTGGTGATCAACTGCGGTTCCTCGTCCATCAAGTACGCTCTCGTCCCCGCGGCTCCCGACGAATCTCGCCTGGCCGGTCAGGCCGAGCGCCTGGGTGGCGTGGATGCTCGCCTCACGGGAGTCGACGGCGCCGGCCGAGCGTTCTCGCGCCCGCTGCACGGTGCCGATCACAGCGAAGCCATGAAGGCGATCCTGGAAAGCCTGGAGGGGCAGCACCCCGTGGCGGTGGGCCATCGCATCGTGCATGGCGGTGAGCGCTTCACCCGCGCCACGCGCCTGGATGCCGGCGTGCAGCGGGCCATCGAGGCCACCGGCGCCCTGGCACCGCTGCACAACCCGGCCAATCTCGCGGGGGTAACCGCGACCCTGGCGCTCTTCCCCGACCTGCCTCAGGTGGCGGTCTTCGATACCGCCTTCCATCAAACCCTGCCGCCTCGGGCCTATCGCTATGCGCTGCCGGAAGGCCTCTATCGCAACCACGGCATCCGCCGCTACGGCTTCCATGGCAGCAGCCATGCGCACGTGAGTGCGCGACTCGAGACCGTGAGCGAGCGCCCCCATGGCGGCTGGCTGATCGCCCACCTGGGCAACGGCTGCTCTACCTGCGCGGTCTGGCAGGGAGAAAGCGTCGATACCAGCATGGGGCTGACACCGCTGGAAGGACTGGTAATGGGCACTCGCAGCGGCGACGTCGACCCGGGCCTGCATGCTCACCTGGCCCGCCAGCTGGGCTGGTCGATCGAGCGTATCGACACCCTGCTCAACAAGGAGAGCGGCCTGCTGGGGCTCTCCGGCCTCTCCAATGACATGCGTCGCCTCGAGCAGGCCGCGGCCGAGCACCACTCGGGCGCGGTGCTGGCCATCGAGGTGTTCTGCTACCGCGTGGCCAAGTCGCTGGCGAGCCTCTCCTGCGCGCTGCCTCGTCTGGATGGCATCGCCTTTACCGGCGGCATTGGCGAGAATGCCAGCGCCGTGCGTGCGCGAGTGATCGAACAGCTTCCCCACTTCGGCCTGAAACTGGCCGCCAGGGCCAACGCCGCCACCGTGGGCGGCCGCGAGGGCCGCATCGACCCCGCGGCGGGCGGTCCCCAAGTGTGGGTCATCCCCACCGATGAAGAGGGCCGTATCGCCGAGGAAACCCGCCAGCTGCTGCAAGAGAGCCATCATGACGCCACTTGACCATCGTCCCGAGCCCCGCAACCTGCTGCTGGTGCCCACCGACAGCGGCGTGGGCCTGACGTCGGCCTGTCTGGGCCTGATCCGTGCCCTGGATACCCTGGGGCTCAAGGCCGGCTTTCTCAAACCGTTCCGACAGGACGAGCTCAACGGCGACGGGCCGGAGCGATCCTGCGCCCTGGCGGCCAGCACACTGGGGCTGGCACCGCCATCACCGCTGCCCCAGGCCAGGCTGGAACGCCTGCTAAGAGAGGACCGCAGCGACGAGCTGATGGAGGAGGCCGTGGAGCGCCATGCCCGGGTCGCCACCCCGGCGTCGGGCGACGCCCCGGAGCTGGTGGTGATCGAGGGGATGGCGCCCAGCCCGCACAGCAGCTATGCGACGCAGCTCAATGCCCAGCTGGCCCATGCCCTCAATGCCCGCATCATTCTCGTCGCCGACGGCGACCTGAGTGATCCCCGGGACCTGGCAGAACGCCTCGACATGCATGCCCAGGCCTTCGATGGCGTCGACTCGCCGCGCACCCTGGGCTGCATCCTGATGCGGCTGCGTCCCCTGCCGGATGGCGACGACGCCGCATCGCTGGCGGCCCCCGAGCTCGCCGCCCGACGCGATGCGCAGCTGATGGACGACCTGTGCCGCTATCTGCCCGCCCTGGGTGGTGAGCGCTTCAACCTGATCGGCGCGGTGCCCTGGCATGCGACCCTCTCGGCACCGCGGGTGCTGGACGTCGCCCGTGCGCTGGAAGCACGCTTCCTGCACGAGGGCGAGGCCGCCAGCCGTCGCGTACTGGGCACCAGCCTCTGCGCGCGCAGCGCCTCCCACGCCCTGCACGTGTTCCGTCCGGGGCGTCTGCTGGTCACGCCCGGCGACCGTGATGACAACCTGCTCGCCGCCGCCCTCGCGACCATGAACGGCGTGCCTCTTGCGGGCATCCTGCTGAGCCATGGCGAATTGCCCGATGAGGCCATGATCGAGTTCTGCCGGCCGGCGCTGCGCAGCGGGCTGCCGGTGATGGCGGTGGACTCCGACAGCTTTGCCACGGCCCAACGCCTCGATCGCATGGCCAACGACATCCCCATCGACGACCCGGAGCGGGCCGAACAGGTGACGCGCTTCGTCGCCGACCACCTCGACCTGCAGTGGCTCAAGGAGAACCTCAGCCGCGGCTATCCGAGCCGACTCTCTCCCGCCGCCTTCCGTCATCAGCTGGTCAAGCTGGCTCAACAGGCAAGCAAGCGCATCGTGCTTCCTGAGGGCAGCGAGCCGCGCACCGTGGAAGCCGCCGTGCTCTGCCAGCAGCGTGGCATCGCCCGCTGCGTGCTGCTGGCCAGGCGCGAGGAGGTCGAGGACGTCGCCCGACAGCGCGGCATCGAGCTACCCGAGGCGCTCGAGATCCTCGACCCCGCCCGCATTCGCGACGACTACGTGGCCTCGATGGTCGAACGACGCCGCGACAAGCTCAACGCGCTGACCGCCAGCGACCAGCTACAGGACAACGTGGTACTCGGCACCATGATGCTGGCCGAGAACGAGGTGGATGGCCTGGTCTCCGGTGCGATCCACACTACCGCCAATACCGTGCGCCCCGCCTTTCAGCTGATCAAGACGGCACCGGGCTATCGGCAGGTGTCCTCGATCTTCTTCATGCTGCTGCCCGAGCAGGTGGTGGTCTACGGCGACTGCGCCGTGAATCCCGACCCGGATGCCGAGACGCTGGCCGAAATCGCCATCCAGAGCGCCCGTTCCGCCGCGGCCTTTGGCATCGAACCGCGGGTGGCCATGATCAGCTACTCTACCGGTGAATCCGGCAGTGGCGCCGACGTGGAGAAGGTCCGCCAGGCCACCCGGATCGCCCGAGAGCGCGAGCCCGCGCTGTGCATCGACGGCCCGCTGCAGTATGACGCCGCCGCCATCGAGAGCGTGGGCCGCCAGAAGGCCCCCGACTCCCCGGTGGCGGGGCGCGCCACGGTCTTCGTCTTCCCCGACCTCAACACCGGCAACACCACCTACAAGGCGGTCCAGCGCAGTGCCGGCGTGGTCAGCGTCGGCCCCATGCTGCAGGGCCTCAACAAGCCGGTGAATGACCTCTCTCGTGGCGCCCTGGTCGATGACATCGTCTACACCATCGCCCTGACCGCCATTCAGGCGGCTCAGCAAAGCAATGCACCCTCGCCCGACTAAGAGCGCCGAATGGCCCGTGCCGCAGGCCCGATGGCGGCACATGGCTGGTCGCAACGCATCAATGGGCATATGCTTTAGGCACCTGCAGCCTTCGCCCCGGAAGGCACGAATCAACATGGAGAACGAAATGGCCGGCTTGCTACCCGATGTCGACCCAGATGGACTGCTCGAATACTCGGTGGTCTACACCGACCGCGCCCTGAACCATATGTCGCAGAGCTTTCAGGGCGTGATGCGCGACGTCTCCTCCACGCTGAAAGAGGTGTATAACGCCCACTCGACGGTGATCGTTCCCGGGAGCGGGACCTTCGGCATGGAGGCCGTAGCGCGCCAGTTCGCCAAGGGGCGCAGCTGCCTGGTGATCCGCAACGGCTGGTTCAGCTACCGCTGGAGCCAGATCCTCGATATGGGCCAGATCCCCGCCGAGGTCGACGTGCTCAAGGCGCGTCGCCTCGACGATGATGATCAGACCTCGCCCTTCGCTCCACCCCCCATCGAGGAGGTGGTCGAGTCGATCCATGACCAGCAGCCCGATATCGTCTTCGCCCCGCATGTGGAAACCTCCTCGGGCATGCTGTTGCCGGATGACTACCTGCGCCAGATCGCCGATGCCATCCACGAGCAGGGTGGCCTATTTGTGCTCGACTGCATTGCCTCCGGCACCCTCTGGGTCGACATGCAGGACATCGGCGTCGACGTGCTGGTCAGTGCTCCGCAAAAGGGCTGGAGCGCCAGCCCCTGCTGCGGCATGGTCATGCTCTCTCGCCAGGCTCGTGAGATCATCGAGGAGACGACCAGCACCAGCTTCGCCTGCGACCTGAAGAAGTGGCTGTCGATCATGGAAACCTACGAGACCGGCAGCCATGCCTATCACGCCACCCTGCCCACCGACGGCCTGCGCCAGCTGCGCGATGTGATGCGCGAAACCCGGGAATATGGCTTCAACAAGGTACGTGACGAGCAGTGGGAAGTCGGCCGCCGGGTTCGCGGGATGCTCGCCGAACACGGCTTTCGCAGCGTTGCGGCGCCCGGCTTCGAAGCGCCCGGCGTGGTGGTCTGCTACACCCGCGACGAGGGCATCGTCGGCAAGTTCCTCGCGGCCGGTGTTCAGGTGGCGGCGGGCGTGCCGCTGATGTGTGACGAAGGCAACGATTATCGTGCCTTCCGCATTGGCTTGTTCGGCCTCGATAAACTCCACCACCCGGAGCGCACTCTCGAGAGTCTGGAAACGGCCCTGACCAAGGTGCGCAGCGCCGACGACTGAGTCGCCACGCATTACATCGGGGTGATAGGCCAGCACTCGATCATGACGGACCTTTAACGACAGCGGGGCGGCCAGATGGCCGCCCCGCTGTTGCATGCGCCGAGAGGTCGTGACCTCAGTAGCCGCCCATGCCTCGTGGCATGAAGCCCAGGTTGTTCTCCACTTCCTTCACACCGTCGATGTTCTCCGCCGCGACCTGAACGGCCCAGCGTTGTTCCTTGCTGTCCACCAGCCCCCAGAGCTGCACCTTGCCGTCGGACACGATGATGTTGAGCCGGTCGACCATGACGCCGGTGTTGTCGTCCACTTCCTTGACGATGGCATCACGGCTCGCCCGGTCGTCGTCGCCGCCGGCCGGCTGGCGGTTCACCGAGAAACCGCGCAGCAGGTTGGCACGGCTGACGATGCCCACCAGCTTACCGTCCCGCACCACCGGTACACGCTTGATGTGACGCTTCTCGAGCAGCGCGGCGATATTGTGCAGTGGTTCATCCTCGTTGATGGTGAGGGGATGTGGCGTCATGACCTCACCGGCCGTGCGGCCATGACTCTTGACGTAGTCGACGGCGTTGCCGCCACCGCTGCAGAGCTTCAGCCACCAGGACTTGTGCTGGTCGCCGTTGTTCTCGACTCGGCGGATCAAGTCCCCTTCGCTGACGATGCCGAGCACATTGTCGTCGGCATCCACCACTGGCACGGCACTGATGCCGTGCTCCAGCAGCAGGCTGGCGATCTCGCTGACTTCGCTGTCGGGAGTGACCGTAATCACGTTGGGGGTCATGACATCTGCGGCTTGCATGGGATGGAATCTCCGAACGATTAGGGGACGCTATTGTATGTCTCACCTTTAACAAGTTAGCAACCCTTTGACCGCTACGCCTTGATGCCGGACAGGTTTCGGCCGCCCACATCAAACCGATCCGGCCGCCATGGCACTCTCGCCGTCGGTGATGAGCTCGTCGACCTCCTCGAAGGCAGCGAAACGCGCCGGGCGAATCACGCCCAGCTTGCTCTCGTCCACGACCAGCAGGCGATGCGCCGCGGTGGCGATCGCCGCCTGCTTGGGCGCCACCTCATGGAAATGAAAACAGCTCAGGCCCCTCTCGCGATGCACTCCCGCCGCGGAGAGGAAGGCCTTGTTGATGCCGAGACGTCGAATGGCATCGCCCATGGTGTCGCTGGCGAAGGAGCGCGACGAGCCGTGGTAGACCCCGCCCAGCAGGATCAGGCGCACCCCCGGCAGAGCACTGACCGCGTTGGCCACGTTCAGGGCATAGGTCACCACGGTCAGCGAGGCGTCGGCTGGCAGAGCCGCGGCTAATGGCATCAGCGTCGTGCCGCAATCGATGAACAGGGTGTCGCCGGGCTCGATGTGTCGGGCGGCCAAGGCACAGAGTCGGCGCTTGGCCTCGGCATGGCGGTCCTGCTGCACGGCCAGGTCGTAGTGCGGTGCGTAGCGCGGATCGTCGCTGCGCACCAGGTGGCCGCCCATTAGCCGCAGCTTGCCATCTCCGGCGGCCAAGTCACGGCGGATAGTCATCTCCGAGACGCCGCAGAGTTCCGCCGCATCATGCAGGTGCAGACTGCCACCGCCCGCCAGGGCATCACTCAGCCGGGCGAGTCGCCGGGCACTGCGTTCATTCATGTGCTGCCATACTTTCAACGACCCGATGAGGAGAAAGATGTTAGAAAAATAACACCAAATGTTATAGTTTTCACCTCACACTCACTCGGATGCCTGCCACCCCAGGCCGCCCCGTCAGACAGGTGCTCCCATGACCCTCTTCATGAGCCTGGTGGGCATGATGACCCTCGTGGCCATCGCCCTCATCTTCTCCTACGATCGCCGCGCCATCCGCATGCGGACCGTCGTGGGTGCCTTTGCCATCCAGGCCGGCATCGGCGCTTTCGTGCTCTACGTGCCCTTCGGGCAGACGGTGCTCAAGACCATTTCCGACGGCGTCAGCCAGGTCGTGCTCTACGCCAACGACGGCATCAGCTTTGTCTTCGGAGGCCTCGCCGAGGTGGACAACATCGGCTTCGTCTTCGCGATCAAGGTACTGCCGGTCATCATCTTCTTCTCGTCACTGATTGCCGTGCTCTACTACCTGGGGATCATGCAGTGGGTGATCCGCCTGCTCGGCGGGGCCCTGCAGAAAGCGCTGGGTACCTCGCGCACCGAGTCGCTCTCCGCCACCGCCAATATCTTCGTCGGCCAGACCGAAGCACCGCTGGTGGTGCGGCCCTTCATTGCCCGCATGACGCCTTCCCAGCTGTTTGCCGTGATGTGCGGTGGCCTGGCCTCGGTGGCCGGCTCGGTGCTGGCCGGCTACGCTGCCATGGGCGTGCCCATGGAGTACCTGGTGGCCGCCTCCTTCATGGCCGCCCCGGGTGGACTGCTGTTCGCCAAGCTGATTATGCCCGAGACCCGAGCGCCGGAGGACAGCGTCTCGAAGGTCGAGGAGGAGCAGGAGGAGGAACCGGACCGGCCCAGCAACGTGCTCGACGCCGCCGCGGCCGGTGCGAGCTCGGGCCTGAAGCTGGCCGCCAACGTGGGGGCCATGCTGATTGCCTTCATCGGCCTGATCGCGCTGATCAACGGCATGCTGAGCGGCATCGGCGGCTGGTTCGGGTTCGAGGCGCTGAGCCTGGAGTGGATCCTCGGCTGGCTCTTCGCCCCGCTGGCCTTCCTGCTCGGCGTGCCCTGGGAAGAAGCCACCCTGGCCGGCTCCTTTATCGGCCAGAAAGTGGTGGTCAACGAGTTCGTGGCCTACATCAACCTGGCCCCCTACCTGAGCGGCGAGGAAGTGGTTGCGGCGACCGGTCAGACGATGACGCCGCATACCATGGCCATCCTCTCCTTCGCACTGTGCGGCTTTGCCAACCTGGCCTCGATTGCCATCCTGCTCGGTGGCCTGGGCAGCATCGCGCCGAGCCGCCGCCACGAGATCGCACGGTTCGGCCTCAAGGCCGTGCTGGCCGGCACGCTCTCCAACCTGATGTCGGCCTCCATCGCCGGCTTCTTTCTCGCCCTGGGCAGCTGAAAAAAGCCGCTAAACCATTTACAGGAAACTTCCATGACCGAACTGCAGCAGGCCGCGCGCCAGGCCCTGGCGCTGATGGACCTTACCAGCCTCAATGACGACGACAGCGACGCTACCATCGAGGCGCTCTGCCAGAGCGCCAAGACACCCGCCGGCACGCCGGCGGCGGTCTGCATCTACCCGGCTTTCGTGGTTACCGCACGGCGCGCGCTGAAGGCCCACGGCCTCGAAGGCATCGTCAAGGTGGCCACGGTCACCAACTTTCCCCACGGCAACGACGACATCATGGCAGCCGCCCGCGAAACCCGCGCGGCCGCGGCCTCCGGCGCCGACGAGGTCGATGTGGTCTTCCCCTGGCGCGCCCTGATGGCCGGCGACGAGGAGACCGGCCGCGAGCTGGTCGAGGCCTGCAAGCAGGCCGCCGGCGATGCCACGCTCAAGGTGATCCTGGAGACCGGCGAGCTCAAGGATCCGGCCCTGATTCGCCGCGCCGGCGAGCTGGCCCTGGAAGGCGGTGCCGACTTCCTCAAGACCTCCACGGGCAAGGTGGCGGTCAACGCCACCCTGGAAGCGGCCGAGACGCTGTTGAGCGTGATCCGTGACAGCGGCCGCGACGTCGGTTTCAAGGCCGCCGGTGGCGTGCGTACCGTCGAGGACGCCCTGGCCTATCTGCAACTCGCCGAGCGCCTGATGGGCGTGGCCTGGATTACGCCGGCTCACTTGCGCTTCGGCGCCTCGGGGCTGCTCGGCAACCTGCTGGAGACCCTGCGCGGCGACGGCCAGGGCAACGCGACGTCCGAGGACGACTGATGGGCCGCCAGACGCTCCCCCAGGAACTGATCCGCGCCAAGCGCGACGGCCTCGCCCTGGGCCGCGACGCGATCCGGCAGCTGGTCGCCGGCATCGCCGATGGCAGCCTCTCGGATGCCCAGGTGGGAGCCCTGGCCATGGCGATTTTCCTGCGGGGCATGGAGGCCGAGGAGACGGTGGCATTGACCGAGGCGATCCGCGACTCCGGCGAGGTGCTCGCCTGGCCCGACCTCGACCTGCCCGGGCCGGTGCTCGACAAGCACTCCACCGGCGGCGTGGGCGACCTCGTCTCGCTGGTGCTCGGCCCCTGGATCGCCGCCTGTGGCGGGCACGTGCCGATGGTCTCCGGCCGTGGACTGGGCCATACCGGCGGCACGCTGGACAAGCTTGAGGCGATCCCCGGCTACTCGGTCACGCCGGATACCGCCACCTTTCGCCGCCTGGTCAAGGAAGTCGGCGTGGCGATCATCGGCCAGACCGCCGACCTGGCGCCGGCCGACAGCCGCCTCTACGCGGTGCGCGACGTCACCGCCACCGTGGAGTCGCTGCCGCTGATCGTCAGCTCGATTCTCGGCAAGAAGCTGGCCTGCGGCCTGGATGCGCTGGTGATGGACGTCAAGAGCGGCAGCGGGGCCTTTATGCCCACTGCCGAAAAATCTCGTGAACTCGCCGAGACCATCGCCGAGGTGGCAAGCCGGGCCGGGACACCGACCACCGCGCTGGTCACCGACATGAGTCAGCCGCTGGCCCCCTGCGCCGGCAATGCCATCGAAGTGCGCGAGGCGCTGCGCCTGCTCGGCGGCGAGAAGCGCCACGGCCGCCTGCTGGCCGTCACCCGCGACCTGGCCGCCGAGCTGCTGCTGGCTGGCCGCCTGGCCGACTCTCGCGATGCGGCCCTGGTGCGGCTCGACGAGACGCTGGCCTCAGGAGCGGCCGCCGAGCGTTTTGCGCGCATGGTGGCAGGGCTCGGCGGCCCCCGTGACCTGCTGGAGGACCCCGGCCGCTACCTGCCCGAGGCGCCGGTCACTCGAGCAGTGCATGCCAGGCACCCAGGCCGGATCGAGGAGATCGATACCCGCGCCCTGGGCCTGGCCGTGGTGGCCCTTGGCGGTGGCCGACGCGCCCCCGGCGAGGCCATCGACCCCGCCGTCGGGCTATCACGCATCGCTTCCCTGGGCGAAGCCGTCGACGCCGAGCGCCCGCTGGCGCTGGTTCACGCCGCCAGCGCCGACGACGCTGACCGGGCTGCCCGGCAGGTCCGCGACGCCATCCAGGTAGGCGATGGCCCTGTCACGTCCCCACCGCTGATTCATGACATCATCCGTCGGGAGGCCCCATGACCCGCGCCATCGTGCTCGTGCTCGACTCCTTCGGCATCGGCGCAACGCCGGATGCCGCCCGTTTCGGCGATGCTGGTGCCGATACCCTGGGTCATATCGCCGCCGCCTGTGCCCGCGGGGCGTGCGACCTTCCAAGGGGCCCCGGCGCGGGCCGCCAAGGGCCGCTAGAGCTGCCGAATCTGGCACGCCTGGGGCTCTTGCATGCCCACCACGCCAGCACCGGCAACTGGGCCGAGGGCCTCATGCTGCCTGACGCGGTCGTCGGCGCCTGGGGCCATGCCCGGGAGCTCTCCTCCGGCAAGGACACGCCCTCCGGCCACTGGGAAATCGCCGGCGTCCCGGTGCGCTTCGAGTGGGGCTATTTCCCGAACAAGCAGCAGAGTTTCCCGCCCGAGTTGCTCGAGGCCCTGGTGCAGGAGGCGGGGCTACCCGGCGTAATCGGCGACTGCCACGCCTCCGGCACCGAGATCATCAGCCGGCTCGGCGAGGCGCACGTCGAGAGTGGCAAGCCCATCGTCTATACCTCGGCAGACTCGGTGTTCCAGATCGCCGCCCATGAAGAGGCTTTCGGCCTGGAGCGGCTCTATTCTGTCTGCGAGACCGCCCGCCGGCTGCTCGCGCCCTACAACATCGGCCGGGTGATCGCCCGCCCCTTTCTCGGCGAAAGGGCGGCCGGCACGGACGCCGCCAGCTTCACCCGCACGGCAAATCGTCGCGACTACAGCGTCGAGCCGCCCGCCCCGACGGTGCTCCAGAAGCTGCATGACGATGGCGGCACGGTGGTGGGCATCGGCAAGATCGCCGATATCTACGCTCACTGCGGCATCACGCGAACGCTGAAGGCCAACGGCCATGACGCCCTGATGGATGCCACCCTGGCGGCCATGGACGACACCGGCGCGCACAGCCTGATCATGACCAACTTCGTGGATTTCGACATGGTTCACGGTCACCGCCGTGACGTGGCCGGCTACGCCGCAGCCCTCGAGCACTTCGACGCTCGCCTGCCCGAGCTGCTGGGCAAGCTCCAGGACGATGACCTGCTGATTCTCACCGCCGACCATGGCTGCGACCCCACCTGGACGGGCACCGACCATACCCGCGAGCACATTCCGGTGCTGGCGCTGGGCGCCGGCCTCACCGCGGGCCCGCTGGGGGTCCGCGAGACCTTCGCCGACATCGGCCAGAGCCTGGCGAGCCACCTGGGCCTTGCGCCCATGGACGACGGCGAGAGCTTTCTTCCATCTGCCGCGTCTTCCACCCCGCTATCCAACGCAACGGGAGGTCACTGATGGCCACACCCCATATCAATGCCGAGCGCGGCGATTTCGCCGATACCGTGCTGATGCCCGGCGACCCGCTGCGCGCCCGCTACATCGCCGAGACCTTTCTCGACGAGGTGCGCGAGGTCAACACGGTGCGCAGCATGGCCGGCTATACCGGGCGCTACAAGGGCCGCGAGATCTCGGTGATGGGCCATGGCATGGGCATTCCCTCGGTCTCCATCTACGCCAAGGAGCTGATCACCGAGTACGGCGTCGGCACGCTGATTCGTGTCGGTTCGTGCGGTGCGGTACGCGACGACGTGGCGGTGCGCGACGTCGTGATCGGCCTGGGTGCCTGCACCGACTCCGGCGTCAACCGCACGCGGTTCGGCGGCATGGACTTCGCCGCCACCGCCGACTTCGCCCTGACGCGAGCGCTGGCCGACGCCGCCAGTGATCTTGGCGTGGCAACGCGGATCGGCAACCTCTTTTCGGCGGATCTCTTCTACGACCCGCGGCCGGAGACCGCCGAGCTGCTCAAACGCTACGCTATCGTCGGCGTGGAGATGGAGGCCGCCGGCCTCTATGGTGTTGCCGCCGAGTTCGGCGCCCGCGCGGCCACCGTCTGTACCGTCTCCGACCATATCCTCAAGGGCGACTCCCTCGACAGCACCGCGCGCGAGCGAAGCTTCGACGAGATGATGGAGATCGCCCTGGAGAGCGTGCTGCGCGATGACGCGGCAAAGGGAATCACGTCATGAACGAGACCGTCGATACCGACATCGTCGCGGCACTGCTGGCGGTGCGCGAGCGCGCCTATGCGCCCTACTCCCGCCATCCGGTGGGCGCCCTGGTAGTCAGCGAGAGCGGCACCCGCTACGCCGGGGCCAACGTGGAGGTGGCCCACTACAAGGGCATCTGCGCCGAGGCCTCGGCGCTCGCCGCCATGGCCAGCGCCGGCGAGCGCCAGCTGCGCGAGGTCTGGGTGATCGGTCCCGGCCGGCACCTCTGCACGCCCTGCGGCGACTGCCGCCAGCGCATCCGCGAGTTCGCCACCCCCGAGACCCGCATCCGCGTGGTGGATGCCGAGGGCGGATTGCTCAAGACGTACGACATGGAGGCGCTGCTGCCGGACTCCTTCGGGCCCGAGAACCTGAGCCCCTAGGCCCTGCAAGACTGGTGACAGCGGCTATGCTTTCGTCTCTCACTCTGGAAACGTCGGAGCCTGCTCATGTTTCGCGCCATCGACATTCCCGCCGCCGACGGCACCATCGATGCCTATATCGTCACGCCCGACAACGCCGCCGGCCCGCTGCCGGCGGTGGTGCTGTTCTCCGATATCGGCGGCCTGCGCCCCTGCTATCACGAGAAGGCCCAGCAGATCGCCGACAACGGCTACGCCGTGCTGATGCCCAACCTCTACTACCGCGACGCAGCAGGCAGGGTGGTACCGGAGGGCAAGTCCTTTCGCGACCCGGACGTGCGGCCGACCCTGCTCGACTATGCCGCCCGCCTGACACCCGAAGCACAGGCTCGAGACTTCCGCGCCCTGCTGAGCTGCCTCGATAGCGAAGCCGAGTTCACACACGGCGAGGTGGGCGTGGTCGGCTACTGCATGACCGGCGCTTTCGCACTGCGCATGGCGGCCCAACACCCTGATCGCGTGGCCGCCGCGGCCGGCTTCCACTCGGCTCGCCTGGCACCGGATGACGGTCCCGACAGTCCCGCGCAGGTGGTCAATGCCATCGAAGCGCGGGTCTATTTCGGTCATGCCGACCAGGATGCGCTGTTGCCGCCCGAGCAGATCGCCCGCCTGGACGAGGCATTGGCCCGGGCCGGCGTGCACTTCACCACGGAGCTCTACAAGGGCGCCGCCCACGGCTTCACCGCCAAGGATGCCCCGTCCTACGACGCGGCCGCCGATGCCTTGCACCATAAGCGGCTCGCCATGCTCCTGGAAGAGACGCTGTAAGGCGACGCCGATGGGAGACAGGAAAAGGTATAGCTGATGGCCCGTTCGATCTTTTGACGGGAAGCACGATCAGGTTGTACCGATATAACGCTCGGCTAACGCGCCGATTTGGAACGGCGAAGCAGCGGATCGCTCGTTCTGAAGCCGACGGTTAACCCTGCGCCGGTTGCTGCCCTTGTTAGACCTGCAACGCGAAATGGCTTACAGGTCTGAAGGTGTTTCCTGTCTCTTGTCCACTGCGTAGTGCCGGATGGCGCCGAGAAAATGCAGCATAAGTAAAGCCGGAAGGACATATATGCCAATGTTCAAATGGATCCATTCCATAGGCTCATGGATAATCGATAGGCTCTCCAGTGGTACGCAAACGGAAAACCACCCGAAGACATCCATGCATTCGTTCTCCGTGAACAGATACATTGGTCCACTGACGACCTGGAGTGCGAGCAGAATGAGTATCGCCCGGTGTACCAAATAGGCAGCCCAGCGCTCCATTGCCGTTGGCCCGACGTTTGCGGGGAAGCCTTCGTACAGCCTGAACATCACCCTCCAGGCGACGAAGATCAACACAAAGAATCCCAACGAAATATGAATCGCCATCACATATTCTGCTATCGCCTCTGAGGGTGCTGCCCCCGCTGCGAAGCCGAGCACAAGCATCACGACGACAAGCAATGCGGTAACCCAATGATTGATAGTAGATATAGCCGAGTAGCGGCCGGGATCAGTCATCTCCTCCCCCTTTGTCGTTGAGCTAACAGGTAGTAAAGACGCACTCTATGCCGGTGCGAACGTGCCAGCACGTTTATCCAGCACGAGCAGCCTGCCAATGCTCACGAAAGCTGTTGATCCTTTACAACGTTCACTAAAACTAGACGTTATATCCAAAATTCGCACGCCTGCTGCCTTTGCTTCCATAGCGACGCCTCATGAACCGGCTCCAGCCAAGGGAAGGCCCCCTCACGGTACAGGCGGGAGACCTTCAGAGGCAGGCTGTCGCGACGTTCGCCAGTGATCTCATGCCGCGCCATGCGTGACTAGACCGGGTCCGGGGAGCTGCCTCGGGGGCTGGTATCGCCGGCGGGGTCGGCGATACCGGCCTCACCGGGCTGCCGACCGCTGGCATCGCGCTCCTCGGCGCCCTCGCCGGTTCCATCCAGGCGGCCCCCGCCACGTCCTTCCATGCTGACGCTGAGCCGCGGCACGCCGAGGTCGACGGACTGCTGCTCCATGCGCTGCTTGAGCAGCAGGTTGAAGGCCCGTGACACGTCCCACTGCATTTCTGGCGCCGTACGGAAGCGCATGCGCAGGATGGCGCAGCCGTCGTCAAAACTGTCGATGCCCTGCATCTCGAGCGGCGACCAGATGTAGTGGCGCATCATCGGATCCCGGCGCAGTTCCAGCGCGGTCTCCTGCATCAGGGTGGTGGCATCATCGATCTTCATGTCGAAGGGGATGCGGACCCGCATCAAGGCGATGCCGAACTGGCGCGACATGTTGTGGATGGACTCGATGCGACTGAAGGTGATGATGTGGACGACCGCGTCCAGGTCGCGCAGGCGCACGGTACGCAGTGTCAGCCCCTCGACGGTGCCAATGTGGCCATTGATCCTGACGAAGTCGTCCACCGCCAGCGAATCCTCGATGAGGATGAAGATGCCGGTGATCAGGTCCTGTACCAGGGTCTGGGCGCCGAAACCGACGGCCAGGCCGATCACCCCCGCACCGGCCAGCAGCGGCGTGACGTTCACGCCGAGGTTGGCCAGGCCGACGATCGAGGCAACGATCACGATGGTGGCAAAGATGATGTTACGGATCATCGGCGTGATGGTCTGCGCGCGCGCCAGGTTGACCCGGCGCCCGCGGGCCCGTGCGGGGCTGGTCAGGGCGCGCTGGATGGCGGTGTCGGCAAAGATCCAGATCAACCAGGCCAGCAGCACGGTGAAGCCAATCGCCAGCAGCGCCTGGCCGATACGCACACTGGCCACCCCCTGCTGGCCGATCCCGATCAGCGACGCCCCCCATACCTGCAGCGAAAGCTCCGCAAAGGCGATCCAGGCCAGCACATGAGCCAGCGCATAGCCGAAGCGCTCCAGGCGCTTGCGATAGTCGCTCAGCCGGCGGCGCTTGGCGCGACGCTCGCCGTGCCGTCGGATCAGGCCAGTGACGACCAGGGTCAGCACCAGCAGCGATGCGGAGATGATCGAGCGGGCCAGCGCCGTCCCCACATCACCCACCGTGATGAAGATCGCCAGCAGCGAGCCTCCCACCAGCAACATGGCCGGCACATGCCACAAGCCGCCAACCAGCCGAACCACCTCGGAGGAGCTACCTTTGTCGCGCCGCAAGGAATAGGGACGGTTACGGATCAAGTGCTTGATGGGCCGCTTGAAGCGCAGGATGAAGCGACCACTGATCAGTGCCGCCAGCACGTTGGCCAGCACCGACATCAGGCTCGCCAGATCGTCGCCCATGATCCCCGAGAGGCGAGCGGAGTTGAAGGCATCGCCCAGCGCGATCAGCGCGCCAATGACGAACAGCGGCCTGAGGCTCTGCTGCTGGAGGATCTGGACGGCGATGAAGCGATGACCGCTGGTAAATACCGAGATTACCGTCTCCACCACCACCGACAGGGTACGCCCGCAGAGCGCGATATAGGCAATGACCAGCGATGCGGTGCGCCCCGAACTCTCCGGCACCAGTTGGGCGATGCCCAGCACCAGCAAAAACGCCAGCGTCCACGGCAGCATGCGGCGCAGGAAGTGCACAATCAGCAGCCAGGCGCGTGGCTCGCGAGGCAGGTCCAGCGGCCAATCGCGGCGCTTGGCCAGCAGCCGCCCAAGGGCGATCAGGATCACCAGCAGCCCGGCCCAGATCACCAGTAGCACGGTCATTTCGATGACGAAGCGCAGCAGCTCGGCATTGCCGGTCTGCACCATCAGGTCCACCAGATCGGACCAGCCCTGGCGAAGCTGCCGCCGCCATTCGTCCATCGGCGACTGGCCGGCCTCGGCCTGTTCGCCGAGGTCGTTGATGGTATCCGCCAGGGCACCAAGAAGGCCCTGGGGACGGGTGATGCCGGCGTCCTCGGCCGCCGGTTGATGGCTCTGCTGCAGCTGGCGCAGGCTCTCCAGCAGGGCCTGGCGCTGTTCGGCATCCTCGAGCGTGGTGATCACCTCATCCAGCGAGGCCTGGAAGGCCTCGGGATCGTGGGAAGCGGGCTGCTCCCCGCTGCCCGGTGTCAGGACGGAAAGAGGCGTGGACTGGGCCAGGGCCGCCGTCGACAGCAGCAGCAGACAGCCCAGCAGGCTGCGCATCAGCAGCAGCATGCGGTTTGCGTCAGGCACTCGTTAGACTCCCTGGCATTTGATCTCCCTGGTGAACCCCGCGCCCATGCTGCGCGGGGCAATATGATAGGCTGCCGACATCACGCATTACAGGATGCCGACATGACGCCACAATCGCCACCCGAACCGCGCAATGCCGACGGCAAGACGCGTCGCGTCGGTGTCGAGATCGAGTTTGCCGGCCTGCCACCTCGCAAGACAGCAGAGCTGGTCGGCGAGCTGTTCGGCGGCACCATCGAGGTACTGAGCCCTCATCGCCTCAGGGTGGCCGACACCCGCTGGGGCGAATTCGGCATCGAGCTGGACACCCAGTACGCGCATCCGGACGAGACCGTGGTGGATGCCGAGGCCGCCGGCGACAGCGAATGGGCGCGCATGCGCCTGGATTTCCATACCCGGACCCGGGAGCTGATCGGCGATGTGGTCACCGGCCTGGTGCCCACCGAGATCGTTTGTCCGCCGGTTCCCTGGGACGAGCTCGAAGAGCTCGATGCCCTCTTCGAGGCACTGCGCTACCAGGGCGCCAAGGGCACCGACGCCAGTCTGCTCTATGGCTTCGGCCTGCACCTCAATCCCGAGGTGCCAAGCCTCGAAGCGGAAAGCCTGCTGGCCTACCTGCGCGCCTACCTGCTGAGCGCCGCCTGGCTGCGCGAGCAGATTCACGTGGATATCACCCGCGAGGTCCTGCCGCACGCCAACCCTTTTCCCCGAGCCTATGCGCTCAAGATACTCGACCCGGATTATGCACCGGACCTGGACACCCTGATCGACGACTATCTGGCCGATAACCCGACCCGAAACCGCGAACTGGACATGTTTCCACTGTTCGCCCACCTGCGCCCGGACCACCCCCATGAGCTGCTGCGCACCAAGCTGGTCAAGCCACGCCCCACCTTTCACTATCGTCTGCCCAATGCCCAGCTCTCCGAGCCGGGCTGGGGGGCGGTGGCCGAGTGGAACCGCTGGCTGGAAGTCGAGCGCCTGGCCACCACCCCGGACACGCTGGCCGAGAGAAGCGAACAGTTCCTGGCGCGTCACCGCCCCTCCCTGCCGCGCCGCTGGCTCACCCGCCTGCGCCGCTGGGTGACGCGCCGATGAGCCATTCCACACGCCCCCTGATCGGTATCACCACCTCCGACGCCAAGAGCCGTATCGCCTGGTGGTTCGACTGGTTCGCCGTCTGGCGCCACGGTGGACGCCCGCTGCGGCTGTCGCCCATGCGCCCCTTCCCCGACGCCCTCGATGGCCTGATCATCGGCGGCGGGGACGATATCCAGGCCCACCTCTACAACGCCGAGGTGCAACTCGACGTCCGCCTCGACCCGCAGCGCGACGAGCTCGAACTCGAACTGCTGGAGCGCTTCATCCCTGAGGGCAAGCCCGTACTGGGTATCTGCCGCGGCGCGCAGCTGATCAATGTCTACCAGGGCGGCACCCTCGACCCGGATATCTACACCACCCATGAAGGCCTCAAGCGGCGGCGCACCGTGCTGCCTCGCAAGACCGTGGATATCGTCGCCGACAGCCAGCTGCATCGCATCCTCAAGGTCAGCTGGTGCCGTATCAACAGCCTGCACCATCAGGCGGTACAGCGAACGGGAAAAGGCATCGAGATCGTCGCCCGGGACCGCGATGGCCTGGTGCAGGGTATCGAGTCTCGCGACCACGAGTTCCTGATCGGCGTACAGTGGCACCCCGAATGGCTGGTCTTCAATCGCCCTCAGCAGCGACTGGTTCGTGCCCTGGTCAAGGCCGCCAAACGCGGCATCGCCTCTTCGTAGCGCGACTCGGGAAACCACAGCGGCCCGCTACGACAAGGCGCCCGATACAAGAACGCCGGGGCCACCCATGGGTGGCCCCGGCGTCGATGTGAGCCGGTCGATCAGACCGGCTGTCTGTCGTTAGCCTTCCAGCTTGGCCGAGAGGGTGATCTCGGCATTGAACAGCTTCGAGACCGGGCAGCCCTCCTTGGCCTTGTTGGCCGCGTCCTGAAACGCCGCATCGTCGGCGTCCGGGATCTTCGCCACGGTGTCGAGGTGGATGGCCGTAATGGCGAAACCGCCCTCGACCTCCGCCAGGGTCACCTTGGCCTCGGTGGCGATGCGCTCGGCGGTCAGGCCGGCCTCTCCCAGGATCATCGACAGGGCCATGGAGTAGCAGCTGGCATGGGCGGCGCCGATCAGCTCCTCCGGATTGGACCCCGCCTCGCCCTCGAAGCGCTTGGCGAAGCTGTAGGGGACGTCCTGGATCACGCCACTCTGGGTGGACACGCTGCCTTTGCCGTCCTTGAGACCGCCCTGCCAGACTGCACTACCGGTTTTATGAATGCTCATGTCGACTCCTTATCGTTGTCAGGTACGAACCGTTGCCACTTCACCATACAGCATGGGGATGCCCATCTCCTGACACAAGGCCGATTGCATCGAAGACGGTCAGCAGCCAGACTTCATGGAAACTATTTCCACAACACTCACGAGAGAGGTTCCCATGCCGAAATCGCCCAGCGTGCAGCTCGCCGCCACCGCCCATGAGCCGGCCATCGACCTGCCGGCCATCGGCCAGGGCACCTGGTACCTCGGCGAGGGGCTGGCCCCGCGCCGTGACGAGGTACGGGCCCTGCAGCATGGCCTGGCCCATGGCCTGACCCTGATCGACACCGCCGAGATGTATGGCGATGGCGGCGCCGAGGACGTGGTGGGCGAGGCGCTGGCGGGTCACCGCGACGCGGCCTTCCTGGTCTCCAAGGTCTATCCCTGGAACGCCGGACGCGAGAGCGCCATCGCCGCCTGCGAGGCGAGCCTCAGGCGTCTTCGCACCGATCACCTCGACCTCTACCTGCTGCACTGGCCGGGCAAAATCCCGCTGGAGGAGACCCTGGAGGCCTTCGAGCGACTGCGCGAGGCGGGCAAGATCCGTCGCTTCGGCGTCTCCAACTTCGACGTCGACGAGATGGCCGCGCTGAGTGCCCTGCCCGACGGCGAGGCCTGCGCGGTGAACCAGGTGCTCTACCATCTGGGCTCGCGGGGCATCGAACACTCGCTGCTGCCCTGGCAGCGCGCGCGGGGCATCCCCACCATGGCCTACTGCCCGCTGGCCCAGGCGGGTGGGCTGCGCCGCAACCTGCTCACTCACCCCGAAGTGACCGACATTGCCGCGGAGCTCGGCATCACGGCCGCCCAGCTGCTGCTGGCCTGGGCAATTCGCTCGGTCAATGGCCACAGAGACGTGATCGCGATTCCCAAGGCCACCCGCCTCGCGCATGTGGAGCAGAACGCGGCTGCGCTGGCGGTCGAGCTGGATGCCGAGCACCTGGCCCGCCTCGACGCCGCCTTCCCGGCGCCGACCCACAAGACGCCGCTGGATATTGTCTAGACGCGGCCCTGCAACCTGGCGAGCGCATCCGACAGGACATCATGACCCAGCTCGCGCATTGCCGCGATATTGCGCGCCGGGATGCTCGCCGGGTCGGGGTGGTGGTTGAGCGCCCGTTCCAGCCCCGCCTCGCGCAGCAAATGCCACATCGGGAAGGGTGAACGGTTGGTGAAATTGGCGGGATCCTCCGGCTCGGCATCCGCGAAGACGTACTCAGGGTGAAAGCTCGCCAGCTGATAGGTGCCCTCATAACCCTGCTCGGCGAGCAGCGCCTCGGCGACCTCCAGCAGGTCCAGGTAGTCGTCGAAGGCCTCGAGCCCCGGCGTCAGCACCAGCAGGGTGGTTTCTACCTCGGGGGTGGCATCCAGATGGCGGCACTCATCGAACAGCGCCAGCAGCGCGGCCTCGGGATCGTCGGCCGGCACCGCCACATAGCGGACGCTGTCGCGGGCGACCTCACGGCCGGCGAAGGGACAGACGTCGCGGGCAACCACGAAGGTCTCCACCCAGGCACGGGTGGCGGCAAGGGGGTCGGGGGGTACTCTCATGATCGTCTCGGCAGCGTGGGGAGCAAAAGATACGTGTTGCACTATACCCCCCGGCTCTCTTCTGATCTGCCCCTATCGACGCTCACCGCGCCGCGAGGCCAGGCGATCCGCCAGCCGGGTCGGCTCCGGCAGCTTGGTGCGCCCCAGGCAGCGCGTCACCCAGTCGATCGCCGTGGCCAGCGACACGCGATGCCCCGGCGAGACAAAGATCGGCTTCACCTTCACTCGCGAGCGCAGCACCGCGCCGATCACTTCGTCATCCGGGCCATCCACCAGCGGCGTCCAGTCGCCGCGCTCGGGTCCCGGCTCAGTGTGGCGTCCGCACAGCCGCGACTTGGCAACGCCAATGGTCGGCAGGTCGAGCCACAGCCCCAGGTGGCTGGCCACGCCAATCCGCCGCGGATGGGCAATGCCCTGACCATCCACCATCACCAGTTGCGGCGTCATCGTCAGCCGCTCGAAGGCGGCCAGCGCCGCCGGCACTTCGCGAAACGATAACAGCCCTGGCACATAGGGCATACGCGTCGGCTCGCGATGCACAACCTGCTCCACTATCTCCAGGGTTGCCGGCTCGGACTCGCCTGACGCCTGCGGCGGCCAGGCCAGCACCACCACCGCGGCACGAGTGATCTCGCCACCCTGTTCGAAGCCGATATCCACCCCGGCGATCCGGCGTACCGGCTCCAGGCGGTCGGCGCGTTCCACATACCCGGCCAGGCGCGTCTGCAGGGCGATGGCCTCACGCGGGGCAAGGTTCCAGTCGTGGAGATCTGCGCTCGGCATGGAGACTCCTGAACAGCCGCTTGTGAGTGACGTAGACTATCGCCCCCGGCACGCAGGCAGGAAGGGAGACCTGATGAAACTGATTCATACCGCCGACTGGCACCTGGGCCAGAGCTTCCATGGCCAGGAGCGCCATGCCGAGCATCGCGCCTTTCTCGGCTGGCTGCTCGACACCCTGGTGGAACGCCGTGCCGACGCCCTGCTGGTGGCCGGCGATATCTTCGACGTGGTCAATCCTTCGCTGCGCGCCCAGGAGCTGCTCTATGACTTCATCGTCTCCGCTCACCAGCGGCTGCCGTTCCTCGACATCGTGCTGATCGCCGGTAACCACGACAGCGGCAACCGCATCGAGCTGCCGGCCCCGCTGATGCGCCGGCTGCGCACCCACGCCCTGGGCCGGGTGCGCTGGCTGGACGACGGCAGCCTGGACGCCGAGCACCTGCTGGTGCCACTCACCGACGCAAACGGCGAGACCCGCGCCTGGTGCCTGGCGTTGCCCTTCCTGCGCCCTGCCGAGGTGACCGGTTCAGCGCTGGCCAGCGAGGCGACCGACGAGGCGGCGCCCAACGACTACGTCAGCGGCATCAGCCGCGTTCACACCCAGCTGATCGAGGCCGCGCGCGCCCGGCGCCGGCCCGGTCAGGCGCTGGTGGCGATGAGCCACGCCCACCTGCACGGCGCGGCGGTCTCCGAGGCCAGCGAGCGGCCCATCGTGATCGGCGGCGAGGAATCGATCTCCGCCACCCTCTTCCCGCCTGACATCGCCTACGTGGCGCTGGGCCACCTGCACCGCGCCCAGCAGGTCGGCGAAGCGCGCATCCGCTACAGCGGCAGTCCGCTGCCGCTGGACTTCAGCGAGGTGGCCTACCCCCATCAGGTGGTGGAGGTCACCCTCGACGGCGAGACCCTGGCCGCGACCGAGACGCTCCCCGTGCCGCGCCCGGTGGCCATGCTGCGCGTTGGCCCTGCGCCCCTCGATAAGGTACTGGCCGAGCTCGAGGCGCTGAACGACGATCCTGGCCTGCCTGGCGCTCGGGGTCGGGAGCTATCGAGAGACCACTGGCCCTGGCTGGAGGTTCGTGTCGAACTCGACGCGCCGATTCCCGACCTGCGCGCCCGGGTGGAGGCGGCCCTCGAAGGCAAGGCGCTGCGCCTGCTGCGCCTCGAGCGTCGCCTGCCCCGGGTCGAGCGCGAGGCGCAGCAGGCGCATGTCGACCTGGAGACCCTCGGCCCACGCAAGCTCTTCGAACGCACCTGGGCGCAACACTGGGGCCAGCCACCGGATGACGACGTGCTCGCCGACTTCGACCGGCTCTGCCAGGACGTGCTCGACGCCGACGGTGACGATGCCGACGGTGCAGGTGACCAGGAGGGCCGTACATGAGGATTCTCGCCCTGCGCCTGGAGAACCTGGCCTCGCTGCCCGGCCCGCTGGCGCTCGACTTCACCGTGGCCCCGCTGCGCGATGCGGGCCTCTTCGCCATTACCGGCCCCACCGGCGCCGGCAAGAGCACGCTGCTCGACGCCCTGTGCCTGGCACTCTATGGCAGCACGCCACGGCTGCGCCGGGCGCCCGCTCGCGACAGCCAGATCGACGACACGGCGGACTCCACGCTGACCACCAGCGACCCGCGCACCCTGCTGCGCCGCGGAACCGCTGCCGGCTTCGCCGAGGTGGACTTCCTGGGCCGCGACGGACGCCGCTACCGCGCCCGCTGGGCGGTGCGGCGCGCCCGGGAAAAGGTGGCCGGCAAGCTGCAGAAGGCCGAGCAGTCACTGCGCGACCTCGAAGACGACCGGCTGCTCACTACCCAGAAGCGCGAGTTCGACCGCCTGCTGCCGGAGCGCCTGGGGCTCACCTTCGACCAGTTCACCCGCGCCGTGCTGCTCGCCCAGAGCGAGTTCGCCGCCTTCCTCCAGGCCGATGACAATGAGCGCAGCGACCTGCTGGAGCGCCTTACCGGCACCGCCGAGTACTCGGCGATCTCCATGGCCGCCTACCGCCGTGCCAGCGAGGCCAGGAAGGCCGTGGATGCTCTGGAAGCGAAGCTGGCCGACGACCGACCCGCCGACGCCGAGGCTCGCAGTGAGCTGGAACGCGCTGCCACTGCCACCCAGCAAGCACTCACTGACCTGCAGGCCCAGGCGGAATCGCTCCAGGCCAAGCGCCGCTGGCACGAGGAGGATGACCGGCGGCACGCGGCCTACCGCGATGGTCTGGCACAGCAAGAGACAGCCGACGCGGAGTGGCAAGCGCTCGCTGATCTGCGGGCCGACCGCAAGTGGCGCCGGCTGATTGCCCCGCGGCGCCATGCCCTTACCCGCCAGGCCGCCCTCCCCGGCGAGATCGCTGCCCTGGAATCGACTCACGCCGAGACCGTGAAAGCGCGGGACGCCGTTGCGGCCGAGCAGCAGGCGGCAGAGACCGCTCGGGCGCAGGCCGAGCAGGCACTCAACGAGGCCACCGAGGCCCGACGCCGAGCCGAGCCCGCCCTTCACGAGGCCAGGGAGGAGGCCCAGCGCCTTGCCACCCGGGAGAAACAGCTCAGCGACCTGGAGGCGGCCCGCACCCGGCAGCAGACACAGGCCAACGCCCTTGCCCGCGAGCATTGCAGGGCCAAAGAGAATCAGCAGGCCAAGGAACGGCAACGCGAGGAGTGGCAGGCAGCTCTCGAGCAGTGGGTGGGCGCTCACTCACATCTGGATGAGGCCCGCCAGGCTGCCCAGCAGGCGCACGACCGAGCCGCCCGGCGTCATCTGGCGCTGGAGGAGCTGACCAGCCGCTGGCAGGAACTCCGCCGCTGCGAACAGGCCCTGACGAATCTGGCCGGGCACGTCAGCGAGGATGAGAGCCGTCGTGACCGATTGCTGGCCGAGGGGCAGAGCGCCCGAGAACAGCTGGACAGGGCCCAGAGCCATCTCGACAGCATCGGCGCGCTGATCGATCGCAGCCGCGCGGTGCGCAGTGAGAGCGTGGTACGGCTGCGCGAGGCCCTGCAGGAGGGCGAGCCCTGCCCGGTATGCGGCGGCCTCGATCATCCCTGGCGCGAGCACCCACCGGCCACTCCGGAAGCCGCTCAGATCAAAGCCCAGGAAAACGAGGAAGCCCGCCAGCTCGGCGAGGCCCGCCAGGCCCGCGACATGGCCCAGCAGCGGCGCGATGAGCTGCTGGGCGAGTACCGCGCCGTGGAGGCTGCCCTCGCCCAGCATCGGCAGGACAAGGCAACGACCGAGCGCCAGCGGGATGGCGCCCGCCAGGCCCTGGAGGCGCATCCCCTGCAGGAAGAATTCGCCACCATCACCGAGCCCGAGCGCGAGGGCTGGCTACAGACCCAGAGTGAGCAAAGCGAGACCCAGCGCCACCGGGAACAACAGCGCCTGGATGAACTGGCCAAGGCCGAGGCCGAGCTGGCACCGCTGGAGCAGGCACTTCAGGACGGCCGGGTGGCGCTCGCGCGGCTCGAGGCCCGCCATGGCGAGCTCGTCCGGGAGCTTGGCGACCTCGACGAACGTTTGCCTGCCCTGCGGCAGCAGCGCGACGAACTCGCCCGCGCCCTCGCTGCAAGACTCGGCGATCACGACTCGCCGGACGCCTGGCAGCAGCAACTCGACAGGGCCCAGGAGCGCGCCCGAAATACGCGTGATGACGCCCAGGCGAGGCTGCACAAGGCCCAGCATGCGCACCAGCGTCTCGCCCAGCAGGCCAGGCACGAGGCCGAGCAGCTTGACCAGCGACGCCAGGAGCAGAAGACCCTGGCCCGCGAGCTCACCGAATGGCGTCAGGCGCATCCTGAGCTGAACGATGCCACCCTGGCGCGATTGCTCGGCCAGTCCGAGGAGGA
>Ga0102925_1000247_pt1 | contig 28931 bp, 33 predicted proteins | sample SalPonR1_A_D1_MG_FD_78216 | JGI IMG/M metagenome (GOLD analysis project Ga0102925, IMG submission 78216) | Salt pond soil microbial communities from South San Francisco under conditions of wetland restoration - Salt Pond MetaG R1_A_D1_MG | ecosystem: Environmental > Aquatic > Marine > Intertidal...
CGGTCCTTCTGGCATCGGATGGTCAGGACAGGGCGTGTCCGGTCAGTTCAGTCCCCCGAACGATGCCTCCGGATCGCGGATAAAGGGTTAACGGCGCGTGCGCCGCCGGCGCGGCTCAGCCTGCGTTTCTGCGACGCAGCAAAAGCGCTTGCAGGAAGGATCGCGGTCATGCTCTTTCGCGCAACAAAGTTGCGAGGGACGAGAATCATGAATCAGGCGTCGCGGCCGCTGAGGACGGTCCTCTACATTCCTGCGTCGAAGGAGCGTGCGCTCGAGAAAGCGAAGTCCTTGCCGGCGGACGCAATCATCTTCGATCTCGAGGACGCCGTGGCGCCGGAGGAGAAGGCCGCGGCGCGGGAGCTTCTGAGCGAAACGCTCGCGGAGGGAGAATACGGCTCCCGCATGAAGATCGTGCGGATCAACGCGCTCGGCACCGAGTGCGGCATGCAGGACGCGGCGGCGGTCGCGGACATGGCCTGCGATGCGGTGCTCCTGCCCAAAGTCGAGGGGCCGGGCGACGTGGCCGCGCTGGCCGATATCGTCCCGGATAAGGAACTCTGGACGATGATGGAGACCCCGCGCGGCTGCCTGAACGCGCTCGCCATCGCCGAAGCGCTCCGAGTGGGCGGGTTCGTGATGGGGACCAACGATCTTGCGAAGGAAATCGGCGCCCGGTTCCGCGCGGACCGGCTGCCGATGATGACCGCGCTTCAGACGTGCCTGATGGCGGCGAAGGCCGCTGGCATCGCTTGTATCGACGGTGTGTACAATGCGTTCCACGACGATGAGGGCCTGCGCGCGGAATGCGAGCAGGGTCGCGCGATTGGAATGGACGGCAAGACGGTGATCCATCCAGCGCAGCTCGCCATAGCGAACGAGGTCTTCGCGCCGTCCTCGGACGACGTGGAACTGGCGAAGCGGCAGATCGCCGCCTTTGACGAAGCGATGGCGGCAGGGCAGGCTGTCGCGGTCGTCGACGGGAAGATCGTCGAGAACCTGCATGTCGCCACGGCCCGCGCGACGCTCGCCAGGGCCGAGGCCATCGCCGCAATGGAGGCTGCATGACTCTGATGATCCTCGGGATCCTGCTCTGGGTAGCGGGACATTTCTTCAAGCGGGTGATGCCCGGTCTTCGCGAAGGACTGGGCGATGCCGGCAGGGGCATCGCGGCCGTCGTCATCCTCGGCAGTGTCGTCCTGATGGTGATCGGTTACCGCAGCGCGTTCACGGACCAGCTCTGGTTTCCGCCGCCCTTCATGATCCACATCAACAATCTGTTGATGATACTGGCGGTCTATCTCTACGCGGCGAGCGGGGCCAAAGCGCGTGTCGCCACGAAGATGCGGCACCCGCAGCTCATCGGTTTCAAGACCTGGGCGGTTGCGCACCTTCTGGTCAACGGCGACTGGGCCTCGGTCATCCTGTTCGGATCGCTTCTCGCCTGGGCCGTTGCCGAAGTCATCGTCATCAACCGGAGCCAGCCTGAATGGACGCCGCCGGAGTGGGGCGGATCGTCGGCCGAGGTCAAGGCGGTCGTCGGGACGGTCGTGGTCTTCGCGGTCATCGCGGCCATTCACGCCTGGGTCGGCTACTGGCCGTTCCCGGGGTAAGGCGATGATGATCTACCGTCTCCTGACCGAAGACGACACGTCGGCCTTCTGCCACAAGGTTTCCCTGGCGCTGTCGAAAGGCTGGGAGCTTCACGGCTCACCCACGATCGCCTTCGATTCGGCGCGTGGTGTGATGCGCTGTGCGCAGGCGGTCGTGAAGGAGATCGACGGAGACTATCATCCCGCCATGAAGCTGGGGGAGCAATGACCGGGAAGACGAACCGCGGCCGCTATTTCGAAGACTACCGGGTCGGGCAGGTGATCCCGCACGCGGTGCCGCGGACGGTGTCCGGCGGCGAGCGGGCCATCTATCATGCGCTCTATCCCGCGCGGCACGCGCTGCACTCGGCTGATGGTTTTGCGGCGTCTTGCGGCCTTCCGATGGCGCCGCTGTCCGACCTCGTGACGTTTCACATGGTGTTTGGAAAATCCGTACCGGACATTTCGCTGAACGCCGTCGCCAATCTCGGCTACGCCGAAGGAAAGTTCCTTCGGCCGGTCTGGCGGGGCGACACGCTCCGGGCGGACTCCGAGGTCATCGGGGTCAAGGAGACCTCGAACCGGAAATCCGGCGTCGTCTGGGTACGCACCACCGGCCGCAACCAGTCCGGCGCGGCGGTGCTGACCTATGTCCGGTGGGTCATGGTGCGAAAGCGCGATACGGCGTCGGAGGCCCCCGAGACAGTGATCCCGGCGCTAAAGCCGGCCGTTGCCGCGGAAGATCTTGTCGTGCCGGAGGGTCTCGACTTTTCGTCCTACGATTTCACTGCTGCTGGTGAACCGCATCGTTGGAGCGACTACGAGATCGGCGAGACGATAGACCATGCCGACGCCGTGACGATCGAGGAAGCCGAACACATGATGGCCGCACGGCTCTGGCAGAACACGGCCCGGGTCCATTTCGACAAGACCTATCGCGACGACGGGCGGCTCCTTGTCTACGGCGGGCACGTGATCTCGCTTGCCCATGCGCTGAGCTTCAACGGGCTCGCCAATGCGCAGGTGATCGCGGCCATCAATGGCGGGACGCATGCGAATCCCTGTTTCGCCGGTGATACGGTGACGGCCTGGTCCCAAGTGCTCGATACGTCGGAGACCTCGGCCCCGGGGGTGGGTGCGATCCGGCTGAGGCTGGTTGCGCAGCGCGCCGGGCACCCGCCGTTCGAGGTGAAGGGAGAGGATGGGAAGTACCTCTCGCATGTTCTTCTGGACCTCGACTACTGGGCATTGATGCCGACATGACTCAAGCTTGTGTGATCACGTGAGAAACTTTCGTGATCACAAGGTGAGGCGTTCCGGTTTCTTGCGCCAAAAAACCGCAATCACTTCCTTGGGGGCGCCCGTGACTCCCGCTGAAAAAGGTCTATCACGGTATACCGAATGCACCCCGCACGGTGCCGACTGGAAGGGACCTCCATATGGCTGACGTGAATCCGGACGACAGGCCCCTGTCTCCGCATCTGACTATCTACCGGCCGCAGATGACGTCCATCTCGTCGATCTTCACGCGGATAACGGGAAACGCGCTCCTGATTGCCGGGCTTCTGATCGTCTGGTGGTTTCTCGCGGCCTCGACGTCGCCTGAATACTTCGACCTCGCGAATTCGGTGATCACGTCGTGGTTCGGCGATCTCGTGATGGTCCTGTCTCTCTGGGCGCTCTGGTATCACACGCTCGCCGGGGTGCGACACCTCATCTGGGACACCGGGCGAGGTCTGGACGTAGACACGGCGGAAAAGATGGGCTGGGCGGCCTTCGGCGGCTCGGCGGTCCTGACGATCATCACAGTGCTCGTGATCTGAGGAGGCACCGATGGCATACGTAACAGACCGCAAGCGCGCGACCGGCCTCGGGTCGGCGAAGTCCGGGACCGAGCATTTCTGGGGCATGACGAAAAGTTCGGTTGCGCTTCTCTTTCTGGTGCCGCTCTTCGTTTTCACCTTCGGCCCGATGCTCGGCGCACCGTACGAGGAGGTCTATGCCTACTACACCCGACCCTTCCCTGCGATTGTCGCGGCCCTAACTCTTGTCGTGGGCTTCATGCATTTCAAGAACGGCGTGCAGGTGCTCATCGAAGACTACACCGACGGGCTGACCCGCAAGGCGCTGGTCATCGCGATGATCTGCGTGAGCTACGCGGCGGCGGCGACCGGGCTTTTCGCAATCGCCCGCATCGCCCTTTGAGGAGCAGGAACGAATGGCTGCATACGACTACGAGACGCATACCTATGACGTCGTGGTGGTGGGCGCGGGCGGCTCGGGCCTCCGCGCGACCCTCGGCATGGCCGAGCAGGGGCTGAGGACGGCCTGCGTCACCAAGGTCTTCCCGACGCGCAGCCACACCGTGGCCGCGCAGGGAGGCATCGCCGCATCGCTGGGCAACATGGGCCCCGACGACTGGCAGTGGCACATGTACGATACTGTGAAGGGGTCGGACTGGCTGGGCGACGTCGATGCAATGGAGTACCTCGCCCGCGAGGCTCCCAAGGCGGTCTACGAACTCGAGCACTACGGGGTGCCCTTCTCGCGCACCGAGGACGGCAAGATCTACCAGCGCCCTTTCGGCGGCCATACGACACAGTTCGGCGAAGGCCCGCCGGTGCAGCGAACCTGCGCCGCGGCCGACCGCACCGGCCACGCGATCCTGCATACGCTCTATGGTCAGAGTCTGAAGAACAACGCCGAGTTCTACATCGAGTATTTCGCGATCGACCTCATCATGTCCGAAGACGGACAGTGCCAGGGCGTCGTCGCGTGGAAGCTCGACGACGGCACGATCCACGTCTTCAACGCGAAGATGACGGTGTTGGCGACAGGCGGCTACGGTCGCGCCTATTTCTCCGCGACATCGGCGCACACCTGCACCGGCGACGGCGGGGGCATGGTGGCGCGCGCGGGCCTGCCGCTGCAGGACATGGAGTTCGTGCAGTTCCACCCGACCGGCATCTACGGCGCGGGCTGCCTGATTACCGAAGGCGCGCGCGGCGAGGGCGGCTATCTCACGAACTCCGAGGGCGAGCGGTTCATGGAGCGCTACGCGCCCACCTACAAGGATCTCGCGTCCCGCGACGTCGTCAGCCGATGCATGACGATGGAAATTCGCGACGGCCGCGGAGTTGGACCGGAGCAGGACCACATCCACCTGCACCTCAATCACCTGCCCCCGGAGACGCTGCACGAGCGGCTCCCCGGCATTTCGGAGAGCGCGCGGATCTTTGCCGGTGTCGACGTCACGAAGGAACCGATCCCGGTCCTGCCGACGGTGCACTACAACATGGGCGGCATCCCGACGAACTACTGGGGCGAGGTGCTGAACCCGACGGGCGACTCTCCCGACGCGACCGCGCCGGGGCTGATGGCCGTGGGCGAGGCAGGTTGCGCGTCCGTGCATGGCGCGAACCGGCTGGGATCGAATTCGCTCATAGATCTCGTGGTGTTCGGTCGCGCCGCGGCGATCCGGGCCGCCGATGTCGTCGATCCCGAGGCGCCGAACCCCAGATTGAACGTGACGAGCGTGGAGAAGGCGCTCGACCGGTTTGACGGCTTGCGCCAGGCCAAGGGCAGCGTCGCCACTGCGGAGCTGCGTCTCGAGATGCAGAAGACGATGCAGGAGGATGCTGCGGTCTTCCGCACCGACAAGACGCTCGCCGAAGGCATGGAAAAGATGTACGCGGTCGCGGGAAAGATGGACGACATCCACGTCACCGATCGGAGCCTCGTCTGGAATTCCGACCTCATGGAGACGCTCGAGCTCACCAACCTGATGCCGAACGCTCTGGCGACCATCGTCAGCGCGGAAGCGCGTAAGGAGAGCCGCGGCGCCCATGCGCACGAGGATCATCCGGACCGTGACGACGAGACCTGGCGAAAGCACACGCTGGCATGGGTCAACGGCAAGGTGGATCTCGACTACCGGCCGGTTCATCTCAATCCGCTCATGGGCCACAACGAAGGTGGCATCGACCTCAAGCGCATCGCGCCCAAGGCGAGGGTGTATTGATGCCTCGCTTCGCAGCGACACTGGGCGCAGCGCTTTCACTCACCGCCTGCGCGACTACCGCGCCCTTCGAGGATCCAGGGCAGGTGAGATCCCAGCCTACGGCGGAATCCGCGACCGAGCAATTCTCGGGTGTCGATGTCAACGCCACGGCGGCGTGCGTGCGCGAGAACGCGACCGAAGGGGAACTGGCGCTCATGGCCCTCGGCGGGACCGAGGCGCAGGGGGCCACAGCCCGTGTGCTCGGACGACCGGAGACGCAGTCCTGCCTCGCCGAGAACAACGTGATCCTGCCAAGCGTCCCGGGATGAAACGACTCGTGCTTTGCTCTCTTCTGGTTCTCTCGGCCTGTGGTCCCATTTCGCCCGAACGCGCGGCAGACCGATGCGAAGAGCGCGCTCGTGCAGCGGCCAATCCGATCCGCGAGATTGGCGTCGGCGTGAACTCCGAGCGCGGCGTGGTCGCCAACGCGGAGATCAAGCTGACCTCGGACTTTCTCCAGCGACGCGACCCGCAGGTGGTCTACGAACAATGCGTTCGGCATCTGACCGGACAAGGGCCTGTGCGGCCGCTGGTTCTCCTGAGATGAGGGCTTTGGCCGCCCTGTTTCTTCTGGCCGGCTGCGCCCCTGCGGCACAGGAGGTCGTGGCGCGTGAGGCCGCGCGGGCGGCGATCCGCCCTGTCCTCGCGCAGACGTTTCCGGGGGTTCCACTCGAGCCTGCGACCGACTGCGTTCTCGATAGCGCGACGACGGACGAACTCGTGTCGCTTGCCTCCAGGGCCGTCGCCGGCCCGACTGCCGCGACCGCCGACGTCGTGGCCCGCGTTGCCGCCCGACCCGAAACCCTGAACTGCCTGGCGACCACGGGTCTGCCGGCGATCTTTCAAGGAGTCTGACGTGGTACAACTGACGCTTCCAAAGAACAGCCGTATCCGCACCGGCAAGACATGGCCGAAGCCTGAGGGCGCGGCGAATGTGCGCAAGTTCCAGATCTACCGCTGGAACCCGGACGATGGAGAGAACCCGCGCGTGGACACATATTTTGTCGACATGGACACCTGCGGTCCGATGGTTCTGGACGCGCTTATCAAGATCAAGAACGAGATCGACCCGACGCTGACCTTCCGCCGGTCCTGCCGGGAAGGCATCTGCGGGTCCTGCGCGATGAACATCGACGGCATCAACACGCTGGCCTGCATCTACGGGATGGACGAGATCAAGGGCGACGTGAAGATCTATCCGCTTCCGCACATGCCCGTGGTGAAGGACCTGATCCCGGATCTCACGCATTTCTACGCGCAGCATGCATCCATCATGCCCTGGCTCGAGACCAAGACCCAGCGGCCGGAGAAGGAATGGCGCCAGTCCATCGAGGACCGCAAGAAGCTCGACGGGCTCTATGAGTGTGTGATGTGCGCCTCGTGTTCGGCAGCATGCCCATCGTACTGGTGGAATGGCGACAAGTACCTCGGGCCTGCGGCGCTTCTCCATGCCTACCGCTGGATCATCGACAGCCGGGACGAGGCGACGGGCGAGCGGCTCGACGATCTCGAGGATCCGTTCAAGCTCTACCGCTGCCACACGATCATGAACTGCGCGAAGACCTGCCCCAAGGGTCTGAACCCGGCGAAGGCCATCGCGGAGATCAAGAAGATGATGGTCGAACGCCACGTCTGATTTCTGCGACGGCCGCACTGCTGCTGGCGGCCGCGTCGCCCGGAGCGGAGCGCATGTCGAGTGCAGAGCTGACCTTCGGGGAGCCCCAGTCGGGAGACGAACCGCTCTTCTAAGGACCCGGGGAGACGAATGATGGCCGTCCTTATCGTCGTCCTCGCGGTCGGGGTGTTCGCGTTCCTCTGGTGGCGCTGGCGCACGACCACGCTCACGCGGGAGTGCCGCTGGCGTCTCGACCGCTCGGAAGGATCCGGCCACTGGCGATGCGCTGCCTGCGGGGCAGAGATCGACCTGCCGGAGGGCGAGGTTCCGAAGCTCTGCCGACGCGGATCGGCTTGAAGTCCGGTGGGCTCCCGGCGAGGATGCCCTGCTGGAGGATCGACATGACCCATATCGCCCCCGACGACGCCGAAGCCCGCCGCGCCGTGCCGCCGGTGGTCTGCTACCCCGTCGCGACGCTGCCGAGGCCCGATCTCGCCGCCTACGAGGCGGCGCGTAGGGATGCGGTCAAGACAGGTGAAATCGTCGTGGCGCCCCGCGACGCTGCCTGTTTCAGGGTTCCGGCGGGCCGATACTTCCGCATTTCCTGCACCCGGGGGCCGCAGGTGGGCGACCTCAATCTCTGGAACGCCGCCGACTTTTCCGAGCGATTCTACTCCGGCAAGACCCGCGCGCTGCACGGCAGCCATCTGACGACAGGTGGGCGCATGTGGTCCGGCTTTCCCTACCTTCGGCCGATGGCGTGCATCATCGATGACACGCTCGACTGGTATGGGATCGATGCGTTCGGCGCGTCGGTCCACGACGTCATCGGGACGCGCTGCGATCCCTACACGCATCGGCTCCTCTCGGGGGGCGAGTATCATCATTGCTGCCATTCGAACCTGACGCGCGCCTTTGCCGACGAGACGGGCCTGCCGCTCGCGGAGGCCGAGGCGCATGTCCACGACGTGCTCAATGTCTTCATGTGCACGGGGTTCACCCGCGACACGGGGCAGTATTTCATGAAGGCGAGCCCGGTGCGGCCCGGAGACCACCTCGAGTTCTTCGCCGAGATCGACCTCCTCGGCGCGCTCAGCGCCTGCCCGGGTGGGGACTGCTCGTCGGAGCATTCCAGCGACGCGGCGGCCTGCCATCCGCTCCTCGTCGAGATATTCTCCCCGTCCGCGCCGCCCGACGGCTGGACGCCACCGGGGCGAAACGCCTACTCCCGAAGCCACGGCCGATAGTCTGAGCCCTCCCGCGCCGCTCACGGCGCGCAAGCCGGCGCGGTCAGGCGGTGTGCTCCCGAAACGCCGCAGCGAGCGCGATCTCGACCATCTCGCCGAAGCTTCGCTCGCGGTCTTCCGACGGCAGGGCCTCTCCGGTTATCAGGTGGTCGCTGACGGTCAGGACCGCCAGCGCGCGACGGCCGTGGCGGGCGGCGAGGGTGTAGAGTTCGGCGGCCTCCATTTCCACGCCGAGAATGCCGTGGCGGACCATCTGTTCGTTGAGGTCGGGGCGCTCGTCGTAGAAGACGTCCGAGGAATAGATCCCGCCCACATGCGCTGAAACCCCTCTCCTTTCCGCCGCCGCCGCCGCCGCGCGGAGCAGGGACCAGTCGGCGCAGGGGGCGAAGTTCAACTCGCGGAAGACGCCTCTGGACGGAGTCGAGAGGGTGGAACTGGTCATCGCCATAATGACGTCGCGAATCTTCACCGCCTCCTGCATCGCGCCGCAACTTCCTATTCGGATGAACGTCTTGGCGTCGTAGTCCCGGATCAGCTCGTTGACGTAGATCGACAGTGACGGCATCCCCATCCCGGACCCGTGAATCGTCACACGGTTACCCTTCCATGTCCCGGTGAACCCCAGCATCCCCCGTACGTCATTGACCCGTCTCGGTGCGTCGAGGAACGTGTCGGCCGCCCATTTCGCCCGTCTCGGATCGCCCGGCAGAAGCACCGTCTCGGCGATCTCGCCCGGCTTCGCATTGATGTGGATTGACACGTCGCGCCTCCCTGTCCCCGTCCGGGCGGACTATAGGCGGCGGATTTCCCGGCCAAAACCCTGATATCGAACTTGCAGGAAACGCGGATGGGTCCGAAGCGGACCTTCCGCGCCTCCGTCTGTCCGCAGATGTCCTCGGAGGTGCGGGGGCGGACGCCCCCGAGGATCGGTCGCGTGTGCGTCCGATACCGCTACTCGGCCGCGACCGGTTCGGGGTCGGCGAGTGCCACGATGTCGAACATGATCCGGTTCAGCTCGAAGTCCTTGGGCGTGTAGACGCGCGCCACGCCCATCGCCGCAAGCCGCGCGGCGTCGGCTTCGGGGATGATCCCGCCCACGACGACCGGTACGTGGCCAAGACCCGCGGCACGCATCTCCGCCATGAGCGTCTCGACGAGCGGCACATGGCTGCCCGACAGGATCGAGAGACCCACGACGTGCGCGCGGCCTTCCTGCGCCGCCGCGACGATCTCGGCAGGTGTCAGGCGGATGCCCTCGTAGGTGATCTCCATGCCGCAGTCGCGGGCGCGGGCGGCGATCTGTTCGGCGCCGTTGGAATGGCCGTCGAGGCCGGGCTTGCCGACGAGGAAGCGGAGCTTTTCGCCGAGCTTGCCCGAGACGGCATCGACCGCCGCGCGGATCTCGTCGAGCCCCTCGGTGCGGTTGGACGGGTTGCGCGACACGCCGGTCGGCGCGCGGTACTGTCCGAAGGCCGCGCGAACCACGTCGCCCCATTCGCCGGTCGTGGCACCCGCCTTCGCGGCGGCAACCGATGACGGCATGATGTTCGTCCCGGCCCTCGCGGCCTCGCGCAGATCGGCCAAAGCCGACCGGACGGCCGCCTCGTCGCGCTCCGCCCGCCACGCCTCGAGCCGGGCGATCTGGTCGGATTCGGCCTCCGGGTCGGCCACCATGATGGCGTCCGGCCCGGAGGTCAGGGGCGAGGGCTCCCCTTTTTCGTACTTGTTGACGCCGACGACGACCGTCTCGCCGCGCTCGATCTTCGCGATCCGCTCGGCGTTCGATTCGACCAGCCGCGATTTCATGTATTCGATGGCGTTGACCGCCCCGCCCATGCCGTCGATCTGGGCAAGCTCGGCGCGGGCGCCGTCCTTCAGCGCCTCGACCTTGGCTGTGACGGCGGGGTTGCCATCGAAAAGGTCGCCGTATTCGAGAAGATCGGTCTCGTAGGCGAGGATCTGCTGCATCCTGAGCGACCATTGCTGGTCCCAAGGACGCGGCAGACCGAGGGCCTCGTTCCAGGCGGGAAGCTGCACGGCGCGGGCCCGGGCGGTCTTCGAGAGCGTGACCGCAAGCATCTCCAGAAGGATGCGGTAGACGTTGTTTTCTGGCTGCTGTTCGGTGAGTCCGAGCGAGTTCACCTGCACGCCGTAGCGGAAGCGGCGGAATTTCGGGTCGTCGACGCCGTAGCGTGTTTCGCAAAGCTCGTCCCAGAGTTCCACGAAGGCGCGCATCTTGCACATTTCGGTCACGAAGCGGATGCCGGCGTTCACGAAGAAGGAGATGCGGCCGACCATCGCCGGGAAGTGTTCCGCCGGCACCTTTTCCTTCAGGTCGTCGAGGACGGCAGTTGCGGTGGCGAGCGCGAAGGCCAGCTCTTCCTCCGGCGTCGCGCCCGCTTCCTGAAGGTGGTAGGAGCAGACGTTCATCGGGTTCCACTTCGGCATGTGCTCCCGCGTCCAGGCCGCGACGTCGGTGATCATGCGAAGGGACGGCTGCGGCGGGCAGACGTAGGTGCCGCGCGAAAGGTATTCCTTGATGATGTCGTTCTGGACGGTGCCCTGAAGCTTTGCCACCTCGGCGCCCTGCTCCTCGGCCACGGCCACGTAGAGCGCCAGCAGCCACGGCGCGGTGGCGTTGATCGTCATCGAGGTGTTCATCTCCTCGAGCGGGATCGCGTCGAAGAGCATCCGCATGTCGCCCAGATGCGCGATCGGCACGCCGACCTTTCCGACCTCGCCGCGCGAGAGTTCGTGGTCGCTGTCGTAACCGGTCTGGGTCGGCAGGTCGAAGGCAACTGACAGGCCGGTCTGACCCTGCGCGAGATTGCCCCGGTAGAGTTCGTTCGAGGCCTTCGCCGTCGAATGGCCCGCGTAGGTGCGGAACAGCCAGGGCTTGTCGCGTGTGGTCTCAGGCATCGGCGCTAACCCGGTTCAATAATTCCCGAGGTAACGAACTAAGTGAAATATTGTTGCGTGTCCAGACTCCCGCCGCGGCGCAGCGTCGAGAAGTGAAAATGAAACGGCGGAGCGCGAGACTCCGCCGCACGTTGCGAAGGGATGCGCGATGCTCAGGGCACGCTTTCTTCGTCGCCCTCGCCGACAGAGGACACCTGCCGGGCGATGTAGAGCTGGTCGCCCATCATCTCCATCAGGTCGAATTGCTCCTCGACGAAATCTATGTGGTCTTCCTCATCCTTGAGGACGCGCATGAACAATTCGAAGGAGCCGAGGTCGCCCGCATCCTGGCAGTCGTTCGCCGCCTTCGCGTAATACTCGCGCGCCTCGAGTTCCATTCGTTGCTGGGTCTCGAAGATCCCTCTGACGCTGGTCGGCTTGTCGACCTCGTCGAGCGTCTTCATGTCCGCCTCACCGTCTAGGAAAAGAAGGCGGGTGAGGAACATCGACGCATGCCCGCGTTCCTCGTCGGTCTCCTCGCGCATCCGCTCGGCGAGGCGGTCGATCCCCCAGTCGTCGAGCTGCTTTTCCTGGTAAAGGTAGGTGTTGATGGTGGTCAGTTCCATCGTCAGCGCGCGCTGCAGGTGCTTCAGCGAGACGTCGGGACCTTTCATGATTTGGCTCCAATTCCGGTTTTCACAGTTGTTTTTGATGAACGCGGAAGAAGCCGTGGCCGTTCCATCGGCCACGCGAGCGGCCCGAGCCGCTGGAAGCTGTTTCCATGGGGGAAATGCTGTAGTCAGGAGTCATGTTCCGGCCCGTCGAGATCCCCCTCTGGCTTCTGCTGCTGATTCTGGTCTTCGCAGCGGTCACCTTCGCGTCGCATTTCCTGTTTCCATCGGTGCGCTGGTTCCTGAGGCGGCGGGCCGAGCGGCTGGTGGGCGAACTGAACAAGCGGCTTCAGCGGCCAATCCAGCCCTTCAAGCTTCTGCGCCGCACCGACATGATCCAGCGGCTGATCTACGACCCGCAGGTGATGGAGGCGGTGGCCGAGCATGCGCGCGGCAACGGCGTACGCGAGGACGTGGCCTTCGAGCGGGCGCGGCGTTATGCGCGGGAGATCGTTCCGGGCTTCAGCGCCTCGGTCTATTTCGGCTTCGCGGCGCGGTTCGGGAAGTGGCTGTCGACCCGGCTGTACGACGTGCGTGTGGACGGAGAGGGACGGCTTCGCGAGATCGACCCCGACGCCACGGTTGTCTTCGTGATGAACCACCGGTCGAACATGGACTACGTCCTGGTCACCTACGTCGCGGCTGAATCCTCGCCTCTGGCTTATGCGGTCGGCGAATGGGCGCGGGTCTGGCCGCTCCGGTCGCTCATCCGGGCGATGGGGGGATACTTCATCCGCCGGCAGTACCGAACGCCGCTCTACCGGAAGGTTCTTGCGCGCTACGTGCAGATGGCGACGGGCGCAGGCGTCGCGCAGGCGGTGTTCCCGGAAGGGGGGCTGAGCCTCGACGGGCGGATCGGGGCGCCGAAACTCGGACTTCTGACCTATCTCATCGCCGAATTCGACGTGGCCGGACGGGACATCGTCTTCGTGCCGGTGGCGCTGAACTATGACCGGGTGCTGGAGGACACGATCCTGATGCAGGCCGGAAGGGGCGGCAAGCGGCGGTTCCGGGGCTCGGCGCCCGAGGCGATCCGGTTCACCTTGCGATACGTGCTGCGGCGGTTCACGGGGCGGGCGCACAAGATGGGACGGGCAGGGGTCGCGTTCGGAGAGCCACTGTCGCTCGCGGGATTTCACGGGGCGAACGGCGGCGTCGCGACCGAGCGGCTGGCGGCGGAGTTGATGCGGCGAGTGCAGTCGGCGATGCCTGTGCTGCCGGTGCCGCTCGTGGCGGCGGTGCTTGCGAGGTGCGGGCCGATGGTGCGGGAGGCGCTCGACAAGGAGGTCGCGGAGGCGGTGGCCCGGCTTGAGGCGTCCGGCGCGCGGGTGCTCCTTGATGGTGACGATACCGTCGCCGAGGCGTTGACCATTCTGCGGCGCCGCGGGCTGGCGGGAGAGGGCGAGGGCATCGTCGGGCTGGTGCCGGAACGGGCGGATATGGCGGCATATTACGCTGCGACCGTCGCTCCGCTCCTCGATGCGGGTGCGGCGCAAGCGCTCAAACTGGAATCTGCGACGACATAATATTTCAATTATGGCGCAACACGGGTTGCAAAGTTTCGCAGCGAAATTTATTTCAGAGAAAAGGCCGCAGCTGATTCTGCATTGCGGCGACGAATCGGAGAGGATGTTGGCGTGATGGCCCTGGACACGACGAACGGACCGATGACCTACGACGCCGAGAAGAAAGACCTCTACGCCATGGGAGAGATGCCGCCGCTCGGTCACGTGCCGGCAAGAATGCACGCATGGGTACTGAGGCAGGAGCGCCACGGCACACCCGACAAGGCGCTGCAGCTTGAAGTCGTGGACGTCCCCGAGATCGACAGTCACGAGGTGCTGGTGCTCGTGATGGCGGCAGGCGTCAACTACAATGGCGTCTGGGCCTGCCTCGGCCAGCCGGCCTCGGTCTTCCGGCAGCACAAGGCGCCCTATGCGGTCATCGGCTCGGACGCGACGGGCATAGTCTGGGCGATCGGCGACAAGGTCACGCGCTGGAAGGTGGGTGACGAGGTGGTCGTCCATTGCAACCAGGACGACGGCGACGACGAGGAGTGCAACGGCGGCGACCCGATGCTGTCGCCCTCCCAGCGGATCTGGGGCTACGAGAGCGCCGACGGATCCTTCGCGCAGTTCACCCGGGTCCAGGCGCAACAGCTTATGGCGCGACCGAGGCACCTGACCTGGGAAGAGTCGGGCTGCTACACGCTCACGCTCGCCACGGCCTACCGGATGCTGTTCGGCCATCCGCCGCATGATCTTCAACCGGGGCAGAACGTGTTGGTCTGGGGTGCCTCGGGCGGGCTGGGGTCCTTCGCGATCCAGCTCATCAACACTGCAGGCGCCAATGCGATCGGCGTGATCTCGGACGAGACGAAGCGCGAGTTCGTCATGAGCCTCGGCGCCAAGGGAGTCATCAATCGCAAGGAGTTCGACTGCTGGGGACGCCTTCCCGAGGTTGGCACGGACGACTACACCAACTGGTTTTCCGAGGTCCGGCGCTTCGGCAAGGCGATCTGGGACATCACGGGCAAGGGCGTGAATGTCGACATGGTGTTCGAGCATCCCGGGGAGAGTACCTTCCCGGTCTCCACCTTCGTCGTGAAGCGCGGTGGCATGGTCGTGATCTGCGCCGGGACCACGGGCTACAACTGCACCTTCGACGTGCGGCACATGTGGAGCCACCAGAAGCGGCTTCAGGGCAGTCACTTCGCGCATCTCAAACAGGCGAGTGCTGCCAACCGGCTGATGCTGGAGCGGCGGCTCGACCCATGCATGTCGGAGGTGTTCGAGTGGCGCGACCTGCCGCAGGCGCATGTTAAGATGCTGAAGAACGAGCACAAGCCGGGCAACATGGCGGTGCTGGTGCAGGCGCCGAAGACGGGACTGCGGACGTTCGAGGATACTCTGGAGGCGAGCCGGTCGCTTTGATCCGGCGATGACGATTCAAGCCGTCCAGGGTCGGGGTGATGCGCCCGGGTCGTTTCTTCCGACGGGGCGTGAGGGCGTCGGGGAATGGAACGCCGCAGGTGGTGCCGGTTTCGCCACAGTTTTTCACCGCTTTTAGTGTTCTACATGCCGGCTGATCCGGCTGGCAGGTCCCCGGCGGGGCGGATAGGGTCGCGGGCATGAACATACCCGCGACGCTTTTCTCCGAGGATCAGGCCGAGGCCTGGGATACCGCGGCCGAGGTCCTGCGGGGTGCGGGCGTCGATGTCGAGGAGCAGGTGACGACGCCGCGGGCGGAGGGGCAAGGCGGCGTGCTGGCGATCCTGGGCAAGGCCGGAACGGGCAAGACCATGCTGCTCGCCAGGCTGGGCGAGGCGCTGGCCGAGACCGGTGTCGAGACCGTCACGGGCGACTACGACTATCGCAAGCGCAAGGACAGGCGGACGCTAGCCATCCTCGCGCCGACGAACAAGGCAGCGAGCGTACTGCGCCATCGCGGTGTGCCAGCGACGACCATCCACCGCATCCTCTATACGCCGGTCTACGACCCCGAATACGAGAAGCTGGCCGAATGGTTGGCCGAGGGCGGCGAGAGGCCGTCGATCGAGGGCCTGACCGAGATCGCCTATGAGCGGGCGCAGGCGTTCTATCGCACCCACCGGTCGATCCCGGGTGCCATGGCGGCGGCAGGGCTGAGGGGGTCGGACTTCATCAAGGGCTGGAAACGTCGCGAGGACCCGCTGGATGTCGGTTTCGTCGACGAGGCGTCGATGCTCGACGAGCGGCAGTTCGAGGATCTCAAGGAGATTTTCCCGGTGCTCCTGCTGTTTGGCGATCCGGCACAGCTCGCGCCCGTGAACCAGTCGGGATCGATGGTCTTCGAGACCCTGCCCGCGGGACGGCAGCTCAGGCTGGACCGGATCCACCGGCAGGCGGAGGACAACCCGATCCTCGATCTCGCCCATGCGCTCGCCGACGAGAGCCTGACCTTCGAGAATTTCGAGCGGATGGTCGAGGACGCCGCGCGGCGGGATCCGCGAGTGATGGTCGAGGGGCGGGTCGACAGCGATCTCATGGCGCGCTCGCCGGTTCTCGTCTGGCGGAACGCGACGCGCATCCGGCTGATCCATGCCTTCCGTGCAGCCCATGGGGCGCCTGCGGATGCGCTTCTGCCGGGTGAGCCGCTGGTCTGCGACGGGATCGAACTGCCGCTGAAGCAGCGCAAGCGCCGGATCGAGCTCGAGGCGCGCGGGCTCGTGAAGGGTGCGCAGGCGATCTACCTGCGGCCCGGCAAGCGGCCGGGTTTCTCGCGGCTGCATCTTGTGGGCGCCGAGGATCCGCAGGTCTCGGCAGCCTCCATCGTCAAGATCGAGGCGCCGGGCGAGGAGGAGCCGTTCATCCCCTTCGCGGCGAACATGGGCGCGGTGTTCCTGCACGGTGCAGCGGTCACGATCCACAAGGCGCAAGGGTCTCAGTGGGAGACGGTGCAGGTCTTCGCGCCCGACCTCTACGCGGCGGCGCGCGCGGGGCGGATAGAGGCGGGGATACCGCTCTGGAAGCGGCTCGCCTACGTGGCCATCACGCGGGCCGAGCACCGACTGATCTGGGTGACGCGCTACCGGCTGGGCCGGCCGGCGCGGCCGCTCGATACGAGCGATCTGGAGGCGCCGGCGGCGCCGTTGAGTCTGACCGGGGAGGAATTCGAATGACGCGCACGATGCTTGTGACAGGGGCGAGCTCGGGGATCGGGCGTGCGGTGGCGGAGATGGCGCTCGAAGCCGGCTGGCGCGTCGGGCTGATGGCGCGGCGCGAGGCGGAGCTTCGGGACGTCGCGGGAAACCGTGAGACGGCGCTTGTCGTGCCGGGGGATGTGACCTCGCTCGCGGAGTGCGAGCGGGCGGTCGCCGGCGTGGCGGAGACGTGGGGACGTCTTGACGTGCTCTTCAACAACGCGGGCATTTTCACGCCGCAGGGCACGATCGACGAGATCGACCACGAGGACTGGATCCGGTCGGTATCGGTGAACCTGACGGGGATGTTCAACGCGGCGCGAGCCGCTTTCGCACAGATGCGCCGGCAGAGCCCTCAAGGCGGACGGATCGTCAACAACGGCTCGATCAGCGCCCACGCGCCACGCGAGGGATCGGTCTGCTACACGACGACGAAGCACGCGATAACGGGGCTGACGAAGACGCTTTCACTCGACGGTCGGCCTTTCGGTATCGCCTGCGGGCAGATCGACATCGGCAACGCGCGGACGCCGATGATCGCGGCCCTGGCGGAGCGCGCGAAGGCCGAGGGCGAGGTGCCGCCCGAGACGATGGATGTCGCCGACGCGGCGCGGTCCGTGCTGCACATGGCCTCGCTGCCGCGCGAGGCGAACGTGCAGTTCATGACCGTCATGGCGACGAAGATGCCCTATGTCGGGCGCGGATGACCCCGGGCGGGAGCGAGAGGCCGTCTGCCCCTCGCGCTCCCCGAGGATACTTGCGGACAGATGGAGGCGCGGTTACCAGCGCCCGGTCAGCTTCGCAGATAGCGGAACGCCGCCGAGGCGCCCCAGCCAGCGGCGATCGCAATGGCCAGAGCCAGGACGCCGTAGGCGAGCGGCCGGTCGTAGGCGAGGTTGAACAGGAACCTCTCGAGCCCGACCTTGCGGACGAAAATCGTCGTTTCCCGACTGTCGATCACCTCGCGTCCCCGGGTCAGGTAGAAGCGGACGGTGTAGTTGCCCTCGGTGAGATTGGCGGGAAGCGCGACCTGCGTGTTGAAGAGCGTCGCATCCGCGAGCGTCACGCTGTTCGGGCGCGTCTGGTAGAGCCCGTTCCGGAGTCGGATCCGGATCAGCGCCTCGGTGAAGTTTCCTGTATCGGTGACGTCCGCGCCGACCGACCGGATGGCCCGGCCGATCGAGATCTTGTGGCGCAGATCTTCGGTGTCCGAGATCACATCCTCCCAGGGTCCCGACGTCGCGACCGCATAGAACGATGGCGCGCGATCGACCTCGACGGCATCGCTGTTGACCCAGATCCCCATCTCGCGGGACTTCCGGCGGACGATGACGGGATCCGACGGACCGGCGACCGTGACGATGACGTGCAGCGCGCCGTCGGGGATCGGGCCCTCGCGCTTGATCGCGCCGAAGACGAGGATCTCCGAGCCGTCGAAATTGGTGTTGATGGCGACGCGGTTCTGGGACAGTCCCGCGATGACCTCCTCGGACCGCACGGGCAGCGCGCAGAGGAGAAGGAGAAGGGTGAGGCGCAACATCTCAGGGCCTCATCGCTTCGGTGATGGTGTAGAGTTCGGCAGGTTCGAGAAGGAGATCAAGCGCGATCTTGCCCGACACCGAAAGCACGAGGATCGCGAGAAGGATCCGGAGCTGTTCGGCCTTGAGCCGAGCGCCGAGGTTGGTGCCGAACTGCGCGCCCACCACGCCGCCCAGCAGCAGGACGACGGCGAGCACCATGTCGACGGTATGGTTCAGCGTCGCGTGCATAAGGGTCGTAAAGGCGGTGACGAAGATGATCTGGAAGAGCGACGTGCCGATCACCACCTTCGTCGGCATGCCTAGGAGATAGATCATCGCCGGCACCATGATGAACCCGCCGCCCACCCCCATGATCGCGGCGAGGAGACCCACGAGGGCTCCGACGAGAAGCGGCGGCACGACGGAGATGTAGAGGCCGGAGGTCCGGAACTTCACCTTGAGCGGCAGGGCATGGATCCAGTTGTGACGGCGTCGTGTCGGGGGAGCGCCCGAGCGCGACTTGAAAAGCGCGTTCAGGCCTTCGACGAACATCAGCGCACCGATGATGCCGAGGAAGATCACGTAGGACAGCTGCACGACAAGGTCGACCTGGCCCGCCTGCCGCAGGAGGTTGAAGATCTGGACGCCCGCGGCAGAGCCAACGAGCCCGCCCGCGAGCAGGACGAGGCCCATTCGGAAGTCGACGGTCCGTCGTTTGAGATGCGCCAGAACGCCGGAGACCGACGAGGCGACGATCTGGTTCGCGGAGGTTGCGACGGCGACGGCCGGCGGGATGCCGGCGAAGAAGAGGAGAGGCGTTATCAGAAAGCCGCCACCCACGCCGAACATGCCGGAAAGTATGCCCACGATGCCGCCGATCCCTAGAAGCAGGAACGCGTTGACCGAAACCTCGGCGATCGGCAGGTAGATCTGCATCAGGAACCGGAATCCTTGGGCTGATGCCCGCTTACAGGTGACCCGCGCGGAGTTCCACTGTCAAACCCCGCGACAGATCGGAGCGTCAGAGCGTGGCGAGGAAGCCGCGCAGCACCTTTTCCAGCTTCACGGCGCCCAGTGGCGCCATGGCCTTGGTGTGCTCGTGGGAGATGGCCTCGTCGCTCATGCCGGCGGCCATGTTGGTGATCGTGGAGATCGCCGCGACGCGCAGGTTGAGGAATCTGGCAAGGATCACCTCGGGCACGGTCGACATGCCGACGGCGTCGGCGCCGAGAGTGCGGATCGCGCGGATCTCGGCCGGGGTCTCGAACGAGGGGCCGGAATACCAGGCGTAGACGCCCTCCTTCAGCTTTACCTCTGCGGCCTCGGCGGCGGCATGCAGGCGAGCGCGCAGGTCGGGGTCGTAGGCTTGCGTCATCGAAACGAAGCGGGCGTCCGTCGGTTCGCCGATGAGCGGGTTGAGCCCGGAGAAGTTGATGTGGTCCGAAAGGCACATCAGCTCGCCCGGAGGAATGTCGGGGCGCATGGAGCCAGCGGCGTTGGTGAGAAGAAGGATTTCGGCCCCGAGCGCCTTCAGCGTTTCGAGCGGCAGGCGCATGGCGTCGCCTCGGCCGCTTTCGTAGTAGTGCGCCCGGCCGCCGAAGGCGGCGACGCGCTGGCCCTCGAATTCGCCCACGACAAGGTCCGCGCGGTGCCCGGAGACCCCGGCCTGCGGGAACCCCGGGAGGTGGTCGTAGGGGATCGCGTTTCCGTCGACCGCTTGCGCAAGGCGGCCGAGGCCGGAGCCGAGGATCAGCCCCACCCGCACCGACGCCTCGCCCGCGTGCGCGCGAACGATGGCGGCGAGATCCTCAGCGCTCCTTGACATAGGGCTCTCCGCCCGCGCGCGGCGGGATGGCGCGGCCGACGAACCCCGCGAGAATGACGACGGTCAGGATGTAGGGCAGCGCCTGCATGAACTGCACCGGGAGGATGAACCCCGCGATGTCGATATTCTGGTAGCGATTGCCCACGGCCTCGAGGAAGCCGAACAGCAGGCAGGCCCAGAGCGCGGGCCAGGGTCGCCACTTGGAGAAGATGAGCGCGGCGAGAGCGATGAAGCCGCGTCCGGCGCTCATGTCCTTGACGAAGCCCGCCGCGAGGCCGGTGGCGAGGTAGGCTCCGGCGAGGCCCGTGAGCAAGCCGCAGATCGCGACGGCGGTATAGCGCATCCGCACGACCGAGATGCCGGCGGTGTCGACCGCCGCGGGATTCTCACCGACCGCGCGGAGACGAAGGCCGAAGCGGGTGCGGAAGAGCACGTACCAGCTCGCCACGACGGCGAGGAGCGCGACGTAGACGAGGATCGTATGGCCGGAGACGAGTTCGGAGTAGATCGGACCGATGACGGGAATCCCGTCGATCACGCCGGACAGCGGCCACTCGATGGGCGCGAACCGGGCGTCGCCCGTGAGTGCGGGTGTGCGGCCGCCCTGGCGGAACCATGCCTCGGCCACGAGGACGGTGAGGCCCGCTGCGAGGAAATTGATGGCCACGCCCGAGATGAGTTGATTGCCGCGGAACGTGATGGAGGCGAGGCCGTGGATGCCTGCGAGCACCATGGACGAGGCGATGCCGGCGAGAAGGCCGATCCAGACCGAGCCGGTGATCACCGCGAGCGCGGCCGAGAAGAAGGCCGAGATCAGGATCTTTCCTTCGAGGCCAATGTCGAAGATGCCCGAGCGTTCGGAGAAGAGCCCGGCGAGACACGCCAGAAGAAGCGGTGTGGCGAGGCGCACGGTGGAATCGAGAATCTGGAGGATCGTCGCGAAATCCATCGGCCTACTCCGCAGGCTTGCGTTGCGTGGCGGCGTCCGGCCCGCTCTTGCGGTTCATCGCGACGAAAATCCTTTCGAGCGGCATCCGCACCATGTTGTCGAGCGCGCCGGTGAAGAGGATCACCAGTGCCTGGATCACGATGATCAGTTCGCGGGGAACGCTGGTCCAGAGGCTGAGTTCGGCACCGCCCTGATAGAGGAAGCCGAAGAGGATCGCGGCGAGGAAGATGCCGAAGGGATGGCTGCGCCCCATGAGCGCCACCGCGATACCGATGAACCCCGCGCCCTCGACCGAGTTGAGCACCAGCCGCTCTGCCTCGCCCATGACGTTGTTGATCGCCATCAGCCCGGCGAGCCCGCCGGAGATCAGCATGGCGATCATCGTGATCTTCACCGGGCTGATGCCGGCATAGATCGCCGCCGGCTCGGAATGTCCGAGCGCGCGGATCTCGAAGCCGAGCCGCGTGCGCCAGATCAGGAGCCAGACAAGGACGCAGGCGAGGATCGCGACGAAAAGCGTGACATTGGCGGGAGCGCCCCGGAACAGGGTCAGCCCGAAAGCCGAGAACATCTCCTGGAGCGTCGGAAGGTGGGTCGCTGGCGGGAAGTTGGCGCTGGCCGGGTCCATCTGGCCGGTCGGGCGAAGGATGTTCACCAGCATGTAATTCAGCAGAGCCGCGCCGATCAGGTTGAACATGATCGTCGTGATGACGATGTGGCTGCCGCGTTTGGCCTGCAGATAGGCAGGGACCGCCGCCCAGGCCGCTCCGAACAGAGCTCCTGCGGCCATCGCCCCGAGAAGCGCGATGGTCCAGTGCGGCCAGGGGATGAACAGCGCGGCGAGCGCGACGCCGAGACCGCCGAGAAGCGCCTGCCCTTCGCCGCCGATGTTGAAGAGACCCGCGTGGAAGGCCACCGCGAAGGCGAGCCCCGTGAACATGAAATTCGTGGCATAGTAGAGCGTGTAGCCCCATCCGTAGGTCGAGCCGAGCGCGCCGGTGACCATCACGCGGACGGCGTCCACAGGGTTCTCGCCGATCGCAAGGATCACGAGGCCTGAAAGGATGAAGGCGATGGTCAGGCTGATGAGCGGGATGACGACGACGTCGACCCAGGCCGGCATCTTCTGCATCTAGTGTCTCCCGGTGCCGGCGCGGGCGAGCTGCGCCTCGACGACCTCGTGGTCCGGGCCGTCCGTCTCGCCGGTGATGCCGGCCATGAGAAGCCCAAGCTCGCGCTGGTTGGTTTGCGCGGGATCGCGTTCGCCCATGATCCGGCCGTCGAACATCACCGCGATGCGGTCGGACATCGACATGATCTCGTCAAGCTCGACCGAGACGAGCAGGATCGCCTTCCCCTCGTCGCGCAGTTCGATGATCCGCTGGTGGATGAACTCGATCGCGCCGATGTCGACGCCGCGCGTCGGCTGACCGACGAGGAGAAGGTCGGGATTCCGCTCGATCTCGCGGGCGAGGACGATCTTCTGCTGATTGCCGCCTGAGAAGCTCTTGGCGTCGAGCATCGGGTTGGGCGGGCGGACGTCGAACCGCTCCATCTTGGCCGCGCTTTCCGCCTTGATCGCCGCATTGTCCATCAGAAAACGGTTCTTCTGGTAGGCACGATCGTGATGGTAGCCGAAGACCATGTTCTCCCAGGCGAGGTAATCCATGATGAGGCCTTCGCGCTGGCGGTCCTCGGGGACATGGGCAATGCCGCGCTCGCGGCGGGAGCGGCCGTTGGAGTGCTTGCCGGTGAGGTCGATCGCCTGATCGTTGATGCGCACGGCTCCGGTGCCGGTCGTATAGCCGCCCAGAAGCTCCAGAAGCTCGGACTGGCCGTTTCCGGCGACCCCTGCAACCCCCAGGATCTCGCCCGCGCGAACGGTCAGGTCGATGCCCTTCAGCCGCTCGACGCCGTCTTCGTCCGTCACCCGGAGGTTCTCGACCTCGAGCACGGTCTTGCCGGGCGTCGCCGGTTTCTTGTCGACACGAAGAAGCACCTTCCGGCCAACCATCAGCTCGGCGAGCTGTTCCGCACTGGTGTCCTCGGTCCGGACCGTCGCCGTCATCTCTCCGCGGCGCATGACGCTGACCGTTTCGGTGATCTCCATGATCTCGCGGAGCTTGTGGGTGATCAGGATGATCGTCTTGCCCTGCTCCTTGAGGCCACGGAGAATGCGGAACAGGTGGTCGGCTTCAGCCGGGGTCAGGACGCCCGTCGGCTCGTCAAGGATGAGGATCTCGGCCTGCCGGTAGAGCGCCTTCAGGATCTCGACGCGCTGCTGCATGCCGACGCCGATCTCCTCGATCAGCGCGTCGGGATCGACGGACAGCTCGTATTCGTCGGAAAGCTGCTTGAGAAGGGTCCGTGCCTTGGCGAGCGAGGGGCGCAGGAGCGGGCCGTCCTCTGCGCCAAGGACGACATTTTCCAGAACGGTGAAGTTCTGCACGAGCTTGAAGTGCTGGAACACCATGCCGATGCCGGCACGGATTGCGGCCTGGCTGTCGGGGATCTCGGTCCTCTCGCCCCGGATGAAGATCTCGCCTGCGTCGGCCTTGTAGAAACCGTAGAGGATCGACATCAGGGTCGATTTTCCGGCCCCGTTCTCGCCGATGATGCCGTGGATCGTGCCCGGCATGACGCGGATGGAAATGTCCTTGTTCGCCTGCACCGGGCCGAAGGCCTTCGAGATGCCGCGGAGCTCAATGGCTGGGGCGGCCGTGTCCGGCCGCCCCGTATGTGGTTGATCGCTCACGCTTCGCTCAGAAGGTGAGGGCCGGGCAGCTGTCGTCGGACGAGTAGTCGTGCACCTCGATCTCACCTGCGATGATCTGCTGCTTCGCCTCTTCCACGGCGGTCTCCATTTCATCGCTGATGAGCTCGGCGTTGTTCTCGTCGAGCGCCCAGCCCACACCTTCTTCCGCCAGGCCGAGGACCTGGACGCCGGTCTCGAGGTCGGCGCCGGCCGACATCGCGTCGAACACGGCAACATCGACGCGCTTGAGCATCGAGGTCAGGACGGAGCCCGGGTGGAGGTAGTTCTGGTTCGAGTCCACGCCGATCGCGTAGATGTCCTCGTCGGCAGCGGCCTGAAGCACGCCGAGACCGGTGCCGCCAGCCGCGGCATAGACCACGTCGGCGCCCTGGCTGATCTGTGCCTTGGTGAGTTCGCCGCCCTTCACGGGGTCATTCCACGCGGCAGGGGTCGTTCCGGTCATGTTCGCGACGATCGTCGCGTCCGGGTTGACCGCTTTCACGCCTTGGGCGTAGCCGCAGGCGAACTTGCGGATCAGCGGAATGTCCATGCCGCCCACAAAGCCGACCGTATCGGTTTCGGATGCCATCGCGGCGAGCATGCCGACGAGGTAGGAGCCTTCATGCTCCTTGAAGAGGACCGAAAGGACATTCGGGTGCTCGGCCGGGTCGACGAAGCCGTCGATCGTGACGAATTTGGTGTCGGGATAGTCCGGGGCGACGTTCGAGATCGGTCCGGCCTGCGCGAAGCCGGTGGTGACGATCGGATTGAATCCGGCCTCGGCGAAGCGACGCAGCGCCTGCTCGCGCTGGGCTTCCGAGCTGATCTCGAGATCGCGGTAGGAACCGCCGGTCTCGGACGCGAACCGCTCGGCGCCGTTGTAGGCCGCTTCGTTGAACGACTTGTCGAACTTGCCGCCGAGGTCGTAGATCAGCGCCGGTTCGGCCAGCGCCGCGCCGGCCGAAAGGGCGAGCGCGGCAGCCGCGCCGAGAAGTTTCGTCATATGATTCATCGTTTGCTCCCAGTTGGCTTTGTCTTCGGCCGGGCGGCCCACCGCCGTCCCAACCCGGCGCGATGGAGTCGCGCCAGATCATCGGCAATTAAGGCGTGAGGGGTCGGGAAGGGTCAATAGCTTTCTGGGCGGCGGCTTGGCCCGTTCCCCATGCGTTCGCCGCGTTTTTCCCGCGTGACGCCTGGTCAGGCGCTGTCGAGGATTTTCCGGTAGACAAGCGCATCGACGCGGCGGCCGTCGGGTGTGCTGTAGTAGCCCTGTCTGAGGCCGCTTCGCACGTAGCCGGCCCCTTCGTAGAGCGCGATCGCGGGCGCGTTGTCGGCGGCGACCTCGAGATGTGCATGGCGTGCGCCGCGGCGGCCTGCGATTTCTTCGAAATCGGCGAGGCAGCCCCGGCCGATGGCCTGTCTGCGATGATCCGGATCGACAGCGAGTGTCAGGAGTTCCGCTTCCTCGAACACCGCGCGTCCGACAGCGAGCCCCTTGGCTGAACCAACGGCGAAGACGTTGGCCGAGGCGAGAAGCGCGCGAAACTCGTCCGCGGTCCACGGCCGGGGCGTCGTCATGACGCGGGCGTGGAGGGCCGCCATCTGCTCGGGCGTCACGGGAGGATCACCGGCGGCACATCTCGGGAAGGCGCGGCATCGGTGGCACGGACGTAGAGCGGGGCGGGGCGCGGCGATGGCGCGGTCCGGCGGCGGCGGGCGAGCCGGGCGATGTTGGTCACCATCTCGTCAAGGGGGAGATCGTTCAGCCTGACGATCGGCGGGTCGAGGCGGCCGATCTCGCTCTGCGGGACGATGCGCGGTGCGCCGGTACCGTTGCCCACGCGCTGGACGTAGACCTGATCCCGCGGCGCGTCGATGACGACCGTCGTGGAACGCGCGGGCTCCGGGCAGGCGGCCTCGAAACCCGAGACGCCGATCGCGGGGATACCGAGAGCGAGCGACAGTCCGCGGGCCGTCGCGACTGCGATGCGGATGCCGGTGAAGTTGCCGGGACCGATGCCGACGCCGACCGCGTCGAGATCGCCCCACGCGAGGCCTGCCTCAGACAGCATCTCCTCGAGCATCGGGACCAGTCGCTCGGACTGTCCCCTTCCCATTTCCTCGGCCCTTGTCAGAGGAGGCGCGTTGCCGCAAAGCAAAGCGGCCGCGCAGTGCGCGGCCGACGTGTCGAATGCGAGAACCCGCGGCTCAGGCGGCAACCGGCCTGACCTCAACCACCTCCGGGATGTAATGGCGGAGCAGGTTCTCGATGCCCATCTTGAGCGTGAGCGTCGACGACGGGCAGCCCGCGCAGGCGCCCTGCATGTGCAGGTAGACGATGCCGCGGTCAAAACCGTGGAACGTGATGTCGCCGCCGTCCTGTGCCACGGCCGGGCGCACGCGGGTGTCCAGCAGTTCCTTGATCTGGTCGACGATCTCCGAATCCGGACCGTCATGCTCGGCATGTCCCGCTGCCCCGGTGCCTTCGCCCTCGATCGTCGGCTGACCGGACTGGAAGTGCTCCATGATCGCGCCGAGGATCGCCGGCTTGATGTGGTCCCACTGCACCGCCTCGGCCTTTGTAACGGTCACGAAGTCCGTGCCGAAGAACACGCCCGTCACGCCCTCGACCGCAAAGATGCGGGAGGCGAGCGGCGACTTGCCAGCGGTTTCGGGGGCCGGGAAGTCCGCGGTGCCCGCATCGAGCACGCTGCGCCCGGGCATGAACTTGAGGGTCGCCGGGTTCGGCGTGGATTCAGTCTGAATGAACATCGGTGCGCTTCCTTGCCTTTCCCACCGGATATGCGCCCCGCGAGGCTGTAAGTCAAGGTTTGGAACGGTTCTAAACTATCTCAGGTCACGGCTTCGAGCCGTTCCTTCGACAACTCCCCGGGCACGATCGTGATCGGGACAGGCAAGGTGCCGGAGCTCTTGGAGAGTTGTGTCACGAGAGGGCCGGGGCCACCCTTTTCCGTTCCGGCGCCAAGCACCAGAACACCGATTTCGTCATCTTCCCGGATCTGGGCAAGGATTTCGGGCACCACCTCGCCCTCGCGGATCACGAGCTCCGGATCGATGCCCTGCTTGTCCCGCATCCACTTGGCGAAGACCTCGAAATGCGCCTGGATCCGCTCCCGCGCCTCTTCTCGCATGATCTCGCCCACGCCGATCCAGTGGTTGAATTCCTCCGGCGGGATGACCGAGATGATCTGCACGCCGCCCCCGGTATTCGCGGCGCGCATCGCGGCGAACCGCATCGCGTTCAGGCATTCACGGCTGTCGTCGAGAATTACGAGAAACTTGCGCATGGAAACCTCCGGATCGCGAGGATGCCGAGCGCGCAGGCGGCGCGCAACAGATTTCCGTGCGGTCTAGCGATCCCGGTTGCGGCGGGGAAACCGGAGAAGGCCTCCGATCGCAAGGAAGACGAGGCCCTGGATCAGGTTGACCGCCGCCGACATGGGCTGTGCCGTGCGGTTTCCCGGCTGGACCACGTGGGGCTCCGGAGTGGCCTTGATCCAGATCGGAACCTCGTCTCCATATCCGTCCGAGGCGCAGTCCGCGCTCCGGCGGCTTCGGCTGCTGGTCGATCCAAGCCAGATCAGCGGCTTGCGCCGGGTCTGTCCGGCGTAGCTCCATTCGACGACGGGTTGGCAGTCGTATCGTGCATCCATCGACGCGTCCGAGGTGAGACGCTCTTCCGATGCCACGATGATCGCGGTGCCGCGGGTGTAGTCGTCGCTCCAGTCGTCTTCCACGAAGAGCGTGTCGAGCCCTCGTGTGAATCCGCCATAGGCGATGAAGAGGCAGAGTGCCGCGATCGGAAATCGTACGTACGGCCGACGCAGCATCAATGCGCGGACAGCGCCCAGTCCCAGTAGAGCTCGCGGATCCGGCGGGTGACGGGACCGACCTGATAATGCGTGCCCTCGAATTCTGTCACCGGCATCACCTTCGTCGCGTTTCCCGACAAGAACACCTCGTCCGCGGCGCGGAAGTCGTCGAAGGTGAGCACGGTCTCGTGCACCGCGTAGCCGTCGGAACGCAGGTTCGTCATGTGCCGGGCGCGGGTGATCCCGGCGAGAAAGGTTCCGTTCGCGACCGGCGTGAAGACTTCTCCGTCCTTCACCATGAAGACGTTTGCGGTGGCCGCCTCGGCCACATTGCCGAGCGCGTCCGCCACGAGGGCGTTCGTGTAGCCCTTCTCGCGCACCTCGCGCAGCATGCGCTGGTTGTTCGGATAGAGGCAGCCGGCCTTTGCATTGACGACGGCGTCCTCGAGGACCGGCCGGCGGAACCGTGTCGTGGCGAGGGTGATCGTCGCTTCGCCGGGGGGCATCGGGATTTCCTCGAGAGACACGCAGAACGCGGTTCTGGCGGGGTCGTGCGTGACGATCGAGGGATCGCCGTCGATCGCCCAGTACATCGGGCGGATGTAGACGGCGGCGCCTTCGGGATAGGTCGAGAGACCGTCCATGATGATCCCGACCATCTCCTCGACGCCGACCGTGGGATTGATCATCAGCGCCTGCGCCGATGCGTTCACCCGCGCGCAATGGCGGTCGAGATCGGGTGTCACCCCTTCAAACAGCCGCGCGCCGTCGAAGACACTCGTTCCCAGCCATGCGCCATGGTCGGCGGCGCGCATCACCATGACGTCGCCGTCGTGCCACGCACCGTCGAAGTAGGTTCGGATGTTCGTGCCGCTTGCCATGACCGGGTTCCTCCCGGCGCGGACGGTAGGACCGGTTAGGTCAGGAGTCCAGACGTTCCCCCGCCTCCTGGATTAGCTGCCGGATCGACAGCGGCGCGTTGACCATGTCGAGTTGGCCCGATGCATCGCGGGGCCAGTCTTCTGGCGCCCTGTCGCGGTAGAGTTCCACGCCGTTGCCGTCCGGATCGCGAAGGTAGACGGCCTCGCTCACGCCGTGGTCGGCGGCGCCGTCGAAGGCGATGCCCGCATCGGCCACGCGTCGGACGGCATCGGCGAGCGTGGCGCGGTCGGGATAGAGGAAGGCCACGTGGTAAAGGCCGGTGTGGCCTGGCGCAGGCGGGCTTCCTCCGGCGCTTTCCCAGGTGTTGAGGCCGATGTGGTGGTGGTAGCCTCCTGCCGACAGGAAG
>Ga0102925_1000258_pt1 | contig 27933 bp, 23 predicted proteins | sample SalPonR1_A_D1_MG_FD_78216 | JGI IMG/M metagenome (GOLD analysis project Ga0102925, IMG submission 78216) | Salt pond soil microbial communities from South San Francisco under conditions of wetland restoration - Salt Pond MetaG R1_A_D1_MG | ecosystem: Environmental > Aquatic > Marine > Intertidal...
AACGGTGTGCTCATTGTGGGGGCCTCCCCGTGGACCGTGGGGCTGGCCGAGGCGCTGCGCGAGGCGCGGGTGCCGGTCCTGATCGCCGACCCCTCGTGGTCCCGCCTGCGGCCGGTACGCAACGCCGAGATCCCGGTCTTCCACGGCGAGGTCCTCTCGGAGCACGCCGAGCACACGCTGGAGTTCAACGAGGCGGGCTACCTCCTGGCCGCCACGGACAACGACGCCTACAACGCCCTGGTCTGCACCCGCTTTGCCGGGGAGTTCGGGCGCCATCGCGTCTTCCAGCTCCCGGCGCCGCAGAAGAGCGACGAGGGGGCGGTGCCCTATACGCCGGGGATGCGCGGGCAGGTGACCCCCAAGGCGGATGCCTGGTACGACGACCTGGTGGCGGATACCTATCGCGGCTACGTCTTCCACCGGACCCAGCTCACGGAGAAGTATCCCTACCGTCAGTGGCGCGCCGATGGTGGTGACCGGCTGCTGCCGGTAGCGCTGGTGCGCGAGGGGCGTCAGGTCCGCTTCTTCTCTCCCGATTCCCAGGTGCAACCCCGGGCCGGGGATACCCTTATCGCCTTTGGCCCGCCCGGTGCCCGGGATGACGCCCGCGGACCCGCCGGCTGAGGGGGTCCTGGGCGAAGAAGCGGCGTAGCTGGTCATAGACGGCCGGATAGGCGGTCTTCAGTTCCCGCGGCAGGACAAAGAAGTACTCGCAGGCGACCGCGAAAAACTCCGCCGCATCGGTGAGGGCGTAGGGGTCCAGGGCCGGGTGGCCGGCCTCGTCGGCCGCCTCCAGGTCGGACCAGGCCGCCTCGAAGGCCGTGGTCCACTCTCGCCGGTCCATGCCGGCTCGCAACGGCGGGAAGCCGTTGGCCACGCCATTGCTCGCGTCGATCTTGTGGGCGATCTCGTGGATGACCACGTTGCCTTCGTCAGCGCCCGGGTGATCCGGGCGCGCATCCTCCCAGGCGAGGATCAGAGGCCCGCGCTCCCAGGCCTCGCCGGCCAGCTCCCGCTCGGCGATGTGCTCCACTCCGGCCTCGTCCACCTCCTCGTGGCGGGCGACGAAGGTCCCGGGGTGGAGGATTACGGCGTGCCAGCCGTCGAGATAGTGGGGATCGAGGTGGAGCAGGGGGAGGGCGGCCTGAATGGCCACCGAGACGGCCATCCCGGGGGTGACCTCGAGATCGCCGCCGCCCTCGACCGCCTTGCGGTGGAGGAAGAGGCTGGCCCCCTCCCAGAGTCGGTGCTGCTCCGCCGGGGATAGCTCGCCGGCCAGGGCGAAGTCGTCCAGCGCCGCGGACCAGAGGCCGGGCTCGATACCGTGACGACGGAGCAGGCGCTGCCTGTGCCAGGCGCGCAGATGCTGGAGCATCGCGAACTCGTGGAAATGGAACGGGAGAGGAGAGGAAAATGGTGCGCGGGGCGAGACTTGAACTCGCACGGGGTTGCCCCCACTAGCCCCTCAAGCTAGCGTGTCTACCGATTTCACCACCCGCGCAGGGCTTCTTGCTGATTGTCTTGCCTGGTGGCGCCGGTGAGACTCGAACTCACACCTCAGAAGAGACCTGATTTTGAGTCAGGCGCGTCTACCGGTTCCGCCACGGCGCCGTCGAGAGGCAGTGAGGCTGCCGCCGTCGACAGTTGTGTACTCTACCACAACATCGGCCGAACGCCATACCCCTCAGGCGGGTGGGCCGGTCACGCGATCGCGCCCGGCCTCCTTGGCCGCCAGCATCCGCCGGTCGGCCCGGTCGATCGCCGCCGCGTAGCCCCCGTCGGGATCCTCTTCCGCCGTGCTGACGCCGATGCTGACGGTCACCGTCTCGACCGCCAGATCGTCCGGCGTGGGGGTGTCGCTGATGGTGCGCCGCACCCGGTTGCAGACCGCCACGGCCTCTTCTGCCGTGGTCTCGGGGAAGACCAGGACGAACTCCTCGCCGCCCCAGCGCCCGCAGAGGTCGTATTCGCGCAGCTGGTCGGCGAGCAGGTTGCTGATGTGGCAGAGGAGGCGGTCACCGCGCTCGTGGCCCAGCCGGTCATTGACCGCCTTGAAGTGGTCGACGTCCAGGACACCGAGGCTGAGCGGCGCGCCGCTCCGGCGACAGCGCTCCAGTTCCGCTTCCAGTCGTTCGGTGAGGTAGCGGCGGTTGCCCAGGCCCGTGAGGGGGTCGTGGAGGGCCTCCTCGCGCAGGGATTCGCTGATCTCCCGCAGGCTCTCCTGGTAGCGGTCGGAGATCCGGACCAGTCGCTCCAGTCGCCGGAGGTGGGTATCACACTCCTCGGCCAGCCCCCGCTTCTCCTCCCGGGCGATCTGGTGGAAGCCGTCGGAGATCCGGACCAGGCGCTCCAGCCGTTCCCGCTGGCCGGTGGAGAGCTCCAGCAGCCGCGCCAGCGGGTCGCGCAGGGGGTTGTTGTCGTGGGCCGGATCGCCAAGGAGTTCGGTGACGGTCTCCAGGAGGTGGTCCTCCGCGCGCCCGCCCGTCACTCCGCCGGCTCCTCGGGCAGGATGCGGAAGGGGAAGGTACAGTCCTCCTTGAACTCGCCGGCCAGCTCCGCCACCCGTTCATTGCGGGCATCGTAGAGCCATTCCACGACCACCTCGCGGCCCTGCTTATGGGCCTCCTCCAGCAGGTCGAAGATGTCCAGCATGGCCCGCACGGAGCTGGTGTTGAGGTAGGCCAGTCGCAGCTCCAGGCGCAGGGCATCCTCGCGCTGGCCCAGGTATTCCTCCACCCAGCGGACGATCTCGCCGAAGAACTCGTAGGAATTCTCCGGGTAGGAGTCCCCGGCCATGGCGAGCAGGCCACGGGACGCATCGGCGACGATCTCCGGTGTGGAGGCGGTGCTCTCGCGTGTCAGTTCAGTCATGGCGTTTCGCTATCCGGTCTTGGGATGTTGCTGGATGACCGCCTGGAGGCTGAAGAAGGACCGACCACCGGGGGCCTCCTCCAGCCGTGCGGACAGCGGCCGTGCGGATTTGCGGGCGATGTCGATGAGCCCCAGGCCGGCCCCGGAGTCGGCGCCTTCCTCTCGCGGTGCCCGCAGCTGGGTCTTGAAGGCGGCCTTGAGCGCTGCCGCGTCCATGCCGCCCAGCGCCTCCACCCGCTCCACCAGGGCCTGGCCGTCCGCCGTCTCCAGCAGGTTGCCGGCGACGACCACGTAGTGGCCCTCGCCATCCCGGGCCACAACCACCGTCGCGGCGCTCTCGGTATCGGTGTATCCCTGGCGGGCCGCATAGTGACGGATGTTCTGGGTCATCTCCACGTAGGTGCCGAAGACGTCGCTCACCGCCGCCGGGGCGGTATCCTCCGCCTTCAGGTAGTTCTTGAGGGCATTGCCGATCTCCTCGATGAGACCACGGGAGATGGGGCCATTGAAGGCCAGCAGGATGTCCTGACGCTGGAAATGGTCGCGCAGGCCGAAGAGGTCGATGTCGTGCATCCCCGGTGCTCCGGTTGGTGGTGTCAGGTGACGCGGAAGGCGAGGACGGTGATGTCGTCGCGCTGTTCGTGATCGCCGCGATAGTTCGCCAGGGTCTCTTCCAGGGCGGCGGCCTGTTCGGCCATCGGCCGGCGGGCATGGTCCCGCAGCAGCTCCCGGAAGCGGGTGTTGCCAAAGCCGAATCCATGGTCGCCACCGGCCTGGTCGAGATAGCCGTCGGTGACCAGGTAGTACGTGGTTCCGGAGGCCGTGGCGCAGGTCTGGTCCGTGTACTCGCCCTGCCGCCGGTCGCACAGCGCCCGTCGTCCGGGGGCCAGCTCGCGGACCTCGTCGCCGTCGCTGGCGTGGAGGGCGATGCGCGCCCCGGCAAACCGCAGCTGGCCGGCCGCCCGGTCCACGAAGACCAGCCCGGCATCGAGGTTGGTCGCCACGGTCTCCGGCATGGCGGACTGCCGCACCATGTCGCGCAGGGTCTCGTCCGCCCGATGGAGGAGGGCGGCGGGCGATTCGATCCCCAGCGTGTTCATGGCCTCGTCGAAGGCGGCGCGGGCGAGCATGGTCATCAGCGCACCGGGCACGCCGTGGCCGGCGCAGTCCACGGTGCCCACCAGGAAGCGATCGCCGTCGGCCTCGCTGCGGAAGAGGTAGAAGTCGCCGCCGACGCCGTCGCGCGGGTGCCAGAGGATGAAGTGGTCGGGTCCCAGGGCCTCGGCCAGGCGACCATCGGGGAGCAGCGCCCGCTGGATGAGGGCGGCATAGTCGATGGAGTCGCGGATCCGCTGATTGGCCGTCTCCAGCTCCCGGGTCCGCTGGCGCACGCCCTCTTCGAGCCGGCTGGTGTGCTCGGCGACCTGCTCGGCCATGGAGCCGAAGGCCTGGCCGAGATCGCCGATCTCGTCGCGGCGCGCCTCCGGAAGGGTTACCCGGTAATCGCCCTCGGCCAGGGCGCTGGCCGAGTGTTGCAGGGAGCGCAGCGGGCGGAGGATGAGCCGGTCGACACCCCAGGCGAAGCCACCGAGCAGGACCAGCAGAGTGACGCCCCCCGCCGCGACCGTGCTCTGCAGCCACGGACCCTCCAGAACCGTGGCGGCCTCCAGGTCCACCGCGCTGATGACGTACCAGTCCAGCGCCGGCACCGCAGTCACGGCCAGCCGCTGGGGGCGGTCGTCCAGTGTGGCGGTAAAGACCGGCGTATTACCGCCCCGGTCGGCCCTTGCCATGGCCGCCTCCAGCGCGCTGGAATCACCGCCCAGGGCGGCCTTCAGCGAGCCCTCCGACTCCAGCCCGGCGGCCGAACCGTAGGCGATCCGGTCGGGATCGGGATGGGCCTGGATGGCGCCCTCGGCGTCGATAATCAGGGGAGTCACCCCGGCCTCGTCGGCGCGGACGAATTCCTCCAGGAAGCGCGACAGGTCCAGTCCCGTGCCGGCCAGACCCACCGCCTCGTCCGCCCGCCGGATGACGACATTGATCCAGACCCGGGTGACCCCGAGCTCGGCGTCGGGGTTGACGTTGACCACCAGGTCCCGCTCGCCGCCCATGATGTTGAAGAACCAGGCGTCGTCCGGCTCTTCCGCGTTCAGTCGGTAGCGAGGGGCATTACTGAAGTCGGTACCCGCCGCATTGTGGAAGTAGCGGCCGTCCGCATGGATGAGGAAGTAGTTGGCGTCGCGGAAGGAGTCGCGGTAGCGCTCGGCCTCCCGGAAGAAGGCGGCGCGGGCCTCGCCGGAATCGGGATTCGCCAGCCAGCGCTCGGTGACGATGGAGTCGGCCAGCCGGCGGGAGAGGGCGACCTCGCGCTCCACCCGGGCGCGGATGCCCTGTGCCTGGCGTTCGGTAAAATTGCGGGCGTAGGCATCGCCGAAGTGGCCGCGGACTGCCTCCAGCCCCTGTAGCCCCAGGAGACCGACCGGGATCAGCGCCAGCACGCAGGCGACGAGCAACGCCAGCATCGCCTTGGCTCGCAGGCCGTATCCCCATCGGGCCATGCCTTGTTTCCTCACGATCCTAGTGATCGTGACTATACCGACGGAGGTCCGGTTTTGGAACCTTCAGCCGGCTTCAGGGTCCGGCGGAAGAACTACGAGGTGGCGCTGGTTGCCGCTTCCCTGGCTCTCGGCCACCAGGCCGTGGCGCACCACGATCCGGTGCTGGAGCCGGCGCATCGCCCCGTCACTGGGCGAGAGCGGCACCTCTTCGCCTTCCCGGCGCGCCCGGTTCACCGCCTCTTCCACCTCCCGGACCACGGCACTGACCGTCTCGTCGTCCACGCCGTGGACCTGGTTGAAGGCGTCGGCCAGGGCGCGGCGGATCTGGGCGGTGGAGTTCTTCTTGACCGTCACCAGGGGGATAACGGAGGTATCCACGAGCCGCTGCAGTCGGGGGTCGTCGGCCCGGCTGCGCAGGGCTACCACCATGTCCGCCCGCTCGGCATTGGTGACGGTCTCCGCCGGCAATTGTTCGGTGCGCAGGACCCGGTCCACCGATTCCCGGCTGACGCCGTAGGCCAGCAGGCGGGTGATGCCCCGGGGGCCCCGGGAGCGCGGAGTGGTCTCCGGTGCCCCGGCCTCGGGGGCGGTGTCCGAGGGGGGAGTGGGGCTCGATGGCCCCTCGGCATGGGCGGTGCGTGCCTCCCAGCGCGGCGCGCGCCCGGCCAGCAGGCGGTCCACCGCCCGGCCGGTATCGGGGTGCAGGCGCAGGTCGCCGCGTGCGGCAATCTCCACCACGGCGGTGAAGGCCGGCGGGCCGCGGCGCTCCTGGACCGTCTTCTGCCCGCCGCGGGCCCGGGCCTCGTCATCCCCGAGGATCACGGTCTGCACGCCGCCCACCAGGTCGTCCAGGACGGGGTTGCGCAGGAGATTCTCCAGGGAGTGGCCGTGGGCGGTGGCCACCAGCTGCACGCCGCGCTCGGCGATGGTCCGCGCGGCGCGGGCCTCCGCCTCGGTCCCGATCTCGTCGACGATGATGACCTCCGGCATGTGGTTCTCCACCGCCTCGATCATCACCCGGTCCTGCTGGCGCGGGTCGGCCACCGGCATGCGCCGGGCGCTGCCGATGGCGGGATGGGGAATATCGCCATCGCCGGCGATCTCCCCGGCGGTATCGATGATGACCACCCGGCGGTCGCACTCGTCGGCCAGGACCCGGGCGGTCTCCCGCAGCAGGGTGGTCTTGCCGACGCCGGGTCGACCCAGGAGGAGCAGGCTGCGGCCGGCGGCGACCACGTCGTGGATGGGCTCGACGATGCCGTGGGCGGCGCGGCCGACACGCAGGGTCAGGCCGATGATGCGGCCCTGGCGATTGCGGATGGCGGCGATGCGGTGCAGCGTTCCCTCGACTCCCGCGCGGTTGTCGGCGCTGAAGGTGCCGACGCGGCCGGCGATGGCGTCCAGCTCGGCCTGCTCCAGGGGCGCGGAGGCGAGTTCGCGCCGGCCCGCGACCAGGCGCGCGGTCGCCGGGCGGCCCCGATCAAGCACGAACCCCACTACCTGTTCGGGATCGAGGGCGGCCGCGGCCGCGCGCAGGTCCGGCGGCAGCAGGTCCAGCAGGGCAGTGAGGTCGTCGGTGTGCTCTTGCATGCCGTCAGCATATCAGGCCGGTCGCCGGCAGAGGGGCGCATCGCCCCCTGCTAGAATGGTTCGAGCGAAAAACAGCCGCCCGGATCGGGGCGAGGAGTAGCGAGGTGAGCCTGCTCGATGAACTGGCCGAACAGCGCATCCGCGAGGCCGCCGAACGCGGGGAGTTCGACGAACTCCCCGGGCGGGGCGAGCCGCTGGCCCTCGAGGACGACAGCCTCGTCCCCGAGGAGCTGCGCGCGGGCTACCGCATGCTGAAGAATGCGGGCTTTGTCCCCCCGGAGCTGGAGTCCATGCGCGAGCTCCGGGAGGTGGAGACCCTCATCCGCCAGGCCGAGTCCGAGGCGGACCGCGACGCACGGGACCGGGGCGGGCGGCGGCTGCGCATGGTCCTGCAGCGCCTCCATGACGGGGGCACACCGCGGGCCGTCCACGACTATGCCGAGCGGCTGCGTGCCCATCTGGAACGGCTGGAACGGGGCAAGTAGGCGGGACGCGTTGCTACGGGGTTTCGAAGAGGTCGTCGCCGCCAGCGGACCGGGCTGTATCGCGCACCATGGGTGGCTCCTGTCTGGGTCTACCCCGCGAGATTGCCTTTCGGGGATGACACGGCAATGACAGGCAGGATGCCCCGGGTGCGCGACGCGAGGGGCCTCTCTCAGCCGGCGTAGTCGGGCTCGTTGCCCGGCTTCCACTTGATGTTGCAGCCCATGCTCGGGATCTGCTCGGTGGGGGCGGGATCGCCGGCGAGCAGGGCGTCGGCGGCCCCCCGGAGATCGGCGCCGGTCACCGGCGCCTCGTTGCCGGGGCGTGCCTGGTCGAACTGGCCACGATAGAAGAGCCGCTGATCGCCGTCGAAGAGGAAGAAGTCCGGGGTGCAGGCGGCCCGGTAGGCCCGGGCCACCGACTGGTCCTCGTCGAAGAGGTAGGGGAAGGGGTACTCGTAGGCGCGCGCCTCCTCGGCCATCTTCTCCGGCGCGTCGTCCGGGTAGTTCTCCGCGTCGTTGCTGCTGATAGCTACCGTGGCGATCCCTCGCGGCGCATAGTCCCGGGCCCAGGCGACCAGCCCGTCGCGCAGGTGCTTCACGTAGGGGCAGTGGTTGCACATGAAGACCACCAGCAGCCCCTGCGCATCGCCGAAGTCGGCCAGGCGGACGGTCTCGCCGGTGAGTGGCTCGGGAAGGGCAAAATCCGGGGCCGGGGTACCCAGCTCCAGCATGGTGGACGGGGTCAGGGACATGGCTGCCTCCTCGGTTGAATGGCTCGCTGCCCGGATTGTAGACCCGCGCCGGGCGGCGCGGCCATGCGGTCAGCGGTCGATGGACCAGAGCAGGTCGATACCGCTGGCCGCACCGGTCTCCGCCTCCAGGGTCCACTGCTCGTCCAGCAGGTAGCGGGTCCGCAGGGTGTTGATATCCTCGGTGAGGCCGATGGCGTAGCGCACATAGAGGCGCGGCGAGAGCCAGGTCCCCAGAACCAGGGCGGCGGAGTCGGCGGTGGTTCCCGAGGCGATGCCCACTTCGTCGATGCCGAAACGATCCCCCAGTTCGTTGGCCAGGCGCCCGCCGCCAGCGAGCTGGAGCGCCGTCGCCGCCGCGGCGAGGCTGGCCCCCTCCTCGCCGCTGGCCGATTGCAGCGGCCGCCCCAGGACCACCCAGGAGAGGATCTCGCTATCTTCCATGGGGGGTTCGGAAAAGAGTTCCAGGGTGGGTTCCCGGAGTCGCCCACCCACCTGAATTCCGGCGGTAACCGGCAGGCCGGGGCGCACGGCCCGCAGGTTCAGGCCGGGGTTGTCCACCGGCGTGTCGGCAAAGAGCAGGCGCCCCGGGTCGATGATCAGCTCCTGCCCCCAGGCGCGGTAGTGGCCATCCCGGATGACCAGCTCTCCCCGGCCCAGAGTGGGGCTCCCGGGCGACTGGCGCAGACGGAGATCACCCTCCAGGCGGCCCCGGAAGCCGTGGCCGCGCAGATAGACCCGGGGGCCCAGCAGGAGGCGGATATCCGCGTCCAGCGGCAGGCCCGCGGCCTCGCGTCCGCCCTCCCGGTAGACCACGTCCGGGGAGGGCGAGACGGCGCCACCGCCCCCCTCGGGGAGGACCAGCCGGGCCTCGGGGACCCGGACCTCGCCCTGTACCGATGCGGCCTCTGGCGTCACGGTAAACCGGATATCCGGCTGGGCGGTGATACTCGCCTCGGGCAGGTCGATTACCCGGGCGGCCTCTCCGCTGAGGCGGAGATCGGCCGTCACCGGCGGCCGGGGCTGGACCTCTCCTGTTACGGCCAGATGGCCGTCCCCGCTCTCGGCGCGGGCCTGGATGCGGAGGGGGGCCATGCCGTCGGCCGTGAGCGTGGCAGTCACCGGCCGCAGATCCAGGCCGGCATCGGCGATGCGCAGGCGCCCCTCGCGCCAGTGGAGATCCCCCCGGGGCAGGGGAGAGGCCAGGGTACCCTCCAGGGTGATCCGGGCCTCCAGATGGCCCTCGGACCGCACGAAGCCGGGGAGAAGCGGCCCGAGCCAGGTCAGGTCGAGGCCGTCGGCGCGCAGTTCCCCTGTGAGGGGCTGGCTGCCGGGATCCGGCTCCCTCCATTGCCACTCTGGGAGCTGCAGGTGGCCGGTGAGGCGATTACCGGGCCTCGTCGGCCCGGATTCCCCCGCATGAACGGCGGTGCGGATCCGCAGACCTCCCCCTGGACCCTGATTCGCCGAGAGTTCGAGCCGTTCCAGCCGGGCGGCGACCTCGTCCCCCAGTCGCGGATGGCTCAGGGCCAGATCCCGGGCGCGGGCGTGGAAGTCCAGCTGCTCGATGGCGTCTGTCCACCGCAACCGGGCGCGGCTTGCCAGGCGGCCCGACTGGAGTCGGGTGCCCCCGGGTACCAGCCGCGCCAGGGGCGGGAGTTCCAGTCCCGCCAGATCCAGGGCCGCCGTACCGCCCTCGGGGTCCCCTTGCGCACCGGCACAGAGGCGGCCGCCGGTCTCACTGACCCAGCAGCCGCTCTCCACGCCCCAGCCGGCCTCGCCCCGTTCGGCCCGCAGGCGCCCCGCCAGGTGCCAGAACTCGTCGCCCAGCCGGAACACCCCGTTCCCGGCGCTCAGCCGCCGCTCAAGCGGCTCCAGGGTGCCGTTCAGGGCCAGGCGAGGGAGGCCCGCCGCCAGATTCCAGTCCAACCGTCGGGGTGACCCGGCAAGAGACAGTGCGGCGCCCCCGATGTCGCGTCCGCCCGCGGTGGCGTCGGGAATGGCCAGAGCGGCCTCGAGCTGATCCCCCGTCCCGGCCCCCGACGCCTGCAGATACGGGATCGCCATGGCCTCTCCCCAGGCGAGGTCGTGGCCGGTGATCCGCCCCTGGCCACGCCCGTCCGCCCATTCGATGTTCCCCAGGAGGCGACCACCCAACTCGGGGTGAAACGCATCGAGCCGGGGCACTCGCAAGCGGAGATCCGCCCTCAGGGGCCGCGGCCCTCGGGCCCGGGCCGTGACCCGGTTCGCCCCGAGGGCCGCCTCCAGACCCTCTACGTGCCAGCCTCCATCAGTCCAGGTCCCGCGACCGGAGGCTGCCAGTTCATGGCCGCGCAACTGGCCGGTCATCTTCCGGACCTCCACGGCGAGGGCGCGCGCCGGGCTCAGGGCGCCACCGGCACTGAGACGGAGTTGGTCCAGTCGACCGGCTTGTCCGGGCAGGGCGAGGCCGTCGCTGGTCAGGGTGAGCGCACCCCGGGCCTCGCCGGTATGCCAGGCACCCCGGCCGGAGAGCGCGCCGCCTGCGCCGTCCCGTCGGGCGAGCGCCAGCTCGGGGAGCCGGAGCCAGCCATCCGCCGACCGGTTCGCAGCGGCAGCCAGCGACCACAGGCCTTCTTCGCCCAGGTCGACCCCGCCGCGCAACTCGACCTCCGGCGTCCGGGCGGTCCCGGTGATACGGGCTCGCAGATGGCCGAGCCAGGGTCGGCCCACGCGCTCCTGCAGGGCCGGGCCCGGTCGATCCGCCCGCAGGGTCAGATCCAGATCCGGCCCATCCAGGAGGGAGCGGACCCGGCCGGCCACCCGGAGCCGGGCCGGGCCACTGGCCTCCCCTTCCAGATGGGCCTCCGCGATATCCCCGGAGAGGGTGAGCTGGCCCTCCGCGGGACCCAGCGGGGTCGGGGAGCGGGCCTGGAGGTCGGCCTTCAGGCGGTATTCGCTCCAGTCTCCCGAGGCGGCCAGTTCCAGGCGCGCGCCCCGGTGGCGGACGGTGGCCGCCAGGCTGCGCAGACGGGTGCCGCCGGCCCGGGCCGCCAGCCGGACCCGGAGCGGGCCGGCGAGTCCGGGGGCCTGGTCCAGGTCGAGCCGCACCCCGGCGAGGTCCAGCGTCAGGGGCAAGGCGGGCAGTTCGGGCAGCGTGACGCCGGGATCGTCGGTGGAGGGGGGCGGCTCCGGGGGCGGGTCGGAGCGCGTCACCCGGGCGCCACGGACGTGGAGCCGCTGGATATGGAGGCGGCCGGCAAGGAGGTCCAGGGGCCGCCACTCCAGGTCCACCGAACGGGCCGCGATCGTCAGGCCATCGCCCTGCCACTGCACCCCCTCCAGGTGCAGGGGGCCGGCGAGGCGACCCTCGGCCACCGTCACGGTGAGCTGCCCGCCGGTGGCCTCTTCGGCGATCCCGGACAGCCAGGGCGGGACGGCCGGGTGATGCAGGAGGGTGACCAGGCCGACTCCGGCGCCGACGCCGGTCAGCACCAGGACGAAGAGGAGCGAGCGCCCCAGCAGGCGAAGGACGGGAATCAGGCGCCTCATGGGTCCGGCCTCAGGTAGAGGTGGAGGCGCCATCCGGCGGCCGTATCCACCGCACGCGCCACATCCACGGCCACCGTGCCGATGGGTAGACGCCAGCGCAGACCCAGGCCGGCGCTGCGCCGGAAATCGGCCGCATCGGGATTGTAGGCGTTACCGGCGTCGTGGAAGAGGGCGAGGGCGAAGTCCTCGCCCAGGGCGTGTTCGTAATCGACCCCCACCACGGCCAGAGCCGTCCCGCCGGTGACCTCCCCGGCGTCGTTGGTGGGGCCGAGCCGCTGGTAGCCGAAGCCGCGGAGGGTGCGATCCCCGCCGGCAAAGAAGCGCAGGGAGGCCGGCAGGTCCTCGACCCCGGCCAGTGCCGTGGCGCCCAGGCGGCCGCGCAGGCGCAGGCGGTGGCGCTCGGTCACCGGCAGAACCCGGTGGGCGTCCAGCTCGCCCCGGACCAGGTCGGTATCCGACACCACGGCCTCACTGGCCCCGCGCAGGGCGAAGTCCGCGTGCCAGCCGTGGGCCCGGCCGCCGACATGACGAACACGGGTCTGCTGCCACTGGATCCCGGGGAGCAGGAGCAGGCTGCGACTGCGATCATCGGCGACCCGGTAGCTCTCCCGCTGGAGGCCCAGGGAGACGGTGCGCGACCAGCGCCCGGGCACGCGGGTAAGGGCGAGCCGCAACTGCTGCCGGATCCGTTGGGAGGTCTCGGTCCGGGTCTCGTCCAGGCTCGCCCGGGCAGCCAGCTCCTCGCGTCGGGGATCCGCGAGAGGGATCCGGTACCAGGCCGCCCCCTCGCGGCTGATGGCGGAGATCTGAGCCTCCACCCCGGCCCGGTGGCCGGCGGCATTGAGGTAGCGGCGCTCGATACCGCCGCGAATCCGGGGCCCGGTGTCGGTCCCGTAGCCGCCGCCCGCGGTGTAGCGCGTGGGGAGGTTGTCGGTGAGGCGGATGGTGAGATCCACCACGGGCTCCTCGGCCCGCGGCTCGGGGATCACCTCGACCCGGGCGAAGTACTGGCTGTCCAGCAGGGCGCGCTGGAGTTCGATAAGGCGATCGCCATCGTAGGGATCGCCGGGCTGGAACGGCGAGAAGCGCCGGATGAGTGCCGGGCTCAGGCGACTGCCGATGAATCCCATCTCCCCGAACCGATGGCGTGGTCCGGTGGTATAGGCCAGCTTGATGACCGCCGTACCGGCCTGCCGGTCGACCTCGATCCGCCGCTCCCGGAAGCGCCCCTCGAAGAGCCCCAGCTCCCGCGCCAGGCCCTCCAGGCGGTTGCGGGCGGCGTCATGCGCGGGGTGGTCCAGCCGGTCACCCGGGCGAAGGGGGTAGGACTCGCGCCAGGCCACCAGTTCGGGATGGTCGGCGGCCGGTCCGTCGAGGGTGATGGAGACGGCCTCGACGCGGATAGGCTCGCCGGGGTCGATGCGGTAGGTGGCCCGCCAGCCGCCGCCGTCCAGGGCCCGGAGATCGCTGTCGATGGAGGGAGTCGGATAGCCGAAGGGCTCCAGCGCGGTGCGAATGGCCTCCGGCCCGCGCCGGTGGAGGTGGTGAACATCCGCGGCCGAGAGGTCTTCATCGTCGCGGTAGCGCTGCAGGGGCAGGCGCGCCTCGACATTCGCCCGCAGTGCCGGATCCTCCAGCCCTTCGACCCGGATCTCCACCACCGCCCAGGCTGCACCGGGGAGGCCGGACCCGACACCGGCCAGGAGGTAGCCCAGGAGCAGGAGAGGCGCGAAAGGGCGGCGTGGCAAGGTCTACGTCCGGGCGGAATGTCTTTACGATAGCAGTCCTGCCGGCGGTGGCAAATGCTGGCCCTTGAAGGACGACGGGGATGTTCCCATTTCCACCAGCGGGACCCGGTGTGCGGACCGGGGCTTGCCACCAACCCGAGGAGAACGAGTATGAGGGCCCTGATCATCAGCGCCGACCAGTTCGAGGATGTGGAGCTGCTGGCTCCGCAGTACCGCCTCCTGGAGGCGGGATGGGAGGTCGCCGTGGCCGCCCCGGGCACGGACCCCATCACCGGCAAGAAGGGCTATCAGGTGGCGGTGGACCGGCCCCTCGCCGAGATCGATCCGAAGGCGTGGGATCTGCTGATCCTTCCCGGCGGCAAGGCGCCGGCGGCACTGCGCGCGGACCCGGCGGTGCAGGCGGCGGCGCGCCACTTCATGGAGGCCGGCAAACCGGTGGCCTCCATCTGCCACGGCCCGCAGATCCTGGTCTCCGCCGACCTGGTTCAGGGGCGGACCCTGACCAGTCACGCCGAGGTGGGCCCCGAGATCACCGAGGCCGGCGGCGACTACGTGGACGAGGAGGTGGTCGTCGACGGCAACCTGGTTACCTCCCGGGTGCCCCGGGATATCCCCGCCTGGCTGCGCGAGATGATGGCCCTGGTGGAGGCTCGCCAGGGATAAGGAAGGACTGGAAGTGTTACCGGCAACTCCTTGCTCGATAAGGGGATTGGCCGGGGATCACTGGTCGCTGAAGCGGTGGTGGACGTACTCCTCCAGCCGCTGCTGGAACTCCTCGGCGATGCGGTCGCCCTTGAGGGTGACCGTCTTCTCGCCGTCCTCGTAGACCGGGGCGACGGGCGTCTCCCCGGTCCCCGGCAGGCTGATTCCGATGTCCGCATGGCGGCTCTCCCCGGGGCCGTTCACCACACAGCCCATCACCGCCACGGTCATCCCCTCCACGCCGGGGTATTCCTGGCGCCAGCGCGGCATCCGCTCGCCCATGTAGGCCTCGATATCCCGGGCCAGCTCCTGGAAGTAGGTGGAGGTGGTGCGCCCGCAGCCGGGGCAGGCCACCACGGAGGGGGCGAAGTTGCGCAGCTCCAGGCTCTGCAGGATCCGGCGCGCCACCTCGACCTCCTTCGTCCGCGGCTCGCCGGGCTCCGGCGTCAGGGAGATCCGGATGGTATCCCCGATCCCCTCCTGCAGGAGGACCGAGAGGGCGGCGGTGGAGGCCACGATCCCCTTGGTGCCCATGCCGGCCTCGGTGAGGCCCAGGTGGAGGGGATAATCGCAGCGATTGGCCAGGTCCCGGTAGACGGCGATGAGGTCCTGCACCCCGCTCATCTTGCAGGAGAGGATGATGCGGTCCCCGCCCAGACCCAGTTCCTCCGCCCGGGCGGCGCTCTCCACCGCCGAGGTGACCACGGCGTCGCGCATCACCGCCTCCGGCGGTTGGGGCTCGGTCCGGGCGGCGTTGGCGTCCATGAGCCGCTCCAGGACCGTCGGGTCCAGGCTGCCCCAGTTGACCCCGATGCGCACCGGCCGGTCGAAGTGGCAGGCGTGCTCGATGAAGCGGGCGAAGTTGTCGTCCCGCCGGGCGCCGCGCCCCACGTTGCCGGGATTGATCCGGAACTTGTCCAGCGCCTCGCCGCAGGCCGGTTCCTGCTCCAGGAGCTTGTGGCCGTTGAAGTGGAAGTCCCCCACCAGCGGGACCGTTACCCCCATGCGCTCCATCTCCTCGCGGATCTTCGGCACGGCAGCGGCCGCCTCGTCGGAGTTGACCGTGATCCGGACCAGTTCCGAGCCGGCCTCGGCGAGCTGGCGCACCTGGATGGCGGTGGCCACCGGCTCGGCCGTATCCGTATTGGTCATGGACTGGATGGCAACGGGATGACCGCCGCCGATGGTGACCCCGCCCACCCGGACGGCGCGGGTGGTCCTGGTGACGGGGCCGGGGACGGAATCGCTCATGAGGTTTCTCTGGACAGTGGTGGTTGAGATTCACGCGATGATAGCGCAGTGCCGGCCCGAGAACACCCGGGCCACCTTGCGGGCTCTCGTTACCCCGGGTCCCGGTCCAGCTGCTGGAGCTTACGGTAGAGGCTGCGTTCGCTGATCCCCAGCTGCTGCGCCAGCTCCCGGCGCTCCCCCGGGAAGCGCGCCACCGCCCACCGCAGGTAGCGGGCCTCTGCCTCCTCCAGCGGGATGATGGTGTCATCCTGGCCCGGCGGTAGCTGGCCGCCGCCGCTGCAGGCGCACTCCGGCGGCAGGTCCTGCGGCCGGATGACCCCGTCATCGGAGAGGACGCTGGCGCGCTCCAGGATGTTGCGCAGCTCGCGGATGTTGCCGGGGAACTCGTAGGCGGCCAGGCAGGCCGCCGCCTCGCCGGAGAGGTCGAACTCCGCCTCGGGATCCAGCCGCCGCAGGAGCTGATCGGCCAGCAGGGGGATGTCGTCGTGCCGCTCGCGCAGGCTGGGGAGATGGACCGGAAAGGCACTGATCCGGTAGTAGAGGTCCTCGCGGAAGCTCCCCTCCCGGATCATGGATCGCAGATCCCGGTGGGTGGCGCAGACCAGCCGGAAATCGGCCTTCTGCGGCTCCACACCGCCCACGCGGCGGAAGGTGTTGGTCTCCAGCAGCCGCAGGAGCTTCACCTGGAGATCCAGCGGGATATCGCCCACCTCGTCCAGGAAGAGGGTCCCGCCGCGCGCCGACTCCACCAGCCCGGTCTTGCGGTACTGGGCACCGGTGAAGGCCCCCTTCTCGTGGCCGAAGAGTTCCGACTCGAACAGGGTCTCGGTGAGCCCGGAGCAGTCCACCGGTACGAAGGGGCCGCCGGCGCGGTCACTGCCGTCGTGGACCGCCCGCGCGGCGAGTTCCTTGCCGGTCCCCGATTCGCCCAGCAACAGGACCGTGGTCCGGCGCGGCGCCACCCGCTGGATGAGTTCCAGCATGCGGTTGAAGGGGGCAGAGCGCCCGATCATCCCGTGGTCACCATCGACCCGCGCACTGGCCGAGCGCGCCTGGTGCATGACTTCCACAAAATAGTGGATCTCGCCGTCGTCGCCGCGGATGGGGAAGAGCTCCACATCCACGTGTTCGTCCCCCCGCGGGGTGTGGTGGAGATGGAGTACCCGCTGGGCGGTCCCCTCGTGGAGGCTGGCCTTCAGCGGGCAGTTCTCGCCGGCCTGGTCGCAGGGCACGCGGTACTGGTGGGAGACCTCGTAGCAGTGGCGCTCCTGGAGGGGCTGACCATCGCCGTAGGTGCGTCGATAGGCCTGATTCGCCGCAATGATCCGGTAGTCCAGGCCGAGCAGAATGGCCGGTTCGCGGAAGGTATCCAGCATCCCCGTGATCTCGGGGCGGAGGTGGCGCGGCGGGCGGGGGTCGGGCAGGGGCGTGGAAGCGGAAGTCGTCATGGCGTCATGCTATGTCGGGAATGTCAGGGGCCGCAAGCGGGTAGCTGCCTCTTGTGACAGTCGTTGCGGCCCCGGTGTTCCCGAGGCTGCGCGGTGGCGGGCCTGCCGGAGATGGCATCCCGTTTGCAACAGGGTAGTGAATCGGCAGGAGGTGCCATGATCTTCCGTCAGTGGCTGGACAGCGAGGGCGAACGTTGCGGCTATCTGCTGGCCGACCCGGTGACCCGGGCGGCCGCGGTGCTGGATGCCCATGAGGGGATCGCCGAGCGCTGCCTGGAGGAGGTCCGGCGGCTGGGACTGGAGCTCCACTACGCCTTCGAGACCCGCCTGCACATCGCCCACCGGTCGGCGGCGGCGTGGCTGCGGCAGGAGACCGGGGCCCGGGTGATCGCCCACGAGGCCACCGGTATCGCCTGCGTCGATCATCACGCCGAGGAGGGGGAGGGGTTCTATCTCGGCGAGGAGACTCTGACCTTTCTCCATCTCCCCGGCCTCTGTCCCGGCGCGAGCGCCCTGCTCTGGGGCGACCGGCTGTTCACCGGGGATACCCTCTGGCCGGGCGGCACCGGCCCCATGGGGCCCGGGGGAGAGCCGCGCGCTCTCCGCTCGATCATCGAGGGCCGGCTCTTCGGATTCCCCGACGAGACGCTGGTCTTCCCCGGGGCCTGTCCGGACGGACGGCGGGTCACGACCATCGGTGAGGAGCGCGCCGGCGCCGGAGAGGCGCAATGGCCCTGGAAGAGTCGCCGTGACGCCGGCGATCAGCGTCTGCGCCCCGATATTGCCGCTTTCAACCGCGAATGCAGTCAGCGCCCCCGTGCGGGGGCGAGTTCATGAACGCCTTTTCAAACCCCCTACCCAAGCAGAGGAACGCGCCATGAAACGCACCATCCTGACCCTGACCTCTCTGGCCCTGGCCGGTACCGCCGCGGCGGCCAGCCTTGGCGAGAAGGTCGACCAGAACGTGGCGGACAGCCGTGCCACCATCAAGGAATTCGCCACCTCCCTCCAGGGCGAGCTCAAGGCGGCCATGCAGGAGGGCGGCCCGACCCAGGGGATTGGCGTCTGTAGCGAGGCGGCCCCGCGTATCGCGGCCGATGCCTCCGACTCCTACGGCGGCGAGGTGGGCCGTACCAGCCTCAAGGTCCGCAATCCCGATAACGCCCCGGACGACTGGGAGCGCGAGGTGCTCCAGCGCTTCGAGCGGCTCGCCGAGCGTGGCGCCAACCCGAAGAAGCTGGATCACTTCGAGGTCCATCGCACCGAAGACGGCGGGCGTGAATTCCGTTACATGAAGGCCATCCCCACCGGGGAGGTCTGCCTGACCTGTCACGGCACGAATATTCCCGCATCGGTTCAGGAAACCATCGATGAGCACTACCCTGAGGACGAGGCCCGGGGCTTCGAGAAGGGCGACATCCGGGGTGCCTTTACCCTGACCCGGCCCTTCTGACCCCCTCGGGCGGGGATTCCCCGCCCGTCGAACAACCAACCGAGGGGAGGCACCCGGCGACGGGCTCAAGAACCTCCCCCACAACTGCAGGAGAACCACGCATGGCTCATATCGTAATCCTGGGGGCAGGCACCGGCGGCACGCCGGCGGCCTACGAGATGCGCGAGGCCCTAGGCCGCGACCACAAGGTCACGCTCATCAACGCCTCGGAGAGCTTCCAGTTCGTCCCGTCCAACCCCTGGGTTGCCGTCGGCTGGCGCGAGCGCGATGACACCACCTTCCCGCTGCGCCAGTACGTGGAGAAGAAGGGGATCAACTTCATTGCCGATCGGGTGGACAAGATCGATCCGGAGGCGAACCAGCTCACCCTCGCTGGCGGCGATACCGTTGACTACGACTACCTGGTCATCACCACCGGGCCGCTGCTGGCCTTCGACGAGGTCCCCGGGACCGGCCCCCACGAGGGCTACACCCAGTCGGTCTGCACCATCGACCATGCGGAGACCGCGTTCCAGGACTACGAGGAATTCCTCAAGAACCCGGGTCCGGTGGTGGTCGGCGCGGTGCAGGGCGCCTCCTGCTTCGGCCCGGCCTACGAGTACGCCATGATCCTCGACCGGGACCTGCGCAAGCGGAAGATGCGCGACCAGGTCCCGATCACCTTCGTCACCTCCGAGCCCTATGTCGGCCACATGGGTCTGGGCGGCGTCGGTGACTCCAAGGGGCTTCTGGAGCACGAACTGCGCGAGCGCCACATCAACTGGATCACCAACGCCCGCACCGAGCGCGTGGAAGACGGCAAGATGTTCGTCACCCAGATGGACGAGAAGGGTGAGGTCCTCAAGGAGCACGAGCTGCCCTTCAACTACTCCATGATGCTCCCGGCCTTCCGCGGTGTACCGGCGGTGGCCGAGGTGGAGGGGCTGTGCAACCCGCGCGGCTTCGTGAAGGTCGACGAGTGCCAGCGTAACCCCACGTACTCCAACATCTTCTCGGCGGGCGTCTGCGTGGCCATCCCGCCGGTGGAGCAGACGACCGTCGCCACCGGGGCCCCCAAGACCGGCTACATGATCGAGTCCATGGTCACCGCCATCGTCTCCAACATCGCCGGCGAGGTAGAGGGCAAGGGCGGCTGCAATACGCAGGGGACCTGGTCGGCCATCTGCCTGGCAGACCTCGGCGACACCGGGGCCGCCTTCGTGGCCCTGCCGCAGATCCCGCCGCGCAACGTCACCTGGTCCAAGAAGGGCAAGTGGGTCCACTACGCCAAGATTGCCTTCGAGAAGTACTTCATGCGCAAGATGAAGACGGGCCACTCCGAGCCCATCTACGAGAAGTACGTCCTGCGCATGCTCGGCATCAACCGCCTCAAGAAGTAACGCCCCTCCGCATCACCCCGCTCACGGCGGGGTGATGTCCCGCTCGATGCACGGTAGCCTGCCGGAAACCCCTTTCCGGAGACTGCCGTGCACATCCATCTCGATACCCCCGATCTCATGACCCGGGTCCGCCTGGAGTCGCGCTGGCGTACGGCCGGAGCCACGGTCAGTAGTGGCGCGGAGCCGGAGGGCCGCCCCCATCGCATCGTCATCGACCTCAATGGCCGCGGGCCGGAGGTGGTGGCGGCGTGGCGGGACCGCTACCCGGACAGCCGGATCACCGCCTTCGGCCCCCACGTGGAGGGCGAGTCCCTCAAGGCCGCCAAGGAGGCCGGGGCCGACCAGGTCCTGCCCCGGGGCAAGGTGGGGGAGCGGATCGCCGAGGCGGTGGTGGATCAGGTCTGGTAGCGGGCCGGTAGCTCGATCCGGGCGACGCCGCTGTCCACGGCGGCCCGGGCCACGGCCGCCGGTACGCGCTCGCCCAGGCGGGGGTCAAACGGCGTGGGGATGATGTAGTCCGGGCCGAAGGCCAGGTCATCCCGGCCGTAGGCGGCCAGGACCTCTGCCGGCACCGGCTCCCGCGCCAGCTCCGCCAGGGCGCGGACCGCCGCCGTGGTCATGGGCACGTTGATGGCCGAGGCGCGGACATCCAGGGCGCCGCGGAAGATGAAGGGGAAACCCAGAACGTTGTTTACCTGGTTGGGGTAATCGGTGCGCCCGGTGGCCAGGATGAGGTCCTCGCGGACCGCCCGGGCCACCTCCGGCCGGATCTCCGGGTCGGGGTTGGAGAGGGCGAAGACCACCGGGCCCGCCGCCATGCTCGCCACCATCTCCCGGGTGAGCAGATCCGGGCCGGAGACGCCGATGAAGACATCGGCACCGGCCACGGCATCCTCCAGCGACCGGTCCTCCGTCCCCACGGCGAAGGCCGACTTCCACTGGTTGAGGTCGTCGCGACCGGCGTGGATGACCCCCTTGCGGTCCACCAGCCGGAGATTCTCCGGCCGGGCGCCGAGGTTGATGAGGAGATTCATGGAGGCGATCCCGGCGGCGCCGGCGCCCAGGCAGACGATCCGGGCGTCGGCCAGCGCCTTGCCCTGGAGCTCCAGGGCGTTGAGCAGGCCGGCGGCGACGATGACGGCGGTGCCGTGCTGATCGTCGTGGAAGACGGGGATGTCCATGCGCTCGGCCAGGCGCCGCTCGATGTCGAAACAGGCGGGGGCGGCGATGTCCTCGAGATTGATCCCGCCAAAGGTCGGGCCCAGGCGTGCCACCGTCTCCACGAAGTCGTCCGGGTCCTCGGCATCGACCTCGATGTCGAAGACATCGATGTTGGCGAACTGCTTGAACAGCACCGCCTTGCCCTCCATGACCGGCTTGCTCGCCAGCGGCCCGGTATTGCCCAGCCCCAGCACGGCGGTGCCGTTGCTGATCACGCCCACGAGGTTGCCCCGCCCGGTGTAGCGAAAGGCATCCAGCGGCTCCTCCGCGATGGCCCGTACCGGCGCGGCGACCCCCGGGGTGTAGGCCAGGGAGAGCTCGGCCTGGGTGGAGCAGGGCTTGGTCAGCGCCGTCGCCAGCTTCCCGGGCACCGGTTCGGCGTGGTAACGCAGGGCGTCGCGGGTGAGGTCGTCGCTCATCGGGGCTCCTTGGGACGGGGACTTGCCGGGCCGGAATTGTCGCGCTTTTTGGCCGGCCTCGCCAGAACCGCGGGCTCGCTCGGGGACCCGCACCACCCGCCGGGCCTTTTCAGAAAGAAGACGTAGCCTTCTGCCTACGCCTCTTCGGGGAAATAGAGGGCGCCGGCGTTCACCAGCTCGGTGAGTAGCGCCGGGAAGCCGTCCACGTCCAGCCACTCGGCCAGCTCCGCCGCGGGATAGCGCCGGTGGCGGCAGAGAAAGGCGGCCGCGGGCGCGAGGGCGCCGGCCAGCCAGTGTTCATGGCCGTCCACGAAGAGGCGGCTGCCGTGGTCCTCCTCGAAGAAGGCGAAGCGACTGAATTCGCTGCGCCAGACGGGCTCGCCCGCCTCTATCCGGCTACATACCGCGGACTCCGGGAGGGGCGGCTCCGGTCGCAGGTCCTGATCGTGGTCGGGGCGGGTCACGAAGCGGCCGAAGAAGGCGTCCAGCACGGTATCCTCGTCCAGCGCCCGCCGCAGGACGTCCCGGACCCGGGCTCGACTGGCCGTATCCAGCGCCCCCGGATTGTCGGGCTCGGTCCGGCCGGGATCCGCGAAGCGGCCCTCCGACGGCGCCCCCTCGGCGACCTCCTCCAGAAAGGCCGTGATCAGGTCGGAATGGCCGGGGGCACGGAAGCCCACGGAGAGGGTCTGGCAGGGCTCCAGCGCCTCGCCGTGGTGGGGGATCCCCGGCGGCAGGTAGAGCATGTCTCCCGGCTCCAGGACCCAGACGTGATCGGGATCGAAATCGCGCAGGATGCGCAGCGGGATGTCCGGGAGGAGGTCGTCGTCACCGCAGGGGGCGTCGCCGATGGACCAGCGCCGCCGCCCCTGACCCTGCAGGAGGAAGACGTCGTACTGGTCGGTGTGCGGGCCGACGCTGCCGCCCTCCGGGGCATAGCTCACCATGACGTCGTCCACCCGCCAGTCGGGGACGAAGCGGAAGGACTCCAGCAGGTCCGCCAGCTCGGGGACATGGCGGTTGGCCCCCTGGACCAGCAGCGTCCAGTGGGTGGGCGGCAGGTCGGCAAAGCGGTCTTCGGGGAAGGGGCCGTGCTCCAGCGACCACCAGGGCGGGGCATCCAGCTCGCGGACCAGGCGCGCTTCCACGTCTTCCTGGAGGGCGAGACCGGCCAGCTCCTCCGGGGTTACCGGCGAACGGAAGCCGGGCAGGGCGCCGCGGATGAGCAGGGGGCGCTGCTGCCAGTATTCCCGGAGGAAGGTCGCGGGATCGAGATCGCCCAGCAGCGTCTCGGGGATAGCGGGGTTACGGGCCATGGGGAACCGAATGATGCGGTGAATTCCCGGGAGTGTGCCGCTGCCAGGCCGGGTGTCAAGGAAGCAGGGCTGCGACCTCGGCTGGCGGCATCGGTCGCGCCCAGAGGAAACCCTGCCCGGCATCACAGCCCCGGCTCCGCAGGAAATCCGCCTGGCCCCGGGTCTCCACTCCCTCGGCGATGACGTCGAGGCCCAGGTGGCTGGCCATGGCCAGGACGGCCTCGATGATCCCCTCGCCGGTATCACCATCCCCGATGCGCTGGACGAAGGAGCGGTCGACCTTGACGTAGTCCAGGGGGAGCTCCTGGAGGTAGGCCAGGGAGGAGTACCCCGTCCCGAAGTCGTCCAGCGCGAAGCAGATCCCGGCGGCTCGCAGTCGCGCAAGCTTGTCCGAAGCGGTGGTCAGGTTCTCCATCAGGAGGCTCTCGGTGATCTCCAGCTTGAGCCGGTCCCCCGGGATGTCGAAGGCCTGCAGCCGTTCGTGGATCCCCGTTTCCCAGTCCGGCGTGGCGAACTGCCGGGGGCTGACATTGACCGCCACCCCCATGGGCGGGATCGCATGTCCGCCGTCTTCCCATTCCCGGAGCTGGGTCAGGACCTGCTCCAGGACGGTGTCACCCAGGCGATTGATGAGGCCGCTCCGTTCCGCCAGGGGCACGAATTCAGCCGGTGAGATCGTCCCGCGCTCCGGGTGCTCCCAGCGGGCCAGGGCCTCCATGCCCACCATGCGGCCGCTGACCAGGTCCCACTGGGGCTGGTAGACGACCCGGATCCCGCCACCTTCCAGCGCCTCGGCCAGCGCCTGTTCGAGCTCCAGCTCCCGCTGCGTGGTCGCCAGCATCCCCGGCTGGAAGAAGGCGATGGCGTCACCACCCCGGCCCTTGACGGGATCCAGCGCGATATCCGTCTCCTGAAGGAGCTGGTCGGGGTCGTGGTCGGCCCGCGGGAAGAGCGTGATGCCGAAGCTGGCCGTCAGCCGGTGCCGGCGCCCTCCGACCCGAAGAGGGGCGGAGAACTCCTTGCGCATGCGTTCGGCCAGGCGGTCGGCCGTGGTGGCGGCGGCCTCCTGGCTCCCCTCCAGATCGAGCAGGAGTACTACGAACTCGTCTCCCCCGATATGGGCCACGACATCCTCGGTCCGGACCTGGCCGCGCAGGCGCAGACCCACGGCACACAGCACCCCGTCTCCAACCTCGGTTCCGAGGGTATCGTTGATCCCCTTGAAGCCGTCGAGATCGATGTGGACCACGGCCCCCTGGCGCCCGGTGCGCGAGAGCCGGCGGGATTCCTCCAGCAATCGATCGCGGAGGGCCGTGCGGTTGGGCAGCCCCGTTACGCGGTCACGGTAGGAGAGTTCCTCGATGCGCGCCTCGGCCTCCTTGAGGTCGTGGATATCGCGGGCGATGGTGGAGTAGTGGCTCGGCTCCTGCTCCGGACCGGGGGAGTGGGCGATGATGACCTGGGAGAAGGAGTGGACCTCCTGCCCGCCCTGCACCCGGAAATCCATCTCGCCCTGCCAGCGACCGTCGCGTCTGGCTGCGGGCAGTCCCTCCTCATGGAGGCGCTGGTGCGAGGATTCGGGATGGAGGGTACCGATGTTCCGGTCGACCGGGTCGAACCCCAGCCCGGCCCGAGTCGCCGGATTCGCGTAGTTGACCCGCCCCTCGGGGTCGGCGATGGCGACGAAATCGGGGGTGGCCTCGAGGATCTCCAGCAGGCGGCAGTTCGACTGGATCTGATCATAGTGGTCCAGGGCCGCACTCAGGTCCGCCGCCAGCTCTTCCAGAAGCGAGACGCGCTCTGCTGTAAAGAAATCGCGCTCCCGGGCGTAGACCAGTAGCACACCGGCCACGGAACCGCTCCGGCGAATGGGAAAGCCTCCCAGGGACGCCAGGTCATGGGTCCGGGCGGCCTCCTGCCACGGCGCCATGATCGGCTCGCTCAGGATGTCCCCGATCAGGACCGGATTGCCCTCACGCAGGACGCGCCCTCCAGGGCCGCGGCCCTCGGGCTGGTCCGGGTCGGCGGTGACCCGGATATCCCGGACGTAACCGGCGGCCTCGCCGAAGGCGGCGACCGGCCGGAAATCGCCGTTCTCGCTCGGCAGGCCGATCCAGGCCAGGCCCAGTCCGCCCAGGCGGACGATGATGCGGCATATCTCGCTGTAGGCGTCATCCGGAACAGGGTTGCGGATGAGCAGCCGGTTGCTGGCACTGATGGCGTGATAGAGATCCCGCTGGTGGCGGAGATCGGTCTCGGCCCGGACCTGCCCCGTGATATCCCGGAGGAAGGCGAAGAACCAGGGAGACTGTTGGTAGTGGAGTACGCCCACGGTGGCGTCAAGGGCGATGGTCTGGCCGTCACGATGGCGGGCGCTGACATGCCCCCGCTCGCCCATGCGCATGACCGCCGTGTCCTGCTGGGCCAGCGAGTCCAGATAGGAGGCGTGCCGGCGCGCCTGTTCCGGGAGCAGGAGGTCGTCCAGTGGCGCGCCGATCATCTCCGCTTCCCGGAAGCCGAAGATCGCCTCGGCCGCGTGGTTGAAACGGCGTATACGCTGATCGGGTCCGAGGATGAGGATCGCATCCGGCCCCTCCGCCATGAGCGAATGGCCGATCTCGCTGGCTACCTCGGGGGGTACGACCTCCGCTGTCATCGCATCGATTCCCCGGCATTCCTTCTGGATATGTGTTGAACATAGCACTCCGGGGCCCGGCCGGGCCAATTCATCCTCCCACCGGATTGTGACACGGGTCTCAGCCTCCCGGATCTCCACCGTCCACGCCGGTTCATTGCTTTACAGTTGTGGCCTGGCGCCTTAAGATCGCGAAGTTATGTCGGCGCAGCTTCCGGGGCCCACGGACCCCGCCCATCTGGCCCGAAGCGGCCAGACCCTATCCGGCACCCTGAAGGTGTCGGACCTGGGCCGGCTTGCGGACTCGGTTCGCGAGCCCGGCGGAGAGGTGAGCTACGAGCTGCGTTTCGGGGAGGAAGAGGGTGTACCGATCCTCCGGGGCCACATTGCCGCGGACGTGACCCTGACCTGCCAGCGCTGCCTGGGGCCGCTGGCGGTCCACGTGGAGGCCGAGCCGCAGCTGGGTTTCGTCGACTCCGAGGCGGAGGAGGCGAACCTGCCGGAAGACCTCGAGGGCGTGGTCCTGGAGCCCGGCGAGAACCTGCGGCCCGGTGAACTCATCGAGGACGAGGTCCTGCTGGGGCTCCCGCTCTTCCCGACGCACGACGCCCGGACCTGTCCGCCCTGGGAGGACTCGGTAGAGCTCTCTCCGGCGGACGAGAAGGACAACCCCTTCGCCGTTCTGGCCGGCCTGCGCGGCGGCCGCGACGACGAAGATTAGCCAAGACCGTATTACAGCGACCCTTTCAGGAGTACGACCATGGCCGTTCAGCAGAACAAGAAGAGCCCCGCCAAGCGCGGAACCCGCCGTTCCCACGACGGGCTGCGCAAGGAGGCGCTCAGCGTCGACAGCACCACCGGCGAGACCCATCGCCGCCATCACGTCTCCCCGCAGGGTTTCTACCGCGGCCGCAAGGTCGTGGAGACCGACGACGAATAACGTCCGCGACCTGCCTCGACGACCGCGCGAACACATGGCGGATAACTGCACCATCGCCGTCGACGCCATGGGCGGCGACGAGGGGCCGGATGTAACGGTTCCTGCCTCGCTGGGCCTGCTCGACGCCCATCCCCGGGCCGAGCTCGTCCTGGTGGGTGACGAGGAACGGCTCCGCGCCGCCGTGGATCAGCGCGGCGGCGACCGGCAGGGGCGCCTGACCTATCGCCATGCCTCCCAGGTCGTGGAGATGGACGAGAGCGCCTCGGTGGCCATGCGCAACAAGAAGGATTCGTCCATGCGCGTGGCCATCGATCTGGTCAAGGAGGGCCGGGCGCAGGCCTGTGTCAGCGCCGGGAATACCGGCGCCCTGATGGCCACGGCGCGCTTTGTCCTCAAGACCCTCCCCGGCGTCGATCGCCCCGCCATCTGCACCACGCTCCCCACGACCGAGGGCCACGTCCATGTCCTGGACCTCGGGGCCAACGTGGACAGCCGCAGTACCAACCTCTTCGAGTTCGCCGTCATGGGGTCGGTCCTGGCCGGCGCCGTGGACGGGCAGGAGCGACCCAGTGTCGGCCTCCTCAACGTCGGCGAGGAGGACATGAAGGGCAACGAGGTGGTCAAGGAGGCGGCCCGGCTGCTGGGCGAGAGCGATCTCGCCTACCACGGCTTCGTCGAGGGCAACGACATCTTCCAGGGAACCACCGACGTGGTGGTCTGTGACGGCTTTGTCGGCAACGTCATGCTCAAGTCCACCGAGGGCGTGGCACGGCTCATCGCCGGCAATCTGCGGGCGGAGTTCCGCCGCAATCTCCTGACCAAGCTCGTCGGCCTGCTGGCCAAGCCGGTGCTCAATCGCTTTCGCGGCCGCATCGATCCGCGGCGCTTCAACGGGGCCAGCCTCGTCGGTCTCCAGGGTATCGTGATCAAGAGCCACGGCAACGCCGATACCTATGCGTTCGGTCAGGCCCTCCACGAGGCGATCCTGGAAGTCGACAAGGCCGTGCCCGACCGGATCGGGCAGGAGCTCGAGCGGGTACTGGTGGAAGGAAGGACGGTTTGAACAGCGCACGCATTACCGGCACCGGAAGCTATCTCCCCGAACGGGTCCTCACCAATGCCGACCTGGAGCGCATGGTGGAGACCACCGACGAGTGGATCACCGAGCGCACCGGCATCAAGGAGCGCCGCGTCGCCGCGGAGGGCGAGACCACCTGCGACCTCGGGGAGGCAGCGGCCCGGCGGGCCATGGAGGCCGCGGGTGTGACGGCCGACGAGATCGACCTCATCGTCTTCGCGACCACCACCCCGGACCGGGTCTTCCCGAGTACCGCCTGCCTGCTACAGGAGCGGCTGGGGGTCCATGGCAGCCCCGCCTTCGATATCCAGGCGGTCTGCACCGGTTTCGTCTACGCCCTGAGCGTGGCCGACAAGTTCATCGCGGCCGGCGGCGTGCGCAATGCGCTGGTGGTGGGCGCCGAGACGCTCTCCCGGATCACCGACTGGACGGACCGGTCGACCTGCGTCCTCTTCGCCGACGGGGCGGGGGCCGTGGTCCTCTCGGCGGCGGAGGAGGGGGGGATCCTCTCCACCCACCTCCACGCCGATGGTGCCTTCAAGGACCTTCTTACCGT
>Ga0102925_1000263_pt1 | contig 27620 bp, 36 predicted proteins | sample SalPonR1_A_D1_MG_FD_78216 | JGI IMG/M metagenome (GOLD analysis project Ga0102925, IMG submission 78216) | Salt pond soil microbial communities from South San Francisco under conditions of wetland restoration - Salt Pond MetaG R1_A_D1_MG | ecosystem: Environmental > Aquatic > Marine > Intertidal...
CAAACGAGCCCTAAAGAGCTTGGGAATACAATACTCCGTTCCGAGCTTTTCGTTCCTGGAGGTAAAGGAAACGACACAGCCCGAATCCTCAATTCCTCGGTACCAAAAGCTCGTGAACTCCAGCAAAAAGAGCGACCTTTAGAATTTAAGATTTTTGACGTCGTTAAATTTAAAGGACAGGATGTAGAAGACCTACCCTATAAGCAAAAGCTTGAAATGCTAAAAGAAGTCCGTGATAAAATTCCGGACCTTAAACTCCCCGAACTAGCATTTGATCCACATGACAAGCGACAGATGTTTAATCGTATTATGAAAGGATTTCACCCTGAGACGGAAGAAGGTCTGGTAGTGTATAAACTAGATGAACCTGTTCCAAGGAAAGTAAAACAGACAGATGATTATGATGCAGAGATTCTCGGAACCTTTGAAGCTTCTGAGGGATCTAAATATGAAGGATCTGGTGTTGGAGGCTTTATCGCCCTGCCAGAAGGAAGTTCTGTGCCTATTAGAATTGGTACTGGTTTAAGCGACGATCTTCGACAAAAAGCTTATGAATCTCCTGATAACTTTATCGGAGAATGGGCAAAAATAAAATCACAACATGTCCATAGCAGTGGGCTGCACCAAGCACCGGTTTTGGTGGATATAAGACCAGAGAAATTTATGAACAAAGCAGCAATGATTGACTATTTAATTGAGAAAAGAGCTGGATATTTTGAGGATATAGCAGGCATAAAAGATTTAGATGCTCATAAAAAGTATGTTGCCAACTATAGAAAAATAGAAGAAGGCAACCGCAAAGCAGATAAAGAACTTAATAAGCTACAGGATAAAGATCCTACCTTAAGCCCATCAGTAGTAGAGAAAACAAAAGACTATTCAAAAAGAAAAGAAAATGTAACTGTTGGTGCAGGCCTAGGTGGTGCCTTAGGAGGTGCAGCAGGATTAATCTCTGATACCAAAAGATTACCAGGGTGAGGAAAAGTTCTTGCAGGTACGGCAGCAGGAGCAACTGCTCTTGGAGGGTTAGGAATGCTTACTAAACCGAAAGTTAAAAAAGAGTATAAAGAAAATCCAGAGTTTAACAAAGAGCGCTTTAATAAAACAGTCGACAAGCTTCATAAGAAATATAATACGACAGACTATAAAAATTTCCCGGAACCTCCGAAGGAAAATTACAAGAACTTCGGAACAGCTTCTAAATATTTAGCAGTTGGAGCGTTGCCACGATCTAAACAAATGATGAGCGGAAGACCAGCTGACGTCTATGTGACAAAAAAAGAACTGAAACAACTGAAAGAGTTAGATGCTCATACAGACACATACGATAAAGCATTAAAATCAGACTTCAAATATTTCACAGGGTTGAATGCAAGATAATGAACAAAGTCACACCGGTAGATTATCTACTTGAAAAGAACGCGGCCGGACCCCTCGTACAATACCGTGCATTGCCCGGAGGACGCCGAGGTCAGTTTGTGCCGGACGCTGGTACGAAAGGAAGGGTAGATATCGACCCCGTAACTTCTAGAGGCGGAGAACGCAAAATTCTACGTCACGAGCTAACCCATTATATCAATAAAGAAAAGGGAAGGTATCCAAGGACCCAAGAGAAATCATTAAGAGGCGTTAAAGACACGTTCTTAAATGAGATGTCTGCGAGCAGGTCAGAACTTAGAAAGTCACAAAAGAATATGAATCCGTTAGTGAGAGCAGGCCGGGGAGTAGATCACATAACATCTTCGATCAGCAGTACAAAGTCTGCTTATGGAGCAAAAACACTCAAAGATATTTTAAAAGTAATTAAGTAATGAGCGACTCAACAAAAAAACTCTCAAGGCCAGTAAAACCGGAAGAGCTTCCTGAAGCAGTAGGTGCGGCCGGCTTAGGCTATATAACTGGACAGGGTACATATTTATCTGGGTTTAGTGCTTCCGATAAACAAATAGAAAAGAATATAAAACAGTACGACAAAAGAACAAAGAAAGTAACAGAGGATTTTAAAAAGGGTAAACTTACACCTGATGAACTCCTTTCAAGATCTGCCACTGCTACTGGCCCAGAAGATAATGCTTCTTTTAAAAAACTAAAAGAAGTTTCTAAAGTTAAAGATAAAGAGGTAAAGTTTTCTTCTAACCCTCTTAATTTTGGATCTTCCGCAACAAAAGGAACTGACGGTGCGTTAAAAGTCCAATTTGATCCTCGAACTAGTAAGCGTCATGTTATAGCTCATGAGTTAGGACATATAGAACAATTCTCTAATTCTGACAAGGCGTATAATAAGTCGATAAATTTTTTAGACAAGCTAAGATTTTCCCAAAGTTCTACACCCAGAACGATGATAGGTGTAATGGCGGTTAGTGGTGCCTTAAGCCCTGCAGCAGAAAAAGGAAAAGAGCTTCAAGTTGCAGGACTCTCAGCATTAGCCGGGGGCGCAGTTGGGACGTTAGGAAATGCACAAGAGCTAGATGCGGATAGACGAGCTGTTAGAATGTTGAACAAAACAGATGAACTTGGAACAAAAGGTAGTTATTTAAAAACATTAGGAAAATATACAAAGGCCAGACTCCCCTCTGCGATGACATATATGGCAACTCCATTAGGGATGGCTGCAGCAGCAGGAAGCTCTTCATATTTAATAGGAAAGACTTTAAACTCAGACAAATATAAAGATTGGAAGCAAAGTAAACTAGGACATGTCAAAACATCAGAATTTTTAGACAACCGTATAGAGGATTGGGAACAACTTAAGTATATCTTAAAGCATAAGGCAGATGTATATAAACATGGCCGGGAATTAGGTGTTCCCAGGATGCAGCTGCTATTACACGACAGGACTAAATTTAATCCAAAAGCTTGGACGCCTTACCGGGAATACTTCTTTGGAGAAGATGGCTTCTATGACCAAAAAGGAAACAAAGAGTTAATACCTGAAGATGTAGTAAAAGACTTTACCCCACATAAGATAAAGCATTATATTTCTGAGGATCACCATATGTACCGAGAGCCAAGGGATATACATATCTCAGACATTCCAAAAAATGTACAGAAAGAAATGTTGGCTGATTGGTACTCGGTCTCAAAAAGTATGAGCAAAAAACCTTTACCACCTATTAGGCAGTGAGCAGACGAGAACAACTATACTAACTTATACAAAGAGTCTCAAGTTAAACGTAAGCGCTCAAATATGCCGCAGGCGGACCTCGATAAGTTCAAGAGGGGCTACGATCCGGTAGCAGTGAGTATGGCCCTTAGAGACGTAAAGCCAAGCCAGATAGACTATCAGAAGAAGAAACTTCGTAAGCTTATAGACAAGCTTAAGAAGAAACAGTCTATGAAGCCATTGATAATAAGTAAGGATAAATATATTCTGGATGGGCACCACCACCATAAAGCAGCTAAGAAAGTATGAGGTCCACAAAAGAAGGTTAAGATGCTTAAGATGCGGGAAGAGCGCAAGAAAGCACTTGACAAACTAGAAGACTATAAATAGATTTAAGGTATGAAAAAGACAGCCAAGATTGTAGAAGAAGACGGAAAGTATAAACTGTATAATTCCAAGAAGACAAAAGTTCTTGGGACACATGACAGCTATGAGGACGCGTTAAAACAAGAACGGGCCATTTGGGCGAGTAAAAGAGCGAGCCTAGAGAAGAAAGCCTTACTAGATGATAGATATTTAATAGCCGAAAGAGGCTCACCCAACTTCGACATGCTTAAAGAGCACAGCGACTTTTCTGTAGCCAGTCCGGAAAATAAAGAATATATAAAAAAGAAATTTAAAGAACGACAATCCCTTAACAGAAAAGCTATAAAAGATCGCGTCAGTGATCAAGCTTGGTCAAGTGCCGGACGCTCAGCGTTTAGCTCAGGTTTGGGTACAGCACTTTTAACAGGAGCATTTGCAGGCAAGGGTAATAGAGTAGCGCAGGGCCTTGTTGCAGCACCAATAGGTGCTACAGTCGGCGGTATCTTAGGAGGAGGGTTAGCTAAACGACGAGGAAGCAAAACCCTTAAAAAATATGACGCCGCAACTTCTCAAGTATTAGACGAGATAGATACTGATCAACGAGTTGTATTTAAAAAGAATGCCGAAAGCAAACATGACCTCATCTTTTATGCAAACCGTTCAACTCCAGAGGTAGTACCGAAAGGAGCAGAAGGAAAAAAGAAAAAAGGTTACGGCAAACAAACAAAACGCCGAGCCGCTACAGCCGATGAAGAGAAAACAATATCAACCGGTAAATGACTAAGGGTTGACGAGCAAGGCAACAAGCCATCAAGTGATAGCTATAAGAAAACAAAATACCGTCCTCAACTTGTAAAGAAAAGCGAGAAAATTTTAAATACAGAACTATCCACAATGGAATTAAGTAAAACTGCAAAAAAAGCAATTCACAATTTATTTACCGAGTCACATAAGTATAACTCGGAAAAAATAGCAACAAAAGGAAGCACTCAGCTTGAACAGAATTTAACAACTCTGGACAAAGATCTTTCGAACCCTACAAATTCTCAATTGCAGGAGATGGCAAAAAAGCAGAGAAAGGAATTAGAAAAGATGAATAAGCTTCCTAAGATGAAAAACCTAAACAAAGCAGCTTTTCAACTAGCGCCAATGCTACAAAAAAGTGGCAGCGTGAGAGTCTTAAAAAACATGGATAATAAGCTTACAAAGCTTTTGGGGATGTCAAAGAATGACCCTAAACGAGCTAAGCTGTTGAAAGAAGTGGAAGATATGTCGCCAGAAATAATGGCCAACAATCCAGCAGCTGCACAAACGTTTATGAAAGTACGAGACACTATTACAAAGACAAGCGAGGCTAAGAGCAAATCTCAGCAGCGCTTAATGGGCATGGTACATGCATACCAAAACGGAGAGCTAGATAATTTTAGCGAACTGGATCCCAGCTTGCAAAAGAAAATAAAGTCTATGGCAAAGAGCATGACAAAGTCTGAAAGTAAAGATTATGCAGAAACAAAGCATAAAGGATTACCAGAAGAAAAGAATGCGCATTTTTTAGGAAAGTTTGCTAAAGCGAGGACCGCTATAAGTGGGGTTGATGACTTAGTTGACGCTGTTAGGCGCAGGAGTACACCTTGAAGAAAACCATCACCCAAAAAGAGATTAAGAGATATGGGCTCCAGAGCATCTCAAACTAAGTCTAAACCTAGGACAGGAAACGCCGCTGCAGTAGAAACAGGTAGCGTAGCACCAACGTCTACAGGAGCAAAGACAACAATTGAGAGAGCCCCGGGACGCCCCGCTAATATACAGAATGCACCAAAAATGGAAGTAACTAGAAAATCTTCCCCGATAGAAAAAGTTAAAAAACAAACTACGTCCAAGAAAACACAAACACCTAAAGCTAAATCAAGCGACAAACCAAAAGGTTCTATGGATGCTAAAACAAAAGCGTTACTAGGGGCTGCAGGTGTTACTGGAGCTGTAGGCGCAGGAGCAATAGGCTATAACATGACGGACGATGGCAGATAAAAAAGACGATAAAAAACTTTTAAAATCTTTGGGTATAGGCGCAGCTCTTGGAACAGGAGCTTATGGAGTGTCCAAAGCTCCATGGTTATTGTCTAAGATACCAGAAGTACGTAAAGCACAAAAAATGTCCAAAGGCAAAGTTACCCGAATAGTTTCAGAAACTGCTTCCGGGGACGATTATAACGTTAGAGGACTAACATCGGAAAACCCGCTGGACAAACTTAAAAACTGGTACAGCCAGGCAGGTATACGACAGGTCGAAGCCAATAAAATACCTAAGGGTACAAAGATGAGAGGGACCGTCTATGACGATGTTGCTATGAACCATCCAGACTGGTCACCAACTAAAGAAACCGGTGTAGGCACACTTACACAAAAAGCGAAACAACCAGACTATAAAGTAGAAGCGGATATTATTTATAACAAAGATAAGAGTGAATTCTTAGACAAGCTTCAAGACAAATATACTTTTTCCCAAATGAAAGAATTTGAGGGGTATACTCCAAAGTCTAGGCTGGTAGCAGATGTTTTGAAAAACAAAACAAAAAGAACAGGAAAAAATTATGCAGATATGAGCAAGGCCGAAAAGCTGGACTCTATCGCAGATGCGGTTCAGGGAGAAAAAGTATTTATTAAGATGAGAGGCGGCGAAGGGTTTGGCGCAGGCTTCCAGGGCAAACCTGACAAGCTAAAAGAGTTTGCAGATTTATATAAAAATAATCCTGGCAAATTAAAAAAACAGACTATAAAAGACTTAGAAACCTTAGCGGACAATCCGAAATCTTATATAGCACAAGACCTTATAAAAGGTGATAAAGAGTATAGAGTGCATGTTGCCCTACAAGGCGGCAAAGCTTCTACAACACAGGGCTATGTAAAACAGATAAATGGTAAAAAGACAATAGGCGAGGAGATTAATGTCAAAAAAGATAATCCTGAATTAGAAGCCTATGTACAGAAAGCTATGAAAAATTACAGCAAGTCTACCAAAGGAGACGCTAAAAATCAGATCCTGGGCCTCGATGTATTAGTGGATAGCAAAACTGGTAAAAAACATATAGTTGAAATTAATGATAACAGCGGTTCTTGGGGAGCATATGTACCTAAAGGAGGACCCGAATTTAAGCCCGGAACATTTGAGAAAAGCCCCAAGATGCAATACAGACAATTAACCGGAAGGTTAGATAGCCCCACAGCAGCTAAAATTGGCTTGGGTATAGGCGGAACAGGAACAGCAGCAGAGTTTACCAGAAGAAAAATTAATGAGCGAAAAAACAGATAAGCAGAAAAGAAAAGAGAACTTGTTGATTAGCTCCGGAGTCGGCGCAGCAATAAGTGCAGGAACTTTTTTAGCTACAAGAAAACCTAAAGCAGTACCAAAGACAGAAGCTCTTAGAAAAGCTAAAGACGTCTATAAAAGCACCGGAAAGGTGACGATTGTAGACGACTTTCCTTTTGAAGTTATGCCGAACAAACTCCGAGCGGTTTCCGATAAGTTAAAAACTACGGACGGCAAAAAGAATATTATAGATCTAGCTTGGGACAAAGGGTTAAGTGCTTACAGAAACATCCGTTATAAAGGTGTAGACGTTGTAAACCCTTCACAAATAAAAAGAAACACAAAGTTAAAAGGCGTTGTTATTGATGCGTCAGGGAAAAACATACGCGGAGACAGCACGTTTGTAAACACTTCAGCACGTCAAGGAAAAGATTACGATCAGTTTGTAAATATGGATATTAAAGCTGGTAAAGCTAAAAACCTAAACCCATATCTGCTAGAATCAAAAACATTAAAAGAGCTTGGTATATCGTCAAAAATGACAGACGAGCAAATACAAACAGCTCTAAAAAAGAAAGCACCAAACAGTTTTATTAAGCCTAAAGACGGCGAAAGAAGTGAAGGGCTTTATGCACCAATAGAAGATCTGGCCAAGTTTAAGTATAAAGGTACTCCTGGTATGAAGCTTTTAAGGGAGGGATTAGAGAAAGATGAATTTATAATTCAACCCAAACTAGACATTAAAAAAGAATATAGGATGCATGCAGTAGGGGGAGAACTTTCAAACAAGGCCACCTCTCGACACGGTGTCCCTACTACCAAAGATATAGACAAAATAAAAGGCTTCGATAGTAAAGAATTTAATAAGCTTCTACAGAAAGACTTAAAAGAAAAAGGACTCGACGACAAGAATTATATCATAGGATTTGATATCGCAAAAACAAAAGACGGTAAATTCAAAGTTATCGAAGGTAATACGAACTCCGGAAGGTCATTCAACTTTTTAAACCCCGCAGATAAAAAAGATATGTTAAATCAAATTACAGGACAAAAAACCACACTAGCCCCGGCTTTATACGGAGTAGGAGCAGCAGGAGCTTCAGCAGTAGGAACTACAAAGCTACTTGAAAAACGCTCAGCAGCAAAAAAAGAGGAACCTGTATTATCTGATAGGCAAAAGAAACTTTTAAGAAATTCCCTAATAGCCACTACGTCTGCAGGGGTTGGTTTTGGTGGTTATAAAGGATTAAAGCATTTATTAAACAATAGAGAGTTTAGAAAAAATATAGCGTATGTCGATAAAAATTATGCAGAAAAAATATACGACAATGCAGACAGATTTTTTAGAAAGTTGGGTGAGGCTAAAAAACTTACCGAAAATCAAAAAGACGCTTTAATTGCAGGAGGTTCTGCAGCAGGGGGTATAGCGACTGGAGCAGGTGTTTACCACATGCTCCCTTATACTGAAAAAGAGAAAGAAATAAATAAGCTTGTACAGAGCACAAGAAGCACAAACACAGGACGAATTCCAGTAGAACCAAAATATCTAGATAAGATTCTAGCTCAAGATCCTGACGGTGTAGAGTTTTCCAGGAAAAGTAATAAAACGTTAGGTAATTACTTAAGAGGGAAAGATAGCCGCCCTACTTTTGGCGACGATTCTGAGATTCAGGTTTTAAATCAGAATAAAAATAGAGTATATGCCCAAAATGTTTATGGAGATGAAGGAACTAAAACGGTTGCTGCAAAAGGTAAAAGATATTCTATTATTAGAGACCAAACTGCTGGCGGTATTGAAGTCCAACTTAAGCCGGGTAATGCAGATGACCTTTATAAAGGCGTAGGAGACGCTATAACTGAAGGGTATTCAAAACAGATGAAACTCCCTAAAGGCAGCAAGTTGACAAATTTAACCTATGCAGACACAACTAAAAAAGGAGTTGGCTTAGGAGCCTCATCACACTTACATTTTCAAGCACCTCCAGAAGAGATGGACAAAGTTATCAAACGTGTGGTAGGAGCTACAGCGTCACTTAACTATTTAGTACCTGGGGCTGAAGATCGAGCAAAAGGGTATAAATCACATAACGCCTCTATATCATTTGGTGGGGATGTACCTAATGCTAGAATATGGGCTAACGATGGGGAAGACGCTTTGACAGAAAAATCTAAAATAGGATTTACCAGCCATAAGAAGAAATCTTGGAAACCACAGAAAGGAAATCTTGCTACTGAAGTCAGGTTTAACCCCGCTATGCACGGTGACCCGAATTTATCCAAAAAGTTCTTTGAACTTAGTGAACTTGCAATCTCCGGAGATGAAAAGTATGCAAAAGACTTTGAAGACATTGGAGAGTTTATCATGAAGAAAACTAAAGGCAAAGCTGGAAGGCTGTATGACCCCGAAGTTAAAAAAGAGGTCACTAAACGCTTTAAGACTATAGTCGAAGGCTCCGACTTCAAAGAAGATTCTGTTCTAAAACAGATGACAGATGCTGTAACAAATAACAAACGTATCAAGCTGCAAGATGCGGCAAAAGTTTGGTCTAAGGTTAGATAAATCTTAAGCTAAAAAAAAGAGGAGATCATTTAGCTATTATGACCTCCCTCCCTTTTATCTTTTTTCTAGACTTTTAAGTTTATGTATATCCCATTCTGCGACCAGAACTTCGAATTTTACAGGCCGTGGCTCATCAGGCATCAGTGCCATAATATTATGCCTACCTCTAGAATTGTATAGCCGTTTGTACACTCGCTTTATTACCTCGTCAGCTTTTTCAGCGCTATCATAACTAGACGATATTTTAAAGTTGACTATTTTTCCATAGATGTTCATAAACCCTACTCTGTCGAAAGTCATTTCGATCTCTAAAGGGCTGACCTTCTTTTGCGTACATGCGTTCTCGAAAACCATCTTAAGAAACTCTTCATCTTCACTGGAGCCTAAAAAATGTAGGCGTTCCAGCTCAATAAATATTTTCTCTACGTCTTCAAGTCGAAGCATTAAAAACCCGTTTGTTGGATGGATCGGTTAGTCATGTTTACACAGTCTACCTCCTATCGGTGATTTTAGTTGTTTTTTAAAGCTGATCAGTATTCTTATACCAAAAAAGTTGACAATTTAATCTATAGTAAGTATGTTTAAGCATGCAGTATTCACAACGACGCCAATTGGATGCGATGGACAGAGCGCTGTTCAAGCATTACAAAGAGAATCCACATTTACTAGAAGAGCATAGGAAGAGGTCTATCATAGAATCACTAGCGGCTTCTGGAGTAGCAGCAGGTTTATCTAACCCTGTCAAGCCTTGAGGGTTTCTCCCTCTTATAGCAGGAGGAGCAGCTGCAACAAGTTCTTACTATGTAGGAAGAGCGGCTAGACGACGACGAGCGCTACAAGAACAAGGCATAGATACAAATCTAATTGGAAGCTATGCAAAACCAATAAACGATAAAGGCCAGAGGTATTTTAAATAATGGGATTAAAAGTAAAAGCTAAAGGAGCCTACGATTTAATTCGTGGGGAGACTTTACGAAATGCAAGAGTAAGGGGCCAAGCTTTACAGCGAAAAGTAGATAACCCGTGGTTTATAGGCCAAAAGACGGTTAGAAAAATGGACGATGTCCCTAAAGGGGCAAAAGCCAAAGAGCTAGGTAAAAATCAAATAGCTGTTGATGACCGTAGCACCTTTCAAAAATTAAAAGATCTTAGAAAAAACAAAAAAGATCTTGCTGAAATGGAAGGCACTGCTAAGAATATTGAGAAGAGTACACGAATGGCACAAGCCGCCGTGGCAACACCGGTAGCCGTTGGAGCAGGTGTTGGAGCTAAAGAGATTTATGACTCAAAAAAGAAAGACCAAAAGATTGTTAAACAAAAAGCAAAACAAATTTATCGAGCCGGTGAGTCTAATGTGGTCAGAGGAATGTTACAAGATCCGCGATTTCCATTAGGAGCAAAGCTTAGAATATTAGAGGGCGAAGGAGTTATTAAAACATCAAGCCTATGGTCTGCTATAAAGGGAACAAACTATAAAGCAGCAAAAGGTCAGATGGATTCGCTGGGAAAGCGTTTAACGGAAACCTCTAAAAAACTAGAAGAGGCTTCCGGCGGAGCTAAGCAAAAAGCCAGAAAGACAAATAAAGATGCCGAAAAAGCTTGGGAAGAGGCCAGAGGAAAGGTTTGGAAAGAAGGCTTTAAAACATGGTCAGCTAGAATAGGCCTAGGCGGAGCAGCAGCTACCCCATTTGCAGCAAAGAAAATTAAAGAAGCCAGCTTTAGCCCAGCAAAAATAATTGCTACAACTACCCTAAGCGGTACCGCAGCAGGAGGAATTGCTACAGCCTTAAACCCAAAGCTACCCGATAACGGCCCCACAGCAAAAGAAATTGCAGAGGGAGCTGCTTTTGGAGGTACAGTAGGCTTAGGTGCAGGACTAACTGCTGTAGGAGGTCAATATCTAAAGGATTCCGGAAAGGTAAAAAATCTTGTTAAGAAAGGAGCCTTAGACGTATCAGACATAGAGAAACGACTGGGTGGCAACTATAACCTCGGCGAAGATAAAGAGAAGTTTGTAAGACGTAGTATCGGACAGCATCAGTCTGATTCTTTTATTTTAAAACATCCGTATTTAACTGGAATTCCAACACTAGGACTTGCACCGGCTTTAAAAGAGCATGCAATTAAAGACAAAATTATTTCACAGCTAGCTAAAGACTCCATGAAAAACGAAGGCGATGTTTATAGACTTTATATCAATTAGTGCAGACCCGGACGAGTACGAAGATTTAGAAGACTTCTTAATGAACTTAAGTGATATTAACCCTTCAGTGCGAAGACCTATATCATTAAGTACGCAGGAGATCATACGATTTGAACCTTCGGAATTTGGAGATAAGTGGACAGATGTATTCACACTAGACGGAGATATTTTAACAGCCGATATGGAGTATATTGAGTTTAAGACATTGTTCTATACCGCACTGGACTATAGCACAAAGCAGACTTGGGAAATGCTTAAGTCAGACGACGAAGAGATAAATATAAGATTTTTTAAGAACTAATGGAAAAAGACAAACAAAAACCAATACCGGTAGTAATTACCAAGCCTGAGCTCACACCAGAAGAGAAGGCTAAACAAAAGTTTTGGAAAGATTTTAAGAAAGACTTCATGGCAGGGAGTCTATCAGGCGCAGCAGTTACACTAACAACTCAACCCCTTGATACCATTGCTGTAGACGCCCAGGCTAATACAGACTTTGGAAAGAAAATAAAATTAAGAGACCTGCGCCCAGATGCTAAAACAATGAAAACATTATACAGAGGAACAGGCCCTCGGCTTATAAAAAGTACAGCTGCAGGAGCCATCGGTTATCCTGTTTTTATGGCAGCAGCCAATAAAATAGAAAAAGAGCAAAAGAAAACAGCAGCTCTCATTCCTATTAAAACAGACCCAAATGCTTCTAAAATTTTGCCAAAGTTATACCACTCTGCGGATCCCGCAGAGTTTGGTAGAAGTAGGCGGATGCCTACTTCCGATGCGATCGAGTATCTAACTAAAAGCTGAACTCACCGCCCAATTAATATTGGCCGGGGAAAAGAATACTATGGCCCGACTCAGATTAAAAAGACAGCAGCTATAGGGGGCATTTTGAATTTAGGTATAAAGGCATTCAAGTCTTTAAAAAATATAAATTTAGGTAACTTTGCTAGAGGAGCCACTTTTACAGGGACTAAAAGCCTGGGAGGCTTTAAAGGTGCTATAAAAAACAAAAGTTTTATGGGTGGAGCAACAACCTCTATAGGCGCAACTATGGCAGCACCTAAGATTACAAAAACGACTTTAGAAAAAGGAACACGAAACAGTACACGGCGACTAAGCAATTCTATGATTAGTCCCTCAAACGTTTAACTACTAAAATATAAAAGATAGAAAAATGGATTTATCACACGAAGAAAAAATTATTGCAATGAAAGGGTTCTCAGATAGTATTGAAAAGAAAGCTCTTTGGAGTGGAGGCCTAAAAACTCTGTCAAGGCTTGTAACCAAGACTAAAGGCTTGAGCGACGAATTAGGCTCTAAAGGCAAAGCGCTTTATGCAGGAGCTACCGGTAAAGGCGTTTCATCTGCTAGAAGAACACCTGCCGGAGTCACAGCTGGGCATACGTCACAACAGCAAAAAGCTTTATATAACAAAGGTAAAAAAGTATACGAGAACCGAGGCAAAATTCTTGCCGGTACGGGCGTTGGCGGAACTGCATTAGTAATGAAGGACTAATAAATTGAGAACGATAGTTATCGAACATCCCGGAACAGAGCGCTATAACGACTTAGCTCAAAAACTACAGACTATCCTCGGATTCGAGTATGAATGTGAGACAGAGCAGATGATCGGTGACTCAGGAGAAGATCTCCAGCTTCATTGGCAACAGCCAGTAACCAATGATTTAATTTATATCGCTTCTATGAAAGCGATGCCATCAAAGAAAGCGCTAGAATACTATATTAAATTCGGCACAGAAGACGAAGAATAATGGAAATACCACATTTAAAGTTTATTGAAACCTTAGTAATATCTAAGTTTTCAGTTGATGGATTGATAGAAAAACTAGAAGACTACGATCAGCCTATTCCACAAAAGGCTATAACAATTGTATATGATACATTACGTAGCCAGGCTCCAGAGTATTTTGACAGGAAGAACCCAGAACCCGCGGACCCAGATTGAATAAGAGATCACGACGTTGTAGAAGGTTTCGTCCATTTTACTAACTTCGATTTCCCGGAAGACACCCCGAGCCTTGACGGTGCCATCAAGATTTTAAATGACCCGCTGATGTACCGTCTTATCACATCTATGGCCCTGGCCCTTATTACAGACGAAGATATAGAACTTATCGTCAACGGTAAGTATAATATGGAGTATTCCTCTGATGACGTTAAGATGTTTCTTAAATATTTCTTTAACGTTTCTGAGTGGACCTTAAAAGATCGTCAAAACTATGTAAAGGGTATTAACGAGCCACAGCTTCGCAAATATTATAAGATTGCATTAAAAGGAGATAAGCAGCATCTATTATGGAAATTAGGAGTAACTCCTGAAAAAGATTTTGCAGACATGCTACGGGATATTGCTCAAGACTCTTACTATAACTTTAAAGAGCAAAGTAAGATACGTCCAGATGTTGCACAACGCTGGGCTAACTTAACCATTAAGGTTACCGACCGTATCGATACTATAGAGAAGGACAAAAGAGCAAACGCCGACAACATTCTTGAAGACTTTGAATTTAAAATTAAGACTTTCTCTACAGACGAGAAACCTATTGAACATATTAAAGAGGTAGAAAACGAAGACGATGTATAAACCAGCTAGTGTAATAGAAAGACTCAGGGATTCATTATCTCCAGACATTTGGAATCAAGACAAGAAGATGTATCCGGAGATCCGTAGACAAGCTTTAACTACCGCAAAAGAAATTGCTGAAGATGCTGGAGACGGGCCTTTAAGGGGAGTTTATATGTTGGGCTCATTAACGGGCTATAAATACAGTGATACAAGTGATATTGATATCATGGTTGCCATCGAAGGCCTTAAGCCCGGGAAATCAAAGACTCACGGAGCTAAAAAATATAACGGACGAATAGCAAAAGGCACTAATCGTGTGATAAGTTATTTCTTAGCTGAGTGGAGAAAAGACACAGCAGAAAATTTAGCTTCTATTGACTTCGGCGTTTATGATGTCATGGAAGATGAATGGCTAAACGAACCACCAGAGAGAAAAGACATGGCACCAACATACGCCAAGTTCTGGTCAGAGTTCTTAGTGGCTGACGCTAAAGTAAGACATTTCAATAAACTTGTAAAAGATTATTTAACAGAGAAGCGTAAGCTTTCTAGTATGGTTAAAAACAATCCTAGAGAATCTTTATTTGAATATTATAAAGTAGAAAGACAAAAAGAAAAAGTTAGGACACTTTTCCAAGATGCTTTAGATTTTGTAGAATCAGTTGATAAAGACAGAAAAATTGCGTATTCTTCTGACTGGGGTCCGGGCAGGAACAGTAAACAAAATATTATTTATAAAGTTCTGCAATATGACGAGAACGGAGAGTTCTTTAAGGACCTTTTAGAGTATAAATCAAAACGAAATTTAGAAGAAGATGCCAGTAAAAGTAAACGTCAGGGACGGGAACCTAGAGAAAGCCCTACAGATATTCAAGAGTAAGGTACAACGATCAGGGGTCCTGGAGCAATATAAATCAAATCAGTTTTATACCAAACCCTCAGACAAGAAACGAGAAGCACATAAACAGGCAAAAAGGAGATGGGCAAAGATAAGGAACAAATTGAGCTAGCGCTCAGTGACTTTGCGGAGAATTTTTTCTATTTAGGAGGTCAGCCATTTTCATTGGACGACTATCCTCATATGAGACGTATATATAATACGGAAGCCAAGAAGGTTGTAATGAAATTTTCTAGACAGACCGCTAAAAGTACGTCTTTAGCTAATATTCTCCTAGCCCGGGCTTTAATGAAGCCTAACTTTAAACAGCTTTACGTATCCCCTGCAGTAGCTCAAACTCAGGAGTTTGTTCGTGACAAACTGGAACCGGTTATTAAAAACTCACCTCTTATAAGAGACTACTTCGTTGATGCACATATGGTGCAGAACGTATTTAAAAAAGAATTCAAGAACGGTAGCGTTATTAACATGCGTTATGCACTTCTTAACGCTGACCGTATTCGAGGTATTTCTTCAGACGTCTGTTTATTTGACGAAACTCAGGATTTAAGAAAAGACGTTATAGGAGTTATTGAGGAAACAATGTCACGCTCAGTAACAAAGCGCAGTATATATGCAGGCACACCTAAAAGAACAAAGGGCACATTAGCAGATCTTTGGTTTAAGTCTTCACAAAATGAGTATGCGATAAAGTGTGAAGCCTGTAACCACTGGAATATACTAGGCCCGGATAATATAGGGGCTAATCATTTAATCTGCTCTAAGTGCGGAAACAAACTAGACCTTAGAAAGGCCAAAGGCCAGTGGGTGTCTACTTATGAGCATATGAAAGACAGGCCTAAAATGGAAGGCTACCGAGTTTGTCTTTTACACTTTGCGCACTCACCATGGGTTAATTGGCAAGACGACGTCATTTACAAGATGGAAAACCAGAGCACCGCTCTGTTTAACAATGAGACTCTAGGGCTAGAGTATGATTCAGGAGCTATCCCAATTACAAAAGAAGAAGTGATAGCGGCTTGTAATCCAGACTTTAGAATGAGCCCCAACCCTGATAAACATTCTGTTGGCAGGCCTACTATTATGGGTATTGACTATGGCCCGGTAAATTCGGAAAAATCTCATACTTGTATATCTATTGTTCAAGAAAGGGAAGGTAAATTACAGGTTGTATACGCTAAGAAATTTTTAGGTAAAGAAGCAGACTATTCGTATATACATGAAGAAATCCCAAAGATATTTAAAAAGTGGAACTGCTCACTACTAGCTAGTGACTACGGTATGGGAGAAGCGCCTAACAGTGAATTTAGAAACAGGTTAGGCTTAGAAAAGGTATGGCCTTATCAACATCTTCCTACCCAAAAAGAGCCTGTAAGGTATAATCCTAAAATGCGAGCATATACAATGAATAAGAACTGGGTGATGAATAAATTCTTCACAATGCTCAAAAAGGGGAAGTTACGCCTACCTAATTACCAGGACATAGAGCCTATGACTACGGACATTAGGAACGTAATTATAGAATACGACGAAGATAAGAATAAAGAAAAGTACACTAACGTAGGCCCAGACGACTTTGTGCATGCAACCTTGTTTGGTTCCATGGCACTAATGATGTTGACAGACAGCCTGAGAGAAAATTTACAATAAAATTTGACTGTTACAGCCAATAAAAATATATTAAAGCATGGTTAAGCCGGAACAATTAGAAAAATTAGGAACCCAAATATCTAAGGAATACTTAGACCGACAGATCCCTCTTACAGATGGACTGGAAAAAGTGTCTACACTCCATGGGTTAAATCAAAATCAAGTACACAGGGTAGCGGAAGCTGCTAATGTGAAAACATACCTAGAACTTATGAAGACAGCAGACCAAGACTCTTATATAGAGTTTGACGTTGCCGACCCTAATGAAGTAATTGATGAAGAGCCCTCCAGCTCTAAAACAGCTTCTAAAGGAAAAGACTATTTAGAGGCTCCTAAAAAAGACTGAGCTCACCAACTTCTGCAGGAGAAGAGAGCTTCCAAAAAACATGAAGAAGCCAAGCAAGAGAAAACTGCAGAAAAGGAAGAAGATATTCCAGCCTGGAAAAATTATAACAAAACAGCTGACCTGTTATCCCATCTAAAAATAGCACAATCTAATGTACTAGAGAATGGCATTAGGATTGAAAGCAGGCTTCAGCCGATCTACTCTACAGTAAAACAAGCTTACCTATCCGGCACCGACGCCGCAGCACTAGAATATACAATCAAAGAAGCGTCTGAGTTCGGAGATTATATAGTAGAAGAAATCTCACACGATTTAGACAAAGATGGCATTAAGATAAAAGGAAATGACCTTGAGAAGTATGCCGGCCAAAAAATTAACAACGAAAATAAATTGGTCCAAAGAGTCCACGACTTACACAATGAGTGCGTAACAGCCTTATTCTATAAAGACCATTATGAAAAAATTGCTGAACTTATTCCAGAAGATGGAACCTTGGAAAAACTAGGTAGAGCGAGAACCTCTTTAGGTTATGCAGCAGGTGCGCTGGCAAATCTTCTTAGATTTGGTAAAAAACATCCTGTTATTACCGCAGGTGGTGGAATGTATGGAATTGGCCTTTATAAAGGTAAGAACCCTAAACAATTTGCAGCGGCAGCACAATTCAAAAATAAGATTGATCTACAAAACAAATTAAAAAGAACTTATGGATATCAATAAGAAAAAAGAACTTATCAAAATAGCTGCCGAAAAAGCAGCAGCGCATCAAATGCGTGTAGACACCATCGAGAAGGTGGCAGCGGTCGGAAAATCTCCGATGGACGCTTTAAAAATAGTGGGAATTATTGGTGGTGCTGTTATAGTAGCACGTTTTGCCAATAAGCTATCAGAGCTCGTAGAAAGAAAGTATATGAAAGCTATTGAGCCTAAATATTTTGAAGAAATGTTAAAAGCCAACCCAGCGCTAATGGAAGAGGATGTAGAAGAAGTAGCAGAGCTATGAGGAACCCTATATAGAACTTCACCTCGACTAGCCAGAGACCCAATAGCAGCAGGCGGATTTATCACTCAAAACATTAATGCACGAGTCAGACCAGATCTAGGTGGACCAACTATAGATACTTATGATACCCTAGCTAAGATCGAAGACAACATGGGAAGAGACGAAGGAGCTGACCTATTAGGAGCTGGAAGCTTGTTCATGTAATGATAGAAAAGACAGCTGAGTATATCCAAACACAGGATGACCAAGAGATTTTTTCTATTTTGCCAGAGCCTTCTAAAACAGAGGGCTTAGTCAAAACAGCAGAATACGCCTCCGAGGTTGCCCAATTTCTTGACTCACTAGATCGTGAGCCGGGATTCGTGTATGCATTAGCCAATGCACTTACAGCTGGAGAATATTATGGACCAAATAGAAATGGTGACTTCTTTCCAGAAGAGGCTCTTAAAAAATACCACCATACGTTTGTAGATCACGGTCACGTTTATAAACATCATGTAAACAAAGATCCTAAAAAATCTATGGGCAAGGTTATTTATTCTTATTATAACCCTCACATGAAAAGAGTAGAGACAGTCATTAAACTTCAAGAGTCCCACCCGGACGTTTGTAAATTAATGACTAATATGAAAAAAGGCATGAACATCAAACTATCAATGGGATGTAAAGTACCTTATGACGTATGCTCTATAACAGGAAAGAAAGCACGAACTAGAAAAGAATACAGTGACTATCTTCGTAACAAGATGAACAAAATACTTGACGACGGTAGACGTGTATATGCTATTAATACAAAGCCTAGGTTCTTTGACCTTTCGATTGTAACTATTCCAGCAGATCCACTGGCAGCAATTATGGCACCTATTGGGTTTGGTAAAATGGCAGAAGATGCATCCGGACCGGGTGCGACCGCACAAGTCGACAACGAGGCAACTATGGAGAAGGCCGCAAATTTAATGTCAGATAAGAAGCATGCCTCAATTAAGAAAGAAATTAATGCCGGCGAAATAGACGCCATTGAAGAAGACCCAAAACGAATCATATTAGATTCACAAGAAAATTTTACAGATGAGCAGATCGAGAAGCTATCTCAGTATCCGCTTAACGAAACTTTATCAACATTTTGTGCTTTAAGAATCCTCCCAAAACGAGAGGATTTTCAAAAGCTCGCGTTATACACAACTGGAAACAGAAAACTGGCAAAACTTTTGGAAGAAAAAGGTTTCGTTTTCGAGACCAGCCCAAAAGATGCACCGGAGATCAATAATATCGGCCCTGATTATGTAAATGAGAAGGTTGCAAACGAAATAAAACCGGATATTTCCAAGTTTTCCTTGACAAAACCAGCTATTATTAATAGAATCATAGAGAAGAGTGCTAACATAAAAAGTAAGGGTGTCGAGTTATATCCTAACCGACAAGAGATTGAACAGTCTTTTATAAATAGCCTTTTATTTGATGATGAGCCTCGACCAGCAGGAAGTGGTGTAAAAAACGCCATCCCCTTAATGACATCTGTCGGAGCTCTATATGCAGGTTATGCTAAAATATTTGGCAACAGTGCAAATGTCAGTAATTTCACTAAGTTTATAGCTAAGAATCCATGGATAGCACCTGTAGCAGGATTAGGCATGGGCATAGCAATAGAGAATAAACAAAAAGAAGCCTTGGAACCGGTTAACGAAGAAATTTTTAATATTAAGCATGCGTCCAAAGCTTCCCCGTTTGAAAAAACGCTGGGAACCTTTTTATTAGCAGCGCCTACCTCTTATTATATGGCTGCTAAAAACGAAGCCAAGGCCCGAAAAGGTCAGCCGCTAAGCGACGCTGAAGACTTTGTTCGACGTAACCCCCTCTTGACAGCAGTCGGAGCCACGGGTTTTATTCGAGGAGTCTCAAAAGGTATTGGCCATTCAATAGACGATGCAAAAAGTTCACTAAAGGCCAAAAAAGTAAAAAAGAAAAAGTCCTCTGGATATTTCAATGCTGAAGTACCAAAGACTGCGGGCATCGACAACTTGAACCCGGAAACAATAAATATAATCTATAAAGAATTAATCTCTTAGGAGGGAAATAATGTCAAATTTTAATGTAGAAGACATTCTTGCTGACCTAGAAGCGGAAGCTGAAAAGACCGCAGAAGATACTTTCTTGAGTTCTTTGACTGAGGAGACGAATGATGTTTCTGAGGAGAAAGTTGCTGAAGATAAGAAGGCAGAAGAAACTACTGAAGAGAAGACAGCTGAAGAAGCTACTGAAGAAAAAGTAGCAACTGAAGAATCTACTGAAGAGAAGACAGCAGAAGAAGCTGTAGAAGAGACTGAAACTAAGGAGAAGGTCGCTGAAGAAGCTACTGACGAAGTTAAAGAAGACACTACAGAAGAAAAAACTGCAGAAGCGGACAAGGAGTCGAAAGACCCTATTGACGCTGCTACAGAAAAAGTTGCCGAAACTCAACCACTACCATCCGACAAAGAGCTTGTAAAAATGGCTCAAGAGTTTGGAAGAATAGCAGCACACTCTCTGTTTGCTGAGCTTGCCGCCCTAGGCGTTGCAATGCCAACAAATAAAGATATGCCGGTTCCTCCAATTTCTCAGGTATCGAGACCACAAGATTCTCCTGTAACTGTAGCGAGAGACGCTAAGATGCAAGAAGAAGTTGGTCATGACGCTTATGATAAACATAAGACGCACACCCCTGACGGAGCTGGTGGATATATGAAACAAGAAAAAAAGGCTTCATTAGTTAATGAAGATCTTATTACGAAAATGTACAAATCAATTTATTCCCAGGAGGAAAATTAAATGAGTCTAATTGAAACATTTAACCAAATGCAAGCCGAAACTGTAGAGCAAACCCGTGAAAAGGTTGCTGAAGAGCAGGAAATGGCCGAGACAAGCGAACGTGTAGAGTTAATCTCTAAATACGCTTCCTGGGCAGAGGATGCATTGACAGAAGAATATGGCGAAGGTAATTTCTCTGCGGATGACGTGGAAAAAGTAGCTACTGCCAAAATGGAAGAAGACGCGTACGAGATTTATCAACGCGAAAAAGTAGCAGAAGCTTATGAGATGGGACAGATAATGTACCAAGGATTCCGAGCCGCTGCTGAAGCTGATACTGATTCTGAAGGAGAGTAATAAACCATAATGAACAAGACTGCTAAACTTTTAAAAACCGCTGCCGCTGCCCTTCGACAGGAGCATTCTGCAAAGAATGAAGCCCTTGAGAAGATCGCAGAGTTAGAGGCCGAACTCGAAAGAGTCCAGGCCGCTAAAGAGGTAACCTTCCGATTGTGGAAGCTTGGATCTTTTCCGGCCGAGGATTTAGAAGAGCATTTTGATTCATTTTTGGATAAATCTCAAGAAGAAATCAACACATTAGAAAAAGCTGCTCACTTGATCAGCAACTCTGGCACCTCGAGCTTCGGCTCTATGGGACTGGGGAAAGTTAGTGAGCAACCACAACATTATGGAACAGCTGAAGAGCGTTTCATAAATAATCTACTAGAAGAATAAAATAACAAAGGAGAATAATAATTATGCTTCGAATATTGTCAGATATTAACGACATCATTCGTTTTGACGTTGATGCCAACGACACTCTAATCAGCTCAGGAGTTGCAGAAACTGGAACTTGGGCGGTTAAGCGTGGACAAACTCTACAGCTGCCAACAGCAGGTGATAGAGACGCGATGGCTATCTTTACTGAGTCAGACCGAGATGGATCCGGAGGATGGTCACCGGACGCTACCTCTTTAGGTAAACAAAAATTGACCGTACTTTGGGGAAAATACCGTGCTTACACGGATCAGTATGTTGGTACGCCAGCAGCTGGAGACCCTCTAGATGTAGATGCCGACGGGCAACTAGCAGTAGCCACTCTTGGAGATGGCGACGCAGTAGCCGTTTGCGTTAGAGCGCCGTTTGCTTATAGCGACGAGAGCGATAACCAGATCTACAAAGACGCAACAGTAATTGAAATCTTAACACTATAATAGATAGAAGGAGAAATATATAATGGATGCTAATGAAGCACGACACATAAACGACATCTTCCTTCGTAAGCTAGATAGTGAAGAGGGAATGAATAAAATTGCAATGGATGGAGCTAGCTTTATCCGTGAGAAACTGAGAGAAGTTTCTTTTGCAAGACAAATTTTACCACCAATGTACGTGACACAAGCTGACCTACAGGTTAGTACAAAACACGACGGCGTAGTTAAGATTGTAGAATTGGAGCCAGACTCCAAAGCAATGGAAGTTAACTTCCGTGGCGAACCTACAGCTAACTATATTGAAGGTAAGAGAGTTGAACTGAAATTCGGTACGATCAGCTCTGAAGAATTCCAGAAAACAGAAGAGGAGCTTCTGGCTTACAGAATGCCTCTAACTCAAGTAATTGAGCAGAACTCTGTACTGGACATTCAGAAGATTGAAGATACCGCGTTTCTACGCCAGGTAGACGCAGCGATTGCTCTTGAGAGCAGCGCAGTATCTGGAACTTACACTAATGGTGAAGTCCCAGAACAGTCTCTTGAAGAGCTCTTTAACGTAATCGACGGCCAGCAGCTACAAAGTGAAGTATTGCTGATGGATACTAAAATGTATAACAGACTGATTGTGAATAACAATACTTCTGGAACATTTGGTGACGGCGAGTACAAAGGACGCATCGCGATAGAAGGGTACAAGTACTCTACACTATTCGGTCGTAGAATCATCGTTTCTAATAAGACAGACTTGTTAGACAATAAGATCTACGCGTTCACAGCCCCTCAATTCATGGGAGAATTCTGTATCCTAAACGATACTAAATTCGATATCGAGAAGAAACGTAATGTTATTACGTTCTCTGCTTACGAATCAGTTGGAATGATAATTGCCAACACGAAATCATGCGCTAGGTTAGACCTATCAGCTTAATAGTAATTAAGTACGCATAAAATAATTAAAAGGGAGTCTTTTCAGGCTCCCTTTTTTTATTGACATATACCTCTAAACAATTTATATTAAAGCATGGCAGAACTAGACCCAAACGTAGATTTTACAAATAGCGAAGATGCTGACATCCCGCCCAAGTATACTCCGTATGTTAGAAGACTTAGAGACTTTTTAGACGATACTGTAGCACAGAACGATTTAGAAGGTGTTGAAGAGAGTACTGACTGAGAGCTTTATATGGCGTTAGAGGATGCATGAGATGAAATAAACTATGGGTTTGAGCCTGTAGATTTACAGTATAACACCATTGCTGAAGTGCCTTGAGGTATTTTAAGAATGGGAGCCGTTATACAGGTTTTAATTTCTAAAGGCATAGGCTCAGCACGAAACACGCTGACATACAATGATGCCGGAGGGATAACTGTAAAAGACAAAGATAAATTTGGAAGATATACAGTATGGTTCAATACTTTAATAGCCGACTATAGACGTAAAGTACAAGCGGTTAAACGTTCTAAAAATATTGACGGAGGCTACGGAGGAGTAGAGAGCGAATATTGGGACAACTGGTGGTAAATGCTAGATTTAAAAGAACTCACCGTAAAAAGATATACACCTAACGAGCTCGAAATTAAATGAGCTTTCGAGGCAACACAAGAAGACCTGACAGACTATCAAGTAGATATTTTACAGTCTCAGGCCCCTTCTGAAACCTTATCAGACTATGATACTGTGGCAAGTGGAATAGCTGCAGATACATATACCTATGACGATGTTACAGTATCCGGATTAGCCCACGGCACCCGTAAATGGTATTATCGTTTAAAGGTAACTAACACTTCTACAAGTGAAATAGCCTATGTTCCCAGCGGGGGCTATGCCTATCTAAATGATGAAGTCCCTAACTATAGATGGTCAAGAATATATAATTATAAAAAGTGCGCATTGGATGCACGGTCAGGTCGAGACTTTATTCTATTAAAGCGTAGATCTTGGGGAGAGCGCTGTGACGTAGCTTGAGATCCTATTTTGTTTAGAACAAACACAGAAGTATGCGCAGATTGTGACTGCTGAGGAACTGGCTGAAGAGAGGGCTTTTTTACACCACAGGTAGTCACAGCTATGCTAAACCCTACACCCTCTATAAAACAAATTACAGAGTGAGGAGAGTTTTATCCTAGCGATTCTATATTAACTATGCTTAATAAACCACCAATTGAAATAGGCGACGTTATTATAGACCCTAAAACAGATAAAAGGTACTATGCTCAAAGGGTAAGAACCCTAGAACTATTAGGAGCTCCTATTGAGCAGCAAATACAGTTAAGTTTAATCCACATAAGTGACGAAATATACGAATACAATGTCGAAGCCTATACCTAAGCCTAAAAGATTAATTAGAAATAAAGATGTCGTAGAAGAAGATTCTGTACTCAGACAGATACAGGAAGATATTAGAAGACTGGCTGAAAAAGAAGCCATGGACAAGAATGTGAAAGTTAATAAGAAAACCCTTAAAGAAACATTGTTCGGTGGATAATTATGACTAGTATTTCTATACGGGCAAAGTATGTATTCTTAAGCTTTCTACAGCATTACTTCTCTGGACACAATAAGTATACTTGGACGCAAAGCCCCAAAACCACAGATATAATTATTGCCGATAAATATGCAGTAGAGATGGGCGTTGCAGCCATGCGACCTTCTATCATCTTAGATCGTGGGAGTTTTGGCTGAACCGGTAGCTACCGTAATGAGGCACTTCCTCTCAACAAGGGCCTATTTAAATCTGAGACCCAAACAGATATGTGGCCTAATCAGAGCGCAGAACCCAGACTAAACTATAAATTAACAGACCTTCTAAGAGGCTCTATTACATTTAACGTGGTAACAAAAGAACCTTTTGCTGCAGATGAGTTAGCGAACGAGGTCTTTTACCAACTGTCTGGCTATAGAGAGTGATTTAAAGAAAAGGGAATACATAAAATGGAAGGACTTTCTGTGGGGAAAGAGTCTGTCGTTCGCGTAGATTCAGCTGAAATAGAGGTAACTGTTGTACCTGTATCGTTCTCATTTACAAAACAAGAGACTACGATTTTAGGGCAGCGTTTATTTAACGGGCGAGTTTATATAGATGATCAGGAGATATATGAAAGCGTAAACTTCATCTTTGATCTAGACGGCCAGGGGCTTACGTTAGTAGATCCTCTAGAGTCCGGTAAAACGTTAACGATAGACTATGTAGACGCTATAACGTTAAATACCGTAGAGGGGGCAGAGCTTGTTGCTGTAGGTACAAGTACCACTGAATTTACTATACCTAATAATGGCAAAGTATATGGATATTATAAAGTGCTACAAGAGGCATTGATAAACGATATAACTATAAATTAAAAACTTGATTTCCGCCTTTGGAAATAATAGATTATAAGCAAGATAATTAATTACCTTAGATGAATATATTAGAATTTGAAAAGACTGCCATAAAAAGTGGCTTTGTTAGGCGCGTAATGTCACAATTTCGTTCTGGCGGAGCTAGGGGAGGGATAGACTATTTAAGTAAGTTTAAAGATCCCACGCACGCCCTACCACTAGGTAAAGGCAATGTGCCAAAGAATATCCCTATTCAAGGAAAACAAAAGGTACCCTCAGGTTTTAATAGAGAAGGATTAAAAAGAGGCGTAAGAACCTCTATGGGCAACATGGCAGAAAACGTACGTATCTTAATGAAAGGCACTAAAGGTAAAGGTCTCATTGGAGGCACAGGACAAGTTATCAAGAACACTGGAGAACTTATCGGCCGCCAAGTAAAAGGAGATACTATAAAAGAAATTACAGGACCCGTCTCTATGAAGAACGGGAAAAAGTATATTAAGAGCAAAAATCCGTTCTTAAAAGACCGGGAAGTAATATCCCAGACTGGTCGGGATTCATATTTAGTTAGAAAGAGAATGGGAATACTGCCAGCTAGTGTAGCTTTAGGCGGTAGTGGTGCTTCTATTGGAGCAGCCTCTTATGCACTTTCTGATAAAAAGAAGCCCAAAAGCAAACGATTACAAACTGCTGCACGTGATACAGCTTTATTTACAGCTGGAATACCTATCGGTATTGCCGGCATGATAGCTTTAGATGGAAACGAGCAGAAGAAAATTAATAAGAAAAATAAAAATAAATTAGGAGAATAACATGGCTTATCAAAAACCTGGAGTTACCGTAAGGCAGGTTCAGCGTACAGCGAGTTTTCCTCTACCAGACCCAACTCTAGAATCTTGCGTTATAGGGGAAGGCTATTACTGGCAGGATCCTAGCAGAGAAGATGAAGAAATGAACTCCGTGTTTAGCGGTGTTTATGACGGAACAGAGCTAGCTATGCCAGTGTCGTACTTTACCAGTTACTCGGATATTGTTCCAGAAACTGTGTACGTAGATCTTGTGCGAAAGGCAGGAACTAACGGTGCACCTGGAGACATAACGTTTCTAGACCCTACCGACTTCACTGTGTCTGGAGGTTCAATCACGTTGAATGCTAGTATCACAGGATACGATAGTACAGACGAGAAAGCGAACGTTAGAGTAGGATTCTTAGCGGAAAACACAGACATTGCCGGAACCTTTGCTAAAGTTAGCGAAGCAAACGATATTAAATCATTAATTACAGGAGGGTCAACACCTAGTTGGTTCAATCCTTTAGCTTATGGAGCTAGCATTGCACAAGCAAATAGTGGCTCTAGTGTAAACGTTATTGGAGTTGCTCGTGGAGCAACTGGAGATGACGGAGACTATAGCAGTGCTGTAGACATTGCAAACTTAAAAGAAAATCTTTATGCGTTAGCACCACTGACAGGTGGGACTGACCCGGCTACAGGCTTACCCCTGTTTGAAGGTCACGTGACCACGGCGTCGTTACCAGCTAACAAGAAAGAAAGAATTGTATTTACATCACGTAATGGCTATAGTTATACAGACGCACCAACAGACGCACCGGATTTAAAATCATATTCAACAGGAATTGGGAACAAACGTTACTTCAACATTTGGCCTGAGGTTGCATATATAAATACAACCACACATATTTCTACGTTGTATGATGCTTTTAGAGAAGGTATATTTGGAACTGGGTTTACAGCAATACGCTCTAAACTAGCAAGAAACACCCAAATTGGTAATACAACGTATGCAGTAGACAGAGAGCTTACAGACACGTTACTTGATGCATGGAAAGCTGAGTTGACCAACCCATATGTAAATGTGGATGTTGCAGTACCTGGTTATTACCTTGCAGCAGGAGTAGCAGGACAAGTTTCTGGCAAAGCACCAGCAGAGCCATTAACTAATAGTGCTTTATCAGGCTTCTCTGACGTATATAGAAGTAATAACTATTTTAGTAGTGAGCAATTAGATACCATCGCCTCAGGCGGCACGTGAATATTTGAGGACAGGGGTGGAAACTCTATTGTCACTCGACACCAGCTATCTACAGACGCAACAACTATTGAGACTCGTGAGCTTAGTATCACAACTCAGATTGACTTTTCATCTAAATATTTAAGAGATTTAGTGAGCCCGTTGATCGGAAAATTTGTGATCACTGACGGATTTATTAATAATCTGAGAGCAGCATTGTCAAGTGGAGCAACCCAACTTGTTGATACTGGA
>Ga0102925_1000266_pt1 | contig 27465 bp, 31 predicted proteins | sample SalPonR1_A_D1_MG_FD_78216 | JGI IMG/M metagenome (GOLD analysis project Ga0102925, IMG submission 78216) | Salt pond soil microbial communities from South San Francisco under conditions of wetland restoration - Salt Pond MetaG R1_A_D1_MG | ecosystem: Environmental > Aquatic > Marine > Intertidal...
CACCTCTACGAGCCGGGATTCGCCTGGGACATCGAACTCGTGGCGATGGCCGCTGCCCTGGAGTTCCGGATCGCCGAGGTGCCGGTCGTCTGGGAGGACAAGCCCGAATCGACCGTCTCGCCGGTGAGTACGGTCGTCGAGATGGGGGTTGCACTCCTGGCCGCGCGCCATCGCTCCAGATTGCTCCGCGACGACCCGATCCACGCGACCATCGCCGAACCCACCACGCACCCGACGCCCCTGATCGACCGCACTCCCGACTCTACCAATGAGTAACGATCAGCTATCCTCCCTGACGGCCCTGGTTTCCGGCCTCCGGTTCGGCCAGTTCCTCTCGGTGGGTGCGGTCGGCGCGGTGCTCGACACCATCGTCACCCTGTCGCTCAAGGAGGGGCTGGCGGTCCACCCGGACCTCGCGAAGTTCGCCGGCGCGGAGTGTGCCATCATCCTGATGTTTTTCATCAACGAGCACTGGACGTTCTCCGACCAGGGGGAGTCGGGACGTTTCGCGCTCGCGCGGCGACTCCTGACCTCGAACGTCGTCAGGTCGGGTGGCCTCGCGGTCCAACTGGTCACGTTCTCGTTCGTCCGTCGACTCCCGGTCTCGATCGTCGTCCTCGACGTGGAACTCTGGAAGATCCTCCCGATCTTCATCGCCATCGGGACGGCGTTCGTAGTGAACTACGTCGCCGAGAGCCTGTTCACCTGGCGCGTCCACCGATAGGAAACGTGTCAGCCGATGGCGGGACGAACCCGCATACGGCACCTGAATCACAGTCCTTAAGTACCGTTCGGGGATTACGACAGAATAGCGGGATGGGATAGCCAGGAGATTCCGGCGGGCTCATAACCCGCAGATCGGTAGTTCAAATCTACCTCCCGCTACTTTCTGACGACGCCAACACGAGGAGCGGAGCGACGAGTCTGGCGTCGTCGAAAGAGGAACGAGTAGATTTGAAGGAGGCAAGACGCAGCCCGCGCAGCGAAGCGAGCAGGACCGTCTTGACGTAGTTCAAATCTACCTCCCGCTATATTTTGTCGCGAGCAAACCCGCGAGCGACAAATATCGGTCACGGTAGTTTGAACGAGAGAACACCGAGCGTCAGCGAGGTGTTCGCGTAGTTCAAATTTACCTCCCGCCACTTCTCGCGGCGAACAAAATCGTGAGCCGCGAGAATAGGATAGGATACAGCGCCCGTATTCATCACGAAGCCTGCTCGGAAACCCCGTCCGAAAACCTATCCCCTATCGAAACGTATCTATCGGCAATATGGTCCGGGTGACCCGTCGGACGGCCCTCCAACTGAGCAGTCTGGCGCTGAGTGGTGGTCTGGCTGGCTGTCTCTCGGCCCCCACGAAAGCGACAACGCCCTCGGCAACCCCGCCCCAGGATCGGCCCGATGGATTCTGGCGATGGGTGAATATCGAAGACCTCGAACCACCACCCGACGAGTCTCAAGTTGGCTTCGACCTCACTGTCACGCAGCCCTGGGTCTCCGAGGAGCGAACGGCCCGAATCGAGGCGACACTCACAAACGAGGCTGACGTGACGCGACAGTTCAGACCGGTTCTCCTGCCTGATGACATGGTTGCTGCACCGAAGGGCATCAGAGTGTTCGAAGATACCGCCCACCCGGACCAGGCCCACGAACCGACATGCACCGGGGGAGATGGGAAAGCTGACGAGCCAGTCGGGCACTCGTCTGACGGCCCCGCGACGGAGATCCTGGAACCTGGAGGGACTCACAAGACGATCGGATACGTCGTGGACGACGAGGAAGTCGAGGGCTGCTACCCCTCGGGGATCTACGACTTCCCGACACAGCAGACGGTGACGCCAGTGGATGGGGGAGCCGAGACATCCTATCGAGTGTCGTTCTCGCTGGGAGTGCAAGGGAAAAACGAGTGAGAAAGAGCCCGACCGGGGGATCGGAAGATACTCCTTCCGAGTGCTGCCCCCTACGACAAAGAGTAGTTACACAGTCGAACGGATTGTTCCAAGATGGGAAAATCCACCGCCCGCTACGTTCTGACGACGCCAACACGAGGAGCGTAACGACGAGTCCGAAACGGCGAGATTGGAGGCAGAAAGCGCGAGACGGAAAGGATATATAGCGGCGCACCCGCGAGACGGTATGCGACGCCGTGCCCTTCTCTCGACGGTTGGACTGTCAGCAATGCTGTCGACGGCCGGGTGTCTCGAGGCGGTCGGTGACGAACTGGACGAACCGATGCGACTCGGTCGATTCACCGCGTCGAACCGCGATTCGGAACCACATACCTTCGACCTCCGGGTGGACCGGGACGGGGCGACGGTCCATCGATCGTCGCATCGGATCCAGGGGATGGACGCCGGCCAGATTTACGGGGCAGCGCCCGATTGCGACTGGGGAACGGACCGGGGCAGGTACGAGGTTTTCGCCCGCGTCGACGGGGGCGAATGGACGCGAAAGCCCCTGACCGACGTCACCGACGACTGGCGGAATACCGTCGACTGCGCGACGGCGCAAGCCTGGTACGAGAACGAGGACGTCTGGCTCCGCCTCCAGGACGACTGCGAGAAGCTCTCCAAGGGGTATTTCAGGGGCGAATGTCCGGTTCGGAACGCGACGGACGGTTGAGGAGCGCCGTACAGGTGGAGCGAGTTTTCGGAACGCCTACTCGTCGCCTCGTTCGACGCTGAGAACGTTCAACTCGTCGTCCACGGTGAGCCGCAATTCCTCGTCGCCCGCGGGATAGGTCACGACCGCCCGGAACGGGTCGCGGTCCGTGATCCAGGATCGATCGTTCGAGAGGGCACCGAACCGCCAGATAGAGGCCTCGCGCACGTCGACGTCGTGGTCGTAGTAGAACGAGACCACCGCCGGGTGCTCGAGGAGCGCAAACCCGAGGTCGGCCGTCACCGACTCGTCACACCGATCGCACGTGAACGCGACCGAGGGGACGTTCTCGAGGTGGTCGGGCACCTCGGGAGACGACGAATCGGCGTCGTGGGCCGGCCCGACGGTCGGTCGGACGCGGCCTTCACAGTAATGACAGAACCCGTTGCCGACCTGTCGGATGAGGGTGCGGCCGTATCGTTCGGCCACCTCGGGGAACTCCTCGACGTCGTAGCCCTCGAATACGCCCGGCGGGATGCCGAAGTCCGACGTGACCGGGCACTCGTCGCAGTCGATAGACACCCACTCGTCCTCGTACTGGAACGTCATCGACGATCCACAGGACGGGCACGCGTCGTCCACTCCGAACGATTCGACCGACCCTTCCATGGTGTACGCACCGGCGAGGAGCGACCCGACGATGCCGATGCCGGCCAGGCGGAGGCGGTAGCCGTCCTCGCCCCTGGTGACGAATCGGTCCGTGAGCTTGTCCAGGTGATAGTTGAACTGCCCGGAGTCGCGCATTCCGACGGCCTCGCGCAAGTCCGAAAAGGACACTTCCCGGTCGTCGGCGTCCCACAGCGCGCGAAGGATCTCGATTCGCGTCTCGTCCGAGAGTGCCGCGAACGCGTTCTCGGGGTCGACTGCCTCCACGATGTGTGGATCGCTCATACCCGAACGAGCCGCGAAAACCGCATATACCTATCGGTCAGCTATCCATTCCGGGCGTCGCAATCGCGTTGACGGGGCCGGCATCCTACTCCTCCCGGGGCTCGAAGTCCATCGCCACCGAATTGATGCAGAACCGCTCGCCCGTCGGTTCGGGGCCGTCCTGAAAGACGTGCCCGAGGTGGCTGTCGCAGTTGGCACAGAGAACCTCGACACGGCGCATCCCGTGGCGAGTGTCCTCGCGTCGAACGACGGAGTCCGACTCGGCGGCGTAGAAGGCGGGCCAGCCACAGCCCGAATCGTACTTCGTCCCGCTGTCGAACAGGAGTTCGCCACAGGCGCGACAGCGGTAGACGCCGTCCTCGTCGCGGTCGACGTGCTCGCCGGAAAACCGGGCCTCGGTGCCCCGGTTGCGAAGTACCTCGTACTCCTCGTCGGACAGTCGTTCGCGCCACTCGTCTTCCGTCCGTGGCGGGTCGTCGGTGCGTTCCTGGTCGTCCTCCTCCGGGTGTGATTCGGCCATACCGCTACTCGGGCGTGGAGAAAAGTAAGGTTACCTCCAAATCGGGGGTCCTTTGCGCGCGAACGGACCGGCAGGACGATCAGTCGTCGCCGGTCGGATCGACGATGACGACCTCGCCGTCGACGATGTCGACGTTGATCAGCGTCTTCACGTCGTAGCCGGCTTCGGCGACCTCGTTCTCGCCGCCGACCTTCTTGATGACGGCACAGGAATCGACCACGTCGGCACCGATGTCGTCCAGGGCGTCGAGGACGGCCCGGAGCGTCCCGCCCGTCGAGAGCACGTCGTCCAGGACGAGGACGCGGTCGCCCTCGCCCACGTCGTTGATGTACATCTCGTTCTCGGAGTAGCCGGTCTGCTGGAACAAGGGCGTCTCGCCGTCGAGGCCGTACTGGCGCTTGCGGATGACGACCAGCGGGATGTCGGTCATCAGGGAGACGGCCGTCGAGATGTGGATGCCCATCGCGGCGGGGGTGACGATCTTGTCGACGGAATCGAGTTCGACCTTGCGGATGATCTTGATGACGATCTCGCGGAGGAGGCCCGGATCGAGCGTCGGGACGCCGTCGCTGACCGGATGTACGAAGTAGTGGTAGCCCTCCTTCTCGACGATCGGTGCGTCGAGGAGCGACTCCTGAAGCTTGTCCATGCCGATGGTACGACGAGCGGATGGTAAAAGCGGTACGAAGTTCGCCGGCCAACCCGCCGGCGATCCGCTCACTCCATGTCGTCGGGGTTGTCCAGGCGCATGTCACGTTGCCGATGGACGTGATAGATCGCCGAGACGGTCAAAACGAACGCGATCAGGGTCGCCCATTCCAGATCCGAGGCCATCGTGAACGGATAAACGTCGAACCACAGCGCCGTCACGAGCGCCGTGCTGACCGCGCCGAGCGAGAGGTAGTACTCCTGCCAGGGAAACTCCCGGCCGGGAACGATCTCCAGGTAGATCGACAGGTCCGCGGTCTGGTCCGTCGACCGGATGACGCCGCGGTCGGAGTCGTACTCGACGATGCCCGCCTCGGCCATCTTGTCGAGGTGGGTCTGCTGGAGGGTCGTGTACACGCGCTTTCGCTGTTCCGAACTGACGTTCTCGACCGTCGTGTCGTACTCCCAGGCGGCGACCTGGGTTGCCAGATCGCCGAGTTCGACGGGATCGTCCACCTGCTTGAGATACTGGAGCACGAAGCGACGACGCTGGTTGCGGAGGACGTCGAATATCTCGCCTTTCGTGAGTCTGCCCTCCGCCCTGGAGGCCGACGCCGCCTGCTGGACTTGCTTGCTCATTCCTTCGACCACCACCTGAACCGCGGGGGGAAACCGCCCGAGGGAAACGTCGAAAACTCGATCGCGAGACGGCTCATTCGTGTAGGCGATTACGCCGGCATTACATAAAATCATGGTTGCCACGAATCGACATTCGACCGGTCGGAAATCCTCACTATCGAACCGGTACCTCCGGACAGGAATTTGTCGGGTTTCCACCAGTCTGCGCCGGTTTTGAGAACCATTAAGTCCGGGATGTACCTCACCATCGAACACCGATGGCTCCTGATCCAACGTCGTTACTCGTGGCCATATTTCTCCCGTTCGTCGGGGCCGTCGCGATCCCGTTCGTCTACCGGGCGATCGGCGAGCGGACGGCGTACGTCACGTCCGCGATCGCGGCGGTGTCGTTCCTGCTGGTCGCGAGCTTGCTGGGTTCCGAGGGTCTGGTGACGGTATCGTGGATCCCGTCGCTGGGGGTGGCCCTCCGGTTCTACGTCGACGGACTCGCGATCCTGATCGCGTTCCTGGCGAGCGGTATCGGGGTCCTCATCATGGCCTACTCAGGCGGCTACATGCACGGCGAGCCGTTCCAGATGAAGTACTACGCCACGCTGCTGGTGTTCATGGGGTCGATGCTCGGCGTGGCGTTCGCGGGCGACCTGATCGCGCTGTTCGTCTTCTGGGAGTTGACGAGCCTCTCGTCGTTCGTGCTGATCGGGCACTACCAGCGCGACGCGGCCTCGAAGTACGCCGCCCGGAAGGCGTTCCTGATCACGGTCGCCGGCGGGCTCTTCATGCTGATCGGCTTCGTGATCCTGCACGTCGCCGCCGGCCAGGTCTTCGGTGGGGAGACGACCTACAGCATCGTGGAGATGCTCGAATCGTCGGACGCGATTCGAGCGCAACTCCGGGAGATGGGCCTGTTCGTCCCGGTGCTCCTGCTGCTCGGCGTCGGCGCGGCCGCCAAGTCCGCGCAGGCCCCGCTGCACATCTGGCTCCCGAACGCGATGGAGGCGCCGACGCCCGTGTCGGCGTTTCTCCATGCGGCGACCATGGTCAAGGCCGGCGTCTATCTCGTCGGGCGGTTCAGACCACTCCTGAGTTCGGGCGAGTGGGGGCTGGTCTTCGTCGCGATGGGGCTGGTCACGATGACCGTCACCGCGATCCTCGCGGTCGCCGCGACGGACATCAAGGAATTGCTCGCGTACTCGACGGCGAGTCACCTGGGCCTCATCGTCGCGGGCTTCGGGTTCACCTCGGAACTGGGCGCGGAGACCGGCGCGTTCCACATCCTCAACCACGGCCTGTTCAAGGCGGCGTTGTTCCTCGTGGCCGGCATCGTCGCCCACGAGGCGGGGACCCGTGACATACGGGACCTCGGCGGTCTCCGGAAAGAGCTCCCGATAACGGCAGGAGTAACGGCCATCGCCGCGCTCGGGATGGCCGGCGTCCCGCCGTTCAACGGGTTCTACTCGAAGGAATTGCTGTTCGAGGCGAGCCTCCACGCCGCCGAGCACGGGGCGGGCCTGCTCGTCTGGTTGCTCCCGGTCGTCGCCGTCTTTGGGAGCGTCTTCACGTTCATGTATTCGATCAAGTTCCTCATGCTGTTCTTCGGCGACAAGCCCGAGGCGCTCCGGGAGACCGACGTCCACCGGCCGCCGCTCGCGATGCTGGCGCCGCCAGCGGTCCTGGCGGTCATCGCGGCGGTCGTCGGCCTCTTCCCGCAACTCGCGATCGACACGATCGTCCAGTCGACCTACGAGGCAGCGGCCTACGGGCCGGCCGGTCCCACCGGCGAGGGCCACTCGATGCACGTCGGCCTGCCGACTCACATCACGCCGGCGTTCGCGATGAGCCTCGTGACGATCACGCTCGGCGTGATCGGCTACCAGTTCTACGACGAGATACATCGCGGCCTCCGTCGGTTCCTCGGCCTGGGCCTGACGACGGCGAACTACTACTACGACGGCGTCGTCGACGGCCTGAACGCCCTGAGCCGAGGGGTCGTCGCGACCGTCCAGACCGGGATGGTCCGGACCTACGCGACGTGGGTGACTGGCACGTTCGCCGCGCTGACGCTCGGTGCCTACGTGGCCGCCGGAGTCACGATTCCCTCGCCAGTGGGCGGGGCCGGCCTCGAACTCGCCCTCGTCGCGGTCGTCGCGGCCGTGCTGGCGATCGGCGGCGCGTACGCCCTTACCCACGAATCGTCCAGACTGGCGACCGTGGCGTTGCTCGCGATCGTCGCCGGGGCGGTCGTGATGGCGTACCTCTTCGCCGCAGAGTCGGCGGTCACGTTACCGGTCGTGCTCGTGTTGGCGCTGGCCAGCGTCGGTGCCTTCGCGGTCGGGCGTGCGCCCTCGCACGTCGCGGGCGTGCTCACGCTGTCGATCCTCGGGTTCATGGTCGCGATCTTCTACATCCTCGCCAGCGCGCCGGACCTCGCGCTCACGCAACTGGTCGTCGAGACGCTGGTGCTGGTCATCTTCCTGCTGGTGATCGACAAACTCCCGGCGTTCTACGGCGAACTCGAGTTCGCCCGCGCTGCGCGGGACGCCGTCCTCTCTACTGCCGTCGGGATCACCGTCTTCCTGACGGTACTCGTGACGACGGCCGGGACGCCGAACTCCTTCGTCGCCGAGGAGTTCGTCGCCCGGAGCGTCGAGGAGGCCGGCGGGCACAACATCGTGAACGTCATCCTGGTCGACTTCCGGGCGTTCGACACCATGGGCGAAATCTCGGTGGTCGCCATGGCCGCACTCGCGGTGTTGACCATCATCGGCATGCGGGAACGAGGTGAGACGTCGTGAGCACGAACGAACGGAACGAGGACGGCGGCCGGACGAATACGGACGAGGACGCGACGGTGATCGCGCGGATGGTCGGCCGGACGGTGGTGCCGATCATCCTCGTGACCGCCATCGCCCTGTTGCTCCAGGGTCACAATTTGCCGGGCGGTGGGTTCATCGGCGGCGTGCTCACGGCGAGCGCGTTCGCGCTGATCTACATCGTCTACGGCATCGATTACCTGGAAAGCGAGGTGTTACACCAGACCACCGGGGTCGAACTCTGGCCGTCGCTGTTGCGCTACTACGCGCCCGGGTTCGCGTTCGGACTCGCGCTGGCGGCCGGGAGCGGGATCGTCGCCATGGCGTTCGATCTCCCCTTCCTCACCCAGACGTTCTGGGTGCTCCATCACCTCCCGCTGTACGGTGAACTGCACGTCGCAAGCGCCCTCGCGTTCGACGTCGGCGTCTACTTCGTCGTCGTCGGCGCCCTCCTCACGATCCTCACGGTGGTGGGAGCAGAATGACTCAATACGTCCTCGCGGTAGTGCTCGGATTGCTGTTCGGCGTCGGGACCTTCCTGGTGTTGCGCCGGGACGTCGTGCGCGTGGTCTGGGGCGTGTCGATCCTCAGCCAGGCCGCGAACGTCTACCTCGTGACGATGGGCGGGCTGGAGGGAGCCGTCCCGATCCTCGCCGAACACGGAAACGGACACGGTGCGACGCCGACCGACCCGCTGGTGCAGGCGCTCGTGTTGACCGCGATCGTCATCGGCTTCGGGACGACCGCGTTCGCGCTGGCGCTGACCTACCGGGTCTACCAGACCCACGGCACGATCGACACGACCGAACTCGGAGGTGAGGCGCAATGACCGAACAGATCGTGATCGCGCCGCTGATCGTCGCGCTGGTGGCCGCAATCGCGACGCTCGGGACCAAGTACTGGCCGCGCCTCCAGCGCGCGGTGAGCGTCCTGGGAGGTGTCGCCTACCTCGCCGTCGTCGCGCTTCTGTTCCAGACGGTGCAGGCGGAGGGCATCCTCACCTACCAGCTATCCGACTGGGCGGCCCCCTTCGGCATCAGCGTGGTGGCGGACTCGCTGACCGCCTTCATGCTCGTGCTGGGAGCAGTGGTCTCGTTCGTCGCGCTCGCGTTCGCCGCGACCTACGTCGACGAGTTCGGCCAGCGCCTCTCGTTCCATCCGCTGTTCCACTTCATGATGGTGGGCGTCTCCGGGTCGTTCCTCACCGGGGACATCTTCAACCTCTTCGTGTGGTTCGAGGTGATGCTCATGTCGAGTTACGTCCTGGTCGTGTTCTACAGCGGGGCCGAACACACGAAGGCTGCGCTCCAGTACGTCGTGCTCAACCTCGTCGGGAGCGCGATCATGTTGCTCTCGATCGGCGGGCTCTATAGCGTGACCGGGACGCTGAACATGGCCGACCTCGCGCGGCGACTGGCCGATCCGGCCGCTTACGGGATCGATCCCGCACCGGTGCTCGGCCTCTCGGTGATCCTGTTCGCCGTGTTCGCGCTGAAGGCCGGCATCGTCCCGTTCCACTGGTGGGTGCCGGCGGCCTACCGGGCCGCGCCCGCGCCCGTCTCGGCCGTCCTCGCCGGCGTCGTCAAGAAGGTCGGCGTCTACGCCATCATCCGCCTGTACTTCACGATCTTCTCCGTGGCGACGTTCGGCGACCTCGGCCTGCCCGGGTTCGCGGGCGACTCCCTGCTCGCGTTCTACGGCCCGATCCTGTTCGTGATGGCGGCCGCAAGCATCTTCCTCGGCGGGTTCGGCGCGATCGATCGGGACAACCTCGACGACCTGCTGGCGTACTCGAGCATCGGCCAGGTCGGGTTCATTATCCTGCCCCTCGCCATCGGCGCGACGGCGACCGGGGTCGTGCCCGGCACGGGCGGAACGACCATCCGGACGCTCGCGATTACGGCCGCGCTGATCTACACCGTCAACCACGGGCTGGCCAAGGGCGGCCTGTTCCTGGTCAGCGGCGCGGTCTACGAGGCGGTCGGCACCATCGAGTTCGACGACCTCGGCGGCCTGAGTGAACGCGCGCCGACCCTCTCGGTCGCGTTCCTGGTCGCCGCGCTCGCGCTCGTCGGCATCCCGCCGCTGTCGGGGTTCTTCGGCAAGTTCCTCGTGTTCGACACCGCGGTCCAGGCCGTGGCCGTCGATGCGCCGGGTGCCGAACTCGCACTGGTCGTCGCGCTCGGGGGCGCGATCCTCACCATCGCGTACGTGACCCGGGCCTGGAACCGGGGGTTCTGGGGCCCGCCGAGCGAACTGGTCGAGGACGCGTACTCCCCACGTCAGCAGGTCGCCATCGCACTGTTGCTGGTCGTCGCGGTCGTCGCGGTCGGCATCGGCTTCGATCCGGTCTTCCGGGCCGCCGAGGACGCCGCGAGGGCCGCCACGAATACCGGGGCCTATCGTGACGCCGTCCTCTTCCTCGGGGGTGGTCTCGTATGAAGCGCTGGCCGGTCATCGGTGTGTTCCTGGCCATCCTCTGGCTGTTCGTCCGCGGGGTGGCCCTCGAACCGGCGACCGTCGCCGGCGAGTTCCTCATCGGACTGGCGGCCGGACTCCCGATAGCCTTCGTCTTCAGGCGGATGTACACGACGGAGGTACCGATCGGGGTCGTCCTCCGGGCTGTCCCCGCCGCCGTCGTGTACGTCGTCCTGTTCGTGAAGGAACTGGTGGTCGCCAACCTGGACGTCGCCTACCGCGTTCTCTCGCCCTCGATGCCGATCCGGCCGGCGGTCATCCGGCTTCCGCTCCGGGTCGAGAAGGACATCGCGATCACGACCATCGCCAACAGCATCACCCTCACACCGGGAACACTGACAATGGACTACGACGACGACCGCAACGCCCTGTACGTGCACTCGCTCTACTGCGAAGACCCTGAAGACGTGACGGCACCGATCCGGCAGTGGGAGGACTACGCGATCCGGATCTTCGACGAGGAGGCCGACCCGTCCGATTCCGCTCGCGAACCGGTCGTCCGCTGGAGCAAGGAAGACGACATCGAACGGCAGAAGATGGCCGAAGTGATCGAGGAGAGTTCACCGGACGACGAGGTGTCCGGGAACGACGCTCCCGACGAATCGCGACCGCCTTCGGGAGGTGAGTCGGATGGCGAGTGAACTCCCGGCGTTCCTCGAATGGGCGATCTACGGCGGCCTCGTCGTCGCGAGCGGCGTGACCTTCCTCTGTGCCTACCGGGTCATCCGGGGGCCGACCACGCCCGACCGCGTCGTCGCGCTGGACACCATCGGGACGAACGTCGTCGCCATCGCCGTGCTGTTCGCGCTCCAGTCCGACCGCGGGCTCTTCGTGGACGTGAGCCTCGTGCTGGCGATCATCGGGTTCATCAGTACCATCGCCGTCGCGCGGTTCGTAACGGAGGGTGACATCATCGAATGACGATGAACGTGCTCCAGGCCGCGGTGGTCACGGCGCTGATCGTCGTCGGGAGTTTCTTCCTGGCCGTCGGGACGATCGGCCTCCTGCGGCTCCCGAACGTCTACAACCGACTGCACGCCACGAGCAAGGCCGCCACGCTGGGCGCGGCCTCGATCTTCCTCGCCGGGTTCGTCTACTTCGACGGGCAGGGATCGGGCCTCATATCGCTCGTGGGCATCGTCTTCCTGTTCCTCACGGCACCGACCGGCGCGCACATGATCTCGCGGTCGGCCCGACGGATGGGCATCGACTTCCTCCCGGACGTCTACTGGCCGCGCGTGATCGAGATCGAAAGCGAGCCAGTGGACGAGGACGCCGAGGAGTAAGACCGGGGCGACGACGCGTCGATCACTCCGACCGGGACGCCCGGTAGCCGTCGATTGCTTCGAAGACGAAGTAGCCGACTATGGTTGCAACGACGACGGCTGAGCCAACGGCAGAGACGACGTATCCGATGGTCGTCTCGCTATGCAAACCGATGACGATAGCCCCGATAGCGATGAAATGCAGGACCAGAGCCGCCAGAAACCGCCACCGGGTGCCGACGGGGACCGTTCCGTCGTGGTTCCGGACGGCGAGATAGAGATGCGCACCACCCATCGCCAGTCCCAGCCAGAGCACTTGCACGAGAAAGCCCGCCGGCCCCGAAATCCCGACGTCGAAAGCCGCCGCAGCGAGGAGAACGAGGACGGCGAGAACGCCGGCACCGATCTGGATAGTCGTCTCGCGGGAAACCATGCGAGTCTCCACCAGTCGGTCAGAGCCGGCGTGCGAGTTCCTCGGCCACGCGGCCGCCGACGTCGGCCTTCGACCCGACGACCTCGGTCGTCCCGTCGTCGACGAACAGGGTTCGGGTGTCGGCCTCGCCCATCACGCTGGCGTCGTTGGCGACGACGAACTCGAGGTCGACCCGGTCCCGGAGGTCGCGCGCCTCGCCGACCATCGCGTCGTCATCACCCGAGGTTTCGACCTTGAATCCGACCATCGGGAGGCCCGGGTGCTCCTCGCGGATCGAATCGAGGAGTTTTGGCGTCGGTTCCAGATCGAGCGTGAGGTCCTGCCCGGACCGGAGTTTCTCGTCGGCGGCCTCGACGGTGTAATCGCCGATGGCGGCCGCCGAGACGAGGGCGTCGGCGTCGCCGGCGACCGCCCGGCAGGCGTCGAGCATCTCTCCGGCGGTCTCGACGGAAACGAGGTCGGCGTAGATCGGATCGGTCGCCTCGGGGTTCGCCGGGTCGGCGTCGACCGGTCGCGGGCCGACCTGCCCGTGGACCAGCGTCACGTCGGCCCCGCGGACGTAGCAGGCCTTGGCGACCTCCCGGCCCGTTCGGCCTGACGACCGGTTCGTGAGAACCCGCACCGGGTCGATCGGTTCGCTCGTCGCGCCGGCGGTCACGACGACGTGCTCGCCGGCGAGCGGATGCTCGCCCGCGGCCCGTGCGGTCTCGACCGCGATGGAGTCCTGGGTGGCGATCTTGGCCTTGCCCTCCTCGATCCGCGGATCGACGAACCGGACGCCCCACTCCTCCAGTCGATCGATCGCGTCGAGGACGCCCGGATGGTCGTACATCGGCTTGTGCATCGCGGGCGCGATGACGATCGGGATGCCGGATCCCATCGCCGTGGTGGCCATCGTGGTCACCGCGGTGTCGTCGATCGCCGTCGCCATCTTGCCGACCGTGTTGGCCGTCGCCGGCGCGATCAGGTAGACGTCGGCCCAGCCGTCCACGCCGCCCATCTCGACGTGTTCGACGGCCCCGGTGATCTCGGTGGCGACCGGGTTCTCGGAGGCGAGTTCGAGCGACCACGGGTGGACGATGTCGGTCGCACTCCCGGACATCAGGACCCGAACGTTCGCCCCGCGACGCCGGAGTTCGTGGATCAGTTCCACGTTCGTGACCGCCGCGATGCTTCCCGTGACGCCGAGGGCGACGTTGACTCCAGACAGCATTTGCCCGCTCTACGACCCCCGGGCAAAAAAGCGCCACCGCTTTGCGTTGCGATCCCCGGCCGCCCTTCCCGGGCGCAAGGCTTACTCTCGCCTCGCCGATAGGGCGGAGCGTGAACCGCGTCGAAGCGAGTACGACCGTTCGACGGTCGTCGGAGCCGATCTACGACCTCCTGGTGGACTTCTCGCGGTACGCCACCTACTCGAAGTACCTCGCCGACGTGACGCCCCACGGCGACGGCGACGTCGGGACCGAGTACCACCTGCTCTTCCGGTGGTGGCACCTCTCGTATACCGTCCACTCGGAGGTAACCGACCTGGAAGCGCCGCGCCGGATCGAATGGCGAATTCAGGGCCGACTCGACGCCCACGGCGAGTGGGAAATCGAGGAACTGGACGACACGCCGGAGGGGGCCGACGCCGCCTCCCGCGTCCACTTCCGGGTGTGGTTCGACCCGGACTCGGTCGACGGCGATTCGATCGACCTCCCGTCGTTCGTCTCGCTGGATTGGGTGATTCAGAAGGCCATCCCGAAGGTCCGTGGGGAGGCCGAGCGCGTCGTCGAGCGCGTCGTCGCGGATCTGGAGGGGGAACGACGGCCGGTCGAGTTGACGATCCACACGAACCCTTCGTGACCGAAGAAAACACTCATACGCCCGCTGCCTGAACACAGGATGGAATGATACTGGTGATCGTCCCGTGCACGTGATCATCATCGGGGCGGGCGAGGTGGGGTCGAACATCGCCGAGAGCCTGTCCGCCAGCCACGAGGTCGTGGTGGTCGACATCGATGGCGACCGGGTCGAGTCGCTGACGTATTCGCTCGACGTGCTCGCCGTGGAAGGCGACGGCACCACGATGGAGATCCTCCACAACGCGGGCATCGAGGAGGCCGACCTCTTCATCGCGAGCACGGACAGCGACGAGGCCAACATCGTCGCCTGCGCGACGGCGAAGGCCATCGGCGATCCCTTCACCATCGCCCGGGTCCGCAAGACCGAGTTCCTCCAAACCTGGGAGCACGCGCCCCACGCCTTCGGCGTGGATTTCATGGTCAGCACGGACCTGTTGACTGCCCAGGAGATCGTCCGCATCGCGCGCCTCCCGACCGCCCAGGACGTCGACGCCTTCGCCGACGGCGCGATCCACATGGCCCAGTTCGCGGTCCCGGAGGACAGTCCGCTGGCCGACCTGACCGTGAGCGAGGCCGACCGGTTCGAGGCGCTCACGTTTGCGGCCATCCTCCGCGACGACGAGGTCACGATCCCCCGGGGCGACACGCGAATCGAGGCCGACGACCAGATCGTCGTCATCGGCATCCCCGAGCGAGTTCGGGAGTTCGCGGCAAGCCTGGAACCCGAGAACGGCGGGGACCGGGCCACCGACGTCCTCGTCGTCGGGGGCGGATCGATCGGGTACCAGGCGGCCCGCCTGTTCGAGGGGCGGAACCTGACGCCACGACTGATCGAACAGGACCCCGATCGCGCCCGCACGCTGGCCGAGGACCTCCCGGGAACGATCGTCATGGAGAGCGACGCGACCGACGTCGAGTTCCTCACGCGCGAACACGTCGAGGACGTCGACCTGGTCGTCGCCGCCCTCGATAGCGACGAGAAGAACCTCCTCGTGTCGCTGCTGGCCAGGCGCCTCGGTGCGAGCAGGACCGTCGCCGTCGTCGAACACGCCGACTACGTCGACCTGTTCGAGACCGTCGGGGTCGACGTGGGGGTCAACCCGCGCGAAGTCACGGCCGAAGAGATCACCCGGTTCACCCGCGAGGGCGAGACCGAGAACGTCGCCATCGTGGCGAGCGATCGCGCCGAGGTGCTCGAGATCGAGATCGACGACACGAGTACCCTCGCCGGGCGATCGATCCGCGAGGCGGCCGCCGAGCTGCCGGCCGGGATCGTCGTCGGCGCGCTCACTCGCGACGGCGAGTACGTCACGCCGCGGGGGGACACGGTCGTCGAACCGGGCGATCACGCCGTCGTGTTCGTGGACACGTCGATCGTCGACGAAGTCGTCGGGAAACTATGACGCTCCGGGTCGACTGGCGCGCCAGCGCGAGCATGATCGGGACGGTGCTGAAATATCTCGCCCTGGCCCTGGTCATCCCGGTCGTCGTGGCGATTCGGTACGGCGAGTCGACGCTCCCGTTTCTCGTCACCGCCGCGGTCGCCGTGGCCATCGGTCTCGCGCTCGAACGTCTCGAGACCGATCCGGACATCGAGGTACGCGAGGGCTTTCTCGTCGTCGCGATCACCTGGCTGGCGGTGTCGCTCGTCGGCGCGATTCCGTACCTGATCGCCGGGTGGGGGACCGTCTCGACGCTGGCGAACCCCATCAACGCCCTGTTCGAGTCGATGAGCGGCTTCACCACGACGGGCGCGACCGTGATGGGCGAGATTTCGACCGAGCAACACTCCCACGCCCTCCTCATGTGGCGCCAGGAATCCCAGTGGCTCGGCGGGATGGGGATCGTCGTCCTCGCGGTCGCCATCCTCCCGAAACTGTCCGTCGGCGGGGCACAGCTCATGGACGCCGAGGCGCCGGGGCCCGGCATCGAGAAGCTCACGCCCCGGATCGCCGAGACGGCCCGGGCGCTCTGGAAGGCCTACGCGGGGATCACGATCCTGGAGATGCTCCTGCTGTACGGCCTGCACCTCGCGGGGATGGCCCCCGAGATGACGCTGTTCAACGCCGTGGCTCACGGCTTCACCACGATGGCGACGGGCGGGTTCTCGCCCGAGGCCCGGAGCATCGAGGCGTTCGCGGCCGTCGTCCAGTGGGCGATCATCCCGTTCATGATGGCGGCCGGGACGAACTTCGCGCTGTTCTGGCACGTCCTCAACGGCGAGTACCGGGAGCCGTTCGGCGATCCCGAGTTCCGGTTCTACGTCGGCCTTCTCGGCGCACTGTCGGCCATCGGGGCCGGACTCCTGTTCGTCGACGGCGGCCTCGCGAGCGCGACGACCGCGGCGGCCGCCACCCACTACGCGGGCGTCGGTAGCGACGTCATTGCCCACACCTTCCCGATCGCGGGCGACGTCGAGGCGGCACTCCGGCACGCGACCTTCCAGGTCGTCTCCATCGTGACGACGACGGGCTATGCCAGCATGGACTTCAACGCCTGGAGCGGGCCGGCGCAGTACGTGATCGTGATCGCCATGTTCGTCGGGGGGTCGGCCGGGTCGACCGGCGGCGCGATCAAGATCGTTCGCTGGCTGATCATCGCGAAGTCGATCAGGCGCGAACTGTTCACGACCGTCCACCCCGAAGCCGTCAGACCGATCCGCCTCGCCGGACGTCCGCTCGACGACCGGGCGATCCGGGGCATCTACGTCTTCACGTTGCTGTACTTCGTGCTGTTCCTGCTCGGGACGCTCGTGCTCGCCGTCGACGCCGCCTTCGGCGGGACGGAACTGTCGACGCTCGAGGCGATGACGGCGTGTGCCGCGACGCTCGGGAACATCGGACCGGGGCTGGCGGGCGTCGGCCCGATGAACCACTACCTCGGGTTCGACCCGGCCTCGAAGCTCACCATGATCGGGCTGATGTGGATCGGTCGCCTGGAGATCCTGCCGGTCCTCGTGTTGCTCAGCCGGAGCTACTGGAGATCGTAACGAGAAACCGGAGGACATTACTCCCACCCGGACCAGGCCCGAGTGATGGCTTCGACGCGACTCGTCATCGCCCTCATGGCAGGCGTCGTTCTCGCCAGCGCGATGGTCGCCTACAACCGGGAACGGGAGGTCCTGTCGGCCTGGCTCATGGTGATCGGCCTCGCGCTCTCGACGTTCTGGGCCGGGCTGAGCGTGGCCTGGGCCCAGGGCCATCCCAGCGCCATGTCCGTCGACAACTGGCTGGCGCTGACGACGATGGGCATCGCGTTGACGATCTACTTCGGGTACAGGGCCCGGAACCTCACCCGCCTGATGCGGTGAGATACGACCCCGAGACGGTCGGTCGTCGGCCGTTGCTCTCGCGGGGGGAGCGACGTCGGCCCGACCGAGACCGTCGACCGTCCCCAGCACAAGCGTTTTCGGTCTGGTTCCCGTTCCTCGGGACATGCGGGACCGATTCCTCCATCTGATCGGCGGGACGGCGGTCCTCGTGGGAGCCTTCGGGATCGGGTGGGTGCTCCACCGGAGTTTCTTCGTCGGCGACCTGGGGATCGCATCGCCGGCCGCCGTGATAACGCTCGCCCTCTCTGCCGTCGCGATCGTCGTGGGCCGTCGTCTCGAGACCGCCTGGGACCCGACGTCGGTGCTCCCCGAGGAGCCAACGGCCGAGGACGAGTCCGAGGACGATTTCGACGCCGAGTTCTCGCCGCTCGACGACGACTCCCTCGAGGGCTACGAGCGGGACGAATCGAAGTGAGCGCCCGGACAGGCCCACCGGCAGCGAGAATCCGTCGCGGTCGAGGAAGTATCAGAAAGAACACCCAAAATATTCACTACCCTCGATCCATAAGGGTGTCTCATGGTAACACTGAAACAACGTGTTCCGAAACGACTCCGGGCCCCGATTAGCCTCCTGTCGATCGGGACGGGGCTCGTGGGCCTGGTGGTGGGGTACATCCTGACGCTCTCCGGAATGGCCGCGTACTACGATCTGCTCGGCCTCCAGAAAGGCGGTGGGCTGACGGGGATGGAGTCGCTGATGGTCACCGCCGCAGGACTCGTCCTCCTCGTCGTCGCCTACGTGGGCTTTAAGGGGTTCATGTACTTCGCCTACTGACGTCACGATGCCATTCGACATCGAGAACCACCCGGAGAGCCCCTCGCTGGACGAACTCGGGGAGTTCGTCATCGAACCCGTTCCTCCGGCAGAGATCCAGACCCGTCGCGACCGCGGCGAGATCCTCGTCGAGACGAACCTCATGGAACACGAGGCGGTGGACGCCTACGTGGAGTTGGGCGATCCCGAACGCGGGATCAGGGAGAACGTCGGCACGGTGCTGTACCGCCTGGTGCAACTCTTCGGCACCCCGCAGTTCCCGGAGTTCCGCGCCGGGACCGACATCAGCCATCGAACCGATACGACGTTCAAGTACCTCCTCGAGGTGTCCGAAACCGACCCCGACGACCCGCCAGCTCGCGAGTGGTTGATCACGGTCCACGACTGGCACGTCAGGCTGGGGGTGAGCCTCGCGGACTGGAGCGACGACCCCGCGGACCGACCGCCCGTGGACAGGAGCGAGGCGATCGACCTCCTCGCGCTGGTCCACAACGTCGTGACGGAACCGGTCGAGTGCGAATACGAGGAGAAGTTCTTCTAGCCACTGGGTCGTGCGACGGCCCACACACCTGAGACAGCGGAACGACGGCCACCCTGCGGTTACCGGCCGGCCGTCCCGAAGTGCATCACGAGAAACGCGAGGGCGACGAGGAGCAACAGCGACCCGCCGAACACCCAGAGGATGGCGCTATACGGGTAGTACCCGGCCCAGTGACCGCCGTACGCGAGGACTACCAGCATCGGAAACGAGAGGACGTACAGGAGGGAACTGAGATAGCTCGCCAGCGTCGGGTCGTCGCCGTGTTTCGCGTGGAGCCCACGCTCGCCGATGTCGCGATCCGCACTGGGCGTATCTTTCGGGGCCATGTTCACTCTCCAGGTGACGCGTCCGGGACGTCCAGTCGGACGGCCCGGTCTCGGCGTTGTGGGGGGAAAGACCTTTGCAGTAATAAACCTCCGGGTGGCCCTTCATAAGGACTGCTCTAGTCTTTTACCGACGATCACCAGTCGGAGTCGGTGATCGTCGGTAAATCGTTACAGCAGTCCTTATCAGGAGAACGCCCCGGAGATCGTCACCGCCGCGAAGTAACCGCCGAGGTAGATCAACAGGTAGACCATCAGGAGGCTGATCAGCGACTGCTGGAGCTGGGCCATGAGAGCCAGGTCGCGACCGACGCCGCTGTACGAGAGGAGAAAGATCGGCGAGGTCCACGCGGCGACGTTGGTGAGACCGCCGACGACGAACCCCACGATCATCGCGATCGTCCCCGACCGCATGTCCGCCGCCAGCAGGTGCGTGTACGCGCCGGCGAGGCCGACGAAAACGAGGGGAAGCCACGCCGCGTCGAACGGCGACAGGTCGACCCTGGTGTAGGAGAACGTCCCCATCCCGCCCACGACACCGGTCGCGATACCGACGGAGAGGATGCGAAGCCACCCCGTCCGGAACGACCGTTTGAACGCCGTCATCGACAACTCGGGCGACCGGTCCACGACCGTCGGCGAATCGTCGACGTCGCTCATGGGGACACCTCGACGTCGAACCGCTTGTCGACCATCCGCACTGACAGGAGACCGACGACCCGGAGATCCCCGTTACGGACGCGGTCGATCGTTTCCTGGTCGGGATCACGATCGACGAACGTGCACTCGACGGTGATGGTTCGACTCCCGCCCGCCGGCACCCGTTCGTCGGGGACTGCGCCGGTCCCCTCCCGGATCACGTCCTCGCCGTCCAATCGCCCGAAGATCGACCCGCCCAGTATCCTGACTGGCTTGCTGGTCGGGTTGTGGACGCGAATCCGGACGGTCACGGTGCCGTCGTCCAGCGAGGTTACCTCGGCGGAGGTCGCAGTGGCCGTGACGTCGTCCCGCTGGATGAACGCCATCTGACCCTGCCAGGTATAGCCGAACGTGACCGTTGCGACGACGAAGACGAGCACGAACGAGGCGACGACGAGGCGATTCGATCCGGAACCTGGAGCAACGTTCATGAATGGAGGCGTCGGGTAGTGGGGCGATCAGTCGTCGGCACTGGAAGTCGCGGTCGTGAGCGACTCGTCGGGCTGGCCGTCGTAGAGGTGACAGGCGGTTTGCCGGCCCGCCGCCGTCCGGAATCCCGGATGCTCGCTGGCGCAAATGCTCCGGTATTCCTCGCCGAACCGGTCCAGCGCCGCCTCGTAGTTCTCCTGGAGTGCGTCCCGTGCCGCCCCTCGCAGGGTTTCCGTCGCCTCGGGAGGCAGGGACAGGCGATCCACCTCGACGCCCGCCTCCGGGGACTCGTCATCGAGCCGGTGTTCCTGTGGGACGTCGAGCGCGAGTTCCCGTTCGAGAATCATCCGGACGGCCTCGTCGGACTCCAGATCGACCTCGAGTCCCTCCAGGCTCCCCGGGCCGATTTCCCGTTCTTCCAGCCCCGACTGGAACATGACGAACCGACGGTAGGCGTCCTGGTCGCCGGTCCAGGAGTCCGGCGGAATGACCTCCGGACAGCGCGGGTGGAACTTGCAGCCCGACGGCGGGTTCCGTGGGCTGGGAATCTCGCCGGCGACGTTGGCACGGCGGCGCTCGTGCTGGGGATCGACGACCGGGACCGCGTCGAAGAGCGCCTCCGTGTAGGGGTGCTGTGGGTTCTCGACGATCTGGGTGGTGTCGCCGTACTCGACGATGTCCCCGAGGTACATGATCCCCGTTTCGTCGGTCATGTACCGGATCAGCGCGAGGTCGTGACTGACGAAGAGGTACGTGAGGTCGTACTCGTCCTGCAGGTCCCGCATCAGGTTCAGGACGCTGGCCCGGATCGAGACGTCGAGCATCGAGACCGGCTCGTCGGCCACGATGAAGTCCGGGTCGACCACGAGCGCGCGGGCGATGGCGACGCGCTGGCGTTCCCCACCGGACAGTTCTCCGGGGTACTGGTCCAGGAACTGTTCCGCGGGACTGAGCCCGACGTCGTTGAGGACCTCGATGGCGCGGTCTCGACGTTGCTGGTACGTCTCGCCCATGTCGTTGATCTTCAGGGGTTCGGCGACCGAATCGAGCACTGTCATCCGTGGGTTCAGGCTCTCGAACGGGTCCTGGAAGATCATCTGCACTCGCTTGCGGAACTCCCGCTCGTCGCTCCGGGACATTTCGGACAGCCGCTGACCGTCGAAGATGATCTCGCCCTCGGTCGGGGGATAGAGCTTGACGAGCATGTTGCCCAGCGTCGTCTTTCCACACCCCGACTCGCCGGCGATTCCGATGATGTCGCCCCGGTCGATGGTCAGCGAGACGTTCTCGACGGCCCGCACCGGCTGGGGGTCACGCCGCAGAATGCGGTCGGTGACGCCCACCGTCTGGTCGAAGTATTTCGAGACGCCCCGGACCTCGATCAGTGGGTCTCCGTTATCTGTTGCCATGTTTGTTCCTGGGTTGCTTTGTTGCGAAGCTCTTCGATTTCGTCCACCCGGTAGCAGGCGGATGTGTGACTCTCTTCGGGATCTGCCTCCCACTGGCGACCGTATTCACCCTCCTCGACCGAGAACAGCGGCGGATGGTCGTTGAAGCACTCCCCGCTCGCGAACGGACAGCGCGGGGCGAACCGGCACTGGTCCGCGGGCTGGGAGAGGTCCGGCGGCGTGCCGGGGATCGAGAGCAATCGATCCTGTTCCTCCTGGACGGTCGGGAAGGAGTTCTGCAGCCCGAGCGTGTACGGGTTCGACGGGTTCAGGAAGATCTCTTCGTCCGTCCCGGTTTCCATGAGGCGACCGCCGTACATCACGCCGAGACGGTCGCAGGTCTCGGACATCACGCTGATGTCGTGGCTGATGATCAACATCGCCGCGTCGAACTCGTCTTGCATGTCCTTGATCGCGTCGAGGACGCGATCCTGGATGATCACGTCGAGCGCCGTCGTCGGCTCGTCCGCGATCACCATCGCGGGGTCGCAGGCCATCGCCAGTGCGATGACCGCGCGCTGTTTCATGCCGCCGCTGAACTCGTGGGCGTAGTCGTCGGCACGATCGCGTTCGATCCCGACCCGTTCGAGCAGGTCGCGGGCACGATTGTGCGCCTCCTTCTCGGACGTCCCGGGTTCGTGAATCCGGATCGCCTCCACGATCTGGTCGCCGACCTTGTAGACGGGATTGAGCGCGTTCATCGAACCCTGGGGGATCAGGGCGATCTCCCGCCAGCGGACCTGGCGCATGTCCGAAACGTCCAGTTCGGTGAGGTCCATCATGCCGTCCTCGCGGACGGGATAGTTGTCGCTCTCGATGACCTCGAGTTTCGGTTCGCCGTTCGCGTCCGCCCACCGGGGGAGCACCCCGTCGTACCACACTTCGCCGCTCTCGACGTACCCGTTGTCGTCGAGCAATGCCAGGAGCGACTTGCCGAGCGTGGTCTTCCCGCAGCCGGACTCTCCGACGAGACCGAACGTCTCGCCCGGTTCGACGGTGAAGTTCACGTCTTCGACCGCCCGGACGTCCGGGCCGTCCTGGATCCGGTACCGCACCGAGAGATCGTTGATTTCGAGCAGTGACATGGTTCACTCTTGAGTCCGTTGTGGGTTCGCGACGTCCTCCATCGAGAACCCGATGAAGTAGAACGCCGCCGCGACCAGCGTGATGGCGAGTCCCGGCGGGATCAGCCACCAGAACGCGTCGAAGATGTAGCCCCGTGCCTGGATGTTCTGGAGCATCAGTCCCCAGGAGTAGGCGGTGAAGTCCGCCAGTCCGAGGTACGCGAGGGACGCCTGGGTGAGGATCGCGAACGCCGCGTCCTGTGCCAGGTACACGAACGACAGCGGGAGAACGTGTGGCAGGATGTGCCTGAACACGATCCGGGTGTCGCTCGCGCCGGCGACCTTCGCGGAATCGACGTAGGCGTGTTCCTTCAGCGAGAGCGTCTCCCCGCGGATGATGATGCAGTTGTTGATCCAGGAGCGCAACACGATGGCCAGGATGATGTTCGTCGTCGTGATGCCCCGGACGGCCACCAGCACGATGACCAGCGGGAGGAAGGGGAGGCTGTACACCACGTCGGCGATCCGCTGGATCGTCTCGTCGATCCAAGTGTCCCCGTAGAACCCGCTGATCAGGCCGAGCGGAACGCCAACCAGGCTCGACAGCGCGCCGGCAGCAAAGCCGATGTACAGCGCGGTTTTGGCACCGTACACCATCAGGGTCATGACGCCCGTCCCACCGTCAGTCGTTCCTAACGGGGCGAAGAACGGATCGCCGAACGCCGGCGGGTGTGGGAGCGACTCGACCTGTTCTAGCGTCATTCGACCCTCGCCTGTCGGTCCGAGGTATGCCTTCCACTGTGGCGAGTGAGGGGCGAATACCTCGGGGAACAGCGCCCACAACGAGAAAAACACGAGGATCAACAGGCCGACCGTTCCCATCCGATGGTTGGTGAACCGGCCCCAGCCGCGCTGGAAGCGCTCGTACCGGTGACTCCAGCGATCCTTTACCGCGTCGAACCACGTGAACTCTGATTCTTCCGTCGCCATCGATTATTCCTCCTCCCCGAACTTGATGCGGGGGTCGAGATACGTGTACGCGACGTCGGTGAGCAACCGCATGAACACGATCAGTACGGCCATGACGAAGAACACGGCCTGCGTGACCGGATAGTCGCTGTTCAGCACCGCCGTCACGATCAGGTTCCCCATGCCGGGGTAGTTGAAGACGTTCTCGAGCACCACCGAGCCGTCGAGGATGAAGACCACGCCGACCAGTGCGCCCGTTGCAACCGGAATGAGTGCGTTCCTGGCCGCGTGCTTGATCATCACGCCACGCTCGCTCACGCCTTTCGCCTCGGCCAGGAAGACGTAGTCGGAGTCGACCACGTCGTTCATGGTCGTCCGCATGACCAGCATGGTCCCGACCCAGCCGATGACGCTGAACGAGATGATCGGCAACGCGAGGTGTCTCAGGATGTCCACCGAGAGCGATATCGGCGTCCAGGCGAACTCCGGGAACTGCGTCACCATGTATCCCGACGGCAACCAGCCGAGTTCGTAGTTGAAGGCCCAGATGAACAGCCAGGCGATCCAGAACGACGGGATCGAGTACATGAGCAGACCGCTCGTGAAGATGGTCTGGTCCTTCTTGCTGCCCCGCCACCAGCCGAGATACATCCCGACCAGGGGACCGATTACGATGCCGGCGAGGTAGGTTCCGCCGAACAGGATGACCGTCCTGGGCAGCCGTTGCTTGATGAGTTGCCAGATGGGCGCGATTCGGGTCGGGGACCAGCCGAAGTTGCCCAGCTGGTAGTTGATCATGAAGTCGATGTACTGTTGCCAGAGTGGCTGGTTGAGCCCCCACTCCTGTCGGATCCGCTGGACCTGGGCCTGCGTCATGTCGGGTGACGTCATCATGTCGATGAACGACCCGGGCATGCTCCGGACCAGGGCGAACAGCAGCGTCATGATCAACAGGATCGTCAGATACGAAACGACCAATCGCTGTGCGAGGTATTTGGCACTGATTCTGGTCATGAGTTACGTCATGGTACGGTGGTAATTGGTGTCAATTTCTCTGGGGGAGCTGCGAATAAAGGGTGGCTACCACCCGTTTTGGTTCGCCGTCGTCCGGTTCGAAATCGGCACGGTTTGGGAGCGGCTCACTACCCCTGCTTGCGGTAGAGGCCGAACATGACCTGCGCCGGGAAGTACGTGCCACCCGGCGACGGGATGTTCTCGATGAACCCGTCGTACTCGTTGGTGTTCACGGGCCAGCGGATCTTGTTGTAGTCGAAGACCATGTAGTTCTGGTCCAGGTAGATCCGCTCGACTGCCTTCTGGGTCAGGTCGTTGCGCTTTTGCGTGTCCATCTCGGTGCGGGCGTTCGAGATCAGGTCGTCGGCCGTCGCGTAGTCGAACAGCCCGTAGCCGGTGGAGTTGTTCAGCATCGCGCTGTCGTTCCCGCCTTCGCTGTGGTCGTCGGCGTTGTCGCTGTGGAAGATCCCGTAGAGGGACGACACGCCGAACGGCGACGTGCTCGTCCACCCCATGTGGTAGAAGTCGAAGTCTTCCTTCGCGTATACCGTGTCCAGCAGCGAGTTGAAGCTGAGGACCTCCGTTTTCACCGGGATTCCCAGCTTCCTCATCTGTTCGGCCCACTCCTTGTCCATCTCGGTCAGTTCCGGAACGGATTGCGGCGGGTACATCAGATAGCGGACCGGCCGCCCGTGGATCTCCGTGATCGTCTTGCCGTCGACCCGGATCTCCTTGTCCGTGTCCGCGTTCTTGAGCACGGAGGACTTGACTGAACCGAACGTGTACTCGTGGCGCGGGTCGGTCTGGCTCGCCGTGACGCCGGTGAAGCTACCGGGGTACTCCTGCCCGACGTAGGTGCCACCTTCGCCGGTGATCATCTCGTTGTTCTTCAGGAAGTTCCGGATGCCCTGAATGTTGGGGACGCCCGGCGAACTCTGCCGGAAGTGGAACGCCTGTGATCGCGGATCTTTCAGGTTTTTCACGTCGTTCGCGAGGTCGGGGCGTACGGCGGCGTATCCCGGCGGGACCGCGAAGTCGCCCTCGTAGATGAGTCCCCTGTTGAGTCGGTTGATCCAGAGTTCGTCGTCCCAGAGGAACGACAGCGCCTGGCGGAAGGTTATGTCGTCGAACGGGACCCGGCGCAGGTTGTACCCGAAGTAGCCGTACCCCGTGTCCGAACCGGGGACCAGGTCACGGCCCGACGCTTGCTGCACGTCCGGGACCTTCGGCGCCGGCATGCTGCCGTACGTGGTGTCGACGCCGCCCTGCAGGAACGCCTGGGTCAGCGGGCTCTGTTCGGTGTAGAACTTGTACCGGATGCCGTCGAGGAACGGCCCCCCGTCACGGAGCCGCGGGTGATCCTTCACCCACTGCTGGCTCGTGAGTGGCGTGTCCTGGAACTCGATTTCCGCCGACGTGTCGGGCTGGTATCGCGTGATCTTCCCGAATCCCGATCCCACCGGCCGATCCGGAACCTGCTGGCCGGGCTGGTACTTCTGGTAGTCGTCTACCTCCGACCAGACGTGTTTCGGAATGATGGGAATCGCCAGCTGGTTGGACGCGTAGGTGCCGATCTTCTTCGTCAGCTTCATGTGGACGTCCCAGTCGTTGTCGGCACGTTCCACCGTCTCGATCGGCTCCACGCTGGAGAGGTACCGCGCCGGCTTCTGCTCCATCATGTACCGGTACGAGAACAGGACGTCCTCGACCGTCAGGTCCTCGCCGTCGGTGAACGTGAGGTCGTCGCGGACGTCGAAGTAGACGTCCGGCGTCCCCGAGCTGGCGTTCTCGACCGTCCAGTCGGGATACACCCACGGTCTGACCTCGAAGTTCACCGGTTCGATGTACGTCCCGCCCGCGTACACGAAGTCCAGGAGGATCCACGAGTATGCGGACGAGACGGCGAGGGGGTTGAGTCCCTTCGGCGTGTTCGAGACGCCATAGGTGATCGTCCCCCCGCGCGGGACCTCCTTTTCTTCCTGAATCGTCGTTTCCGTTTCCGTTTCCGTCGGCGTTGCCGTCGGCGCGTCCGTCCCTCCGTCACCTTCGGTCGGAGTGCCGCCGGTGGTCGTATCACCGTCGCCGCCCTGGCATCCGGCCAGAGAAACGGCAACAGCGCCTGTGCCGGTCGTTTTCAAAAACCGCCGTCGATTGATCGAATCCCCATTGGGGCCATCTGGTGCCATATTGAGTGGCCTCCCGTTTGCATATCATCCAATACGTAATGAATATTTACCATGTTATCACCCACCATGGGACGTGAAATCAATGCTCCAACACGCGACAAACTACCTATCAGAAAGGATTGCCAAAGAATTGAGGCCAATCGTGACCCCGGTCACCGCGAGATCGATCGGGAACGACCGAGTACTCGCGAAGACGCGGGACAAACGAGCACCCCGCGAACTGACCGTCACTCGGGGACGTCGTAGTCCCCGCCGTACTTGACGAAGAAGTACGCGAACGAGAGCGTCGAAAGCATCGCCGCCACCAGCGCAACCCCCAGCGTCTTGGCGCTGCTCGGCAGTTGTGGCCCACCGCCACCGCCGCCAGCGTCCTCACTGACGATCACGGTCCCGAGCATCCCCGCGGACCGGTGCGGTTCGCAGGCGTACTCGTAGGTGCCCGTGGTCTCGAAGGTGTGCGTGTACGTGTGGCCCGTGTTGTAGGTCGTTCCCGGCCCG